>Ga0116177_10000422_pt1 | contig 31412 bp, 12 predicted proteins | sample AD_STIC10_MetaG_FD_89750 | JGI IMG/M metagenome (GOLD analysis project Ga0116177, IMG submission 89750) | Active sludge microbial communities of municipal wastewater-treating anaerobic digesters from USA - AD_STIC10_MetaG | ecosystem: Engineered > Bioreactor > Anaerobic > Digestate | place: USA... | reverse complement strand
GGGTCTTCAGGAAGTCGTGTGGGTGATTTAGGGTTGCTGAGGGGCGTGTAACCCGCTTGGGCAGTGGGTTTGGTGGTGGTCGAGGTGATGCGAGTTTTGTCATCATTCTCGGATGCCTACGTCAACGAAGAAGCAGCGTCTGCTCGACGCCTACCGGTTTAGCGGGTTTCGCCCGGAGGAAAAAGTTCGGGGTGTATTTGGCGATCCGCTGGCGCGGGTGGTCACGCTCGTTCGGCGCTCAAAAAAACGACCTGCGGGTCGTGTGGCCGGGTGCATTCGGGGTGGTACGACCGACGCACGCGTCGGGTCCGTGATCTGCCCTGCGGACCGCACCGGATATTTCTGGAGTTCGAGGTTCGGCGCGTCGATTGCCGAAGCTGCCGGGCCGTGAAGCGCGAGGCGCTGGACTTCCTGTCGGACAGTCCGTTCTACACCAAGCACTTCGCGTACTACGTTGGCCGGCGCTGTCGCAGCGCGACGATCTCGGATGTTGCCAAGGAACTGCGCCTGGATTGGGACAGCGTCAAGGCGCTGGACACGCAGTACATGAAGGCGCAACTGGCCAAAGCCGGAACCCCCGGCCCCCTGCGGATCGGCATCGACGAGATCTCGATCAAGAAACGGCATACCTACCGGATCGTGGTCAGCGACCTCGACCGGAAACGGCCGATCTGGTTTGGTGGCGAGGATCGCTCCGAGGCCAGCATGAGCCAGTTCTACGCTTGGCTGGGCGAAAAGAAGAGCCGGCGAGTGCGTCTGGCGCTGATGGACATGTGGAAGCCGTTTCGCAACGCCACGCAAGCACACGCGCCGCAGGCCGCCATCCTGTTCGACAAGTTCCACGTCATGCGCCATCTGGGCGAGGCGCTCGACAAGGTACGCAAGAGCGAATACGCGCGCTTGTCCGGCGGGGATCGACGCTTCATCAAGGGGCAGAAGTACACGCTACTCTCCAACGCGGAGAACCTGAGCCTCGAAGGTCGCCAATCGTTAAAGCTGCTGCTGACCGCCAACAAACGACTGAACACCGCCTACCTGCTCAAGGAGTCATTCGGCCAGATCTGGAACTACCGCAGCGAAGCCTGGGCGCGACGCTACTTCGAGAACTGGCGTGCGGCGCTGAAGTGGCAACGCCTAACGCCCTACGAGAAGTTCGCCCAGATGATCGAGCGTCATTGGGACGGAATCGCCGCTTACTGTCAGCCCGAGAACAAAGTCTCGCTCGGCTTCGTGGAAGGACTCAACAACAAAATCCGCGTCCTCCAGCGCCGCTCATACGGACTGCGCGACGAGGATTACCTGCGACTCAAGATCCTCACCTGCATGCTTCCGCAGCTTTGAAATCACAGAAAATCACCCACACGACTTCCTGAAGACCCTGTTGTTTATTGTCGGCGCTACTCAGGCGGCCACTGGTTGCAAGCAGATCGATTCAGTACAAACGTCCATACTTTCGGTTGACAAAGATCTGAAGGGTAATAGCGCGGGGAAGATCATAAAAGGCGACACGTCTGAACGTTGGGTAGCAACAGCCTGCGGAAAGACGGCCAGCTTTCTGGTGATCTACACCCCTGACGGGCAAGGTGGTAGCTTCATTGCGGTGCGCGCAGAAAAGTGAATGTGCGCCCTAACTATTCGCTCAAGCGGACGGCTGCGGGTCGGTTGCGGGAGACTGGCAGTCACCGCGGCAGTCGCCGCTTAGCTCAAGCTACAAGGGCTTCCCCGCCTGTCAAGCGCGACGATTCCCTGACGCATTGCCTTCGTTACGTCATTCGAGTTTCAACCCTTTCCTGTTCACCACGTCCGACTTTCTGCTGATGCTTGCTTCGGCAAGGTGCGGACGGCGATGCTACAAACGGTCATTGCGCTGGCGCTTTTGTGCCGGCAGACCCTGATGAAAGACGTACGCCGGGGGCTCCATTCGTTAGCCGGAGTTCGGTTGCCCGTTGGCTCCATTGAATTAACCGAGCATTCCCCGGCGCAGGTCCTGACCTGTGCCCATCAGCGATGGCCGTGACGCGGTGAAAGACGGGTTCGGATGATCCTCATCAGGCCGCCGCAGTCGGCGCAGGTAAATGCTCGTGGTTTGATCCCGGCCGTGAGGCTGCTGAGGTTGGCCTAGAGCAGCCGCTGGACGAGCCCGATCAGCGGAGTCTTCTACAGCTTCGTCAGACCGCTGCACAGGCAGCAGTTGCGGCCGACACATTCTGTATATACACTATGGCCACGGAGTTCACCTGGTCAGAGCGCAAGCGCTCCCTCAACTTGAAGGAGCATGGCCTCGACTTCGTTGATGCCATCACTGTCTTTCAGGGGCTTACGTTTACCTTCGAAGATGACCGGTTCTCTACAAAGAGCAGCGATTCGTCACTCTCGGACTGCTCGCTGGCACTCCTGTCTCAGTCGTCCATACGGAGACCGCCCATGAAATCCGCATCATCTCGTTCCGAAAAGCGACCCACCGTGAAGCGCAAATTTACTTCGGCCAAATCCAAAACTGACCGGTCGCGCCTGCGTTCCGGCAAGGCCTCTTCCGCCCCGGAGCACCCGGAAGCGGAGATGCGCCACATTGTTCGCGGCGTGGTTCGTCAGGGTCTCAAGATACAGCCAGCCAAGTCGGCTATTTCCTTGCGCGTAGATCAAGATGTGCTTGAGTGGTTCAAGAGCCAGGGTCCCGGCTATCAGACACGCATCAATGCCGTGTTGCGTGCATTCCGGGACGCATCGGTCTAACAATTACGGTATGGACTCCTCGTGCAAGTGACCGAGTGAAGCGAGTTCAGCAAGCGGTGCGGTTGCAGTCGTGTATACGGCCTTTCGGTGAGCAGCACGGTAGCAGGGTCACGCGGTAGTAGGGGCAGGTCTTGCATTGCGACATCGTATCCAGACTTCGCTGGCAATTCCCCGGAGTGCGCTGCGCTGCATCCGGGCTTCCAATACGGGCGCATTTGTCCTCGACCTTGCGGGTTCGGTGCTTCGGGGCAGGAAGGGTGCGTCCACCGCCTTTACGAATGGCAAGGCGCTGAAGTGCAACTTCGGCTACGCAGGAATTGACCATCGGGCCGGAAGTTTGCGGAATTTCACGCTGCAAACGGGGCCAGTTCACACTTTTTCTTCGGCTAAGCCCCTGATTTCAAAACTGGACCTCAGTTTTGCCGATGCCGCGCCGGTACCTTGGCACTCCCTGAGTAGCGGTTGGCTGGGGCCCGGTCAGGCCCAACCAGCCGCGATAGCGCCAACAACCACTCGCGAGCGTCCAGACCATGTTCCTGCGCAATGCCACATCCCTGCGTTCCCTGCTGATGGCCTTGGTGCTTTGTGCCAGTGCCACGGCGCAGGCGGCGATCACGGTCAATCTTTCCTACGTCAACCAGAGTTCGGCTGCTTACAACCGTTTCCGCAACTGGGTTGACCAGGCGGTTTCCGGAAACGTGGGATATGGCTTCTCGGCCAACGATGCGGTGGTCATGTATCGGCTCACCAACCAGTCGCAGTACTGCATCCTGGCGCGCAACATGGTCGAGGAGCAGGTCGTCGCCGCCGAAGCGGCCATCGCCGCCAACCAGAACCCCGAAGTGCAGCACGATTCCTACTTGTATGCGGGGGCGATGATCGGTGACCTTGCCCTCACCTACGACTGGTGTTCGACCTTCGTCAGCGCATCGCAGCGCACGCGCTGGGCCGCCTATACGGAACGCACCATCTCCAACATCTGGAATCCCGCGTCGGCGCAATGGGGCGGGCGCGCTGCGCCGTGGTCGGGTTGGGGTACGGACGATCCGGCCAACAACTACTACTACAGCTTCCTGCGCGCGACCATGTATTGGGCGCTGGCCAGCAACAGCAATGCGTGGATTTCGTATCTGGAAACCAACAAGATTCCTCCGCTGGTCAACTACTTTGCCCTGTTGACCGGCGGCGGCAGCGAGGAAGGCACCGGCTACGGTACTTCGCATCACAAGTTGTTCGAGTTGTATCGGGTCTGGCGCGATTCGCGCACCACCGATCTGGCCAATGCCAATGCGCATCTGACCGACACGATTTCCTACTGGTTGCATGCGACCGTGCCGACGCGCGACCGCTTTGCGCCGTATGGCGATCAGGCGCGCAGCTCCGTTCCCGAATTCTACGACTATCACCGCCATCTGATTCTGGAAGCGCGCTACTTGACCAACAGCGCCGCGGCGCGCGATTTGGCTTCGTGGTGGATCAACAACAATTCCGTGCAACAGATGGCCAGCGGCTTCAACTATCGCGACGACCTGTTGCCGCCAGGCACTTCGTCGCCGCTGCCCAATGCACCGCTCACCTACCGCGCTACGGCAATTGGCCATCTGTTCACGCGCACCAGTTGGGAAACGGGCGCGACCTGGCTCAGCTTCTCCGCAGGTTCCTACAACCAGAGCCATGCGCATCAGGACCAGGGTTCATTCACCCTGTTCGGTGGCGGCGACTGGCTGGCAGTGACGGAAAACATCTGGAGCCACAGCGGAATCCAGCAGGGAACCGAAGTGCACAACCTGGTACGTTTCGTGAAAAACGGCACGACGGTGCGCCAGCGCTCCAACACGGTTTCCACCATGAACGTGCTGCAGCAGGGCCCGGGCCCGGGCGAAGTGCATGTCACCGGCGACATGACGGCCGCGTATCAGGCCGGCTCCGGCGTCAACTCCTGGCAGCGTCGGTTGGACTTCACCGGTTCCAGCCTGCTGGTGACCGACCAGTTTTCCGTGACGAGCGGAACCCAGGCCATCTTCCAGGTGAATACGCCGGTGCAACCGGTCATCACCGGGAATACGGCCAAGGCAGGCAACCTGACGGTGCGCGTGTTGCAGCCGGCTGGTGCCACATTGACTGCGGTCAACTGGCGCAACGTTGATAGTGATTTCCTGTCGGGATGGAAGCTGGAAGTGCGCGGCAGTGCGTCCAACACGGGTTTCGTGGTCGAGATGACCACGGGCGAAACCATCTTCAAGCACGGCTTCGAGCAGAATTGATTTGCGGGACGAACGCACGCCGGTTGTAGTTCGATTGTAGGTCGGGCTTCAGCCCGACACGCCATCCCAATCAAGCCAAGAGCGTCGGGTTGAAACCCGACCTACACCAGTCCGAATCGTGATTGTGCGAGCAGGCATGCTTGCGCCGTCTTCGCGTTGTCGTTGGTCGGTTGTTGGTCGGGCTTCAGCCCGACACGCTATCTTCATCAGGCGAAAGCGTCGGGTTGAAACCCGACCAACGACAACGCGAAGACGGCGCAAGCACGCATCTCTGCCCTGTTGCGGTTCGACCTGGCGTAGGTCGGTTCAAGCGGCGCAGCCGCGGAACCGACAACCCCGCTGAATCCCCGGAATCAACGCGGCCGTGGTGGCACGCCCGCCGGATCGGGCTTGTCGAAGTTGGCCTTGAACCACGGCACCACACCGGCGCTGCGGTTGTTCCAGTTGAAGCGTCGTGCCGTCGAGCGCTCGCGTGCGCATTCGATGGCATAGGAATTCGCGATCAGGTCCAGTCGCCGGTCCAGGGCCTTGCGCCGCTCCGCATCCGTTTCGAAATAGCGGGCTGCCGCAACCGCCATGCCAAGCTCGACGGTATGCGCGTCGCTGTATTCACCGCCTTCGTCCTGCATTTCGATAAGCTTGCCCAGCGGTGCCTGCGAGGATGACCAGTACCACGCAATCTGCCCCTGCTCGCCGCTGCATTCATCGCGCCAGCTGTGTCCGGCGCGGATGAAGGTGGCAGGCGATATCCAGCCGAAGTTTTCCAGGTACTGCCCGAACGCGCGGATCATGCCCGGTATGCGTTCATCGCTGGTTGCAAGCCAGGCATGCCACAGGCCATCGATGATGTTCTCGCTCATCCAGGGCGAGGCACCGCGCACATCGGTAAGCGCCGAGTAATCTGCCCCTTCGTGGCGCTGCCAACTGTGGCGCCAGGAACCATCGTCACCGAGGCCATCGGGATTCTTTTGCTGGTGATCGAGCAACCAGCCGATGCGCTGCCCGATGCGTTCACGATAGGCGGTATCGCCGGTGAGCTCGTAGGCGCTGACCACGGCCAGCAAGCCGAGTCCGGCATGGCGTTCGGTGAAGTTCTGGTCCTTGCGCAGATAGGCTCCGCCGATGTCGCTCCAGCCGCCCTTGTCCCACAACGTGACCATCGACCGGACCAGGCCGTCATCATGCAGGCTGCCGTCTCCGACCAGGCCAAGGGCAAGCAGGATGGGTTCGACGTAGACGTACTTGGCATCGCAGGCCTTGGCCTTGCCGAACTGCCAGCCGCCGGGACAGGAACCCTCGCGCTGCACCTGCGCCATGTAGAAGCGATAGCTCTGCACGGCGCTGCGCAGGTGCTCGATGTTGCCGCTGCGCACGTAACGCTTGAACAGGGTGCTTGGCCTGTCGAACAGCCATGCCGTCGAATCGGAAACCGGCAAGGCCCTGGCCCAATCAAACTGGGTTTCAAAATAGCGATCGTAGGCATCGGTCGGATTGAGTGGCACCTGTGGGCCGGCGATCAGCGATGCCGTCAGCCAGCGCGCATCCAGGGTGGCCAGCGCGCGCGGCATGCGCAATCCGTTTTCCGCGTCGTACAGATCCTGCGCAGGGTTCCAGCCCGCGATGGTTGCCTTGCGCGGAGATTTTGTGTCGAACGAAATCCGGCGCACCTTGCTGTCCAGCGCCAGGCGCAGTTGCACGCGCAGCGAACGAATGCTGTTGTCACGAAAATGCCAGCGCAGGGTTGGCTCGACATGTGCCGGTATTTCCGTACCCCCTTCATCCAGGATGCGGAGCGAGTCGGCGTCGGTCAGCTTGCCCGGTGCGAACGGGACGCCAAGGGTGACCGCAACCTCGCCGCTGCCGCCGTCAAGACGATGCAACTCGATGCGTTGGGCAGCGGAATCCGTCGTTGCGGCAAACGAAGGCCCGACCGTGCACAGCGCGATGACCACGAACAAGACTCTTGCTGCCGCGCGTCGTATGGACATGCCGTGGACCTCCTCGTGTTTCCTGGATGCCGGGGCATGCATCCTTCATGCGACCCCGGCAATGGCCGGATCACTGCGGCCAATCTTGCGCGCAATGAAATCGACGCTGGTAATGCACAGTCGCTCCGGAGGAATGCCGGCGAACTGCGCATGCACCGGGGTGGACGCAAGCTGTTGCATGCGCAGCTCGCTGGGTTTCGCGGTGTTCAGCAGGATCTGGAAGCCCAGATCTTCGGCGCGTTCGACGAACACATGGGCGCGCATACGGTTCTGGTAGAGGAATGCATTGTTCCAGCGCGTCCACTGCGCATCGGAGTAACGCAGATAGTGCAGCTGATGAATGCTGCGGTCGACATAGGCGTAATGGTCGCCACAGTTGACGGAATGAAACATAACGCCGTTCGCATCGAGAATGCGCAGGGCTTCGACATACATGGCATCGATGACATCCGGCGGCACGTGTTCGAGCACGCTGTTGGAGAAGATGCAGTCAAACTGGTTCTCCGCAAATCCGGTGCGGGTCGCGTCCATGGGCGCGTGGTACTCGACCACGCCATCGGTTGCCGCCGCTAGGTTGCCGGAGGTGGTCAATTTTTCCAGCATGCGGGCGTGCCGCGCACGGATTTCTTCAACGTCGCCATCGACCGCCTTGGCAATTTGCGTTACGCATTGACCGAGTCGCTGCGCGCAAGCGAGCAGCAGCTTTGGCCGCATGTGCCGATTCAGATCCACGCTGACAACGCGCATGGCGCCGGCCAGGTAGCAGGCCAGCGGAAAAGTCGGATACCAACCGCTGCCGATTTCAAACAGGCGTTGCCCGCTGATGGGAATGCCGGACTCGGCGAGTCGCGCCACCATGATTTCCCAGTCGGACACCTTGATGTCGAATTCACGGTTGAAATCGCGCAACCCGCCAAACCGGCGTTGCAACTGGAAATGCAGTTCGTCTCCGCCCGGCATCCAGCCGAGCACCTTCTGCAGAGTGCCTTTCAGTTTCCAGTGCATGCTTTCAATCCACGTCGGGTTGTCTGACTGCGCGCATGATCAGGGTGCGCCGGCATCAAGTTCGACCAGGAACTCCTGGCCTGAGCCGCGCACGTCAATGCGCCATCCCGAGCGGAACTCCGCCTTGTCGAGGCTTGCGAACTCCAAGCTGCCGATCACGGCATCTTCGGGTTTGAGCACCTTGATGTGCAACTTGCCGGCGCGCTCTTCATGTCCTTCCAGCACCGGTTTGACCGGGACGTTGATCTGGAAGATGGCCTGCGTGTCTGCGCTGGTTGCGAAGGTGTCGTGAACGGTCAGCGTGCGCCCCTTGAACTCGATGCTGCGTTGCCAGGACTTGACCCCGGCGCCCGCTGCATAGGCAGGGCTCAAATCCGCAGTGGCCTGGAATTCGCCGCTTTGCGGGTTGGCAGAAATGACCTTCATGCTCGATGTGCTGGGCTCGCGTTGGCGGATGATGGTTCCATTGCGCTCGAAGCGCAGCACGTTGTGCACCTCGGTTCCCTGCTGAATACCGCTGTGGGTCCAGATGTTCTCGGTAACCGCCAACCAATCGCCCGCGAACAAGGTGAAGCCACCTTGATCCTGGTGCGCATGGCTTTCCACGTACGGACCGGCGTTGAAGCCGACCCAGACGGCATCGCGATTCCAGTCGCTGCGGGCAAATACATGCCCGGTTCCCTTGGCCTCGTAGAGGCGGGATTGCGGCGGCTGGCCGCCCGTTCCGGCAGGCAGCAGGTCATGGCGCAGGTTGAAGCCGGAGGTCATCTCGGGAATCGAGATGGAATGCAGCCACCACGATGCGATGTCGCGTACTTCCTCGTTCTTGCTGAGTGCGCGCGCTTCAAGAACGAGGCGTCGGTGGTAGTCGTAGATCTCGGGAACCGATACCCGTGATTGATCGCCAATCGGTGCGAAGCGGTCGAGCGTCGGCATGGTCGCGTGCACCCAAAAGCGGATGCTGTCGTCCACATGGCTGTTGGCATTGGCGAGGTCTTCCCCGGTTGAATCACGCCATACGCGATAGATTGCAAACAGACGCATGTGTGCCGCGCCATAGCCGGTTCCTTCCAGGCTGCCACCACCCACCAGCTTGCCGAAGTAGGCGGTCAAAGCTGGCAGCTTCTTCTCGCGCAGGAACTTGAGCCACGTTTCATTGTTGCTGGCCAGCGCCCAGAACATGGTGGCTTCGACAAAGCTGTAGTAGTAGTTGTTGCCGGGATTGTCGATGGACCAGCCGGTCCATTCAAAAGCACGCTCACCCCACTTTGCCGCCTTCGGGTTCCAGATGTTGTGGATGGTCTGTTCGGCGTACGTCGACCACTGCGCGCGCTGCGCATCGCTGATCAGCGTGCGGCAGACCTCCCAGGTCAGGCCAAGGTCGCTGATCATCGGGCCGGCTTCGAGGTAGGAATCGCCGGCCACCGCCGGTCGTTGACCCTGGGCAATACGCGCGTCGGCATCATCCACCTGGGTTTGAACCAGGCGTATGGCCAACGTGCAATATTTTTCCTTGGGACTGAGTTGGTAAAGGGTCGCCGCATCGGTTGCCGAGAAGCCGTAGCCGGGGCTTCCATTGGCCGCGGCATCCACATAGTCGCGAAAGCGCTTGAAGGCCGTGGACTTCAAATCCACGCCGGAGGTGTCGATCTTCAACGCGGCTTGCGCCGGCATGCAGACAACTGCCGCGAGGACAATTGCAGCGGCCAAAGCGCGACGCAACGCGAATGAACTGTTCATGCAGGATTCCCTCGAGGTGCGTGGGGTGAAGGAGCTGTCGCTCGCAAGGTCTGGGTGCTTCATTTCCCGCTGCGCGGATCAGGTGGTTGCCGCCGATGTGCTGCGGGCGGCCAGCTTGCGCTCCCAGTCGAGCGCCGTGCGCACGATGAAATCGAGTTCGTCGTGTTGCGGTTTCCAGTCCAGCACCGCCTTCAGGCGCTGCGAGCGCGCAATCAACGCAGGAGGATCACCGGCACGTCGCGGCTCGAAAACGATGTTGAGTTTGCGGCCGCTGACCCGTTCCACCGAGTCGATGACCTCACGCACGCTGTAACCATGGCCGTAGCCGCAGTTGAGGGTCGTCGACTCGCCGCCGCGACGAAGATAGTCGAGCGCCTGCAGATGGGCGGAGGCAAGATCCACCACATGGATGTAGTCACGGATGCAGGTGCCGTCGGCGGTATCGTAGTCGGTGCCGAACACACACAGGCGTTCGCGCTTGCCCACCGCATGCTCGCAGGCAACCTTGATGAGCAGGGTGGCATTCAAGGTGGACTGGCCGATGCGACCGCCGGGATCGCAACCTGCCACGTTGAAATAGCGCAGGATCACGTGGCGCATGGACGTGGCCGCGCACAGATCCCTGAGCATGTGCTCGCTCATCAACTTGGACATGCCATAGGGATTGATGGGCGCGGTTGCCGTCAGCTCGTCCGCTTCGCCGGCTGCGGGCATGCCATAGACGGCGGCAGTGGATGAGAACACGAACTCGCGGACGCCATTGGCGCTGCACGCTGCCAGCAGTGATCGCGTGGAGCAGGTGTTGTTGCCGTAATACTTCAGCGGATCGCGCACCGATTCCGGCACGATGGTGTGTGCGGCGAAATGCAGAACGGTTTCAATGCCGCGCTCGCGCAGCAGGGTGTCCATGACCTGGCGATCACCGACGTCCGCCTCGATGAGTTCGACTCCGCGCAATGCTTCACGAAAGCCGGTGCTCAGGTTGTCGACAACGACGACCTCGGCGCCGCGCTCGGTGAGTTGCAAGACCACGTGACTGCCGATGTAGCCGGCCCCGCCGGTAACCAGGATGGGTTTCATCAATTCCTCGAGTCGATGACGGATTGCGTCGGCTCAGCGTGTGTAGGTGAATCGCAGGTAGACGGAGTTCTCGTCATAGGAATCGGCAGCCGCGCTCGAGTGGCGCTCGTTGCGGGCCAGGTCCGCGCGCCAGCTCAAATGCCGGGTCATGCGCTGGGTGAGGTAGACGCCGTAACGGTAATTGCGGTCGGTGAGGTCGGATTCGTTGAACTCGCGCCGCGTCGCTTCGGCGTTGACGCCAAGGGTCAGGGTCGGCCGCAGCAGATAGCCGAGATTGAGGCCGGCACCCAGCTCATCGCGATCATTGGCCAATGCGGGTGCGGCTTCTTCATAGCGGTACGTGCCATAGCGCAGCAGCGCCGCCAGATTCAGACGGGTGCCTTGCAACTGGTAGGTGCCGCTGATCCGTCGCTCGCGAAAGACATCCGGTGTGATGGCGGTTCCGCCGACATCGACACCACCGAATCCGGCGTCGAAATCAGCCGTGCCGGTGGCAATACTGCTGGCCGCATCGGTGTAGCGGTCGGCGACGGCAATGCCGAAAGTGCTGCTGGCGCTGACGCGCCAGTCGATACCCAGCTGCGCAAGCGGGCCGGATGAATTTCCACCGCGCTCGAAATCGAGGTGTGAGTATCCAAGCGAGGCGTTCAAATCCAGTTGCGAGAGCGCCTGGGTATAGCTGACGTACGCAGACATGTTGTTGTAGTCGCGGGCCAGCAGGTCATCGTCGAAATCAACCTGCTGGTACTCGATGTTGCCACCGAGCTTCTGCGTGCTGCTGAGGTCAAACAGGCCACGCAGCGCGGCGGAATATCGACGGGAGTCGAAAGCCCCGTTCTCCTCGGCTTGGCTGTCGCTGAAGCGCAGCTCTGCCTGGCCCAGCAGGGTCGGGGTGATGCGGAAGCGGAATGTCGGACCCGTGCTGAAGACATTGGTCTGCTGCAGGTTGCCGGGAACGTCCGGGTCGCGCAGGCTGACCGGGTACAGGCCGAGATTGTCGTTGAAATACCAGTTCAGGCGTTCCGGCAGCAGGGTCCAGTTGACCAGGCCGTTGAGGTTGCCGCGAAACTCATTGCCGAAGGTGTCGTCGAGATAGTCCCGGTACTCGAGCACGCCGCTGATTTCAGCCAGCACCGATGAACTTGATTCGCTGATGCTGAAGTTGAGATGCGGAATCAGTACGGTTTCGCTGACCTGGTTGTCCGCGGTATAGGCGATGTTGTCGCTGTGCAGGACGCCCAGTTCAAGGGCGTAGTCCAGACGCACGGCGAGCGCATCCTGACAGCTTGCCGCCGACATGAGCAGGGCGAGGTTTCTGGCGGTCTTGCGCATGACAATCCCCTCCGCTGATGGCAAATCAAGGAATTTCGTTGATCACGACACCTGCAAGCTTGGCTGGATCGAAGCCTGCCACATGCTTGTTGATGGCGCTGGGCGTATCGCGGCCGCTGCCGGTCACCAGCACCACGAAATCGACCAGATCGGACAGGATGCGCGCATCCGGTGATCCCTTGACCGCAGGTCCGTCCAGGAACAGGTAGCGATCCGGATAGCGACTGCGCAGGGAATCGATGAGTGCGCGCATGCGGAATGAAGAGAAATACTCGCCGCCCATCTCGCGCTTGTGCCCGCTGGGAATCAGCCGCAGGCGCGGAATGCCGGTGTGGCAAAGGATCTTTTCCACGCCCAGCGAAGGATGTTCCAGGTAGTCGATCAATCCGCCATCCGGCGCCTCGACGTCGAGTTCCTTGTGCTGGGATGGATTGCGCAGGTTGCAGTCGATCAGCAGCGCAGTCTTGGCCTCGTCGAATGCAAAAGCCGCGGCAAGATTGCGCGCGACGAAGCTGCCGCCCGAGCGCGGGCTGATGGGCGCCACCATCACGATGAAATTGTGGTCGCCGCCGCGCGCCAGCAGGCTGGTGCGGATTTCACGGAATGCATCGGCATGTTTGCGCGCCGATTCCTCCGGATGGATCATGCGCCGATCTTCGAGGGCGCGTCGGGTCAGCGCGTAGGGCTCGACGATTCGTGCGATCGAGCGCGACGTGCTGGCGCGGCGTGCGATATCGCCGGCGGCGGCGCCGAAGGCGGCACCCACGTGATCAGGCGGTTGGCTCGCGTCCTGTGGATTGCTCATGTGAGTTTCACAACCTTGAACCAATAGACTAGGGCATAGGCCCCAAGCACCGCAGCCACCACGGCAAACGCAAAAGCGACACGCGCGCGGTTGCGTATGCGCTCGCCCGCCGTCGGATAGGTGGGAATGGTGGCAAGCGCAACGAGGCCGGTGGTCCGCTCCAGCTGACGTGCGCTGCGCACGCGTGGATCAAACTGGACCAAGGCAAACAGCAATGCAAATGGAGCGAGGATGCCGGCACCCAGCCCGCCTGCGGCAAAATGCAACAAGCGCAATCCCGACGGGCGCAAGGGCAGGATGGCCGGATCCTGGATGCGGAACGTGAGGCCGCGTTGTTCTTCGTCGAGCACCATCGATACGCGCGCATTTTCGCGGCGCCTGAGCAAATCCTGGTAGATGTCGCGATTGACTTCATAGTCGCGCGTCAGTTCGGCCAATGCGCCTTCGGAGGCGGCAATGCGCCGGCTGCGATCAAGCTCGTCATTCAACATGCCTTCGCTGGCACTCATGCGCGTCTGGGTTGCGGCGATTTCGCGGCGCAGGTCGGCAAGACGTGTTCTCAGTTCCTGGTACAGCGGATTGAACTGCGTATTGCCGAACGGTGATTGCGTCTGCCCGCTGGCCACGGCCGTGCTGCGGCGATCCTGTTCATCCTTGAGCTGGCGCTGGATGTCCTGCATCTGCATGCGCGTACGCACGACATCCGGGTACTGCTCGGTGTAGGTGAGCAAGAGGCGGTCGAGCTGGTTCTGCAGTTCGATCAGCTGCGCACGGTAAAGCCCTTCACGGGTCTGCACCGCAGTGACCTCGGATTCGCCGGACAACTGCGCAACCAGCGCACTTTCGCGCGAGCGTTGCTCCATGAGGTTGGTGCGGGCCTGCTCGACCTGGGTACGCAAGGCGCTGATTCTCGCGTTGGCATCCGCGGCGCTGCCAGCCTGGGCATCGGCGTTCTCGGAGCGGTACTTGAGCAGGCCCTCTTCCGCAGACGTCAGCTTCTTGTGGTAGTCGGACACCTGGTTGTCGATGAACTCGAAAGCCTCGCGGCTCTCGCGTTCCTTGGTGGCGCGACTTTCCTCGATGAACAACTCGGCAAGGTGCTTGGTAACGGAAAACGTGCGCTGCGGGTCGGAATCGCGGTAGGTGATCTGCACCAGTTCAGGGCGCGGGCTGGTCACCTGGGTGGCATCCTTGATGCGCTCCATGATGCGTTCCTGCTCGACGGGCGAGGGTTGCGACTCCATCCAGCCTCCGGCCTGCATGGCTTCGGTCAGCACCTTGCGGCTGAACACCACCTGGCGCGCCAAGCCCGCGCGATCAGTCACTCCGGTGGGTACCGCACGACCTTCCAGCAGGGGGGCGATGATGTCGCTGCTCTGGGCCAGGATGGTCGTGGAGGCCACGTAGGATTTCGGCCAGAGTAGGCCGGCTGTCAGCGCGGCTATGGCGATGATGGCAAAGATGAAGGTCAAGATCAGGCCATGCCGGCGTCCCTCCTTGAGGAACATGGGCAGCATGTCGATCAGCGGTGGCGGTGAAGTGTCGATCATGGAATTGCTTTGGGTGATCCCTGCAGGATTCGTGTTGCTCAGAAGGTTCGCTCGGGAACCGTGATGACGTCGCCGGGTTGGACCGGATAGTTGGTGTCCAGTTCGCCCTTCTGCAGGATGCGGTCCAGGCGTACGGCGAAGGCGCGCGTTGAGTCGCCTTCCTTGCGATACAACTCGGTGCGGTCGGCAGCGGCAAACTCGTTGGTGCCGCCGGCGGCAAGTACGGCATCAAGCACGGTCATGCCTTGACGATACGGCACCGAAATCGGTGTGCGCACGGCGCCAGTCACGCGCACGCGGGCGAGGTATTCATGGCTGCGCAACTGGTCGATGATCACCGTGACCTGCGGGTTGCGCACGAACTTCTCGAGCGCGGTCTTGATCTCGGCAGCCACTTCCTCGGGGGTGCGCCCACCAGCCACGACATCACCGACCAGGGGTACGGAAATGCGTCCATCCGGACGCACGGGCACGGTGACGTTCAAGTCCGGGTTTTGCCAGACCGCCACGCGAACCACGTCATCGACACCAATGCGGTAGGCCTCCACGGCCTGCGCTTCCGGGTTCACGGTGGGTGCGGAGCCCGGCCTGGGGCCGCTGGCGCAGGCTGCCAACATCAGAAATGCGAGCAAAAACAGGAACTTGCTAACCAGATTCATGGTGCTCAACTCCGTGGTCCGATGCAAACTGTGAAACCTATCACATTTTTCCCCTTGCTCGACGGCCCAGAAGGCGGCTGAAGCAGCCCGACGGGGCGGCGGGTACGGGGTTCAGCAGTGGCCCCGCAGGTCGATCTTCAGCCGACCACTAGACGCGGTAATAGTCCCGATACCAATCCACGAACCGAGCCACGCCCTGCTCGACCGAGGTGGCGGGGGCGTAACCGGTGTCGCGCGCAAGCTCCTCGACATCGGCGCAGGTATCCGGAACGTCGCCGGGTTGCAGCGGCAACAGGATCTTCTCGGCCTTGCGCCCCAGGCACTCTTCGATGACTTCGATGTAGCGCGACAGCTCCACCGGCTGGTGGTTGCCGATGTTGTAGACCCGATAGGGTGCCGACGAGGTCGCAGTAGCGGGATGCACCGGATCAAACGCCGGGTCCGGTTGGGCCACCCGATCAAGGGTGCGCATCACGCCTTCGACAATGTCATCGACATAAGTGAAATCGCGGGTGTGCTTGCCGTGGTTGAATACTTCGATCGGCTCGCCGGCGAGCCGATCGAAGTATTCAACCACGGCAAGCACACCCGCGATTTCACTTATGTCGATGACATTGTCGAAGGCGTGATGCGCACCCTTGATCGGGTGGCCCAACCGGACCCGGCGTTTGATCCGGTGCATCCCGCTACTGCGACCTCGTCGGCACCCTATCGGGTCTACAACATCGGCAACCACCAGCCGGTGGAGCTGTCGCGCTACATCGAAGTCATCGAAGAGTGCCTGGGGCGCAAGGCCGAGAAGATCCTGTTGCCGCTGCAACCCGGCGACGTTCCGGATACCTGCGCCGATGTCGAGGAGCTTGCGCGCGACACCGGTTACGCCCCCGCCACCTCGGTCGAGCAGGGCGTGGCTCGGTTCGTGGATTGGTATCGGGACTATTACCGCGTCTAGTGGTCGGCTGAAGATCGACCTGCGGGGCCACTGCTGAACCCCGTACCCGCCGCCCCGTCGGGCTGCTTCAGCCGCCTTCTGGGCCGTCGAGCAAGGGGAAAAATGTGATAGGTTTCACAGTTTGCATCGGACCACGGAGTTGAGCACCATGAATCTGGTTAGCAAGTTCCTGTTTTTGCTCGCATTTCTGATGTTGGCAGCCTGCGCCAGCGGCCCCAGGCCGGGCTCCGCACCCACCGTGAACCCGGAAGCGCAGGCCGTGGAGGCCTACCGCATTGGTGTCGATGACGTGGTTCGCGTGGCGGTCTGGCAAAACCCGGACTTGAACGTCACCGTGCCCGTGCGTCCGGATGGACGCATTTCCGTACCCCTGGTCGGTGATGTCGTGGCTGGTGGGCGCACCCCCGAGGAAGTGGCTGCCGAGATCAAGACCGCGCTCGAGAAGTTCGTGCGCAACCCGCAGGTCACGGTGATCATCGACCAGTTGCGCAGCCATGAATACCTCGCCCGCGTGCGCGTGACTGGCGCCGTGCGCACACCGATTTCGGTGCCGTATCGTCAAGGCATGACCGTGCTTGATGCCGTACTTGCCGCCGGCGGCACCAACGAGTTTGCCGCTGCCGACCGCACCGAGTTGTATCGCAAGGAAGGCGACTCAACGCGCGCCTTCGCCGTACGCCTGGACCGCATCCTGCAGAAGGGCGAACTGGACACCAACTATCCGGTCCAACCCGGCGACGTCATCACGGTTCCCGAGCGAACCTTCTGAGCAACACGAATCCTGCAGGGATCACCCAAAGCAATTCCATGATCGACACTTCACCGCCACCGCTGATCGACATGCTGCCCATGTTCCTCAAGGAGGGACGCCGGCATGGCCTGATCTTGACCTTCATCTTTGCCATCATCGCCATAGCCGCGCTGACAGCCGGCCTACTCTGGCCGAAATCCTACGTGGCCTCCACGACCATCCTGGCCCAGAGCAGCGACATCATCGCCCCCCTGCTGGAAGGTCGTGCGGTACCCACCGGAGTGACTGATCGCGCGGGCTTGGCGCGCCAGGTGGTGTTCAGCCGCAAGGTGCTGACCGAAGCCATGCAGGCCGGAGGCTGGATGGAGTCGCAACCCTCGCCCGTCGAGCAGGAACGCATCATGGAGCGCATCAAGGATGCCACCCAGGTGACCAGCCCGCGCCCTGAACTGGTGCAGATCACCTACCGCGATTCCGACCCGCAGCGCACGTTTTCCGTTACCAAGCACCTTGCCGAGTTGTTCATCGAGGAAAGTCGCGCCACCAAGGAACGCGAGAGCCGCGAGGCTTTCGAGTTCATCGACAACCAGGTGTCCGACTACCACAAGAAGCTGACGTCTGCGGAAGAGGGCCTGCTCAAGTACCGCTCCGAGAACGCCGATGCCCAGGCTGGCAGCGCCGCGGATGCCAACGCGAGAATCAGCGCCTTGCGTACCCAGGTCGAGCAGGCCCGCACCAACCTCATGGAGCAACGCTCGCGCGAAAGTGCGCTGGTTGCGCAGTTGTCCGGCGAATCCGAGGTCACTGCGGTGCAGACCCGTGAAGGGCTTTACCGTGCGCAGCTGATCGAACTGCAGAACCAGCTCGACCGCCTCTTGCTCACCTACACCGAGCAGTACCCGGATGTCGTGCGTACGCGCATGCAGATGCAGGACATCCAGCGCCAGCTCAAGGATGAACAGGATCGCCGCAGCACGGCCGTGGCCAGCGGGCAGACGCAATCACCGTTCGGCAATACGCAGTTCAATCCGCTGTACCAGGAACTGAGAACACGTCTTGCCGACCTGCGCCGCGAAATCGCCGCAACCCAGACGCGCATGAGTGCCAGCGAAGGCATGTTGAATGACGAGCTTGATCGCAGCCGGCGCATTGCCGCCTCCGAAGGCGCATTGGCCGAACTGACGCGCGACTATGAAGTCAATCGCGACATCTACCAGGATTTGCTCAGGCGCCGCGAAAATGCGCGCGTATCGATGGTGCTCGACGAAGAACAACGCGGCCTCACGTTCCGCATCCAGGATCCGGCCATCCTGCCCTTGCGCCCGTCGGGATTGCGCTTGTTGCATTTTGCCGCAGGCGGGCTGGGTGCCGGCATCCTCGCTCCATTTGCATTGCTGTTTGCCTTGGTCCAGTTTGATCCACGCGTGCGCAGCGCACGTCAGCTGGAGCGGACCACCGGCCTCGTTGCGCTTGCCACCATTCCCACCTATCCGACGGCGGGCGAGCGCATACGCAACCGCGCGCGTGTCGCTTTTGCGTTTGCCGTGGTGGCTGCGGTGCTTGGGGCCTATGCCCTAGTCTATTGGTTCAAGGTTGTGAAACTCACATGAGCAATCCACAGGACGCGAGCCAACCGCCTGATCACGTGGGTGCCGCCTTCGGCGCCGCCGCCGGCGATATCGCACGCCGCGCCAGCACGTCGCGCTCGATCGCACGAATCGTCGAGCCCTACGCGCTGACCCGACGCGCCCTCGAAGATCGGCGCATGATCCATCCGGAGGAATCGGCGCGCAAACATGCCGATGCATTCCGTGAAATCCGCACCAGCCTGCTGGCGCGCGGCGGCGACCACAATTTCATCGTGATGGTGGCGCCCATCAGCCCGCGCTCGGGCGGCAGCTTCGTCGCGCGCAATCTTGCCGCGGCTTTTGCATTCGACGAGGCCAAGACTGCGCTGCTGATCGACTGCAACCTGCGCAATCCATCCCAGCACAAGGAACTCGACGTCGAGGCGCCGGATGGCGGATTGATCGACTACCTGGAACATCCTTCGCTGGGCGTGGAAAAGATCCTTTGCCACACCGGCATTCCGCGCCTGCGGCTGATTCCCAGCGGGCACAAGCGCGAGATGGGCGGCGAGTATTTCTCTTCATTCCGCATGCGCGCACTCATCGATTCCCTGCGCAGTCGCTATCCGGATCGCTACCTGTTCCTGGACGGACCTGCGGTCAAGGGATCACCGGATGCGCGCATCCTGTCCGATCTGGTCGATTTCGTGGTGCTGGTGACCGGCAGCGGCCGCGATACGCCCAGCGCCATCAACAAGCATGTGGCAGGCTTCGATCCAGCCAAGCTTGCAGGTGTCGTGATCAACGAAATTCCTTGATTTGCCATCAGCGGAGGGGATTGTCATGCGCAAGACCGCCAGAAACCTCGCCCTGCTCATGTCGGCGGCAAGCTGTCAGGATGCGCTCGCCGTGCGTCTGGACTACGCCCTTGAACTGGGCGTCCTGCACAGCGACAACATCGCCTATACCGCGGACAACCAGGTCAGCGAAACCGTACTGATTCCGCATCTCAACTTCAGCATCAGCGAATCAAGTTCATCGGTGCTGGCTGAAATCAGCGGCGTGCTCGAGTACCGGGACTATCTCGACGACACCTTCGGCAATGAGTTTCGCGGCAACCTCAACGGCCTGGTCAACTGGACCCTGCTGCCGGAACGCCTGAACTGGTATTTCAACGACAATCTCGGCCTGTACCCGGTCAGCCTGCGCGACCCGGACGTTCCCGGCAACCTGCAGCAGACCAATGTCTTCAGCACGGGTCCGACATTCCGCTTCCGCATCACCCCGACCCTGCTGGGCCAGGCAGAGCTGCGCTTCAGCGACAGCCAAGCCGAGGAGAACGGGGCTTTCGACTCCCGTCGATATTCCGCCGCGCTGCGTGGCCTGTTTGACCTCAGCAGCACGCAGAAGCTCGGTGGCAACATCGAGTACCAGCAGGTTGATTTCGACGATGACCTGCTGGCCCGCGACTACAACAACATGTCTGCGTACGTCAGCTATACCCAGGCGCTCTCGCAACTGGATTTGAACGCCTCGCTTGGATACTCACACCTCGATTTCGAGCGCGGTGGAAATTCATCCGGCCCGCTTGCGCAGCTGGGTATCGACTGGCGCGTCAGCGCCAGCAGCACTTTCGGCATTGCCGTCGCCGACCGCTACACCGATGCGGCCAGCAGTATTGCCACCGGCACGGCTGATTTCGACGCCGGATTCGGTGGTGTCGATGTCGGCGGAACCGCCATCACACCGGATGTCTTTCGCGAGCGACGGATCAGCGGCACCTACCAGTTGCAAGGCACCCGTCTGAATCTGGCGGCGCTGCTGCGCTATGGCACGTACCGCTATGAAGAAGCCGCACCCGCATTGGCCAATGATCGCGATGAGCTGGGTGCCGGCCTCAATCTCGGCTATCTGCTGCGGCCGACCCTGACCCTTGGCGTCAACGCCGAAGCGACGCGGCGCGAGTTCAACGAATCCGACCTCACCGACCGCAATTACCGTTACGGCGTCTACCTCACCCAGCGCATGACCCGGCATTTGAGCTGGCGCGCGGACCTGGCCCGCAACGAGCGCCACTCGAGCGCGGCTGCCGATTCCTATGACGAGAACTCCGTCTACCTGCGATTCACCTACACACGCTGAGCCGACGCAATCCGTCATCGACTCGAGGAATTGATGAAACCCATCCTGGTTACCGGCGGGGCCGGCTACATCGGCAGTCACGTGGTCTTGCAACTCACCGAGCGCGGCGCCGAGGTCGTCGTTGTCGACAACCTGAGCACCGGCTTTCGTGAAGCATTGCGCGGAGTCGAACTCATCGAGGCGGACGTCGGTGATCGCCAGGTCATGGACACCCTGCTGCGCGAGCGCGGCATTGAAACCGTTCTGCATTTCGCCGCACACACCATCGTGCCGGAATCGGTGCGCGATCCGCTGAAGTATTACGGCAACAACACCTGCTCCACGCGATCACTGCTGGCAGCGTGCAGCGCCAATGGCGTCCGCGAGTTCGTGTTCTCATCCACTGCCGCCGTCTATGGCATGCCCGCAGCCGGCGAAGCGGACGAGCTGACGGCAACCGCGCCCATCAATCCCTATGGCATGTCCAAGTTGATGAGCGAGCACATGCTCAGGGATCTGTGCGCGGCCACGTCCATGCGCCACGTGATCCTGCGCTATTTCAACGTGGCAGGTTGCGATCCCGGCGGTCGCATCGGCCAGTCCACCTTGAATGCCACCCTGCTCATCAAGGTTGCCTGCGAGCATGCGGTGGGCAAGCGCGAACGCCTGTGTGTGTTCGGCACCGACTACGATACCGCCGACGGCACCTGCATCCGTGACTACATCCATGTGGTGGATCTTGCCTCCGCCCATCTGCAGGCGCTCGACTATCTTCGTCGCGGCGGCGAGTCGACGACCCTCAACTGCGGCTACGGCCATGGTTACAGCGTGCGTGAGGTCATCGACTCGGTGGAACGGGTCAGCGGCCGCAAACTCAACATCGTTTTCGAGCCGCGACGTGCCGGTGATCCTCCTGCGTTGATTGCGCGCTCGCAGCGCCTGAAGGCGGTGCTGGACTGGAAACCGCAACACGACGAACTCGATTTCATCGTGCGCACGGCGCTCGACTGGGAGCGCAAGCTGGCCGCCCGCAGCACATCGGCGGCAACCACCTGATCCGCGCAGCGGGAAATGAAGCACCCAGACCTTGCGAGCGACAGCTCCTTCACCCCACGCACCTCGAGGGAATCCTGCATGAACAGTTCATTCGCGTTGCGTCGCGCTTTGGCCGCTGCAATTGTCCTCGCGGCAGTTGTCTGCATGCCGGCGCAAGCCGCGTTGAAGATCGACACCTCCGGCGTGGATTTGAAGTCCACGGCCTTCAAGCGCTTTCGCGACTATGTGGATGCCGCGGCCAATGGAAGCCCCGGCTACGGCTTCTCGGCAACCGATGCGGCGACCCTTTACCAACTCAGTCCCAAGGAAAAATATTGCACGTTGGCCATACGCCTGGTTCAAACCCAGGTGGATGATGCCGACGCGCGTATTGCCCAGGGTCAACGACCGGCGGTGGCCGGCGATTCCTACCTCGAAGCCGGCCCGATGATCAGCGACCTTGGCCTGACCTGGGAGGTCTGCCGCACGCTGATCAGCGATGCGCAGCGCGCGCAGTGGTCGACGTACGCCGAACAGACCATCCACAACATCTGGAACCCGAAGGCGGCAAAGTGGGGTGAGCGTGCTTTTGAATGGACCGGCTGGTCCATCGACAATCCCGGCAACAACTACTACTACAGCTTTGTCGAAGCCACCATGTTCTGGGCGCTGGCCAGCAACAATGAAACGTGGCTCAAGTTCCTGCGCGAGAAGAAGCTGCCAGCTTTGACCGCCTACTTCGGCAAGCTGGTGGGTGGTGGCAGCCTGGAAGGAACCGGCTATGGCGCGGCACACATGCGTCTGTTTGCAATCTATCGCGTATGGCGTGATTCAACCGGGGAAGACCTCGCCAATGCCAACAGCCATGTGGACGACAGCATCCGCTTTTGGGTGCACGCGACCATGCCGACGCTCGACCGCTTCGCACCGATTGGCGATCAATCACGGGTATCGGTTCCCGAGATCTACGACTACCACCGACGCCTCGTTCTTGAAGCGCGCGCACTCAGCAAGAACGAGGAAGTACGCGACATCGCATCGTGGTGGCTGCATTCCATCTCGATTCCCGAGATGACCTCCGGCTTCAACCTGCGCCATGACCTGCTGCCTGCCGGAACGGGCGGCCAGCCGCCGCAATCCCGCCTCTACGAGGCCAAGGGAACCGGGCATGTATTTGCCCGCAGCGACTGGAATCGCGATGCCGTCTGGGTCGGCTTCAACGCCGGTCCGTACGTGGAAAGCCATGCGCACCAGGATCAAGGTGGCTTCACCTTGTTCGCGGGCGATTGGTTGGCGGTTACCGAGAACATCTGGACCCACAGCGGTATTCAGCAGGGAACCGAGGTGCACAACGTGCTGCGCTTCGAGCGCAATGGAACCATCATCCGCCAACGCGAGCCCAGCACATCGAGCATGAAGGTCATTTCTGCCAACCCGCAAAGCGGCGAATTCCAGGCCACTGCGGATTTGAGCCCTGCCTATGCAGCGGGCGCCGGGGTCAAGTCCTGGCAACGCAGCATCGAGTTCAAGGGGCGCACGCTGACCGTTCACGACACCTTCGCAACCAGCGCAGACACGCAGGCCATCTTCCAGATCAACGTCCCGGTCAAACCGGTGCTGGAAGGACATGAAGAGCGCGCCGGCAAGTTGCACATCAAGGTGCTCAAACCCGAAGATGCCGTGATCGGCAGCTTGGAGTTCGCAAGCCTCGACAAGGCGGAGTTCCGCTCGGGATGGCGCATTGACGTGCGCGGCTCAGGCCAGGAGTTCCTGGTCGAACTTGATGCCGGCGCACCCTGATCATGCGCGCAGTCAGACAACCCGACGTGGATTGAAAGCATGCACTGGAAACTGAAAGGCACTCTGCAGAAGGTGCTCGGCTGGATGCCGGGCGGAGACGAACTGCATTTCCAGTTGCAACGCCGGTTTGGCGGGTTGCGCGATTTCAACCGTGAATTCGACATCAAGGTGTCCGACTGGGAAATCATGGTGGCGCGACTCGCCGAGTCCGGCATTCCCATCAGCGGGCAACGCCTGTTTGAAATCGGCAGCGGTTGGTATCCGACTTTTCCGCTGGCCTGCTACCTGGCCGGCGCCATGCGCGTTGTCAGCGTGGATCTGAATCGGCACATGCGGCCAAAGCTGCTGCTCGCTTGCGCGCAGCGACTCGGTCAATGCGTAACGCAAATTGCCAAGGCGGTCGATGGCGACGTTGAAGAAATCCGTGCGCGGCACGCCCGCATGCTGGAAAAATTGACCACCTCCGGCAACCTAGCGGCGGCAACCGATGGCGTGGTCGAGTACCACGCGCCCATGGACGCGACCCGCACCGGATTTGCGGAGAACCAGTTTGACTGCATCTTCTCCAACAGCGTGCTCGAACACGTGCCGCCGGATGTCATCGATGCCATGTATGTCGAAGCCCTGCGCATTCTCGATGCGAACGGCGTTATGTTTCATTCCGTCAACTGTGGCGACCATTACGCCTATGTCGACCGCAGCATTCATCAGCTGCACTATCTGCGTTACTCCGATGCGCAGTGGACGCGCTGGAACAATGCATTCCTCTACCAGAACCGTATGCGCGCCCATGTGTTCGTCGAACGCGCCGAAGATCTGGGCTTCCAGATCCTGCTGAACACCGCGAAACCCAGCGAGCTGCGCATGCAACAGCTTGCGTCCACCCCGGTGCATGCGCAGTTCGCCGGCATTCCTCCGGAGCGACTGTGCATTACCAGCGTCGATTTCATTGCGCGCAAGATTGGCCGCAGTGATCCGGCCATTGCCGGGGTCGCATGAAGGATGCATGCCCCGGCATCCAGGAAACACGAGGAGGTCCACGGCATGTCCATACGACGCGCGGCAGCAAGAGTCTTGTTCGTGGTCATCGCGCTGTGCACGGTCGGGCCTTCGTTTGCCGCAACGACGGATTCCGCTGCCCAACGCATCGAGTTGCATCGTCTTGACGGCGGCAGCGGCGAGGTTGCGGTCACCCTTGGCGTCCCGTTCGCACCGGGCAAGCTGACCGACGCCGACTCGCTCCGCATCCTGGATGAAGGGGGTACGGAAATACCGGCACATGTCGAGCCAACCCTGCGCTGGCATTTTCGTGACAACAGCATTCGTTCGCTGCGCGTGCAACTGCGCCTGGCGCTGGACAGCAAGGTGCGCCGGATTTCGTTCGACACAAAATCTCCGCGCAAGGCAACCATCGCGGGCTGGAACCCTGCGCAGGATCTGTACGACGCGGAAAACGGATTGCGCATGCCGCGCGCGCTGGCCACCCTGGATGCGCGCTGGCTGACGGCATCGCTGATCGCCGGCCCACAGGTGCCACTCAATCCGACCGATGCCTACGATCGCTATTTTGAAACCCAGTTTGATTGGGCCAGGGCCTTGCCGGTTTCCGATTCGACGGCATGGCTGTTCGACAGGCCAAGCACCCTGTTCAAGCGTTACGTGCGCAGCGGCAACATCGAGCACCTGCGCAGCGCCGTGCAGAGCTATCGCTTCTACATGGCGCAGGTGCAGCGCGAGGGTTCCTGTCCCGGCGGCTGGCAGTTCGGCAAGGCCAAGGCCTGCGATGCCAAGTACGTCTACGTCGAACCCATCCTGCTTGCCCTTGGCCTGGTCGGAGACGGCAGCCTGCATGATGACGGCCTGGTCCGGTCGATGGTCACGTTGTGGGACAAGGGCGGCTGGAGCGACATCGGCGGAGCCTATCTGCGCAAGGACCAGAACTTCACCGAACGCCATGCCGGACTCGGCTTGCTGGCCGTGGTCAGCGCCTACGAGCTCACCGGCGATACCGCCTATCGTGAACGCATCGGGCAGCGCATCGGCTGGTTGCTCGATCACCAGCAAAAGAATCCCGATGGCCTCGGTGACGATGGTTCCTGGCGCCACAGTTGGCAGCGCCACGAAGGGGCAGATTACTCGGCGCTTACCGATGTGCGCGGTGCCTCGCCCTGGATGAGCGAGAACATCATCGATGGCCTGTGGCATGCCTGGCTTGCAACCAGCGATGAACGCATACCGGGCATGATCCGCGCGTTCGGGCAGTACCTGGAAAACTTCGGCTGGATATCGCCTGCCACCTTCATCCGCGCCGGACACAGCTGGCGCGATGAATGCAGCGGCGAGCAGGGGCAGATTGCGTGGTACTGGTCATCCTCGCAGGCACCGCTGGGCAAGCTTATCGAAATGCAGGACGAAGGCGGTGAATACAGCGACGCGCATACCGTCGAGCTTGGCATGGCGGTTGCGGCAGCCCGCTATTTCGAAACGGATGCGGAGCGGCGCAAGGCCCTGGACCGGCGACTGGACCTGATCGCGAATTCCTATGCCATCGAATGCGCACGCGAGCGCTCGACGGCACGACGCTTCAACTGGAACAACCGCAGCGCCGGTGTGGTGCCGTGGTTCAAGGCCAACTTCGACAAGCCCGATCCGGCGGGCGTGCCACCACGGCCGCGTTGATTCCGGGGATTCAGCGGGGTTGTCGGTTCCGCGGCTGCGCCGCTTGAACCGACCTACGCCAGGTCGAACCGCAACAGGGCAGAGATGCGTGCTTGCGCCGTCTTCGCGTTGTCGTTGGTCGGGTTTCAACCCGACGCTTTCGCCTGATGAAGATAGCGTGTCGGGCTGAAGCCCGACCAACAACCGACCAACGACAACGCGAAGACGGCGCAAGCATGCCTGCTCGCACAATCACGATTCGGACTGGTGTAGGTCGGGTTTCAACCCGACGCTCTTGGCTTGATTGGGATGGCGTGTCGGGCTGAAGCCCGACCTACAATCGAACTACAACCGGCGTGCGTTCGTCCCGCAAATCAATTCTGCTCGAAGCCGTGCTTGAAGATGGTTTCGCCCGTGGTCATCTCGACCACGAAACCCGTGTTGGACGCACTGCCGCGCACTTCCAGCTTCCATCCCGACAGGAAATCACTATCAACGTTGCGCCAGTTGACCGCAGTCAATGTGGCACCAGCCGGCTGCAACACGCGCACCGTCAGGTTGCCTGCCTTGGCCGTATTCCCGGTGATGACCGGTTGCACCGGCGTATTCACCTGGAAGATGGCCTGGGTTCCGCTCGTCACGGAAAACTGGTCGGTCACCAGCAGGCTGGAACCGGTGAAGTCCAACCGACGCTGCCAGGAGTTGACGCCGGAGCCGGCCTGATACGCGGCCGTCATGTCGCCGGTGACATGCACTTCGCCCGGGCCCGGGCCCTGCTGCAGCACGTTCATGGTGGAAACCGTGTTGGAGCGCTGGCGCACCGTCGTGCCGTTTTTCACGAAACGTACCAGGTTGTGCACTTCGGTTCCCTGCTGGATTCCGCTGTGGCTCCAGATGTTTTCCGTCACTGCCAGCCAGTCGCCGCCACCGAACAGGGTGAATGAACCCTGGTCCTGATGCGCATGGCTCTGGTTGTAGGAACCTGCGGAGAAGCTGAGCCAGGTCGCGCCCGTTTCCCAACTGGTGCGCGTGAACAGATGGCCAATTGCCGTAGCGCGGTAGGTGAGCGGTGCATTGGGCAGCGGCGACGAAGTGCCTGGCGGCAACAGGTCGTCGCGATAGTTGAAGCCGCTGGCCATCTGTTGCACGGAATTGTTGTTGATCCACCACGAAGCCAAATCGCGCGCCGCGGCGCTGTTGGTCAAGTAGCGCGCTTCCAGAATCAGATGGCGGTGATAGTCGTAGAATTCGGGAACGGAGCTGCGCGCCTGATCGCCATACGGCGCAAAGCGGTCGCGCGTCGGCACGGTCGCATGCAACCAGTAGGAAATCGTGTCGGTCAGATGCGCATTGGCATTGGCCAGATCGGTGGTGCGCGAATCGCGCCAGACCCGATACAACTCGAACAACTTGTGATGCGAAGTACCGTAGCCGGTGCCTTCCTCGCTGCCGCCGCCGGTCAACAGGGCAAAGTAGTTGACCAGCGGAGGAATCTTGTTGGTTTCCAGATACGAAATCCACGCATTGCTGTTGCTGGCCAGCGCCCAATACATGGTCGCGCGCAGGAAGCTGTAGTAGTAGTTGTTGGCCGGATCGTCCGTACCCCAACCCGACCACGGCGCAGCGCGCCCGCCCCATTGCGCCGACGCGGGATTCCAGATGTTGGAGATGGTGCGTTCCGTATAGGCGGCCCAGCGCGTGCGCTGCGATGCGCTGACGAAGGTCGAACACCAGTCGTAGGTGAGGGCAAGGTCACCGATCATCGCCCCCGCATACAAGTAGGAATCGTGCTGCACTTCGGGGTTCTGGTTGGCGGCGATGGCCGCTTCGGCGGCGACGACCTGCTCCTCGACCATGTTGCGCGCCAGGATGCAGTACTGCGACTGGTTGGTGAGCCGATACATGACCACCGCATCGTTGGCCGAGAAGCCATATCCCACGTTTCCGGAAACCGCCTGGTCAACCCAGTTGCGGAAACGGTTGTAAGCAGCCGAACTCTGGTTGACGTAGGAAAGATTGACCGTGATCGCCGCCTGCGCCGTGGCACTGGCACAAAGCACCAAGGCCATCAGCAGGGAACGCAGGGATGTGGCATTGCGCAGGAACATGGTCTGGACGCTCGCGAGTGGTTGTTGGCGCTATCGCGGCTGGTTGGGCCTGACCGGGCCCCAGCCAACCGCTACTCAGGGAGTGCCAAGGTACCGGCGCGGCATCGGCAAAACTGAGGTCCAGTTTTGAAATCAGGGGCTTAGCCGAAGAAAAAGTGTGAACTGGCCCCGTTTGCAGCGTGAAATTCCGCAAACTTCCGGCCCGATGGTCAATTCCTGCGTAGCCGAAGTTGCACTTCAGCGCCTTGCCATTCGTAAAGGCGGTGGACGCACCCTTCCTGCCCCGAAGCACCGAACCCGCAAGGTCGAGGACAAATGCGCCCGTATTGGAAGCCCGGATGCAGCGCAGCGCACTCCGGGGAATTGCCAGCGAAGTCTGGATACGATGTCGCAATGCAAGACCTGCCCCTACTACCGCGTGACCCTGCTACCGTGCTGCTCACCGAAAGGCCGTATACACGACTGCAACCGCACCGCTTGCTGAACTCGCTTCACTCGGTCACTTGCACGAGGAGTCCATACCGTAATTGTTAGACCGATGCGTCCCGGAATGCACGCAACACGGCATTGATGCGTGTCTGATAGCCGGGACCCTGGCTCTTGAACCACTCAAGCACATCTTGATCTACGCGCAAGGAAATAGCCGACTTGGCTGGCTGTATCTTGAGACCCTGACGAACCACGCCGCGAACAATGTGGCGCATCTCCGCTTCCGGGTGCTCCGGGGCGGAAGAGGCCTTGCCGGAACGCAGGCGCGACCGGTCAGTTTTGGATTTGGCCGAAGTAAATTTGCGCTTCACGGTGGGTCGCTTTTCGGAACGAGATGATGCGGATTTCATGGGCGGTCTCCGTATGGACGACTGAGACAGGAGTGCCAGCGAGCAGTCCGAGAGTGACGAATCGCTGCTCTTTGTAGAGAACCGGTCATCTTCGAAGGTAAACGTAAGCCCCTGAAAGACAGTGATGGCATCAACGAAGTCGAGGCCATGCTCCTTCAAGTTGAGGGAGCGCTTGCGCTCTGACCAGGTGAACTCCGTGGCCATAGTGTATATACAGAATGTGTCGGCCGCAACTGCTGCCTGTGCAGCGGTCTGACGAAGCTGTAGAAGACTCCGCTGATCGGGCTCGTCCAGCGGCTGCTCTAGGCCAACCTCAGCAGCCTCACGGCCGGGATCAAACCACGAGCATTTACCTGCGCCGACTGCGGCGGCCTGATGAGGATCATCCGAACCCGTCTTTCACCGCGTCACGGCCATCGCTGATGGGCACAGGTCAGGACCTGCGCCGGGGAATGCTCGGTTAATTCAATGGAGCCAACGGGCAACCGAACTCCGGCTAACGAATGGAGCCCCCGGCGTACGTCTTTCATCAGGGTCTGCCGGCACAAAAGCGCCAGCGCAATGACCGTTTGTAGCATCGCCGTCCGCACCTTGCCGAAGCAAGCATCAGCAGAAAGTCGGACGTGGTGAACAGGAAAGGGTTGAAACTCGAATGACGTAACGAAGGCAATGCGTCAGGGAATCGTCGCGCTTGACAGGCGGGGAAGCCCTTGTAGCTTGAGCTAAGCGGCGACTGCCGCGGTGACTGCCAGTCTCCCGCAACCGACCCGCAGCCGTCCGCTTGAGCGAATAGTTAGGGCGCACATTCACTTTTCTGCGCGCACCGCAATGAAGCTACCACCTTGCCCGTCAGGGGTGTAGATCACCAGAAAGCTGGCCGTCTTTCCGCAGGCTGTTGCTACCCAACGTTCAGACGTGTCGCCTTTTATGATCTTCCCCGCGCTATTACCCTTCAGATCTTTGTCAACCGAAAGTATGGACGTTTGTACTGAATCGATCTGCTTGCAACCAGTGGCCGCCTGAGTAGCGCCGACAATAAACAACAGGGTCTTCAGGAAGTCGTGTGGGTGATTTTCTGTGATTTCAAAGCTGCGGAAGCATGCAGGTGAGGATCTTGAGTCGCAGGTAATCCTCGTCGCGCAGTCCGTATGAGCGGCGCTGGAGGACGCGGATTTTGTTGTTGAGTCCTTCCACGAAGCCGAGCGAGACTTTGTTCTCGGGCTGACAGTAAGCGGCGATTCCGTCCCAATGACGCTCGATCATCTGGGCGAACTTCTCGTAGGGCGTTAGGCGTTGCCACTTCAGCGCCGCACGCCAGTTCTCGAAGTAGCGTCGCGCCCAGGCTTCGCTGCGGTAGTTCCAGATCTGGCCGAATGACTCCTTGAGCAGGTAGGCGGTGTTCAGTCGTTTGTTGGCGGTCAGCAGCAGCTTTAACGATTGGCGACCTTCGAGGCTCAGGTTCTCCGCGTTGGAGAGTAGCGTGTACTTCTGCCCCTTGATGAAGCGTCGATCCCCGCCGGACAAGCGCGCGTATTCGCTCTTGCGTACCTTGTCGAGCGCCTCGCCCAGATGGCGCATGACGTGGAACTTGTCGAACAGGATGGCGGCCTGCGGCGCGTGTGCTTGCGTGGCGTTGCGAAACGGCTTCCACATGTCCATCAGCGCCAGACGCACTCGCCGGCTCTTCTTTTCGCCCAGCCAAGCGTAGAACTGGCTCATGCTGGCCTCGGAGCGATCCTCGCCACCAAACCAGATCGGCCGTTTCCGGTCGAGGTCGCTGACCACGATCCGGTAGGTATGCCGTTTCTTGATCGAGATCTCGTCGATGCCGATCCGCAGGGGGCCGGGGGTTCCGGCTTTGGCCAGTTGCGCCTTCATGTACTGCGTGTCCAGCGCCTTGACGCTGTCCCAATCCAGGCGCAGTTCCTTGGCAACATCCGAGATCGTCGCGCTGCGACAGCGCCGGCCAACGTAGTACGCGAAGTGCTTGGTGTAGAACGGACTGTCCGACAGGAAGTCCAGCGCCTCGCGCTTCACGGCCCGGCAGCTTCGGCAATCGACGCGCCGAACCTCGAACTCCAGAAATATCCGGTGCGGTCCGCAGGGCAGATCACGGACCCGACGCGTGCGTCGGTCGTACCACCCCGAATGCACCCGGCCACACGACCCGCAGGTCGTTTTTTTGAGCGCCGAACGAGCGTGACCACCCGCGCCAGCGGATCGCCAAATACACCCCGAACTTTTTCCTCCGGGCGAAACCCGCTAAACCGGTAGGCGTCGAGCAGACGCTGCTTCTTCGTTGACGTAGGCATCCGAGAATGATGACAAAACTCGCATCACCTCGACCACCACCAAACCCACTGCCCAAGCGGGTTACACGCCCCTCAGCAACCCTAAATCACCCACACGACTTCCTGAAGACCC
>Ga0116177_10000414_pt1 | contig 31688 bp, 30 predicted proteins | sample AD_STIC10_MetaG_FD_89750 | JGI IMG/M metagenome (GOLD analysis project Ga0116177, IMG submission 89750) | Active sludge microbial communities of municipal wastewater-treating anaerobic digesters from USA - AD_STIC10_MetaG | ecosystem: Engineered > Bioreactor > Anaerobic > Digestate | place: USA... | reverse complement strand
TATCTACCGGTAGCCGCCATCGCGCGGACGCCAATCAGCGGGGCAGCCCCGCGTCCCCGGCCCGCCGCTTCCTCGCGAAGTTGCGGCCAGAACGAAAGCATCCCGCAGGGCGATCCCGCCCGTGCGATCGAGAGCGTGCGCCTCACAAGCCTGTCCGCTCGCCCTATCTCCTGATAAACCCGATCAGCAGCGGAGACAGATCATGCCGACCGTCTCATCCTTCATCTCGCTCAGCCTCGACGGCTGCTATGCCGATGCGGACGGCGGCATGAACTGGGCGCACAATCAGGATCCGGAGCAGGCCGAGTTTAGCCGTGGCAACGCGAAGGGCGAGAGCAGGCTGATGTTCGGCCGCACGACCTACGAAATGATGGCGTCGTTCTGGCCCACGCCGGCCGCCAAGCAGATGATGCCCGAAGTCGCGAAGGCGATGAATGAAAGCCCGAAGATCGTCGTCTCCCGCACCTTGTCATCGGCCGGCTGGCAAAACACCGTCATCGAGCCTGATCTCATCGCAGGCGCCAGAAAGCTCAAGTCGGATGGCGGGCCCGGCATCGTCATCCTTGGTTCGGGCAGCGTCGTCGCCCAGCTCATGAATACCGGCCTGCTTGATGAACTGCAGGTGATGCTCGTCCCGGTCAGCCTCGGCGGCGGCAAGCGTCTGTTCGATGGCGTCAACCGCCACATCAGCTGGAAAACCGTCGAAACCCGCAGCTTCAGCGCGACCGGCAATACCTTCACCCGCTATCGCCCGGCGTGACAACAAACGCCGTCGTCACTATGTCTCGCCACACCTGAATCGGGACGTACACAATGGCTAACTGCGCTTTCCTCGGCCTCGGCGTAATGGGCGGCCCCATGGCCCGCCACCTCTCGCAGAAAGGTCATGACGTAACCGTCTGGAACCGCTCGCCAGCGAAGGCCGCTGCGTGGACGGAAAAGGGCGGCAACGGCAAGGCCGCGGCGACGGCTCGTGAGGCCGTCCATAACGCCGACTTTGTCCTGATGTGTCTCGGCGACGATCCCGATGTCGAAGCGGTGTTCACCGACATCGAGGCCGACCTGAAGCGTGGCTCAATCCTCATCGATCACACGACCGGCTCCGCATCGCTCGCGCGCAAACTCTACGCGCATCGCAAGGCGCGCGCCGGTCATTTCCTTGATGCGCCCGTCTCCGGTGGACAGGCAGGCGCCGAGAACGGCCAGCTGACCGTAATGGTTGGCGGCGACCCGGAAGCTTTCGCACTTGCCGAACCCGTCATGCGCGCCTTCTCGAAGCAGATCACCCTGATCGGTCCCAGCGGGCAGGGGCAACTCGCGAAGTCCGTCAACCAGATCTGCATTGCAGGCGTTGTGCAGGGCGTGGCCGAAGGTCTCCACTTCGCCCGCGCAAATGGTCTCGACGAAGCGAAGGTGATCGAAGCCATCTCCGCCGGCGCCGCGCAGAGCTGGCAGATGCAGAACCGCTGGAAGAGCATGGTTGACGGCAAGTTCGACTTTGGTTTCGCGGTCGACTGGATGCGCAAGGATCTTCGCATCGCGCTCGATGCTGCCCGCACCGCCGGCGCCTCGACACCCCTGACGGCGCTGGTCGACCAGTTCTACGCCGACATCCAGGCCGATGGTCACGGCCGCTGGGATACGTCCAGTCTCATCTCTCGTCTCAACAGGAAGTAGAGCGTGGCCGTCTTCCTGCACAATTTCGAGCATGAGCTGGAAGAGAAGTTCGTCACCGCCGGCGGTCCCGGCGGACAGAACGTCAACAAGGTCGCGAGCGCCGTCCAGATCCGCTGGAACGTCAAGAAGAGCCACGCCTTCGACGACGAACAGAAATGGATGATCCGTCGCGCGCTCGCTAACCGGATCAATGATGAGGGCGAACTTGTCCTCTTCATCCAGACCCACCGATCCCAGGTCCGCAATCGGGAGGAGGCCCGCGAGCGCCTCGTCGAACTCCTCGAAAAGGCGCTCGTCAAACCGAAGAAGCGCCTCAAGACGAAACCCAGCCGCGCCCAGAAGGAAAAGCGGCTGGATGGCAAGGCGAAGCGCTCCACGATCAAGCGCAACCGTGGCCAGATCGATCACGACTGACTCTTTCATGATCTCAGGGACAACCCCGATCAGCTTCCGCGTGCGTCCTGATACACAACCATAAGTTGCGGTCAGGTGGGAGAGATTGGTGGCGGATATTCCGAAAACGAGAACCTGTGCGCCCGACACGGAGGCTGAACGGCTCCGTGCTTTCGTGCGCAAAGCCGAGTTCATGAATGGCCGCATCGCAGGCGCGCGCGTCGCTCGCCGCGAAGATGCGGCAGCACTTGCCGGCCTCCTCGCCCACGAAAGCATCGGTCCGCGCATCTACACCATGCCGAGCCCGATCAACGCCCAGACCATGGGCGACTTCATCGACGACCACCTCATGCAGCGCGCCCGCGGTGATGGCATCCTGTTCGCGTCCTTCAACGGGGCAGGCGAGGCCACCGCCTATTTCGATGTGGAGCTCTGGCCGCAATGGTCGATCGCCAAGTTCGGCGGCGCGGTTAAGGCCGAGCGGCAGGGGCGCGGCTTCGGCGGCGCGTGCGGCCTTGCCGCGGTCGAGTGGTGCTTCGACCAGCTCGGTGTCGCTCGCATCTGCGAGACGACCGCACGCGACAACGACCGTTCAATCCGCCTGTTATCACGCCTTGGCTTCGTCCAGATGAGTGAAGTCACGGCCGTCAAACCAGACGGGTCAACGCGCCCATCGCTCTACTGGGAACTCGAGCGCGAAGCCTGGGAAGTGCTGCGAGCGGTACGGCGGACGGGTTAACGGCGTCGCCGAAAGTGCGACGGCCCGGTTGCCGTGAATCTTAAATCGCATGGGGCATGCTGGTAATGAACAGCAATTCCGGGTGCCCATGTCAGCTTCCATTAACCAGCCGAGCGTCACGGCCAACGGTCAGCCGCGCCAGACGGCCAAGCACCGCGTGACCGCACAGGTCCGTCGCGACATGCTGATCTTTATCGGCTTCATTGCCGCAGGCTTCATCCTGTCAGTGAACCTGGATGTCATCGGGCTGCTCTACGCGCTCGCCACCGAGAATAATCATCTCCCGCTCTCGAAATTCTTCGGCACCGTCATTTTCGCCTGTGTCGGCCTCACACTCTATGTCGTCACGCGTTACAGCGCCCATATCCGTGAACTGCGTACGCGCCTGCAGACCGAAGAGCGCGCACGCCGCGTCGCCATGCACGATCAGCTCACCGGCCTGCCGAACCGCCGCCACCTGAAGGGCGTCCTCAACTGGCTGCTCAGCAGCAACCATGAAGGGCGCAGGCTGGGCGTCGTCATGCTGAACATTGACCGCTTCAAATCGTTCAACGACGCCAACGGCCGACCGTTGGGCGACGAAGTGCTGATGAATGTCAGCAAGATTCTGAATCTGCGCGCCGGTGTCGACGGATTTGTCGCGCGCCTCGAGGCCGATCAGTTTGTCATCCTTCTGCCCGACCAGGACGAAGAGCAGCTGATGAACTGGCTTTCCGCCGTTCTCACCGCGATCGAAGTTCCGATGGTCGTCGGCAAGACCACCGTCAGCGTTAGCGCCACGGCTGGCGCCGCCATCGGCCCGACCGATGGCCGCGATGCCGAAACCCTGCTTCACCGCGCCAGCCTTGCCCTGCGCCGCGCGAAAGACACCAGCCGTGGCTGGTTTGCTTTCTTCAAGACCGGAATGGACGAGCTGGTGCGGCAGCGCGCCCTGTTCGAACACGATCTGTGGAATGCAGTTCGCAACGACGAGATCGCGCCGCACTTCCAGCCTCTGGTCAGCCTCGAAGACGGCAAGCCGCGCGGTTATGAAATTCTCGCACGCTGGACGCACGTCACGCGTGGACCCATCCCGCCGGATCAGTTCATCCCCACGGCCGAAGCCAGCGGCGCCATTGGCGAGCTGACTTTCAACCTGCTGCGTCGCGCCTGCCGCGAAGCGGTCGCGATCGAGGGCGCTCCGCACCTGTCGCTCAACCTGTCGCCCGTCCAGCTCCAGGACGACGAACTGGCTCAGAAGCTGTTCAAGGTGCTCGAGGAAGAGAACTTCCCGCCGGCACGCCTTGAGATCGAACTCACCGAAGCTGCGCTCGTCACAGACCTCGACGCCGCCCGTGAAATCCTGCACGCGCTGCGCGACAAAGGCGTCCGTGTCGCGCTTGACAATTTCGGCACGGGTCACGCCAGCCTGTTGCAGTTGCGCAAACTGCCATTCGACAAGCTGAAGATCGATCGTTCCTTCGTGCGCCGCATGACGGAAGACGCGGAATCGGCAACTCTGGTTCGTACGATCATCTCGATGGCGAAGAACCTCGGCCTGGCTGTTGTCGCCGAAGGCGTGGAAACCGCCGATCAAGCCAAGGCGCTTGCCGCGCTCGGGTGCGACATGGGGCAGGGCTTCCATTTTGGCCGGGCGTCAAAATCGATTGGTCCGCGCCAGCCGGGCGATGCGAAACCACGCAAATCGGCTGCTCCTCGCGCCCCGGTGACCGTCGATCAGCCGTCTCCGCAACAGCCAGTCGAGCTTGCTCCGCTCGCCGACTGATCTGCACAACTCCTCGCGACGACGGAGTTACATCCGCAGTCCGATTTCCTTCAGCCGGATTTCGAGGAAGTCCTGCGCCTTCAATGGCTCCGGATAGCGGTTGGGCCGCTCAGCGGAAACGCATGAGGGCAGTGTCCTGATTTCATAGTCGGGGTTGAAGTGCAGGAAGAACGGCGTCGAGTAACGCGGGAAGCGCGAACGCTCCGGCTTCGGGTTCACGACACGGTGCGTTGTCGACGGCAGCACCTGGTTTGTCAGCCTCTGCAGCATGTCGCCGACATTCACGACCAGCGACCCCGCAGGCGGATTTACGCCCAGCCATTGGCCATTACGGTGCAGAACCTCAAGTCCACCTTCTTCGGCGCCAAGCAGCAGCGTGATGACGTTGATGTCCTCATGCGCGCCCGCTCGCACTGAACCTTCGGGTGGCGGTTCGGTCTGCGGCGGATAATGCAGCATGCGAAGGATTGAATTTCCATCCTGCACCGCGTCGTCGAAGAAGCGCGGTTGCAGCTTCATGTGAATGGCTATGGCCGACAGAATGTCGAGGCCAAATGCATCCAGTGCCCGGAACATTCCGTTCGTGTCTTCCTTCCAGCCCGGCACCTGGTCGACATAAAGGTTGTCGCCCATGATGTCCGCAAACCTGTGGCCCTTCGGCAGCTCACGGCCGACGTGCCAGAATTCCTTGAGATCCTTGGCCTTGGCGCCTTTGGCGACTTCCGTTGCAAACGGGGTGTAGGCGCGTTGCCCACCACCGCCTTCAATGAAGTAACGTCGCTTGGCGTCGTCGGGCAGGGCGAAGAACTTCTTGCCCGCATCGACGCCGCGATCGATCACACCCTGATCGATCGGATGATCGTTGATCACCGCAAATCCCGTCTCCCGGAAGCTCGCGCCAAGCCGCTCCGCGAACGCTTGCGGATCGCGCTGCCAAAGCGTGTAAGATAGGGGTTCGAACAGGCTAGTCGTCGTGGTCATCTTGGCCTCGCCAGATACGTTCCGAAGTCGCAGCGCACGCACGCCGGGCTGGCGCCCGCAGGGGCCTGCCGCTACATCCACCTAGTATATAATGCAAGGAACGGAAGCCCATGGCTGCGCGCGCCCGGAACGGCAGGTGTTTCTGCTTTGCGCCAAAACGCTTTAAAATGAGCGTTGCCTGATGGCGCAACACTTCGTGCTGCGCATGCGGCGCGAGCTTTCGGGCAATATCGCGCAACCCATCTGGCCGCCCGGCGTCATTTGCCGGACGCTGGCTCCCAAGGCCGACAAGCACGACGCAAAGGCTGCACATGCCGTGCTTGAGGCTGGCTTCTGGGAAGGCGGAGGGGGCGCGCCGATTTTTCGGAAATGGTGGCCGCAGCTGCGTAAGGATTCCGAATTCGATCCCGCACTCCTGTTCCTTGCGATTGAAGGCAAGGATGTGATCGGCATGGCGCAATGCTGGACGTCAGCCTTCATAAAGGATCTGGCCGTCCAGCCGCGCGCGCGAAAACGCGGCGTCGGTCGCGCTCTGATGCTCACAACGTTTCATGCGTTCGCGAAACGCGGTGCGCCGCATGTCGACCTGAAGGTGCGTGAAGAGAATGCAAACGCGCAGCGTCTCTATCGCGACCTTGGCATGACGATCGTCGCGCGCGAGGCCGACTAGAGTCGTGAATCCGCGTTTATGTTTGTGTACTGACGATTCAACTTTGTGAATCGAAGTAAACACAAATAATTTCGACGAATACTGTCGAAAGTTTGCAGTATTAACTACGCCGCAAGTCTTCTCCGCTTGAATGACATCAAGCCGCTGATGCGGCGGTGGGTGGAAGCGAAGTCAAAGTCCGAAGAGACCGAGACGAGCTTCCCAAGGTTCAAAGGGATGCCAGAATGGCGTACGCAGATATCCGGATCGAAGCGCCCGAAGCGTTTCTCACGAAGACAGCTTCGGCCGACGAACTCTATCGCATCGGACTGATCTATTCCGAAGGCATGGATGTGATTGTCGATCTGGTTCAGGCGCACAAATGGTTCAACCTCGCGGCGACGCGCGGTCACCGTGACGCGAAGCTCTGCCGCCAGGAGATGGCCGAGATGATGTCTCAGGCCGAAGTGTTCAAAGCGCAGAAAGCCGCCCGCGAGTGGATGAAGAAAGCCAACTAGGCTTTTCTCACTTCAACTCGCCGCCCGCGAAGACGATCGTCCGTTCCACCAGGACGTCCGTCGAACTGACGAGCTCGCCTTCTATATCATCTGCCGTCAACACGAGCGGAACCTCCGTGCAGCCGGCGATGATGACTTCCGCGCCTTGCGCCTCGAGCTTCTTCGCAAGCGTCACCATGGAGCGGCGCACGGTATCACCCGTGTCGCCGGATTTGATCCGGTAGATCAGCTCCATCATCGTGCGCTGTGAATCTGCATTGAGCAGCACCGGCTCGACACCGCGCTTTTTCAATCCATCCTGATAAAGTCTTGCCGCGAGGCAGGCGTCGCCCGCGAGCACGCCCGCGCGTTCCGCGCCCATGTCGGCGACGACGGCAATTGTTTCTTCGATCATGTTGATGAACGGTACGGTAATCGCCGCGCGGATCTCCGCTTCCTGCGCGTGAGCGGTGTTGCACGCCATCACGATGAAATCCGCGCCGGCGGTCTGAAGTCCTCTCGCGGCTGCGGCGAGCGCGGGACCGGGCGGAGGGCCTTTGCCTTCGGCGAACAGGTTGCGATCAGGGATTTTCGTATTGTTGTCGATGATGAGACGCAGATGATCTTGGTCGCGTACGGCCCTGGTTTTCCTCAGAATTCGCTCGAAGAAATCGAGCGTCGCTGCGGGGCCGAGGCCGCCGATCACGCCGACGGTTTTTGTCTCGCTCATGATTGCAGCACGCCCTGATATGCGAACAGGGAAGGCGCGCCGCCCGTGTGTACGAACAGGATCTTCGAGTCCTGCTTGAAGTGTTTGCGGCGAATGAGGCCGATAAGGCCTGCCGCTGCTTTGCCGGTATAAACCGGATCAAGCAGCACGCCTTCAAGCTGCGCGAACAGCCGGACGGCTTCGATCATTTCATCCGTCGGCAGCGAATAACCGGGGCCAACCCATTCATCGAGCGCGACAACGCTCTCGCGCGAGGGCTCAGGCAATCCAGCGAAAGCGGCCGCCTCGACAGCAAGCTTGTGGACATTGCCTTCCTGTTCGGCGCGCGGACGACGAACATTGATGCCGGTCAGTGGCACGCCTGCGTTGGCGGCACGAAAGCCGACAAGAAGCCCGCTATGCGTGCCGGCGCTTCCGGACGCGACAACAAACTCATCAAACGCCACGCCCATGTCGAGCGATTGCGAGAGAATTTCGCGCGCGCAGACAACATACCCCATCGCGCCAAGCGCATTCGATCCGCCGCCGGGAATGACATAGCCTTTGCGCCCTGCGGCTTTCAGCTTCTCGGCTTCGACATTCATCGCAGCGGCGAGGTCTGTTCCGGCATCCACGACGGTTATGGATTCCGCACCAAGAAGCTCGAACAGGAAGTTGTTTCCGCTCGCTTCTTTCCGATAGCTGCCAGCAACACGTTGTTCGAGGATGAGCCGGCATTTCAGCCCCTCATGCGCAGCGGCGGCGAGCGTGAGCCGGCAGTGGTTCGACTGCACCGCGCCTACCGTGATCAGCGTATCCGCGCCCTGGCGCAGCGCCTCCGCGACCAGGAATTCGAGCTTGCGCGTCTTGTTGCCGCCGCCTGCGAGGCCGGTGAGGTCATCGCGTTTGATCCAGATATCCGGCCCGCCGAGATGCTTCGACAGCTTCTCAAGCCTCTGGATCGGCGTGGGATTTGGCGTGTAGCGGCGGCGGGGCAGGGCTTCGATTTTCATGGCCCAGCAATAGGCCGTAGGAAGCAGCCGGAAAAGCCCCCGAAAGTATCAGAAGCGGGCCACATCGTAGAACAGCGAGAAGTCGATCGGCAGCGCATCGCGGACAAACTGCTTCACGAACAGGTTCTCGTCGGCGATCATCTTGCGGCTGACATAGATGACATCGAAGCGGTGCAGGGGGCCGATGTCGTAGAGATCGCTGCGGGCCAGACCGTTGCGAACATCGACAACGCGCGTCATCAGCTCGCCGCCGGGTACGCGCCGCATGACGATGACATGGGTGGGCTTGCCTTCTTCGGTCCAACCGCCAGCCAACAGGATCGCCTGCAGCACGTCGATTTCGCCGGGAAGCGCGAATACGCCGGGGGCTTTCACCTCGCCGCCGACAAACACCTTCTGTGAGCCGAAATCCGTTGGGGTGATGATCAGCGAGGGGTCGCGCAGCTCATTGGCGTAGATTTCCTCGATCGTGGTCTTGAGCTCGCTGGCCGTCTGGCCCCCGGCCATGACCGCCCCGATTGTCGGCAGGGAGATGCGGCCATCCGGCCCAATGGTGAGTTCCCCCGAAAGTTCAGGCGCCGTGCGCACGTCGAGGCGGAACTTGTCGCCCGGATAGAAGCGGTAGGCTGCGTCCTCCGCGCGCCATTTCGGATAGGAAGCAATAGGAAAATCAGGGCTTTGCTTCGGCAAAGGGTCGCCCATGCAGCCAGACAGTGCTGCAAGCCCGGCCACGCCGGTCAGGACGGATAGACGCACGCGCGACATGATCAACATGTGCCCGGGAATGGATAACCGCTTCTTAAGCGGCACAGGCGAAGGCTAGCGCGTTAACCACGGGATATGTGTCCCTTTGAGCGTTGAGACCTGGACCGAGCGCACTTCTGCCGGCGCCCCTGCGCCGCGCGCGCAAACGCGTGTTGCGAAGCTGCGTCCAAAGCTCGGGCTGGCCGATACGCTGCTTCAACTGTGGCGCGCCAAGTGGCTGATGTTGCTTGTGTTCGTGCCCATTGTGCTGGTCGGCGTCGCGATCACCCTGCTGGCCCCGACGAAGTTCTCCGCCCACACGCGCCTGCTTGTGCGTCTGGGGCAGGAGTATGTGTTCGATCCGATCATCGGTGACGCTGCGAAGGGTGCTTTCCCGCAGCAGGAAGAAGTGCTTCAGGCGGAAACCGAACTCGCGCGTTCACCTGTGATTGCGGAGCGCGTGATCGCCGGCATCGGCCTGTCGCGTCTCTATCCGAAGTTTGCTGATGCAAAACTGCGCGCGCGCAATGAGGCGATTTACGAAGTCGATCAGGAAGCGCTCGAAGCTTTCGCGGATGATCTTGATGTCTCCTCCGCCCCGAAATCCTCGATCCTGCGCATGACTTTCGCGCACGAAGATCCCGCGCTGGCCGCCGCCACACTCAATCGCTTCGTCACCGAATATCTCAAATACCGCCAAGAAGTGCTCTCCGGCCAAGGCGTCGCCGGTCTCACCGAGCAGCGCGACGTGATCGAGGGCAGGCTGGCTGCATCCGACAAGTCTGTGCGTGACTTTCTAGCGAAGAATGACCTCAGCGATTTCGATGCGGAGACAAGCGCGGCGAAGAAACTGTTCTCGGATATTTCCGATGAACTCGCGAAAGTCGAAGCCTCATTGCGCGAAGCAGAGGCAAAATCCGCAGGTCTCGCACGCCAGATTTCGTCCACGCCAAAGGAGGTCGATCTCTATGTCGAGACCACTTCCGAGCAGGATCTCGTGAAGTTGCGTCTCGAACGCGAAGGCCTGCTGGCGCGCTATCTGCCGGACAGCCGTGTGGTGCAGGACGCTGACCGCAAGATTGCGCAACTTGAGGCCTTCCTGAAATCCGCCCCCACCCAAGGTCTTCGTCGCATCGGGCCCAACCCCACCTGGCAGGCGCTTGAAGCCGATCGCGCGGTCCAGATCGCCAATATCAGTGCTCTCACAGGCCGCTCCGCTGCGCTTGCCGCTCAGAAGCAGGAGGCCGAGGCCCAGATTGCGCATCTTTCGGCACTTGAGCCCGACTACCAGCGCATGATGCGCGACCGCGACGCGCTTGCCACATCTGCAGGTACATTCGCCACCCGCGAACAGACCGAACGCGCCCGCAGCGAGCTCGCCTCGCGCAGCGTCGACAACATCTCCGTCTACGAGGCTGCAAGGCCACCTACACGCGGCGACAATACCAAGCGCATCATTGCCATCGCCGCAGCGATCTTCGGCCTCCTGACGGCCCTGGCGGTCGGCCTCCTGCGCGCCTGGTCCGTCTCCAGCTTCCCGACCGCAGGCTCGGTCGAGCGCACATTGAACCTACGCGTGCTCGCCGCGACCAGGGATCGCTCGCAATGAGAGACCTGCGCGCCGACCTGAAGGACCTTCACCGCTCGCTCGCGCAAACGCCTGCTACAGAGGGCGGCCGCACCGTCATGTTCATGTCGGCCCGCTCCGGCGAAGGGGTGTCCAGTGTCGCGACAGCCTTTGCGCTGCTTGCCGCTGAGTCCGCCCGCAAGCCTGTCTGGCTCATCGACCTCGACCTGAAGCGCAACCATCTGTTCAACACTTTCGCCGTTGGCCCGTTTGCTGACGCTTTTGGCGGCGTCGGCCCGCCATACTCGGCTTCGCTCAAGACGCAGCCCTTCTTCTCGGTCGAGCCTGACCTTCCGGAAGCGACGCAAGGCCTCGGCCTGTTCACTGCCCACCGCATCGGCGAAACCCGCCTGATGGTCACGCAGTTTGACGCCGGCCGCCTTAAGCCTGGCCACGGCATCCGCATCAAGACCCAGCCCGCTTACTGGCAGGCCGTACGCAACGCCACCGATTGGGCCGTTGTCGATGCGCCCGCTCTTGAGCTTGCCGGAGCTGGCCTTGCGATTGCGTCGCAGATGGACAGGGTCGTGATCGTGGTCAAAGCCGACGACACAACTCCGCAGGATGTTGATGCCGCTCGCCGCGAGATCGAGGCGCATGGCGGCCGCGTTGCCGGCGTCGCCCTCAACCGGGAAAAGCCCGACGCGCGGTTCACCGACCGCATCTCCAGATGATCGCCTGCCGCCCCGTCGGCCGTGTTGAGCTGGTGCTTGCGGGCGCGACGCTCTTCATGTTCGCCGAGGCTTTTCTTCCGCGCCTCCTTTCGCCAAGCGCGGTCGACGTTACAGGCGAGGTTCCCGAAAGCACGCTGCTCCGCTTTCTCTGGCTGCCGTTTTACGGCCTCATCGGCGCTGGCCTGATCGTCGCTGGTACGGATATGTGGCGCGTGATGTTCCGCTCGCCATGGCTTGTTTTGCTTGCACTTTTTGCAATCGCATCGGCGCTCTGGTCGATCGACCCAGAGCTTAGTTTCCGACGCGGGATCGCCGTGCTGGCGACCACGCTGATGGGCGTCTATCTCGCCGCCCGCTATGACTGGATATCAGCGCTGCGATTGCTCGCCATCGTGTGGTTCGGCTTGATGGCGGCAAGCTTTATCGCGGGCATCGTCGCTCCGGGCTTTGCGGTGATGCGCGAGGTTCATCCCGGCGCATGGTCGGGCGGGTGGAGCGAGAAGAACGCGCTGGGGGGGCATGCGGCGCGTGCTGCTTTCCTGTTCGCCTTTCTCGCGTGGCGCGACGCGCCCTATCGCAAATGGTGGGGCGTTGGCCTCGTGCTGTCGCTGTTGCTGGTGGTGCTCTCGAAATCGGCCACCGCTATGCTGGGCGCCTCGCTTGGCCTCGGCGTACTCATGGCAGCCTGGTGGATGCTCAAGGGGCGACGCTGGTCACTGGCGCTTGTCTGGGGCGCAGTCTGCATCGTCGGTGTTGCTGTGATGATCTACGTCGTCGCGCCAGGCGTGCTTCTTGGCCTTGTCGGCAAGGATGCGACACTGACCGGGCGAACAGACATCTGGATCGAACTCGGCGCGGCGATCGAGAAGCGGCCCGTGCTTGGTTACGGATACCTTGCCTTCTGGGGGCTCGATTCCGAGCCGCGCTATTGGCTCGGACGCGCCGTCGACTGGAATGCCCCCTCCGGCCACAATGGCTGGCTCGATCTCGCCATCTCGCTGGGCTTCATGGGCGTTGTCATCTTCGCAATAGATGCGGCGGCTTCCACATGGCGGGCAGCGAAGCTCTCCGTCTCATCGCCCGCTGGCGTGTTCGCCATCGGCTTCCTCGCGCAGTTCATGCTGTTCGCGATGTCCGAGAGCATCATCCTCGCGCAGAACAGCATTCTCTGGGCGACTTATGCGTTCGTCGCGGCCAAGCTGGCGATGGAGCCACGACGTTCGGCGGAGGTTCTTCCCCCGTTCGCGGCCGATCCGGCGGAGCGCGCCTAGTCGATCACGCCGGACAGCACGGCGCCAAAAGTCGGCGCCGCAAGCACGGCTCCCGCTTCAACAGCCCGCTGCGCCAGTTCTTCAAGCAAGTCAGCCGGCGCACCATAGTTGCTCGGCGCCTTGCTAACATCGTGTGTGAAGAAGAACAGCCAGCCCTTTGCGTCGATTGCAGTTTTCAGGGCGGCGAGGGCGCGGCGGCGATGCATGGCCGACGCGCCGAGTTCGACGGCGCGCAACTGGCTGCGATCGCATTCGCCGACATTTACACCGGGAAGGATGCCGCGTCCGGTCGCGAATACATCGCCAACCCACCGCTTGGCCGAATAGGTCGTTTCGCCATAGGGGAATGCGAAGGCAGAGACGGTCTCGTCGTGTCCCATCTCGGAAAGCGCCACCAGGTTCTCACCAATGTCACGTTCCACCCTGTCCAAGCGAGCGCGCGCGCAATCGAGGTGTGTATGGGTGTGTGCGCCGATCTCATGGCCACGCGCCCGAAGCTCGGCCAGCGTCGCGCCATCGAACATCTCGCCCATGACGGGGCTGCGCTGACCGGCCAGCGATGTGCAGGCGTAAAAGCCGGCGCGGCCGCCATGCCGCTCGACAATGTCTGCGCCGTTCAGTGCGGCTTTCGGAAAATCATCGAAGGTGAACGTGATCACGGGACGATCCGGCGCGACTTCGGCCTGACACGCCTTGCGCCATTGCACGACGCGCCGCTGCACCCTGGCTGGCGGTGAACGCGAAGGCACATAGGTCCACTGAACCATCACAGCGCCTCCGCATAGACGAGCGCGCGCCACGTCTTCAGAGCGTGGCCGCGCACGGCGAGGGGCAGGCTCTCCGATTTCGCAACATCCGCCGCGAGCCACTTGAAAGATTTGCGGAAAGGGACCGCGCGCAGGCGTTGGGCCATGCGGAAGAGGGGCATCGCGGCGGCATCTTCCGGATGGCGCGCCGCCATCCGCGCGAAGTTCGCGCCGGAGCGAGCGTACTTGCTCATCAGCTGCTTTGCACTGTCGAGGCCGAGGTGCGTTGCCGTGTTGTCGATGTGGACAACGGGAAAGCGCTTTTGCGCGTTGAGGCCCCAATCCGTGTCTTCCCAGCCCCAGCCGGTGAAGCTTTCATCGAACGGGCACGCCTTCAGCACGGCGCGATGCACCAGGACGTTGGAGGAAAACACATAGCGCCCCGGCGCTTCGTTGCGCTGGCTGGCGGGAATGCACTCCGACACGCGCGCCTGCCAGCGATGCAGCGCATACGCGCGATCGGTGGGAGCAGACAGAAGCGAATAGCCGCCAACGACAATCGCCGGGCCCGCTGCGCGGTCGATCGCATCCAGATAGGCTTCAATGAACACCGGCGTATCCGGCGTCATGTCCGCGTCCACCATCAGGATCCAGTCAGCGCGGGCATGGGCGATAGCGGCGTTGCGCGCCGCAGCGCGACCGCGGTTCTTCTGCGCCGATACGATGCGCACGGCGGCCCGCGCCTTCCCAGCGCTTGCCTCCATAAGCGCCAGCAGGTCGTGATCGCGGCTGCCATCATCATAGACGATCACTTCGATCGCTTCCGTCGCCTCGCACTTCGACAATCCCTCCAGCAGGGGGGTCACGTCGTGACAAAGCGTCGGCACGCAGATCGAAATGCGGGGGGCCGCGCCGCGCCAGAAGACGTTGTCATGCAACGTCTCCACATCGCGGAGACGCCAGGTCTGTTCGAAAAGCAGTTTCGCAGCGTGCATGTTATCTCGCCCTCGTGCGGTCGCTGAGCAGACAGGGAACCGTCTTGATGACGATCCACGCATCAAGCCAGATCGAGGCCGTTTTCACATAATCCATGTCCAGCCGAACACGCTCACGTACTTCGTCCGGCGTGTGGCAGGGGCCGCGCGAACCATTGATCTGCGCCCAGCCGGTCATGCCGGGCTTCATGCGATGGCGGTGGGCATAATCGCCGACGGTGCGCGTCACCTGGATCGAGCCCGCAGTCATGCCGACAGCATGGGGGCGCGGCCCGACGATCGACATCTCGCCCTTGAGGACGTTCAGAAGCTGCGGCAGCTCGTCTAGGCTCGTCATGCGCAGGAAGCCGCCGATGCGCGTGATGCGTGGGTCGTTGTGCGTCGTCTGGCGGATGATGCCTTCCTCGGCGCGCTTGTCGGGTCGCATCGTGCGGAACTTCCACACGCGGATGATCTCATTGTTGAAGCCATGGCGCTTCTGGCGAAAGAACACCGGCCCCCTGCTATCCAAGTGGATCAGAAGGGCGATCAGCGCCATCGGCAGGGCGAGCACCACAATGGCCGCCCCAGCAACGCAGACGTCAAACACGCGCTTCACGGCTGCCCGGCGCATGTCCTTGGGCGCGCCGGAGATATAGGCGGCCGGCGCGTCGACCACGCGGGCGAGCGATGTCTGCTCCGGGTTGAAGCCGTCGAGATCGAGAACGAGGATGATCTCCTGCGGCAGGTTGCGAATGCTGTCGATCAGTTCGCGTACCCGCGCCTGCGCCGTTGATGTCACGGTGACGACGATGCGATCCACATCCGGCAGGCCCTCCCAGGCCAGCAGATCGTCAACCCCACCGAGGAAGGGCGTGTCGCCCATCAGCGTGGCGGCGGTGCGTCCCGTGCGGTCATCGAAATAGCCGACAATGTTGAGTTCGCGCTCCTGCACGTTGCGCGAAACGATCCGCGCGGCCGCCTGCGTTGCGCCGACGATGACGACGTTGTCGGACAGATGTCCCTTGCGCGTCGCGGCCCGCACCATGCCGAGATAGTTGGCGTGAAGCGCAAATACGGCCAGCGCGTTCACGGCGCACAGTTGCGCAAACAGTGGAAGTCGTGCGGCGTCGACCACGGCGATGCAGGCAAACACAAGGCCCATCGCGCTCGATGCGCCAAGTGCAACGCCAAACATGTGGCCCAGCACAGGCTCGGTATAGCGAAAGCGATAGCCTCCGGCTGCCCACACGCCGGCAACGCACGCCGCGGGCATCAGTATGTAAGGCAAAGCTGCGCCCAGCGGGATCGCGAGCAGGTCTATGCCTTGCGACAGGCACAACGCCACAGTCACGAGGGCGACGGTCAGCGCATCCACGATACGCGTCGCAATGCGGATGCCGCTGCGATGGAGAAAGCGCTTTCGGCGTGCAGTCTGAACCAGGGCGGGCGCGGATCTATCGCTTTCCCGCCGTCCGGTTTCCACCGATTTTGGCCGGTCAGACCAGGCCAGTCGTTCAGCACGCATTGTATTTCCGCAACGCTCGAGGGCCCCTCTCGATGACCACGAAGCTACTGGAACAGGGTCAAAACCGGCTTCAGGAGATCGATGAAATTCAATCGATCAGGCCTTTGCGCGTGCCGGAATCAGCGGAATTGCCGGTAGCAACGCAACAAAGGCGAGGGCGATTGTCAGGAAGCAATCGCGAAACGCCAGAAGCTGCGCGCTGGCCCATACGGCTGCTCCCAGCTGATGCCCCGCCATCACCGTTGCGGCGGGAGCGGCCAATCCGCTCTCCTCCAATCCCTGACGAAGCAGTGCGAGCGCCTCCACAGCCTGCCCGTTCGACTCGTTAATGAGGGGTTGCATCATGCCGGCATGAAAGGCCGCACGGTCCTGCAACAGCGCCGAAAGGATCGCGACGCCCAGCGCGCCACCCGTCTGCGTCAGGAAAGTCGCCGCCGGCGCCGCCGAGGCGAGCATGTCCGGCGCCTGTCGCATCGCGCTGGCGTTCGCTGCGGGCATCACCGTGGCAATGCCGGTTCGGCTGAGCGCGACCGCAAACGCCATGGCGGCAAAGGGCGTAAACACAGCTACGCCCGACAGCAGCAACATGGACGCGGCGAACATCAGCACGCCTGCGCCCAGAAGAATGCGCGCATCGATCCTGTCACCAAGCCGCCCCGCCAGCGGAAAGCACAACGCCATAGCAACGCCCGCGGGCAAGAGAATCTCGCCCGCACCCGTCGGCGAGTAGTGTTGCACCAGCTGAACAAACAGCGGCACGAGATAGGTCGAGCCATAAACGGCGACGCCCGTCGCAAAGATCACCAGCGCCGCCAATGAGAACGCAGGCCGTGCAAACAGCTTGAGATTCAGCAACGGAAATGGGTGTCGGCTCTCCCACCCCAGAAATGCAAGCCAGGCCGCGGTCGCTCCAAAGAGGCGCAATGCAGTGCCGCTATCATCCCACCCCTCGCGCGCGCCGTGCGCCAGCCCTTGTAGCGTCAAAGCCAGCGCCCCAATCACCAGAGCCAGTCCCTGCCAGTCCAGCTTCGGTCGCACCGCCGCACTCTGGCGCCTCGGAAGAAATGCCAGCCCCAGCGGTATGGCCAGCGCCGCCAGCGGCGTCGTCGCCACGAACACTACGCGCCAGTCAAACGTGTCGATCAGTGCGCCGCCGATCACTGGCCCGAAAGCGGGGGAGATAATCACGCCGAGCGAATAGATTCCGATCGCCGCGTTTCGCCCGCGTTCGGGAAAGATCTGGAAGATCAGAAGCATCGCCATGGGCTGGATCAGTCCTGCGCCGGCGCCCTGCATCACGCGGCCGATCACCAGCATGGCAAGGTCTTGCGCGCAGGCCCCAATCACGCTTCCCATAATGAACACGCTCATCGCTGCCGCGAAGCTCGCGCGCATTCCGAACGAGGCGATGGTCCATGTGTTCAGCAACATGAAGCCCGTCGACGATGTGAGGAAGGCGGTCGACAGCCATTGCGCCTCATCCTGCCCAAGCCCGAACGCACCGATGAGAGACGGCAGGGCGACATTCACGATGGTCGCCGCCATCATCGCGCCGACCGCGCCAAGCGCCAGAATGCCAATCAGCCCCCAGCGCCGCGCGACACTCACAGGCGGTGTGCTCATTTTGTGGTTCTGATCTTCAGCGTCGCCATCGCGCCGGGGCGCACCTGCGTGCAGTCAGGCCCGATGCTGACATGCACGGGTACCCGCTGTGTGATCTTCGTGAATACGCCTGTCGGGTTGGCGTTGGGGATCAAGGCGAATTCCGATGTTGCGGCGTTGCCAATCCGCTGAACCCGCCCCTCGCAACCTTCATGCGATGCATCAAGCTGGATTTCGACGCGCGCTCCAATGTCCACGCGCGCCACATCTGTCTCCTTGATGTTGGCTTCTATCCAGACGTCGCCGGGGTCATGCGCCAGCGCGATCCGCCCACCCGGGACGACATGCTCGCCTTCATCCGCGAAAACTTCATCGATCACTCCGCTCAGAGGGCTCAGGATGGCGTGCTGCTCCAGTTCGACCGTCTGGAGCGCAATGCGCTGGTTCAAGGCATGCGCCTGAAGCGACAATGCCTCGATGCCGCGTTCGATCACGCTTGCCTCGCCTGCCTCCGCTTCGGCCTCGCCTATGCCTGCATGGCCCTCGCTCGCAGCTGCATCCGCACGCACGACCGACTGGCGTGCGGCTTCAATGTTCGCCGTCGCCCGGTCCATTGCCGCCTGCGTGACAAGGCCAGATGCGCGCAGCGAGGTGGTTCGTGCAAACTCGGCCTCGGCGGTCTTTAGCATCGCGCGCGCCGCAATCGTGTCGGCGTTGGCGGCTGCAAGGCCGGAGCGGCGGCCATCCACCCGGCTGTTTCCGCGCGAACGGGCAAGGCCCGCCCGTAACCTCTCGCGTGCGATCTGGGCCTCCAGCGCTCTTACCTCCAGTGAAGCCACGGCGAGTGCGATACTCGCTTCACGGTCGTCGAGTTGCACGACGAGTTCGCCGGCTTGCACTGCATCGCCCGCTGCAACCGGCAGCGCCACGATCCGTCCCGCCACTTCGGAGGAGATCGTCACCATCCGCGCCCGCACCCGCGCATCGGACGTTACGATCACCCCCGCATGATCAACTACCCACCACGCCACCGCTGCAGCCAGCGTCAGCCCGCCAGCCACCAACGCGGCGTGCAGCGGCCGCACGCGGGGCGTTGTTTTCGCTTCGCTGACGACAGTCTCGCGAGGAATGCTTTGGTTCGCGGTTTTCTGGAGCATCAGCGCCACGCATCGGCCGCCGGCTCGCACACGCAACCGGCCTCAGCCTGATTGTGATGCCAGCCAAGCAGGGCCTATCGCGCAATCCGGGGCAACCCTAGGTTGCCACGCTCGAAGGACGGGCGACGAGCAGCGCCTGAAAAGCAAACGGGCTGCCTCCGGTGTCGAAGGCAGCCCGCTCTGTTCGATCCTGAAGCGCTTAGTGGCCGCGCTTGTCGTACGAGATGATGCAGCCGTCGGTCATGTGATAGCTCGGCGTAACGGCCTTGCCGGCCAGAACGGCGTCCAGCGTCACCGACGCGAAGTCGTTGTCCGGTTTTGCCTTGGCGCGGCCGAACGTGACGCGGTCATTGATCGGGCCCTGATAGAGGATCTTCCAGGTCTTCGGCTCGACGATCAGCGTCTCCGTGGCGCGCTCGACGCCCCACGGCTCCGTCACGGATTGGTCGGTGTCCTTCAGGATCGGCATGGTGATGCCGAAATCCTTGGCTTCCTTGGCGATCATCTCCGGGGTGTCGTGCGTGTTCGGATTGATGAGCAGGAATTTGATGCCCTTGGCCTCGTACTTGGCCTGAAGCGCGTGGAAGTCCGGGTTGAGCTGCTGGCCGATCGGGCAGCCCTTGGTGTGCATTGAGATGACGATCGCCTTGGCGTCGGTCATTTTATAGAGCTCGACCTGCTTGCCGGTGATGTCCTTCAGCTTGAAGTTCGCCATCTTGGCCAGCGGCAGCGTCAGCTTCACATTCTCGGCCGTGTCGATCGAAATGGCGGCGGCTTCCGGCGGGGCTGCTGGCGAGCAGGCGGTGATGCCGATCGCGAGAGCGGCGGTTGCGGTGGCGGTGAAAATCCGGCTGAGCATGGGGGGCTGCCTTCCTGATCGCGTTCTGAGGTCCGTGTGGACCCTATGTGGTGTGACCCAGATTATCCGGCAATCGCCTGACAGAGTCAAACCAGGCTAGCCATAACGCACTGCAATGTGTTCGATTTTGACCGTTCGCGACGTCAAATCGCCCGCCCCAAACGAAAACAGGCGGCCGAAGCCGCCTGTTCCCGCGCTTTGAGGGCGTTTAGTCTAGTAGGTCGCTTTGAGGGCGACTTCGATGGTGCGGCCGAGCGCGCTGCCGAGGCGGGCGTCGTAGCCGTACTCGATCTCGTACTTCGCCGGGTCGCGGTCGAAGATGTTCTTCACCGTGGCCGAGAGGCGGAGATTATCGAGAACGTCGAACATGTAGATGAAGTCCAGATAGACCGGATCTTCGCCATTTTCGCCGAACTGCTTGCCGGGGCGGTCGTCGGCCACAGCAGAGCGCCAATCGGCTTGGACGCGGAAGAGGTGCTTATCAATGCGATAGGACGTGAACGCGTTGACGCTCCATTCCGGCGCGGCGCGGGCAGCGCCGAGCAGGTTCAGTTCGCCGAGACGTTCCTGGCCAGGGTCGACAACGAAGCCGTCGAGCATGGCGACGGTGTCGCGCAGTTCGAGAACCTGCGTGGCCGTTGCGCCGATGGTGAAGTCACCCGTGGCGATCGGCATGCTGTAATCGATCTGGTAGTCGAGACCGTTCGTGATGACGCCCGGGCCGTTTCCGAACACCGTCGAGACGCCAGCGAGCGACGTCGTGAGGGTGGCCGTAGCTGCCGGTGTTGTGGTCGGCGGGCTGGCCGGGTTGCAAACGCCGCCCGGGGTCGCGGTCGTGTCCTGATAGCGGACGCGGCCAGCGAGGGGGTGGTTGCAGGCGTTGTAGCTGTCGGTCGTGCTGTAGACAGCGTTCAGGATCTGGTTGGTGGTCGCCAGCTGCCGGAACTCTTTCTCGGTTTCGATATCGAAGTAGTCGACGATGAAGCGGAAGCTGTGGTCGGCTGCAAAGCCTTCCGATTGCCAGATGAAGCCAGCGTTCCACGAAGTCGCCGTAGCCGGACCGATGCCGTTATCGGTGACCGTAATGGACGGCAGCCACTGGCTACCGGCCAGCGCGTAGTTGGTGACGCCCTGAGTGACTTCGCCGGGGCTCAGACCAATCGGGGGGGCCAGGTAGTTGGTGCCGTAAGATGCGCGGAGCGAGATCGGGCCCCAGACATCCCATTTGCCAGACACTTTGTAGACGGTGTCGCCGATGCCACCCGAGAATTCCTCGTTACGAACGGCGGCCGACAGGTTCAGGTTGTCGAAGACCGGGATCTGCAATTCGCCGAAGAGAGCGTATTGCTGTTGGTCCGAACGCTCCGGAACTTCCGGATCGAAGAACACGAACGGGCCAGCGTTATCGCAGCCGGTGAAGCCAGGCTGGCCAGCCGCGACCGGATCTTGTCCCGGCCATTGGCACGGAACCGAGCCGTTATAGAACCTGCTCGGGACGGTCTCGCGTTGTTCGAGGTTACGTCCTTGAGCGCCGACAGCCCAGGCGAGCGCGCCGCCCGGAAGTTCGATGCCTGTTTCGCCGCTGAACACGAGGTCGAGCGTGAGGCTGGAAGCAACAGTTTCCAGTTCACGGTCGTCGTAGAGCCAGCGCTGAAGTTCCTGCGGAACTTCCCAGCCCGTCGTGCCGGCCGGCGCCGCAAGGTTACGGTTCGTGCCGCTTTGCGGGTTCAGCAGGTTCAGCGCCGGGTTGCGCGTGAACGACGTCATGAACGGGTTGAGCCAGAGGCATCCGTTCTTGCCAGCTGCACCCGGGTTCTGCGTGCCGAGGCGCGCGGCATCCAGGTCAGGAGCGTTGCAGTTCGGGCCGCCGAAGCCGTTCAGGGCTTGTTGGACGCGGTGTCCCAGCATGTCAGGCGCGGTGAGGCGCGTGATGGTCTGGTTGTAGGTCAGGCCAAGGTCGTAGTTGATGTTGCTGAACATCCCGGCCCAGTCGCCGAAACGGCCATTCAGGCCGCTCGAAACGCGGAAGCCCTGATAGTCGTACTCGTTCAGCGCAGTGTCGTCGCCAAAGGCAGACGTGCCCTGGAAGGCGAACGTGCGGTAGAGCGAGCTGGCCGCGCCAGCGATCGTGTAGCCCGACTGCGCGCCAGTGAGCGTCGTGCCGGTGTCTGCCTGGAACTGCGCGACATAGGGGTTGGTGCGCGGGATGAAGAGTTCAGCGCCCGTTTGAGCCATGGCCGGGCCGCGCGAAGTCGGCAGCGACGGCGAAACGTGGGTAGCCGAACGAACCTGGCCGTAAGCGGCGTCCAGGTGGAAGCGCATATCGTCCGTGATGTCAGCGTTGAGCTGGCCGTAAGCGCGATAGACGTCCTGCTCTTCAACGAGGTTGTAGAACGGGAAGTATCCAAAGCGGCAGAAGCCGGAGTTCGGCGTAGCAGGAGCCGACCAGGCGCCACCGATCGAGGTGCAGTTGGAAGAACGCGTGCCGACCGAAGCTGCGTTGTCATAAACGGCCGTGCCTGCAGCGCCGTACTCGTCAGCAGTTGTATACTGACCGCCGGGGCCGGTTGGCGTGAGCGTTGCCGGAAGTGCGCCGCGCGGCGTGTAGACGCCGATGTTCGACAGAGCCGACCAGGGTGAAAGGTTCGTGGTGTACGGCGTAATCGCCCAATCGCGTTTGTCAGGCGTCAGCGGCGAGCGGTGCTCGTACTCAACCGACCAGAGGAAGTTGACGTTGTCTTCGCCGATACCGCCGAGCAGGCTGGCGGTGTAGTCGCCATCCGAGCCGTCGATGTACTTGTAGGATGCTTGGCCTTCGAGGCCAACGAAATCGCTACGCGTGATGAAGTTGATAACGCCACCCACTGCGTCCGCGCCGTAGGTCACGGCAGCGCCGTCTTTCAGCAGTTCGGTACGGGCCAGTGCAGCGCCCGGGATGAACGACACGTTCTCGGAGACACGGCGGCCGTTGAGCAGGGTGAGAGATTTTTCTGCGCCGATGCCGCGCAGGTTGAAGCTCACCGCGCCCGGGGCGGAGCCGCCCTGGAAGTTTGCTTCGCCTTGCGTGAAGCCGGCGATCGTCAGGCTCTTGGCGAATTCCAGGGCCGTCGGCGATCCCTGCTCTTCAAGGTCGGCCTGCGAGTAGACTTCGACCGGCAGGGCCGCGTCTTCCGGGCTACCCGCGATCAGCGAGCCGGTAACGACGACGCGGTCATCGCTGGTTTGTTCGGATTCAGCTGCAGGCGCCGTGCGATCGACTGGCGGCTGCGGACCGGATTCCTGCGCAAAAGCGGGGGTACACGCCCACAAAGCTAACGAGAAGCGCAACGCTCGACGCGCTGCGTAGGATGGATTTCATAGATGTCTCTCCCCGAGTTGAGTCTGTTTGCGACTCTCTATGGGGCGGACTGTTGAACGACGCGCATCGCCGCGTCAACAACACGTCATACATGACGTTGTCACTTCGCATGCGCAGCATAGAATTGAGCGGTTAAAGCCGACGAGTATTCTGAGGCGGTCGTTATGCGTGCGCGCGTAAGAGAAGTATTTTCGTGCCATAATCGAGCAATATCCGGCAATGGATGCCTATCGTTGCTAGAAAGCCGCAGCGTCATGCAAACATTTGTTTTTCTGAGGTGTGCAGATGCAAAATGGCCAAAAAACCCACCCTGAAGTCCGTCATGGAGTTCAAACGGACTGCAAATCAGGCTGAGCGGTCGGCGCCAGAATTCCGCCGCTCACCTTCGCAAAACGCAATGCAAAGGTCACGGACATGGAACTTTATCTGGAACACAAAGAGTTTCCCTTAAGGTAGGTTTCCGTAGGGGAATGTAAGCCAAAATGCGTTACATAAGCATATTGGTGCGCGGACGCTGCGGACGCCGGTAGAAGCTGGCTGTTCGCGACGCAGATTTCGGGGGCGCGAGCGCGCGCCGGGCATTCGTTTGACGGAAAGTCGCTTCGCAGCGTAACTCCGATCCGTGCAGGGCGTCGCGGGTCGCAGTTTATGTTGGAGCTGAAAGATGTGTCCCGGCAGGTAGCCGGCGTTGATCATCTCTCTGACGTGTCTCTGCGCCTGGAGCGTGGAACCCTGAACGTCCTCCTCGGACCTACCCTCTCGGGCAAGACCAGCCTTATGCGCCTGATGGCGGGACTCGATCGGCCGAGTTCGGGAGAGGTCTGGTTCGACGGCAAGAACGTGACGGGGAAGCCGGTCGCCAAACGCAACGTGGCGATGGTGTACCAGCAGTTCATCAATTACCCGGGCTGGACGGTGCGCGAGAATATCGCCTCGCCGCTCAAGGTGCGGAAGGTCGCCAAGGCGGAGATCGAGCGCGAAGTGGCGCGCGCAGCCACGCTGCTGCGGCTTGAACCCTACATGGATCGCAAGCCGCTCGAACTTTCGGGCGGACAGCAGCAGCGTGTCGCGCTTGCGCGGGCGATCGTGAAGAAGGCCGGCCTCGTCTTGCTCGACGAGCCGCTGGCCAACCTCGATTACAAGCTGCGCGAGGAGCTGCGTGCTGAGTTGCCAAAGCTCTTCGCGGATTCGGCTGCCGTCGTGGTCTACGCAACGACCGAACCGACCGAGGCGCTGCTGCTTGGCGGCGCGACAGCCACGCTGAGCGAGGGCCGCATCACGCAGTTCGGGCCGACGATCGACGTCTATCGCCATCCCAACGCGCTGATCACCGCGAAAACGTTTTCCGATCCACCGCTCAACCTGCTTCCTGTCGAACTTGCTGCGCAGCCTGAGCGTTATCCTGGCGCGAGCACGTTGGGCTTTCGCGCGCATCACCTGCGCCTGCAGCGCAAGACGCCCAACGCCCATGCCTACGCGCTCAAGGTCCTGTCGACCGAGATCACAGGATCGGAGACCTATGTGCATCTCGATCATGGCGCGCAGCCGTGGGTGATGCTGGCGCACGGCATCCACGCGTTCGCGGTGGGCTCGCAGCTCACCGTCTATCTCGAGCCTGACGATATCCTGCGCTTCAGCGCCGACGGCGCCGCCATCGCACACACAGCTGAGGCGGCTTGATATGGCGCGCATCGATCTCGACAGAATTCGTCACGCCTATGGTCCAAATCCGAAATCGGAAGCGGACTTTGCACTGCGTCTCGTCAATCAGGCGTTCGACGACGGCGGCGCCTATGCGCTGCTGGGCCCGTCCGGTTGCGGCAAGACCTCGCTGCTCAACATCATCTCGGGGCTGGTGACGCCGTCGCAGGGCCGCGTGCGGTTCAACGGTGATGATGTCACCAATCTGCCGACCGAGAAGCGCAACATCGCGCAGGTGTTTCAGTTCCCCGTGATCTACGACTCGATGACCGTGCGGGAGAACCTGGCCTTCCCGCTCCGCAACCGTGGAGTAAAGCAGGCGGAAGCGAACCAGCGCGTCGATGAAGTGCTGGGCATGATCGGACTGTCCGGCATTGCCGGCCGCAAGGCGCGCGGGCTCACGGCGGATGTAAAGCAGAAGATCTCGCTCGGGCGCGGCCTCGTGCGGTCCGACGTCAACGCGATCCTGTTCGATGAGCCGCTGACCGTGATCGACCCACAAATGAAGTGGCAGCTGAGGGCCCAGTTGCGCGAGCTGCACAAGCGCTTCGGCTACACGATGGTCTATGTCACGCACGACCAGACCGAGGCGCTGACTTTCGCCAGCAAGGTCGTCGTGATGTATGAGGGCGAAATCGTCCAGATCGGCGCGCCCGAAGAACTGTTCGAGCGTCCCAGCCATACGTTCGTTGGCTATTTCATCGGCTCGCCGGGCATGAATGTCATCCCGACCACGCTGGATGGCGCGAGCATGCGCCTCGGCGCGTATTCTGCGCCCTTGCCCGTCGCGCCGCGGCTCAGGGGAAAGCCAAAACTCGAGATGGGCGTGCGTCCCGAATATGTGCGGATCGGCGCCCAGGGCATTCCCGCTACGATCACCCGCGTCGAAGATGCGGGCAGGTTCCGCATCGTGCGCGCGATGGTGCAGGGTCATTCCATCACCGCCATCTCGCCGGAGGGCGATGAGCTTTCGGCCGATCCGCACATAACCTTCGATCCAAAGGGCGTGCATCTGTACGCAGACAGCTGGCGTGTCGATCTCACGGTGGAGGCTGCATCGTGAAGCCGGTCAACCAGAAAGCGTGGTTCCTAGTCCTCCCGGTGCTCGTGCTGGTGGCGATCTCCGCCGTCATCCCGCTGATGATGGTCGTCAACTTCTCGGTTCAGGAGAAGGCCTCCAACGGCCAGTTCTTCTGGATGGGCACGAAGTGGTACGAGACCGTGCTGCACGATGAGAAGTTCTGGGGCGCGTTGTTCCGCAGCCTGTCCTTCTCCGCGATCATTCTCGCGATCCAGATCCCGCTCGGCATCTTCATCGCGCTCAACATGCCGCGCAAAGGCTGGGGCGTTCCGGCGTCGCTCATCCTGATGTCGCTGCCGCTGCTGATCCCATGGTACGTCGTCGGTATGATCTGGCAGATGTTCGGCCGGGTCGACATCGGCCTGCTCGGCGTCATGCTGAAGGATTTCGGCTACAACTATGTCGGCGACCCGGTGGATGCGTGGGGCACGCTCATCCTGATGGACGTCTGGCACTGGACAAGCCTCGTCGCCCTCCTGTCCTACGCCGGTCTCGTCTCGATCCCTGACGCATATTACCAGGCCGCCCGCATCGACGGTGCATCGAAATGGGCGGTGTTCCGCTACATCCAGTTGCCCAAGCTTGGCCGCGTGCTCACCATCGCAGTGCTGCTGCGCTTCATGGACTCGCTGATGATCTTCGCCGAGCCGTTCCGCGTCACGGGCGGCGACCCCGCCTTCCTGTCCATCGAGCTTGAACAGAAGAGCGAGGAGCTTGGCTGGGCATCCGCCATGTCGATCATCTTCTTCCTGATCATTCTGGCGATCAGCTGGGTCTTCTATGCCGTCATGACGCGCGAGGACGCGGACGTCGCCAAACCGGAGAGCGCGTCATGAGCCGTGGCAAGCTCTCCTGGCTCGTGCCGGTGATCTACATCCTGTTCCTGCTGACGCCGATCTATTGGCTCGTCAGCATGAGTTTCAAGACGAACGCCGAAATCACGGGTGGCTTCACGCTGTTCCCGGAGGCCTTCACGCTCGACAACTACGCCAAGGTGTTTGGCGACCCCAAATGGCGGGGCGTGTTCTTCAATTCGATCTTCTACGTGCTGCTGAACACGATCATATCGATCGCCGTGGCGCTGCCGGCGGCCTACGCCTTCTCGCGTTACAAGTTCTTCGGCGACAAGCACCTGTTCTTCTGGCTGCTCACCAATCGCATGGCGCCCGCCGCGGTGTTCGCGCTGCCGTTCTTCCAGCTCTATTACAAGGTCGGCCTGTTCGACACGCACATCGCCGTGGCGCTGGCGCATTGCCTGTTCAACGTGCCGCTGGCCGTCTGGATTCTCGAAGGCTTCATGAGCGGTGTCCCGCGCGAGATCGACGAGACCGCCTATGTCGATGGGCACTCATTCCCCAGCTTCTTCACCCGCATCTTCATGCCGCTGATTGCCAGCGGCATCGGCGTCGCGGCGTTCTTCTGTTTCATGTTCTCATGGGTCGAATACCTGATCGCCGATACGCTGACGCGATCGGCGGCGACACCCATCACCAGCAAGATGCGCGCGGTGTTCGAACAACAGGGCGGCACAGACTGGGGCGTCCTTGCCGCCGCGGGCACGTTGACCATCATTCCCGGCGCCATCGTGATCTGGTTCGTGCGCAATTACATCGCCAAGGGCTTCGCTCTCGGAAGGGTCTAGTGATGGCCACGTTGGCCGACATCCGCCGCGCCGCACTCGCGCTACCCGGCGCAGAGGAGCTCGATTCCCATGGCGGGGCCTGGTTCAATGTCGGCAAGAAGACGTTCGTGCTCTATTGGAAACCGCACGAGCGCTGGATCTTCAAACTGCCGAAGCCGCGTCAGGAATTGCTGTTCGAGGCGCGGCCCGAAGTCTTCAAGCCATACTGCGCGGGCGCGATGGTCTGGAGCTATGTCGCGATCGAGGAACTGACCAAGGCGGAAATCGAAAGCCTCGTCACGGATGCTTGGACGACCATCGTGCCGAAGAAGGTGTGGGGGCCTTATCTGGCGGGGTCCAAGTTGTAGCTGGAAGCGGACAACTTGTTGTCCGCGTTCCCCGCGAAGGCGGGGATCCAGCAATCACCTTGAACCTTGTTCCAGCCTGAGGCTTCAAGTCAGGACGAGCCCTCACATAGTACTGGATCCCCGCCTTCGCGGGGAACGCGGACCCGAAGGTCCGCTTCCAGACTGGACGCTGCGGCACAGGCGGGGTCGCAATCCTAAAAAACCGGCCCCTACGGCAGGGCTGTTTTCCCGCGCAAACCTGCTATTCTGCTCGCCGTCACCACCCCGACGGCACAAGGGGCGGGACGCAGATACGAGTTGAAACGCAGCATACAGAGCCAGGAGAAAAACATGGCCAATGCATACACCCCTCCCGAAACCGTTCGCGCCCGCATGCGCTCCGATGGTCAGAAGCTGACCCTCTGGGGCGCTGTGCTTGCTGGCGGCGGCGTTGCCGGCATCGTCGTCTCGATGGTGCTGAAGGCAGTCTTCCTCGGAATTCTCGGCGGCCCGATCGCGTCGCTGTCGTGGCTCGCTGTCGTCGTGGGCGTCGGCCTCTTCTTCTGGGGCTACACCAAGATCAGGGACGCTCGCAGCGCCTGATCATGACGCCGACACCTGAAATCTCCGCGGCCCAGAAGAAGGGGCAGAAACTGTTCATGACCGGCATGGCGCTGGTCATGGGCGGTCTCATCTTCGGCGGCGGATTGGCGATGGTGTTCTACTTCCTCAACATCAGGCCGGCGGCCATGGCTGCCGGCCTGTTTGGCGTCGTGCTGGCAGGCGCCGGTATCTGGCTTCAGGTCTCGGGCGCGCGCTTGCTGCGGAGCAAGCAACCATGAACGCCAACTGGATGGGCTGGACGCTGCCGACGGCGCTGTTCTTTCTCGCCATCGCGCTGATCCTGACGGCCATGGGCTTCATGGCGAAGCTTGCCCCCCGCAACGCGCCCCGCGTCGGCCTGCTGGGCATCGCCACCCAGCGCGGCGACCGGCTGTTCCTTAGCCTGCTTGGCTCGGCCTTCATCCACCTCGCCTGGATCGGCCTTGCCCCCGCGAGTCTGCCCCTGTGGATCGCAACCCTCGTATCGGTTGTTTACGCGGCCCTCGTTTTCCGGTTTGCTTGATCCCTGATAGATTCCGGTGGCCGTGAGAGCTGCCGGCAGGGAGGAATTCATGCGATCGACGATGCGCCCTCGCGCGCTGATGCTGGCGGTTGCGTCGGCTCTGGCTCTGGGAGTGTCCGCCTGCGGACCCGAACAGGCCGCCAACAAGGCCCCCAATCCCAACGCCGCCGCAGAGATTGCAAAATTCCTCGACGCCGAGATCAAGGACCAGTCCGTCCTCGACCGCGCAGGCCAGGAAGCCGAACTCAATTGGTTCGCCACGGCTGCAGCGCCCTTCCAGGGCATGGAGATCAACGTCGTCTCCGAATCCATCGCGACGCACGAGTATGAATCGAAAGTGCTGGCCCCGGCCTTCACCGCCATCACCGGCATCAAAATCACCCACGACCTGATCGGCGAAGGCGATGTTGTCGATCGCCTGCAGCGTCAGATGCAGTCGGGCGAGAATATCTACGACGCCTACGTCAACGACTCGGATCTCATCGGCACGCACTGGCGCTACAAGCAGGTGCGCGACCTGACCGACTGGATGGCGAATGAGGGCAAGGACGTCACCTCGCCCACGCTCGACCTCGCCGACTTCATCGGCATCAGCTTCACGACGGGACCGGACAAGAAGCTCTACCAGCTTCCCGACCAGCAGTTCGCGAACCTTTACTGGTTCCGCTACGATTGGTTCAACGACGCCAAGAACAAGGCCGACTTCAAAGCCAAGTATGGCTACGACCTCGGCGTTCCCGTGAACTGGACTGCCTATCAGGACATCGCCGCATTCTTCACCGGCCGGACGATCGATGGAAAGCAGGTCTACGGTCACATGGACTATGGCAAGAAGGACCCCAGCCTCGGCTGGCGCTTCACCGATGCATGGCTGTCCATGGCCGGCGCTGGCGACAAGGGCGAACCCAACGGCCTGCCGGTCGATGAATGGGGCATTCGCGTCGACGAGAATTCACGGCCCGTCGGTTCATGCGTGGCGCGTGGCGGCGACACCAACGGCCCCGCCGCCGTCTACTCGATCACCAAGTATCTCGACTGGATGAAGAAGTACGCGCCGCCCGCTGCTCAGGGCATGACGTTCTCGGAATCCGGCCCGGTCCCGTCGCAGGGCGAGATCGCCCAGCAGATGTTCTGGTACACCACCTTCACCGCAGACATGGTGAAGCCCGGCCTCCCGGTCGTGAACGCGGATGGTTCGCCGAAATGGCGCGTCGCTCCCTCGCCGCACGGCGCCTATTGGGAACCGGGGCAGAAGCTCGGCTATCAGGACGCAGGCTCGTGGACCCTCATGTCCAACACGCCGGCTGACCGCGCCAAGGCCGCCTGGCTCTATGCGCAGTTCGTCACCTCCAAGACCGTCGATGTGAAGAAGAGCCACACCGGCCTCACCTTCATTCGCGAAAGCACGATCCAGCATCCGAGCTTCACCGAGCGTGCGCCGAAACTCGGCGGCCTCGTTGAATTCTATCGCTCGCCCGCGCGCGTGCAGTGGTCGCCCACCGGCACCAACGTGCCGGATTATCCGAAGCTCTCCGCGCTCTGGTGGCAGAACATCGGCGACGCCGCCGCTGGATCGAAAACGCCGCAACAGGCGATGGATGCACTCTGCAAGGCGCAGGAAGACGTGCTCGCGCGCCTCGAGGAGCAAGGCGTCCAGGGCGACATCGGTCCGAAGCTGAACCCGGAAGAACCCGCACAAGTCTGGTTCGATCGTCCGGGCGCGCCGAAGCCGAAACTTGCGAACGAGGATCCTGCGCCAGAAACGATCGACTACGACACGCTCATCAAGAGCTGGCAGCATTGAGTGGTAGGGCCGAAAAGAAGAAGGCCTCGCAGGGAGCTGCGAGGCCTATAGGTACCGGGTAGAAAATCTCGATCCCCAATCCGGTGCGCGGTCGCCCTCGGGGTGGCAATCGCGTCTGGGAAAAGGATGTCCATTGCGGGTCTGGATATCAATACCGGCTGGCCGGATTGTTTCTGTAATGCGCATTTCTGATCGGCCATCAACCATCTCTGCCGCGCTTCAAGTCATGCAGTGATAGAGCAGGTTTGAGAGTTCGTATGGCGAGGAGGACTCGATGAAATTCAAGGCCATGCTGGCATTCGCGGTGCTGTCGCTGACCGCGTGTCTATCTCCGCTAGCGCCCTCGCAACCGTCGCCGCTCACGAAGGTTTCCGGACCGCTCACGCAATCGTCATCGAGCCATGCCTTCGGCGGAGCCGCCTACGCGCTCCATCCAGAGGATCTCGGCGGTCAGGGTTACGTCGAGGAAGAGTTCTTCATTTCCGGCTCAGCCAATGTCTACGACTGGCCCGCGACCGGCGCGGTAATCCGTACACCGAACGTGCCCTACACAACGCGCGTCCTCGTGCGCAGGCCGCTGTCGAGCGAACGCTTTTCCGGCCGCGTCGTCGTCGAGATGCTCAACCCGTCCAACCTCTTCGATCTCAACATCGGCTGGGCGATCCACCATGACGAGATCGTCCGCCAGGGCGACGCCTGGGTCGGCATCACAGCGAAGCCAGTCGCGGTCGCAACGCTCAAGGCGTTCGATCCCGTGCGATACGCCTCGCTCAACTGGGCGAACCCGCTCGCCGCCGATGACCCGAAGAACTGCGACGTCTCAGGCGACACCACCAAGGCGACCGAGAATGGCCTTGTCTGGGACATGCACACGCAGGTCGCGCAATGGCTGCGCTCAACCGATGCCCGCAATCCCTTCCGCTATGGCGACCGCGCTTCGCACGCGACGCGTCTCTACGCGTGGGGCTATTCGCAGACGGGCGGCTTCCTGTTCACCTACATCAACGCCATCCAGCCGCTGGTGATCGCGAAAGACGGCAAGCCG
>Ga0116177_10000413_pt1 | contig 31839 bp, 25 predicted proteins | sample AD_STIC10_MetaG_FD_89750 | JGI IMG/M metagenome (GOLD analysis project Ga0116177, IMG submission 89750) | Active sludge microbial communities of municipal wastewater-treating anaerobic digesters from USA - AD_STIC10_MetaG | ecosystem: Engineered > Bioreactor > Anaerobic > Digestate | place: USA... | reverse complement strand
AGAGGCGGAAATATTGAAGAATTTTTGTCATCAATACCCGTTTAAATTTAGGGGCTGGTCTCATTGATCAGCCTTTAAAATTTTATTAATTTCAAGTAGCTATTTTTAGCTATAAGACCTATTATATGCTATAATAATGGTATGTTTTACATACTATTTTTCATATTAGGCGCTATTTTTGGGAGCTTCTTAGATTGCCTTATTTATCGTATTTCCAGGGAAAAATCTATACTCGGAAGATCTTTTTGTATAAATTGTAATAAAATTTTAGGTTTTTTGGATTTAGTGCCAATTTTTTCTTATATTTTTTTACGTGGAAAATGTAGATATTGTAAATCAAAGTTTGGAATAGAACATTTTCTTGTAGAATTTATTTTAGGAATACTTTTCGTTTTTGGATATTGGCTATTTTTTTCATCCAATTTATGGATTTATGGAAATGTAATAATTGGCTTCGTTTTCTATTTAATTTTAGTTTTCTTATTATCATTTATATTTATTTATGATTTAAAATATTATTTAGTTGTAGATGTTTTTGTTTATGCTGGTATTTTATTGTCAATTATTTTTAATTTAATAATGGGTAGTGATTTTTATAGTATTTTGTATGGAATAATTTTAGGAGTTGGTTTTTTTGGAATACAATATTTATTGTCTAATGGAAGATGGCTCGGCAGTGGAGATATATTATTAGGAGTTTTTATGGGGTCATTACTAGGAATAAAAAACACAATTGTTGCAATTATGATTTGTTATTTTAGTGGTTCTATAATAGGAATTTTATTTTTAATTTTTAAAAATAAAAAAATGCAATCCAAAATTCCACTGGGGCCATTTATTTCGTTTGGAATATTTATATCATTTATTTTTGGTGATCAAATAATTAAATGGTATTTTAATTTATTGGGTTTATGAAATTTATTATATAGAATATTTTTGAATAAACTAGGAATATTTTTAAAATTAAAATATGTTATATATTTTAAATAAAAAAAAGCAAAATTTATATATCGAAGCAAAGAAAGCTTTTACGTTAATAGAGATTTTAGTTGCGGTTTTTATATTTTTAGTTATTTTGGGTATTGTTATGGTTGATTATGGAAAAGCACAAAAGATAAGTGAATTTAGGTTAATAGCTCTAGATATAGAAGATTCTTTAAGATTTACACAAACCCTTTCTCTAACCGGACAAAAAATTAACGAAAAAATTCCCGACAATGGTTATGGGATAGTTTTTGGAATTAATAATGATTTTATTATATATGGAGACAATATTGTATATACTGATGGCGATAGTTCGTTTGGATTTATGCAGGAGACTGGTGACGAGTCTGATTTAATATATTCTCAAAATAATCTAGGTTCCCATGTTGTTTTTGATCGGCCCGCTTTTATTTGTAATATAAAGGACGACTCTGAGGCGGGCTATTTTGAAAAAGAATTTGAATTATTAGATATTAATTTTTCAATGCCAAAGGGATTATTATCTTTTATTGTTGATGGTAAAAAAAATGAAGATATTTTATCATGTACAATATTTTTATCAAGCACTAAAGCTAGAGGAAAATGGTTGATAAATGTTATTCCTGGTTCTGGAAAAATATGGTCAAAATTTTTAAATAATTAATTATGAAAAAAAGACGAGCACAGGGGATATTGGAGGTTGTAATAGCAATTTACATAGCTGTTGTGGGTGTTTTATCTATTATGAATTTAGTTATATCAAGTATGAAGGTCCAGGAATTTAATCATAACATGCTTATAGCAACAAATTTAGCTAGAGAGGGAGTAGAGATTGTTAGAAATATAAGAGATTCTAATTGGATCAGGGGATCTAACTGGAATGAGGGACTTTTACCACCAGGAACTCATGGGCAAAATAGATCTTTCATAATTAATAATAATTATTTATTTGGAGATAAAAGTGGCTATAATCTTATTTACTTTGATTCAGATTGGGATAATTGCATCGATAGTGGTGATTTATCATCATGTAAAATTTGGTTAGTTTCCAGAGATTTAGTTGATTCTAAAAATTCAAAAATAAATTATGCTCAAAATATAGAAAATCTTTTAGCCAATGGTTGTGATTTTTCTGGATCTGGATCAGATTGTGTTATATCAAACACAAATTTTTATAGGATGATTTATATATATAGTATATGTTATAATCCAAATCAAACTTTATTAAGAGACAGAGAGTTTATTAATAAATCTGCAAAAATAGATTGTAATGCCATGATTTCCGGGAGTACAGAAATCGGACTCTATGTTATTTCAAAGGTGGCCTGGGAAAAGGGATCTTCTGATAAAACAATTACAATAAGCGAAAGAATATATAATTGGAGATAGAAATTTTATGAAGACTAAAAATTTTAAAAAATTTTATGGGTTTACACTACTTGAAATGATAGTGGCAACAGCTATTTTTGTTATTGTATCTACCATATGTATAGGAATATATATATTAACAATGAAAGCCAATACAAAAGTTATAGCAATGCAAAAAGTACAAAATGAAATAAGATTTGCTATGGATTATATTTCAAGAGAAATAAGACTTGCAAATGTTAATTATGATTATTACACAGATTCTATGTCAATGAATCCCGCGGAAGAATTAGCACTAGAGGATAATTTTAGTAATAAGGTTTTTTTTAGAAAAATATCAAGAATCAACGAAGAAACAGAAAAGGAAAATAATTTTTTGCAGGTTAAGTATAATAATTCTGATTGGAGTGATATAACAGGAGATAATATCAATGTAAAAGATTTATATTTTTATATCTCTCCATCTCAATACCCACCCACAGAAGATGATTTTAATAAACAGTCTCTTGTTACCATAACAATGAAACTTGTTGATAATAGAGATCAATCAGAAATTTTTTTACAAACTACAATAAGTTCAAGAAATTATACAGAATAATTATGAAATTTAATTTTAAAAATGGATCTGCATTACTTTTAGCCTTTTTAATTATGACAGCAATTTTATCTAGTGTTTTGTATATATCTAGATTATCCTTGAGACAGATAACTCAATCTAAAAGTAATGATAATGCAAACATCGCTTTTTATGGTGCCGAATCAGGCAACGAACAAGCCGTTTATTATATAAGAAAAAAACAGGAAATTGATGTTGAGGATTTAAATATGAGGGAGTTGGGTTATATGCCCGGTTCAGGCACAGAAGATTCAAAAATTATAAGAGATGTCAGTACAACATCACCCAGTATCAATATTGGTCTCAAAAAAAATGATTTTTTTCAATTTGATATGTTTGATTCCGCAAATTTTAGTCAAAGCAGTGATTTGTCATATTTGGAAATTTCCTGGGAGGATAATTGTTCTACCGAAGAATCGTCAAACAGTTCATGGATAGAATTGACAGCAAATCAATGGTCTCATAGTAGTGATGGTTCTGTAAATTGGGATGAGTCAACGCACCATATTTTTAAATCTTTGTTAAATAATCCTCCATATTCTGGAAATAGCGCTATAAAAAGTGTTGGTGGTTCAGATTTTGATCCCACAAAAATTTATCAATTTAGAATAAAAGCATTGTTTTGTGATATATATAATTTAACCATAAAGGCTTTTGGAAAGAATAAAGAAACGGGCGATCCAGAACAGTTATTATTTAAAAATGTATATGTTATAAAAACAGTAGGTCAGTACCCCGGAGACTCTAGGGGTGGAAATAAACAAGCCCTTTCTGTGATTTTAAGAAATAGAGATCCGCTGTCTGGACTTTTTGATTATGTAATATTTTCTGAACAATCCTTAGTTAAGGATGATTTGTAATAAATAATTTTATATGGATAGATTAGAAATAAAAAAAAGAATAGAGGGATTGAAAAAGGAAATAGATCATCATAGATATCTATATCATGTTTTAGATAAATCAGAAATTTCTGAAGCGGCACTTGATTCACTTAAAAAAGAATTATTTGATTTAGAGAAAAAATATCCAGAATTTATAACAAAAGATTCTCCATCTATTAGAGTATCGGGAATTGCACTTGATAAATTTGAAAAAATTCCTCACAGTTTTCAGGTTTTATCATTACAAGATATATTTTCTATAGAAGAGTTTTATGAGTGGGAGAATAGAAATAAAAAAATAGTAGAGGGTATGTATGATTATTTTTGCGAATTAAAATTAGATGGACTTACTGTTGTTTTAACATATAAAAATGGAATTTTACAAAATGCTGCAACTCGTGGTGACGGAAAAATTGGTGAAAATGTAACAAATAATATTAAAACAATAGAAAGCGTTCCCTTAAAATTAAGAGACCAAAAAAGAAAAATTCCAGAAACATTAACAGTAAGAGGTGAGGTAGTTTTAACAAAATCATATTTTGAAAAAATAAATAAACAAAGAGAGCGAGATGGTTTAGGGCCATTTGCAAATCCAAGGAATATCGCCGCTGGAAGCATTAGACAGTTAGACCCCAGTGTTACAAGACAGAGAGAACTGTTGTATTTTGCGTATTATTTTGATGAAAATCTTGGGCAAAAAACTCACGAAGAAGAACATGAAATACTCCAAGATTTTGGATTTAAAATAAGTAATCATAATGAATATTGTAAAAACGGTAAAGAAGTAGAAGAATATTTAAAAAAATGGGAAGAAAAAAGAAAAAAATTAGATTACATGACCGATGGAGTTGTTATTATAGTTAATAATTTAGAACTTGAAAAAAGGTTAGGAAATGTTGGCAAAACAGAGCGTTGGATGATTGCATATAAATTTCCAGCAGAACAGGTAACTTCTCAAGTTAAAGATATTATTTTTCAAGTTGGAAGAACTGGTGCAATTACCCCAGTAGCTGTTTTAGAACCGAGAAAACTCGCTGGTTCCGTAGTGAGTCGAGCAACCCTTCATAATTTTGATGAAATAAAGAGATTAGATGTAAGAATAGGTGATACTGTAATTTTACAAAAAGCAGGAGATGTAATTCCAGATATTGTTGAGGTTTTAATAAGACTTAGAAATGGAAATGAAAAAAAAGTTTTAGCTCCAAGAAAATGTCCAGTATGTAATAGTGATGTTTATAAAAAAGAATCAGAAGTAAATTATTATTGTTCAAATAAAAATTGTTATGCAATTCAGAAGGAGAGTATTATTCATTTTGTGTCAAAAAAAGCATTTAATATAGAAGGACTCGGAATAAAAATTGTTGAGCAATTAATAGAATGTGGACTTATAAAAGATACTTCAGATATTTTTAAATTAAAAAAAGAGGATTTATTGCCACTTGAAAGGTTTGCAGATAAATCCGCCGATAATTTAATTGAATCTATAGAAAATAGTAAAGAAATTAATTTTGATAGGTTTATTTATTCACTTGGAATAAGACATGTTGGAGATGAAATAAGTTCAATTTTAGCTTATAGATTTGGAAATTTAGAAAAATTTATGAAAGCAAGCAAAGAAGATCTAATTTCAATAAATGATATCGGACCAAAAGTTTGTGAAAGTGTTTATCAATTTTTAAATAATAATAAAAATATAAATTTAATAAATAAACTTATAGAATTGGGTGTAAAAATAGTTCCAATTAAAATAAAAAGTCAAAAATTAAAAGGAAAAATTTTAGTATTAACTGGAACATTAAATAATTTTACACGCGATAATGCAAAAAAAGTCATAAGAGAATTGGGCGGAAAGGTTTCATCATCAATTAGTTCTGAAGTTGATTATTTGGTTTTTGGTAGTGATCCCGGATCTAAGTTTGATAAAGCAGAAAAATTAGGAGTGAAAATAATAAACGAACAAGAATTTGAAAAATTAATTGAGGATTAGAAATTGAGGTTTAAGGCTACTAAGAATTAAAATGAATATATTTAATAATTTAATATTATGTTAACAAAAAAAGAAATTGAAAAAATCGCAGGACTTGCAAAAATTAAACTTTCCGAAAATGAAGAAAATATTTTATTTAAAGATATTAATGATATTTTAGACCATATAAAAAAAATTCAGAAATATAAGGTTTCAAAAAAAATAAAAGCGAATAATTACAAAGATGTTAATTTAAGAGAAGACGAAATAAAAGATTTTCCAGAAGATTTATTGATATCTCAGTTTAGTGATAAAAAAGATAATTTATTAAGAGTAAAAAAAGTTTTATAAATTTATGGATAAAAAATTAACAATAGAAAAAATAAATAGAGATTTAAATACTAAATCTATTTCTTGTGTTGATTTAATTAGATCGTGTATAGAGAAAATCAAAATAGATGCTTTAAATGATTTTATATCTATATTTGAAGATGATGCTATAGAACAAGCTCAAAAAATTGATGAAAAAATTAAATCAGGTAAAAAATTAGAACTTTTAGAGGGTATTCCAGTTGCTATAAAAGATAATATTTTAGTAAAAAATAAAAAATGTACAGCTGCTTCCAAAATGTTGGCTAATTATATAGCACCTTACGATGCTCATGTTATAGAAAAATTAAAGAATAGTGGTGTAGTTATAATAGGAAAAACAAATATGGATGAATTTGCAATGGGTTCATCAAATGAAACTTCATTTTTCGGTCCTGTTTTGAATTCACATGATAAGACTAGGGTTCCTGGTGGTTCTTCGGGTGGAAGCGCTGTTTCAGTTTCCGCAGATCATTGTGTGTTTTCACTTGGAAGCGATACTGGTGGTTCAATAAGACAACCAGCAAGTTTTTGTGGTGTTTATGGTCTTAAACCAAGCTATGGTAGAGTATCTAGAAGCGGACTTATTTCTCTTGCATCATCACTTGATCAAATCGGAGTAATTGCAAATTCAGTTATGGATTGTGCTATCTCTTTTAATGCAATTTGTGGTAGAGATAAGCATGATATGACTAGTTTAAAATCAGAAATATTTGATATCTCAAGAATTCAATCAGATATAAAAAATATTACAATAGGAATTCCTAAAAATTTTCAAAAATTTTCAATCGACAATGATGTATTAGAATCTTTTGATAATTTAATAAAAAATTTAAAGAAAGCTAAAATAAAAGTAAGAGAAATTGATATGTCTTTTATGGATTGCGCGTTATATGTTTATTATATTATCCAACCAGCTGAAACATCTGCAAATTTAGCAAGATATGATGGATTTAGATATGGATTTGATTCTAAATTATATGAATCCCTACAAAGCGCATATGAAAATAACAGGACTATAGGCATGGGAGATGAGGTTAAAAGGAGAATTTTAATAGGAACATATGTTTTGTCAAGTGGTTATAAAGATGCCTATTATAATAAAGCTAGATTAGTCCAATTAGATATAAAAAATAAATTTAATGAAATTTTTAAAAAAGTAGATTTTATATTAACACCAACTTCCCCAAGTAAAGCATTTAAAATTGGAGAGAAAATTAAAGATCCACTAACTATGTATTTTTCAGATATCTTTACTGTTTCAGTAAATATTGCAGGACTTCCCGCAATTTCTATTCCACTTAAATCAAATGATTTACCAATAGGACTTCAAATTATAGGAAAATACATGGACGAAGAAAATATTTTAAATTTGGCGTATAATTTAGATAATAAATTTATTAATATATAAAAATATGAAAAGAATCAAAAAATGGCAAATTTTATTAGGTGTTTTTTTATTTTTCTTTTTAGTATCCGGATTTTTATTTTTAAGAAAAATATTTCTTTATAAAAGGGCAATTGAAAGCGGTTCAATAATTATAAATAATACCGACATTACTCAATATTCACGATATTTAGGATCTTCTAATGTTCAAAAAGAAGATGTATCTAGAGGGGAATTAGAATCGAATGCGTCTCCAAGTAGAGGATCTACGAAACCAATTATGACAATAGTTGAATTCGCGGATTTTAATTGTTCCCACTGTTTATCTGCTTATGATGATTTGAAATTATTTGTGAATGAAAATAAAAATGATGTTAAATTAATTTATAGATATTTTCCCATTTCAGATGATTTAACTTCGGAATTGTCAGCAACTTGTGCAAACGAACAAGGAAAATTTTGGGAAATGCACGATAAACTTTTTGAAAATCAGAGAATTTTAAGTGAATCTGCGTTTATGAGATTTGCAAAAGAATTAGGACTTGATATGGATAAATTTGAAACCTGTTATTCTTCAAAGAAATACGAATCAACAATTTATAGTGATGTAAATCTTGCATTAAGAGCTGGGGTTAATGGAACTCCTACATTCTTTGTAAATGGATATCTTTTTCAGGGAGTTATAACAAAACAAATTTGGGAACAGTTATTGCAGGGAGTAAAAAATGAAACAAATAAATGATAAATGTAAATCCAGATCCAACTTTAATTCAATTTGGCAACATAAATATTTATTTTTATGGTGTGATTATAGTTATTGGAATTTTGCTTTGTATGTATTTGATAGAAAAATTATCAAAAGATAGGGGGGTTGAAAAAGACCACTTAGAAAATCTATATTTTTATCTTATAATTTTTGGAATAATTGGGGCAAGAATTTATTCTGTTTTATTTTTTGATTTTAAATACTATAGATATAATTTTTGGGAGATATTTAAAATTTGGCACGGAGGAATTGCGATTCAGGGAGCAATAATTTCAGGAGTATTAACAATTTATTTTTATTGTAAGAAGCACAAATTAAATACTTTAAAATACTTTGATATTTTTGCTCTTGTTTTGCCACTTGGTCAGGCAATAGGTAGATGGGGAAATTTTTTTAATGAAGAATTGTATGGAAAAATTTCAAATTTACCATGGGCAATTTATATACAAAAAACAGGATTTCATCATCATCCAATATTTATATATGAATTTATATTAAATTTATTATTCTTTTTTTTGTTATTAAAAATATTTAAGAAGTATTATAAAGATGGAAAAATATTTTTATTGTATATTTTAGGTTATGGAATTATAAGGTTTTTTATGGAATTTTTAAGAATTGATAATACATTAAAGATATTTGGGATTAGATTTCCGCAAATTATGGCCCTTATATTTATTTTGTTTTCTTTATATTTTTTATTTATTGACAAAAAATATAAAAAGTTGTATAATTATATAGTAAAATAAAATTAAATAAATGAAAAAATTAGAAATAAAAACAAAAGACTATAGAAAACTCGCAGAACAGATAGATAGAGAGTTTAATATAATAATGTCTGAATTATATATTTTAGAACAGAAAAAAAATAAAATACTCAAGCAATTAGAAACAATTATTACAGAAAAAAAAGTTCAACATTTAAGAAAGAAATTTTTAAATAAATAATTAAAATTTATGAATAAAGAACTTAAATCACAACAAGAAAATAATTACGGTAGTGAATATGAAAAATTTGTAGAATATAATAGTCCAGAAAAAATTAAACAGTTTAATAAAAATAAGGCAGAAGAAGCTCTTAAAAAAGCGACTCAATTATTGAAAGAAATAAATTTAGAAATTATGGAAATTAAACAGGGATTTTTAAATGCAGAAACCATAGATCAAAAATCTCCTGAATTTATTTTTTTAAATAATTTAGAGGACTTAGTTCCACAAATTGAGGATAGGATCAACATGGTCAATATAAGATTGAGCGATTTTGATATTGCTATTGATGAAATCAATAAAGAAAATAATCAAGACTATAAATCTGATTCATCAAATCCAAATTTAATTATTCAAAGATTCATTAAAACAAAATTGCCAGACAATCCAAAAGATTATCAATATATGGAATCAGAGGTTGAGAGTTTATATAGTAAAATTTTTGATAATTCAAATACCAGCATAGAAACAGGCATAAACTACAAAATGATTTTGGACCGCTATAGTAAGTACTATAAAAGTTTTTCTAATATCAATGATTTAGAAATGGCTATTGCATATCAGATTTTAATGAGTTGGAAAGAAAATGATATAGAAAATAGAAAAAAGGAGGGAATACAAAATCCAGAAGATGGTATGGATTATGAAAATAATGAAAAACAAATTCAATGGGCCAAGATGCATGCAAGAAAACTTATTGAAATTATGGAAAAGATGGGAGAAAATAAGCCCAAGCAGGAGGTACAAGAAATTAACAAAGAGAATGCATCAAAAAAATCGGAAATAGAATACTCTCAAGAAATAGAAGAAATGAAAGAAAAAAAGATTAATAGTGCTAAAAATTTTGAAGATTTGTTTTTTGCTATAAAAGAAATCGGGACAATAAGAGGATCTCAACAAGAATACTCTCCAGAGCTTTTAATACAGACTATTAATCGAGTTAGAAGTGGAGAGATTTCTATAAACTTTATTACCAGAAAATACAATTTAAGACAAAAAGTTCAAGAATTTTTAAAGAATCCAGAATATAAAAATATAAAATTAGAGAATAAAACTGCGGAAGAAATCTTAAATAAATTTTTAGAATTTTTAGGAAGTGATTATTTTAAAACAAGATCTGCTAGAAAATCTGATGATTATGAATATATAAAGGATCTATTTTATAATTTTTATAATGGGATATACGAGGAACAATTACCAGAGAACTGGGAAAATTATTTGCAAAAATATTCTTCTAAAATAGATAAGATGTGTGAGTCGTTTACCGGATTACAAAACGGATCGTGGTTTTATTACGATAATCAAAATATACGCAATATTCAGGAGCTCGGTAGATTTTATATTAATATAGATATGAATTTTGCATCAGACTTTTTTGGTTCATTTGTGAAAAAAATAAAAGGTAGCAATTTAAATTGTCAGATTAAAATACCAAATTATTCAAGTGATTATTTGCGTCATCTAGAGTCAGAGAAAAAAGATATTGGGGAGCGATTTTCGCATTCTTATAATAGATCAGATAAAGTTGTAATTTATTTTGATAAAAATAATTACGGAGAAATATCTGAGATTATACAAGAAATTTTAAATACTGATAATAAAAATGATGGTAGTTCTAAAAACATACCTCTATTTACAAAACAGGTAGAACTTGATTCTAAAATTCTTAATGGTGTCGGTTATGGAGATGAACCAAAAGTTAATAGTAGAGAGTCCTTTGGTACACTTAGAAGTTCATTATTATTACAAATATATAAATTATTAGAGTCCGGTAATACTTTAGATGATAAAAAATGGAATGATATATGTAAACAATATAATATTAATCCAGAAGATCCGTCATTAAATTTAAATTCATGGGATCCTAATCAGAAAAAATTAGAAAAACAAACAACAGAGAAAAGTTCTATAGAAGATAATTCAAATATACAAAATGAGCTCAGTGAAGCAGAGACCGCAAAAGAATTTTTTGAAAAAACAGTGTCTTCATTTGTATATTTTGATTTTATTAGTAGTAACAATTTAGAAGAATTGGAACATTATCTATCAGAGGCAAAAAGTGCTCTTGTGGCATTAGAGGATTTTCGAATTCTACGTGGTGATTTAGATAATCCAGTTGATAAAGAAATTAAAACTTTGTTTGATGGTTATTTTGGTTTGGTTAAAGAATTTATAACAAAAGTAGAAGAAAAAATTCAAGGTTTAGCAGAAAATGAAACAAGTGAAAATTTAGAGGATTTCAGGCAAGCGTTAAATACTTTTATAAATTTTGATATCGATAAGAGTGATTCAATTGATGAATTAAATGAATATTTAGAAAAAGCATTGAATGTAAAAGAGTATTTAAATGATTTAGCTAAAAAAATTAATTTTAAAAAGATTAAGATCGAGGGGGTTGAAAATGCAAAAGTTCTTTTTGATAGTTATAAGGAAACTACGGATTTATTTATAAAAAAAATAGAAGAAAAAATTCAAATTTTAGAAAAAGAAAATCAAGAATCAGAGAAAGATAAGGAGAAAAAATCTTCGGAATTAAAGTCAGTAAAAGAGAAGAAAATAGAGATTTTCGAACACCTTTCTAATTTTAATCTTTCCGACGCTCAAAAACATCTAATAATAGAAAATTTTTTACAATTTAAGTTTGATATTATAAAAGAAGATGCTCAACGTGAGTTTAAAGAGGATTCTTCTAAAAAGAAATTTTTTGGTAAAATTTGGGCTGGAATAAAAAAAGAATACTCATTAGTAAAAAATGAAAAATCTAAAGTAAGAAGCTTTTTAAATGAAAGATTAAGTGATGCTGATATAGAAATATTAAAATTATTAGTTGATAAAACAAATAATTCTGATTTTGATTTGGAGATTTTAGAGAATGGAAAAGTTAATGTTTTATATTCAGGAAATTGGGATAATTATGAACTTACAGCAGAAAATCAATCATTAATTAATGAATTTAATAAAGTTGCGAATGAATTTAATGATATGCCATATGAGTGGTCTCTAGATACGGCAACAAAATCACAGAGAAGAGATTATGAAAAGAAAGAAATGCAGTTTAGGGATTTATATTTGAAATTGTGTGAACTAGCAGATGAGAAAGGAAATAAGGATTTTATTGGTAATGATTTTAATGCAAAATTAAATCAAAATATTAAATTAAATCAATTTATTGTTCAAAATCAAGACATTGAGAGGCAAATACAAAAAAGTAGTAAACAAATAGCATGGTTAAAAGCATTTAAAAATGAATTTATTTCTAAGGGCGCTTGGGCGGTTGCGGGTGCTGTTACAAGAACTCTTACGATGTCAGGAATAGGATTTATTGGTGGTTTGTTGGGGGCGGGAACTATCGGAGCTTTAAGGAGTAGAGAGATGGGCAAAAAAGAACTTGTTCAAACTGATAAAGATGCAAGACGCGATATAAAAGGCAAATACATTAAAAATGTTGTTGACCTAGAAAGCACCACAAAACAGATTATTTATAAAAGAGATGAAAATGGAGAGATTTTATTTGATGAAAATAAAAATCCAATAATTGATAGAGAATTTGAGAACACAACCGGATTAATAAACAAATTAGAAAAGTTAATTGAAAAAATTGAAAATACAAAAGATGTTGACAGGGGACTTGATTTATTAAAATCTTTGGATTTAAGAATTAGTTATACTGAAGATAAAATTAATTCAGGACTTGTAAATTTTGGTGATAAAGAAGAGAGATTGTCCAATCAATTTAGAATTTTAGAAGTAATAAATAAAGCAAAACTTCTTAAAAACCATTTTGGCGTGAATTTTGATAAAAAACAAGATTTATCAAATGAAGATATTGAAAGAATGGAATCACAGATATCAGAAGTAAATAGATTAAGAGAAGAGTTGAGTGAAATTCGCAAAAATAATAAAGAAAATCCAAATGTAGAAGAATTACCAGAAGTTATAGAAAAACATCAAAAAATTGGCGAGATATTAAGCAATGCAGATTTAAGATACTATATTTTAAATGATAAATTAGAAAAATTTTTATTTTCTACGGAAAGTCATATAAAAGACGAGAGAAGGAAGTTTTTATTAAAAAAGGCTACACAAGGAGCTATTATAAGCGCTGGTGCATTTGTAGCTGGTTATGGAGCAAGGGTTTTATTAGAAAATGCTGGTATTTTGGCCCATAATATTAATGGACCAGAAGATGTATTTAAATTAATTAAGAGCGGTCATTTAACAGATAAAGATATTGATACTATATTTAATAATCCCAAGCTATTTAAAAATGAAAATATTATTAACGAGCTTTTAAATAATAAAAAAGATTTAACTGGACATGTAAATCAGTTATTAAATACGTATCCGTCTGCAAAAGGAAATATATCTATACTTGAAGATTTAAAAACGCTTACAACTAGTAAATCAGACAAAGCATTTTTAGATAAATTAATTGAAGAAAATACACAATCATCTCTTGGCACCCAATCTATTCCTTCAAATGCATCTGCTATAGAAGGCGTTGTAGCTGGAAGTACTACAACAGGACAATCAGTAATTGAGAATATTAATATATCTAATATGAACGCGAATCAAATTCATGAGCTTGCAAGTCATGGAGCTACGGTTACGCGTGGTGGTAGCGTTTCAGAAGCTCTTAACTTGGGAATGGCACCAGGTTCAAAGATGACTTTAGTCACTTTTGATAAATCTGGTAATCCAATAGTCCATAATAATTTTGATGCAAACGTAATTTTAGAGGGTGCGAAAATAATTAAACAAGGAAAACAAATATTTGCAATTGATGAAAAAAATTCTTATGAAAGTTTTTATAAATATTACGCAGATCACCCAGAAGAAATATTGAGAGTTATTAAACGAGACAATATAGAGATTCCAACAGAAGATATATTTTCAGATCCTAAACCTTTAAATGTAGGAACAATGGAAGATTTAAATGTGGCAATGGAGGATTTACCCAACAATATGTCTAAAGAGGTACAAATTGGCAATAATAAAGTTATGGTTATGAAAGATATTAATGGTGATCTTTATGCAGACATTGACCCAAATAATGATGGATTAGAAAGAATTACTTCTGAGTATTTTAATGGCTTAAAGACATTTATTGATAAACCAAAAGTAGAAATAATTCAAAATTTAGAGGATTTACAAGTAGCAATGCAAAATGTTGAAGATCATGTACCAACAACAGTAAATATTGGTGGTAGAGAAATTGTTGTCATGAAAGAGGGTTCTGAATATTACGCAGATATTAAATTAGATATCGAGGGATTAGAAAAGATTACTCCAGAATATTTTAATAATAATTCTCCTCTTGTTTCTGAACCCGTTGTTGATGTTGATTCTGATGTAATTAAAACCGAGGGTTCTTCGGGCGCAGATTCTTCTGATAGATTTATTACTTTAAATTCTGGTGAAGTTATTGAAAATGTTCAGAATCGACCACTAACTACAAATAATATAAACTATCAAGATTTAATAAATGGAGATAGAAAAACGATTAAGGAATTTATTCAATATAATAGACCTGGCGGTTTGTCATCTACAGGATATGAAAAAGATTTAAGTTATGATCTGGATACAATATATTATAATACTAATTTATCAGTAGAAGATAAGGTAAAAATTTTAACAAATATAAAAAATGAATTAGAAGATTATCCCCCAACAAACAATCAGAGCTTTGAACAGGCGCGTGCTATAATAAGACAGGAAATAGATACTGATATATCTTTATTGCATCATCAAGATAAAACTCCAATATTAGCAAATACTGTAGGGGTTGAGATGAAAAGTTCTGATGATGTAATTTCCCGGGCCTTTGATGGTGTAGAGGATGAATCTAAGGTGCTAGAGGTGTTTTATAATCCCACCATGCAACCATCTGAAAAAATTTCTTTAATAGCTTCTTATATGAAAGACATTTCAGATGGTGGGTCTGCTAATTTTGGCAGTATGGAATTTGAAAAATTAGGCGATAAAATATTTTATAAATTAAATAGTGGCCTTTCAATAGAATTAACGGATGTAAATTTAAATAAAATTATTGATTGGAGACACGCAGCTTTTTCAAAAATTGATTTATCAACATTAGATAATATTGAATTGCCAAGTTTTAGAGCAGTGAATAATGTAGAAAATGCAGAGAAAGCATTACGTGCATTTTTAAGTACTGATACATATAATAATAAGATAACAGCTCTTCAAAATGCAATACATAGTGGAGAACAACTTAGTGTTGGTTCGGCTACATTTGCAAGACGGGGAAATGATATTTATTATGTTTTATCTAGTGGTAATGGCGTCAAATTGACTTCAGAAAATATGGATAAAGTAAATCAGATGCTTTCAAATGCAAGACAGGCAGTTTTAAGAGATATTGCAGAGGGGAGATAATTTTATATTTTTAAAAGGCGTCGTAGTGATACGACGTCTTTTTTTATGTTAATAATGCATATTTACAATTTTTAGTTATGATAGTATTTTAAAGTTAGATTAAAAAATAAATTTAAATGCTATGTTAAAAAAAGTTTTAATAAGTATATCAATATTATTATTTATATCTTTAGTTATTTATATTGTTGTTTATGATTATAAAAATGAGATTAAAGTAGAAAACAATCTAGAATACAAAAAGCAAGTAGAAAAATCACAAACAGAAAATTGTATTAGTATAATTGAGGGTGAGTTAAGTTTTCCTTCATCAATGATTCCAAGCGGTTCAATGATTTGTGCAAAAAATTTAGAAACAAATAATTATTATTGTACAGCAAATCAAGTAATTGATGAAAAATATAGAAATAAAAAAGGTTATAGGTTAGAAGTTCCAAGCGGTAAATATGTGATTAGCGGAATTTATCCATTTTTTAAAGATAAAAAAACGGGATTACCATATGAATATAAATACACTGATAAAGATTGTAATATTGAAAGTTGTCCAGATATAAATGCATCAATTGATGTTAATTGTGAAACAATTTCGAATATTAATCTATTTGAATATGGTGCATTAAATATTTTTGAAATATTTTATAAAAATTAATGTAAATTAAAAACTTAATAAAAGCGAGGAAAAGCGATTTATTAACTCTTGTTATTTTAGACAAGAAATTTAGTATTATAATTTCAAAATTAGGGTCGCCAACTAAATCTATTTTGAGAGATTTTTTGGCGATTTTTATTTTATTAAAAATTTATTAAATTGAGACTTTCATAGGAGGAAAAAATGAAAACTCTCATGATGACACTATTTATAGCCACAGTGATTTGTGGTTATGTCTATGGTGTGGATCATATATTCACACTTCCGATTCAGGGTAATTTTACTATAACAGCCGGATGGTATTACCCGCTTTCTTATGGTGGTGGATTACATAGGGGAATTGATTATTCTGCCATAGAGGGAACAAAAATTCTCGCAGCTTATGGCGGACAAGTTTTAGAGGTTCAAGACAATATTCCAGATGGAACTGGTACAAATTATGGTAATTATATAATTATTGATCATGGAAATGGGCATAGAACTAGGTATGCTCACATGCTCTATAACAGCTCTAATATTTCAGTTGGAGAATATGTTTATCAGGGTCAATTTATAGGAAGAGTTGGAAACACAGGAAATTCAACTGGACCACATTTACATTTTGATGATTTTTATAACGACACTCCAATTGATACTTATGGTTGGTATAGTAATGATATTCAACTATATGAGAATGGATGTAATCCGGAAGAATATTATTTCATATCAAATCCACCAAGGCTTCCTTCTACCCCGGAACATTTTAGAATTTTACCGGATGATTTACTTGTGCATTTATCTGGTACGGGAAATTATTACTGGATAAGAGATGGAATTATAAGACAATTTCCAAGTGAAACTCCATTTTATACTTGGGGATTTGATTGGTCGCATGCTGTTGAAATAAGCCAGGAAGAATTCAATTCATTTCAGGTTGGTCCAACTATAAATCCAAAAGTTGGAACTTGTGTTTATGATGAGAATTATCAAAGATGGGTATTTGATTATCAATCAGATAATTCAATTATTATTGTAAAAAGAAGAGTAAATAACTGGCAACAGTTGGGTTATTCAACTGATGTTTGGATACCCACAACAAATTCTTATATGTCGCAATTTATAGAAGGGCCAGAACTCACATCTTCAAATAATTATCCATATGGTACGGTATTAAGATCTGCAAATAATATGAATGAGCGATATGTTATTAAAAGAGGAATTGAAGTTTCTTCTTCTTATTCAGGACAAAAGGTTCTTTTACGATTGCTTTCTGTTGGTGTTTATGCAATTAACTACTATCATCCAAATTTTAATATTATTGCGACACAAACAGTTTTGAATTATTATCAGATTGCTCCATTTGTTAGTTATGAAAAAATAATGGATGGAAAATTAATTTCAGGAAGCGGACCAGATTGTTATTATATTGAAAATGGATTGAAAAGACTTATTGTAGATGATGTAACTTTTGATGAATATGGATTTAATTTTGCCAATGTATATGAAGTTACAGATAATGATATAAATTCATTCCAATCAGGAGAAAATATTCAATATTTTGCTGGTGGTGGTATTCCAGATTATCAAGGTGGAGAATTAGAAGATGGAGGATTTGATTCCGGAATAACAAATTATTGGTTGTTCAATGATAGTAGAGATAATGCTAGTTTTGATATCACAACCGGAGGTGTTATTAACGGAAATTTTAAAGCAGAAATTGATATTGGAGACTCGGGTTTGTTTTATGAGGAAGAGCTCATACAACTTGTTTCAGTGGAAACTGGAGAATCATATCATGTTTCATTTTGGGCAAAGGCAAGTCCATCTTGTCAAATTAAATTCTGCGTTCAAAATAATAGTGATCCGTGGAATAATTATGGTCTATGGAGAGAAATTAATCTCACATCAGAGTGGACAAAATATCAGTATATTTTTACAGCAAATACAACTGATGATTTGGCGCGACTTGATTTTATGATTGGAGAGTTTGCTGGATATAAATATTTTGATAATGTAGTTTTTGAAAAAGTATCTAACATTATTCCAGAAGGAAATAATTTAATTGTAAACTCTGGTTTTGAATTAGGGCATTTTGCTCCTTTTGTAGTGGGAGATTTAAATTCTACAGCGAGTTATCACACTGATAATTCTATTTATCATTATGGTGCTAATTCAATGTTTATTGATCCAAATCAAAGCGGATTACATTATGAGGTTCAACTTTACCAAAATTTAAACATTACATCTGGAGAAAATTATACTTTGTCATTATGGATGAAATCTGGTTCACAAAGACAAGTTCAGATTGAGCTTTATAATGAAAATTCTCCATGGGATAATTTTGGTTTGTGGCAGATCATAGATGTTACAAATGAGTGGCAAAATTATTCGATGAGTTTTGTTGCTACTGGTTCTGGGAATGCGAGAATTTCATGGAATTTTGGGGAAGAGGATATTCCTATATGGATTGATGACATATTAATGTTTAGTGGATATTCTTCTAATCAAGAAAATAATATTCCAATTTTAGAGTTTTCAAATTATCCAAATCCATTTAATTTTGAAACCAAAATAATATTTAATTTAAGGAATCATTCAAAAGTTGATCTATGTATTTATAATATCAGAGGTCAGCTTGTAAAAAAAATTATTTCTTCGCAATTAAAATCCGGTAATTATGAGATTATTTGGGATGGAAAAGATAATAATTTCAATAATTGTTCGAGTGGTATTTATATATGTCGAGTAAATATTAATGGACTTTCTTTTGAAAGAAAAATGATTTTAAGTAAATAAATTAATCAGCTCTCTGAATATAATTTTCAGGGAGCTTTTTGTTTAAGAATTCAACCTTCGAGGTCGCCAACCTTCGAGGTTGGGCACCTTCGAGGTGCTTTTTTTAAAAATTATTGATATAATTAAGACAAGATAATTAATCCTCTAAAGCGAAGAGAAGGGGGGGTAAATTTATGAAAATTTTGTTTTTTGTTGTTTATTTATTTTTATCCATTGTTTATTTTTTATTTTCAATTTTATTGTCACCAGATTTAACCAGTGGGGTTTATGTTGGTGATATCAGCAAAAATGTAAAAGATAGGTTATGTACTAGTAAAATATCAGAAACTTTATGGGGTGTATCGGGGATTCCAAAAGTTCATAAATGCGGTTTAATGTATTATTATGTTGCTCAACCACAAACCGATGATTTACCATTGCTAGATGCACCTAACTATATGTTTAATAAATCCGGAGAAGCAGTTGCTGAATGTGGTGGTTATATGGAGGATACATCAAAAATATGTTCGCTTATTATAGGATGTATTGGTGAAAATATTTGTGATAAAAAATCAGAAACTAGAGAATATTGTGAATCAAAGGGAGCTCAATATAAAGAGTTTTTAGATACTTGTAGGGATTATTGTAAATATGTAAAAAGAAGAATGAACTGTAGGGCGAAAACTACACATGGTTGTTATTGTGGAGAGGGTAAGTGTTGGAATGGCTTTGAATGTGAAAAAATTGTTAATTTCCATTTTTGAACGACTTATTATTCCCTGGATAAATATATAATAAATTTACAAAAAACGAATTTTATTTATTGGTTTGATATTTATTTCAGGTGGTTGTGCTTTCGATGAGAATAATACAAAGATTAAAGATATTGAGGGGATTTAAAATCCCCACAACAGATTAAATGTGAATCAGCCGGAGCCAAATATAAGGGATTTAGCAGTGGCTGCATGGATGATTGTGAATACAAAAGAAATTCAAAAGGAATTTATTGTACAGCGGATGCCCCATGGGGTTGTTATTGTGGGGAGAATAAATGTTGGAATGGTTCTGGATGTGAGGATTTATAATAATTTGTAGAGAAATTTTTTTGTGATATAATTGTTTCATGAAAAATAAATTTTTAATCATTTTAACTTTAATAATAGTTGCAATACCTGCAAATTGTTTTGCATTAGAGAAAAAAGATAATTATATTGATTTTACAACTTGGTATAAAGAAAAAACCGGAAAAGATATTCCCTATGTTTCAGCTGCGGTTATAGAATTTGAAACTTTGAAACCATTATATTATTACAGAGAAGAATTACAAACTCAGAGCGCAAGTTTGATGAAGCTTTTAACGGTAAGTGAATTTGTAAAGCATTATCCGCTATGGAATAAAACTCATAATTTAGCGTGGCAAGATAGCGAAGGAGATCTAAGACAATTTGTTGGACCCAAGGATTCTTTTGTAACTTTGAAATTAGGAAGCACTGAAAAAATAAAAACAAAAGATATTTTTGCAAGTACTTTAATTGCTTCAGCAAATAACAGTGCAAATAAATTATCAAAAATTACAGATATTTCAAAAGTTCAGTTTTTAGAAAATATGAGAAAAATAGCCAGTGAATGGAATCTTACAAAAACAGTTATTGATGACCCATCTGGGTTATCAATGAAAAACTTAACAACAGCTCATGACATGGCTATTATTTCTTGTCGTGCATTTAATGATGAAACAATTTCTGAATATGCCAGAAAACCAGAATATACTATTACAACAAGAGATGGGAGAAAAATTACTTTAAAGCACACAGTTCATGATTTAAGAAATAACTCTCAAAATTATTTTGGAGCAAAGACCGGATTTCTAAATGAAACAAGATATCATGTTACAGCAGGATATATTACGCCACTGAAAAAGAAAATTTGCGTAGCTGTTTTATCAGTCGATAAAAGAGTTGATAGCGAAGATGCAATTGTGAAAATCGGTGAATGGGTTGATGAAATGTACAAATAGTTTTATAAAATAAAAAATAGAGGATTGATGCTTCTATTTTTTTATTACCAACCTGCGAGGTCGGGCACCTGCGAGGTGGTGGGATTAATTTTTATTTCTAAGAGCTGTTATTGGGTCAAGTTCGGCAGCTTTTTTTGCAGGGAAAACTCCGAATAAAAGTCCACAAGATAGAGCAAATATAATTGATACTATAAATGAGTAAATTGGCATTTTAAAGCTCCAGGAAAGCCCATATGCATTAGCTCCCCATGTTATTGCCAGTGACATTAATAGTCCCAAAATAATACCTAAAATTGCCCCCAGAATTGATATTATGACAGCTTCCATTAGAAATTGCCACATAATATCTTTATATTTGGCTCCAGTGGCTTTTCTAAGGCCTATTTCAAAGGTTCTTTCACTTACAACAACATACATTATATTCATAATTCCCACTCCAGCGACAACAAGAGAAACCATAACAATTGCAAGTAAGAGTATTGTAATATATTTTGTTATGTCATTTGCTGTTTTAAGCATTTCTTCCATTGTCACAACAGCAAAATCATCTATTCCAGCTATATCTTCTGGATTTTTAATATCATGATTTTCTCTTAGAATAGTTTTCATTTCTTTAGCAGTAGCATCTGCAATTTCTGGATTTTTTAATTTATGCATTGTATACATCAAATAATCTATTCCAAGAATTCTTTTTTGTAGGGTTTGTACTGGTAAATATATATAATTATCAAAATCCATTCCCATAACAGCTCCTTTTTCTTTTATTGTGCCAATTACTCTGTATTTTGATTTTCCTAAATTAATATAATTTCCTATGGCGTCTGAATCTCCGAATAAATCTTCTTTTATTCCAGATCCTAATACTACAACTCTTGCAAGCGATTCATCTTCTGAGTCCGTAAAAAATCTTCCCTGATCTATTTCACTTTTATCAATATTTATAAAAGATGCACCAACTCCCCACAGTGATGCTTTTTTTCTTTTATTTCCGTATGTTGCAAGTTCCTGACCCATTAGCGATCCATAGCCATCTTCTATATTTGGTAATTTTTTTATATCTTCAACATCTTTTAATGTTAGTGTTGTAATTTGAACTCCTTGGGCCATACTCATTGCTGATTGAGTGTTAGCTCCTGCGCCAACTTTTTTTCCAACAGGAACTCTTATTTCAGTTTCAATAATATCTGTTCCAAATGATTCTATTTGTTTTAGAATTAGTCCTTTTATTCCAGCACCAGCAGAAAAAACCACAACAATACTTGTTACACCAATTACCATACCTAAAACAGTAAGAAGAGTTCTTCCCTTATTTGCCTTCATTGATTGAATAGCTAGTTTTATTGAATTTTTTATTTCTATCATATTAATTATTCATATCTTAGTGCTTCTATTGGGTCAAGTTTTGAAGCTTTTTTTGCTGGGTATAAACCAAAGATGATTCCAATTGAGCTTGAAACTAATATTCCCGCAATTATTGATAATATAGAAACATGAAATCCCCAATTATAATCAAGTGCCTGAGCCACAACACTTACCAAAAGAGAAATAATAATTCCAAATATTATTCCTATGATTCCACCAAAAAGAGTTATTATGGTGGATTCTATTAAAAATTGAACTAAAACATTATTATTTTTTGCCCCCAGCGCCTTTCTTAATCCTATTTCATTTGTTCTCTCGGTAACATTTACAAGCATTATATTCATTATTCCAATTCCCCCAACAACAAGAGAAATCGCTGCCATTGCGCTCAAGAAAAATTTAAGAGCATTTGTTACTGTTTCTACTGCTTCAAGTGCTTCAGCCGGGCTTCTTACTGTAAAATCATCGTCTTCTCCCGAATTGTCTCTTATTCCATGTCTTTCGCGTAGCGTTATCTCAGCATCTTTTATTGCAAGAGGAACATTTTCTTCACTATTAACTTTTGCTCTTATAATTCCAACAGCATCTGAAGAAGTAATTAATTTTTGCATTGTTTTTATTGGAATAAAAATTTTGTCATCATAATTTTGAAAGGCAACGGTTCCTTTTTTTTCTAAAGTACCTATTACTTCAAAAACATGTTTTTTTATTTTTATTTTTTGACCAATTGCATCTGAGTCTCCAAATAAATCTTCTTTGGCGCTACTTCCAAGTACTGCAACTTTTGATAAATTTTCTTCTTCGTCAATTGTAAAAAATCTTCCACTCTGTATGTTAAAATTATTCATTGTAATGTGACCAACATTTGTTCCATTTATATCAAAATTAGAATTATTATTTCCCCAGCTTACATTTGTATTTGTATTTGAATAAACCGAAACATCTGTTATGTACTGAGAATTTTTTTTCTCAAGAAGTGATTTTGCATCTTCATATGTTAGAGTTGTGATAATTATTCCCATAACACTTGCGGGTGGTCCATTCTCTTCTGATTTGCCGGGCATGATACTTATGGTATCAGTTCCAAGTGTTTTAATTTCAGAAAGTATTAAGTCTTGTGCACCACTTCCAATTGAAGTAATAATTATAACAGCAGAAACCCCTATAATAATTCCGAGCATTGTTAAAAAACTTCTAGTTTTATTACTTAGAAGTGAGTTTATGGCTAGTCTTGCGCATTGTTTGATAAAATCAAACATATTATTTTATTCCATTCTCATTTTTAGCAAATCTTCTTTCTTGAACCCTATAGTCTTCTTTTATTAATCCATCTACTATTTTTATAATTCTGTCAGCGTGTTCAGCGGTATATGTTTCGTGTGTGACCAAGATTATTGTGTGTCCTTTATCATTTAAATCTTGTAAAATTTCCATTATTTGTTTCCCTGATTTTGAATCCAAATTTCCAGTTGGTTCGTCAGCAAAAATTACATCCGGATTATTTACGAGTGCACGTGCTATGGCAACTCTCTGTTTTTCTCCGCCAGAAATTTGATTTGTAAAGTGATGTATTCTATGTGATAATCCAACACTCTCTAGTACTTGTTTTGCTTTTTCTTGATGATTTGTTTTTTCTTCAGAGTATATTAGAGGAAGTATTACATTATCTATTACTTGTGTTTTTGGAAGTAAATGAAATGCTTGAAAAACAAATCCAATTTTTTTATTTCTTAAGTTTGCAAGCTCATCATCATTTAATTTAGAAACATCTTGATCTTCAAATAAATATGTTCCAGTCGATGGTCTGTCCAATAATCCCAAAATATGCATGAGTGTTGATTTACCACTTCCTGATGGACCCATAATTGAAACAAATTCACCCTTTTTTATATCAAAAGATATTCCATGAAGTATTTCTGTCGCTACCTCGTCATTACAGTATTCTTTTGTTATATTTTGAAGCCTTATTAACATTATTTTTTTGTATTTATTGATGTTATAATTTCTTGTCCCTCTGTTAGTCCTGATAATATTTCAACCATTCCGTCATCACCGTATATTCCTGTTTTTACAGGAATTTCCTTTACCTTTTTATTTTCAAGAATTCTTACAAATTTTCCATCTCCATTTTTTTCTATTATTGCGCGCGATGGAATTATGAGAATATCAGATTTATTTTTTGTTGTAATTATTATATTCGCAGTCATCCCGGGTTTTATATTCTCTAATAATTCTTCCGGAATATCAAAGTCTATTTTTACTTTATAATAAATTACATCTTGAATTATTGTTTCAGCTGGATCTATATCATAAACCTTTCCATATAATTTTTCTTCTTCTGCTAGTGCGTCAAGAGTAATTTCAACTGGATCGTTTAATTTAATCTTTGTAATGTCAGACTCTGAAATATCAACCTCTATTTCTAGTTTACTTTCAGACAACATTTTGATTGCTGGTTTTGTGGAGGCGACTTGTTCTCCCTTTTTGTACTCAATTCTAGTTATTGTTCCATCAATCGGAGCTCTTATTATATTATATTCAATTTGATTTTGTATTGATTCTAGATTAGCTTCAGCTTGCCTTACTTGTGCTTGATATAAAGTAATATCTTGACTTCTTGCTGGAGCTTTTAATTCATCAAGTTGTGCTTGAGCCAATTGAAAGGCTTGATAATAAGAATCAACTCTTGATTGAGCTGTAACAATTGCTTGACTTCCTGACATAGTAATTCCATCGTTACTTAATTCTGTATTATTTAAAGTATTTAATGCGCCTTTGACAGAGGATAGGGCCGTAGATATTGATGTTTGTTGGGAGGTAATTATTGTTTTATAAGCATCTAGTTCCGTTTGTGTAAATTGATAGGAGGTAATTGAGTCTTCAAGCATTTGATAAGAATTTGTTAGAGCATTAAATGTTCCATTTAGTGCTTCTATTGTTTTATTTATAGCAGATTTTATATCATTTCTTGTTTTAGTATTTTTTGCAATATTTATATGATTTTTAGCGTCTGAAATTAGTAACTTTGCATCATTGTAAGAATTTTTTGTTTGATAAAGTATGGATGCATTTTTGACACCTAATAAATATTGAGCATCACTATCATTTAAAATAGTATTGATATTATCAATAGCTGTTTGCGCTTTTGAAATATTAGTATCGATTGAAATTAGAGCGTCTGTTTCCGCCTGTGTAGATGTTTTTATTCCACTTGACTTTACTTCTTCTAATTCATTTAAAGCAGATTCATATTCTATTTTAGCTTTATTAACAGCAGTTTGTTTTATATTTATTTCATATTGGGTTGCACCGGAAACTAATTTATTTAAATTAGCTTTTGCTATATCTAGACTTGCAATTGCATTTTTTGCACTTATGTCAAGACTTCTGTGATCTAATTCCGCTAGAATTTGATTTTCCTTCACCTTATCATTAACTTTTACAAGAATTTTTGTTATCTTTCCTACATTTTGAAAATTTAATTCTATTTCATCGGCTGATTTTATTGTTCCAGTTTCACTTACAGTTTGCTTAAGATCTTGTTTTTTTACTGTATCCGTGGTGTATGTAGTATCTGGTTTTTTAAAAAATAAACTAGATACTATTATAAGTATAATTACACTAATAATTATAAGTAGTATTTTTTTCTTTTTTGTCATATTTTTATCATATTTAAGGGTTTATTTGATTATTTTATTAATTATATCAATTTTTTAATTTTTTTGATAGATTTTTTTGGCTTCATAAGATTTTTTGTAATTTTAGAATTTAATTTACAAAAAGTGCTTAATTCTTTGTCATTTAGAGATTCAAAAAGATTGTAAAAATTTTTTAATAATTTGTTCTCAATATAATTTATATTCTTACGGCTATTTTTAGACAATTTTATTTTAATATTTCTTCTGTCAGTAGAGGAGACTCTTCTATTTATATACTTGTTCTTTGCTAAATTACTTATAATTTGAGTTGCTGCACTACAAGTTATTCCAAGTATTTGTGCAATTTCTTTTGCTCCTATATTTTCTTCATTTTTTATTAATTCCAAAACAATAAATTGTGTGTTAGTTATTGGTTTATTTTGATAATGACATAGTGCTTCGCTGGATAATAATCTCTTTATTTTATGCATGTTTTCAAGTATTTCTTTTATCTGTTTTTTTCTGATATTTTTCATTATTTTTTAATAATTATTAAGCTACTTAATATTTTAACATCTTAAATATTTTGAGTCAAATAAAAAAGAGGATGATTACCTCTTTTTTATTTTTGGGTTCTTCTGGCGGAACGGAAGGGACTCGAACCCTCGACCTCCTGCGTGACAGGCAGGCGTTCTAACCAACTGAACTACCGCTCCATCAGAAAAACCCAAAGGTTTTTCTTATTTTTGAATAGATTTTACTATTTTTTCAAATATTTCTGGATTTTTTTCTGCTATTTCAGCAAGTATTTTTCTGTCTAATTCTATATTTGCTTTTTTTAGTGCATCTATGAATTTACTATATGACAAGTCATATTTTTTGAGTTCAGCATTGATTTTTATTGTCCAAAGTGATCTCATTACTCCTTTTTTCTTGCGTCTATCGTGTAATGCGTGTTGACCAGCCTTATGAATAGCTGTTTTTGCTGCTTTTATAGTAGATTTTCTTTTCCATTTATATCCTTTTGCTTTTTTAAGTATATTTCTTCTTTTTTTAAGATGAATTACACCTCTTTTTACTCTTGGCATATTATTATATCTTTAATATTATAATTTACTTATGTTTTTTTGGTAAATTTTTGAAACTTTTGAATCTCTTCTCTTGTTTCTTTTTGTTTTACCAGTTTCTCTTGCGTTAAAATGGTCTTGAGCCTTACTTCTCCTTATTACTTTTCCATTTTTGGTTATTCTTACTCTTTTTGATAGAGTTTTGTATGTTTTTAATTTTGGCATATGTTTAATTTATTTAGATTTTATTATCATTGATAGTCTTCCGGCCATATAAGCGACATTTTGTTCTACTGCAATTTGATCTTGTATTTCAGATAAAAATTCATTTATAACTCCTTTGGCTTTTTCTATATATTGTTTTTCCCTGCCTCTTAATATTAATTCTATTTTTACCTTATCTTTTTGAGATAAAAATTTCTTTGCCTGATTTCTTTTTACTTCTAAATCATGTTTTCCTATTGTTAAAGACAATCTTATCCCCTTTATTTCGACTTTTTTTGGCTTATTTGTTTTTTGTTTTTTAGACAAATTATATTGAAATTGTCCAAAATCTCCTATTTTGCAAACCGGAGGATTAGAGTTCGGAGAAACCTCAATTAAATCAAATCCCATTTCTTGCGCCTTTGTAATAGCTTGAAATGTATTCATTAATCCTAGTTTTTCGCCTTCTGACCCTATTACAAATACTTTATCTACCCTTATCTGATTATTAATTCTGTATTTTTTAGAATTACTAGTGTTTTTGTTATTAAAAAACTTATTTATATGTTTTTAGGTTAATTGTTAAATCATATTTATTATATCAAAAATTTTCATTTTTTGATACTTTTATTCATTGCAAACCTTTTATAAATAATGATTATAGAGTTTATTTGTATATGGTGGAGATGAGGGGGTTTAAACCCCTGTCTGCCTAAAAACCCATTCTTTATCTACAAGCTTATCTTATTTTTATATTTCTATAAATAACTATAAACAAGAAAAATATTATTTATATATTCCATAAAGTTTCACTAGTAACACATGGACATTGTTATAGTATAACTCCAGAATATGACACCTACATTATCTTATTGGAGTACTAAGATAAGAGATGGCTTAATTCAAAAGATTAAGCAATTGAAAAGTTGAAAGCTGGTTTGTTAAAAGCAACCTTAACTTTTTCTATAAATGATTTGACATTTATTGTTTAGCGTTTTTTACAAGTTTCGCAAAACTTGGCTTGCCAAAGAACAAATTTTTTATGCATCAAATTAATGCATCCCCATAAAAAAATTATACAATTTTATGTGTATAATTTATAGGATTAGTATACAGCAATTTTTAACACTTGTCAATTATTTAGTCTAATAAATTTTTTGCCCATTCGTTATAAATAGGGGATAGGATTTTTATAAAAAATTATTAATTTAAAATTTTAATTATTATATTTTTTAAATTTTTAAAAAATTTTACTATTTTAAATTGAACACAAAATTTGTACAAAGAAATTTTGAGTAAATTTTTTTAGAAAAGATTAGCTATGAAGTTTATAATTTTTTTGTAAATCTTTTTTAATTTCTTTTTTCTTTATGGATTCTCTTTTTTCATATTTTTTCTTTCCACGAACAACAACAATTTCAATTTTTATAAAATTATTTTTTATAAAAACTTTTTTAGGAACAACTGTATAAGTTTTTTCTTTTAGAAGAGAATTTAATTTTTGAATTTCAGATTTTTTGAGTAACAATTTTATAGATCTGTTGAGTTTGTGTTTCAATAAATTTAAATTTGATTTTTTGTATTGAGAAATTTTAAAATTAAAAAGAACAACTTCAGACTCAGGCGAAATTTTTATATATGAATCTTTCATATCAAAAGAAGAATTTTTTATTGACTTAACTTCGTCACCAAACAAAACCAAACCAGCTTCAAATTTTTCTCTGATTTCATATTCGTAGTCAATTTTTTTATTTATATTTATTAATTTTTCCATATATAAATTTTTATTATATTTATAATTTCAGTATAGCCCTTTTATTAAAAATTATAAAGTTTACAATCTAATATATTTTTAAAATCAGTTATTTTATTTTTGAAATTTGGTGATTAATTTTTAAAATTTCTAATCTAATTTTTAGATTATTTTATGTTGCTTTGGTCTATTTTTTTATTTAATTTTTATCTTTCAATACTCCAATTCATCGGGTCTATACAAGCCAACTTATTTAGGTTATAAAATATGTTATTTTTTTATTTAAAATTTGTCAAATTTATATATTTTTAATTTATATTTTAAAAAATTATCCGATATAATTTTATCCTTTATTTAAGCCATAAAATGAATATATCGGATAGAAAAAATAATATATCGGATTAGTAGTATTGAATATATCGGATAAACTATATATAATTATATATATAATATAGAAGACACAAAACTTAAATCAAAACAAAATCTCATATAAGCTTGTCAATATGAACGAACAAAATAAAAATCAAAAAGAAATATATATTACTTTGGCGGAGGCAACAAAGTATTGTTCATATTCACAAGAATATTTGTCTCTTCGTGCAAGACAAGGAAAATTGAAATCTGTAAAAATTGGAAGAAATTGGAAAACAAAAAAAGAATGGGTTGAAGAATATGAAAGACAAAATTTAAATGAAGAAATTTTAGAAAATAATATTGAAAAAGTTGAAGAATTTATTCCGCTCTCTGAAGCAATAAAATTTTCAAGCTACTCACAAGAATATTTGTCTCTTCGTGCAAGACAAGGAAAATTAAAAGCAAAAAAAATTGACGGAGTGTGGTTTACAAAAAAAAGTTATTTGAAGGAATATGAAGAAAAAAATAATGAGACAAATTTTCAAATTCAATATGGAGATATTCTTCTTAACAAAAAACCAAATCTATCAGACAGACTTTTAACTGAGTTTAAAATTTTTAATCGAGAAAAATTTACAGAAGGTTTTTATAATGTTGTAGATATTTTGAAAAATTTTTCTTTGTCAGCTTTCGCATTTTTGAAACTAAATTTTAAAAAAGATTCAAATATAAAATCTTCAAATTTTAGACTCCAAAGGACATATTCTTTAAATCAATTAATAAGATCAATAAATTTTTTAGTTGTAACTTTTTTATTAATCTTAACAACTAGAATTTTTGTTCCAGTTGCTTTTGGAGTTTATAGGGAAAATCAAAATCATATAGAAAAGATTTTGTCTCTTTCATCTGAGAAATTTTTTAATGTTCACGAGTTCCAAATTTCAAATATAAAAAATGAGTTATCAGATTTTGGAAATATTTTTGCCTACGAATATAAAAAAATTCCAGGAGAATTTCAGATTGCCTACGGTCAAATTTTACAAAGAACAAATTTAATAAAATTCTTAGCAGAAGCACAATTAAAGAATTTTAATTTATTAAGTTACAAGAAAAATAATTATTATGAATTGGCAAATTCTGTCAGCTATATATTTTCATCTTTTGACATAGCAAGAATTCTAAATGAAAAAGAAAACTATTATATAAAAAATGAATCAAACAATAAAGTTCTTGGTACAAGTGAATTGATTGGCAATATTTCATCAAATCAAAGTTTTACAAATAAAATAATTAATTATTTTATTTCTTTAAATAAATATAGAGATTATCCAGATATTTTATCAAAAAAAATAGCGAATAAATTTGTAGATACAAATTTAGTTTTATGGGATGGTATTATTGATTTTATAAAAGACGTTTCAGGTAATGATAATTTGAGATTTGTTTATCTTGGAGCTACAGATAAAACTCAGCCACAAATAATTCAAAACTATTATACGGTAAATGGTGACACTCAGGTGATTCAAAAAACAGTTTTAATAAAGGGTGAAAAAGGAGAAAAAGGAGATAAGGGAGATGTTGGTGAAAAGGGAGATAGGGGAGAAGATGGCAGTTTTACAAGTGGAACATATAATTTTGTTGGTGGTGGAACCACGATAGTTCAAAATGGAACATCTTTATCTGATAATAATACGTGGACAGGGATAAATACTTTTATTGGTCCTGTAAATTTATCATCAGATTTGTCTTCATCTGCCGATGTAATTGTTACCGGAAATTCTTCATTTTCAACAACAACAGCAACTGGACTTACGTTATCTGACAATGGATTAACTATTTCATCATCAACTCCAATTGCAACAGTAGATACTTTATATAATCTCGGTGGCGATCTTTATTGGAATGGATCTGTTGTTGGTTCGGGAACATTGCCAGATGGAACCCTAAGTGGAGATATGCTTTATTGGTCTGGTTCTTCTTGGACACCAACTTCGACATTATCTATTTCTGATACAAAAATATCTTTTGCTCGAGACTTGGAGGTTTCTGGAAATTCTACTATAACTGGTAGTTTAAATATTTCGGGAGTTTCTACGCTAGCAACAACAACAGTATCGGGATTAGTAGCAACAAATAATGGATTAACGCTTTCATCTTCAACACCAGTATCAACAACAAATACACTTTACAATATTGGCGGTTCATTATTTTGGAATGGTGTGACAATTGGATCTAGTGAAGTAGAAACAGATCCTATATGGTCTCTTGCATCAACAAGCTTAACAGTTTCAAACTTTGCATCAGCAAACATTTCACAATGGACTAATGATGCAGGATATATT
>Ga0116177_10000401_pt1 | contig 32352 bp, 32 predicted proteins | sample AD_STIC10_MetaG_FD_89750 | JGI IMG/M metagenome (GOLD analysis project Ga0116177, IMG submission 89750) | Active sludge microbial communities of municipal wastewater-treating anaerobic digesters from USA - AD_STIC10_MetaG | ecosystem: Engineered > Bioreactor > Anaerobic > Digestate | place: USA... | reverse complement strand
GTCCGCGCGATGGCGGCTACCGGTAGATAGAGAGATGCGGTTTCCCCGCGTCCCCAGTGATCGTTATCCGCCAGCTGTCCCGCAGAGGTCTTTCACCTCTTGGGGACCCGCCGCCGGCGACGGCAGGGCCGGGCTGTTCTGTCCCGGTCCCCTGAAATCTCCCCGCGTTGGCTGCACAAGCATGCATTCCGCAGGGCTTTGACCGCTCGACCACATCACCCCCGCGCCGTTGAACATCGCGACTGCCCGCCTTGCGGAGGTGATGCGCGCATTATCCGTCAGGCCGGAGGGGGTGGGGATGGATGGTTACGGATCCCGCAGCGGGTTTTGCGTTGGGGATTGAATGTGCGGGGGAAATATCTTCGCGGATGATTTTGGATTCCGCGGAGTTCGAGCATCAAGCGCTGTCATCCTCGGGTCGAGCCCGAGGATGACGCTGTGGGTGGGCGGGTGAGCGGCGTCTCAGGGAACGGCGACGTCGTTGGCCAGCATCACCAGGGCGCCGCCGCAGGCGTTGGGAATGTTTTCGGCTTCGGGGTCGGTAGTGCGGTGGAGGTGGCCGGTGAGGGCCATCTGGCGGTTGGTGAATTCCGGCGTCGGGACGCCAGCGAGCGACGTAAGCGCGCCGGACAGGCAGGGCGCGTTGGCGTCGGATGCACCGGGGTAAAGGCGGAACTGCAGGCCGTTGAGATCGAAATAGCCGGTGAGGGTCACCTGCTCCGCTTCGGGTGTGGGCTGAAGCTTGGCGATGTCGAAGCTCGGCGTCGCGCAAGCGCCGGCGGCGAGGGCCGCCAGCGCGAGACAGGAGCGGATCCCCTGCCTCATCATTTCGCTCCGAGCGGCGTTGCGGCAGGCGCGCCGCCCATCAGGGCGACACCCTGATCCAGCAGGTCGGCATAGGCGTTGATCGCCTTGGCCGTGTAGCCGGCGTAGGCGTCTGCATCTTCCCAGCGTTCGTCCTCAATGGCTTCGCGGACGCCGGGAAGAGTCTTGGCGCCATAGCCGGTGAAGCGGCCGGGGGCGTAGATCATGTTCCGGTACCAGCCGCGTCCGCCGGGAAGGCCGGGTTCGGTGGTCATCGCCTGCTCTGTCTTGCCTGCGAGGGCGACGAGCTTGCCTTTCACGTCCGGCGTCAGCGCTGCGCCATTGGCGGCGAGCGTGGTGTCGTAGGCCTTCGCGCTGACCTTGAGGCGCGCGATGGCGTTTTCGAGCGGCGCGAGATTGAAGAACGGCACCGGCTTCAAAGGCGTGGGCATGCCGGCTGTTTCGGTCGGATCATCCGACAGCTTGTAGGCGTTGGCGGCGATGATCTTGGCCTGCAGTGTTTGTGCTTCACGCTTCGATGTGGCGAGGGCTTTGACTTCGTCGAGGTAGGTCGAGACGGTGTCGGCGAAATCGCCATAGCGCTGCACCGGGAGATCCTGTTCGGACATGCGCAGGACAAGGCGACCGGTCGTCTTGGCGAGGACGCCGGCATAGACGAAGCCGGGGTCGACGAAGGTGGAGTGGTGTTCGTAGGTGTCGTAGGCGGAGTGATAGACGCCGCCGCTGCTGCCTTCGCCACCGAAGCCGATGTTCAGCGCGGCGACGCCGAGATGCTGGACGAAGCTGGAATAGTCGGAGCCTGAGCCGAGCGGATCGAGCGGAATGTCCTTGCCATCGCCCGCGAGCTTGGCGACGGCGCGTGAGCGTTCGCCGGCGCCGGGAGCGGCGCCTTCGACCATTGCGCCTGCGCGGCGGCGGGCGTCGACTGAGACGCCGGTTTGCGGATCAGTGACGTCGGCTGCGACCTTGGCGACGAAGTTCTGGAAGGCGTGGTTGCCGTCAGCGCCTAGGAAGCCGCGGCCATTGCCGTCTGTGTTGATGTAGATGAGGCCCTTCTGTTTCAGCTCTGCCGCGTGGGTTTCGACCCATTCGGTGGAACCGAGCAGCATGGGCTCTTCCGCATCCCAGCTCAGATAGACGAGCGTGCGTTTCGGCTTCCAGCCGGTCTTGGCGAGTTCGCCGATGGCTTTCGCTTCGGCCATCATGGCGATGTGGCCGGAGATGGGGTCGGAAGCGCCGAAGACCCAGCCGTCATGGTGGTTGCCGCGCATGACCCACTGGTCGGGGTATTGCGAGCCTTCCATCTTCGCCACGACGTTGTAGGCGGTTTTCAGCGACCATTCGGATTTGACAACCATGTGGACCTTGGCCGCATCCGTGCCGCCGACATGGTAGGTGATCGGGATCGAGCCGCGCCAGTTCGACGGCACAACACGACCATCAAGCGCGCCGAGGAATTTTTCGGCGTCGCCGTAGGAGATCGGCAGCACCGGGATTTTGAGGATGGTCGGCGCGTCTTCGCGCTTGATGCGGACGGCGTCTTCCGTGGCGCCGACGCCCGGCGTCAGCGGGTCGCCCGGATAGAGCGGCATGTCGGCGACGGAACCGCGCTGGAAGCCTTGGGCGGGGCGGGCGGCGCCTTTCGGGTAGGCGTCGTCGACGGAGAAGCCATCGTCGCGTGGGTCGGAATAGATGATGCAGCCGACGGCGCCGTGATCCTGCGCGAGTTTCGGCTTGAGGCCACGCCAGCCCTGACCGTAGCGCGCGATGACGATTTTGCCTTTGACGTCGACGCCCATGCGCTCGAGCGCCTTGTAGTCGTCGGGCATGCCGTAGTTCACATAGACGAGCGGGGCGGTGACGTCGCCATCGCCCTGGAAGGCGACGTAGGCGGGGAGCTGGGCCTTCGTGCGCGATGATGTGGCGTCGCCGGGAACCGGCTTCTCGGTCAGCGTGGCGGAGAAGCGGCGCGGGGTGACGAGATCGAGCTGCACTTTCAGGGGCGTTGGGTAGAGGACGCGGAATTCCTCGATCTTCGCATCCCAGCCCCAGGCCTTGAAGCGTGCGAGCGTGTCTTCGGCGTTGGCCTTGTCGTGCGGGGAGCCGACATGATTGGGCTCGGCGGCCATCTTCTTCATCCAGCCATCCATTTCGGAAGACGAGATGTAGGTGTCGAATTTCTTTTCGATGTCCGCGGCGCTGGTCTGCTGCTGCGAAAGAACCGGCGTGGCTAGGAGGCCGGCAGCGAGAAGGCTGGCGGCGAGGAGGAGTGACTTGCGCATGTGTGCCCCACGAAATGGATTGTGGAAGCTAGGCACTTTCGCGGAGCGGGAGCAAGGGTGGCGTTAGCCGCCTACCCCTCCATCCCCGCGCGTTGGGCGCAGGCGTAGGCGAACTGGGCCAGGGGGGCGACGCGGGCTTCGTTCTGGGCGGCGGCGGCGTTGCTGGCCGTGCCATCACGCACGCGTCCGACGATGCCCTGCAGGATGCCGGCGAGGCGGAAGGCATTGTACGCGAAATAATAGTCCAGTTCGGGCAGGCCGGAGCGGCCGGTGAGTTCGCAATAGCGGGCGACGTACTGGTCCTGCGTCGGGATGCCTTTGGCTTCCTTGTCGGTCACGTCGGCGAGTGAGGGGCGAACCGGATCGGACGATGGCATCTGCCACGACATGAGATGGTAGGTGAAGTCGGCGAGCGGGTCGCCGAGGGTGGAAAGTTCCCAGTCGAGAACCGCGATGACTTTCGGCTCGGTGGGATGAAGGATCATGTTGTCGATGCGGTAGTCGCCATGGACGATGGTGGTGCGCTCACCCGGCGGGATGTTCTTGGGCAGCCACTCGATCAGCTTGTCCATCTCCGGGATCTTGGAGGTCTCGGACATCTGGTATTGCTTGGTCCAGCGATGGATCTGGCGGGCGATGTAATCGCCTTCCTTGCCGAAGCCTTCCAGGCCGGCGGCCTTCCAGTCGACGTTGTGGAGCGCGGCGAAGGTGGAGACTTTCGCATCGAAGATCGCGCGGCGCTCGGTGGGCTGATAGTCGGGCAGCGTCGCGTCCCAGAGAATGCGGCCTTCGACCATGTCCATGATGTAGAACATCGTGCCGACGACGCTCTCGTCTTCGCAGAGGCCGTAGGGCTTCGCGACCGGGAAGCCGAGCGGATAGAGCGCGGCGATGACGCGGTATTCGCGATCAACAGCGTGAGCGGACGGCAGAAGTTTGCCCGGCGGCTTGCGGCGCATGACATACTTTTTGCCGGGCGTGACGAGTTGGTAGGTGGGGTTGGACTGGCCGCCCTTGAACTGGCGCACTTCGAGCGGGCCTTTGTAGCCCTCGACATTGGCTTCCATCCACGCGGCGAGTTTCGCCTCGTCGAACTTGTGGCTGTCGGCGACGTCCTTGGTGCCGCTGAACTGTTCGCTCGGGTTGGTGTCGCTCATGTCCTGCCCTTCACGCCGGTCGGCCGGTCGATGCCGGTACATACCGATTGTTCGGACCTCTGATTAAGGCGCAGCGCGGGGGAGGTCGAGGGGTTTTATCGTGTTCAGATGCGGGGGCGGCCGAGCATGCATCCCGAGCGATCGCCGCGAAGGATGTATAGAGTTTACTGACGCGCCAACGCGCGCCACGCGATGTCTCTGCGGCAGAAGCCATCTGGCCAGTCGATTTTGTCGACGGCTTGGTAGGCACGGGCGACTGCGTCTTTCAGCGTTGGGCCGGTGGCGGTGACGGTGAGAACGCGGCCGCCGTTGGCGATGATGTTGTCGCCTTGTCGCGCAGTGCCGGCGTGGAAGATGGTGACGCCTGGCGTCTTGCCGGCTTCGTCGAGATTGCCGATGACGCCGCCCTTTTTTGGCTCGCCCGGGTAACCTGCGCCCGCCATGACGACGGTGACAGCGGGATCAGAGGCGCGTTCGAGGCGGGCGCAGCCGGCGAGGCCGCCGATGGCGCAAGCGAGGAACTGGGGGAGTGGATCGTCCTTCAGCCTTGTCATGATGACCTGGCATTCGGGATCACCAAAGCGGACATTGTATTCGACGACGCGCGGGCCGTGCTTGGCGTCGATCATCAGGCCGACAAAGAGAACGCCGCGATAAGGGCGGCCGTCCTTTTTCATGCCTTCGACGGTCGGCGTGACGATCTCGTCCATCACGCGTTGCTGCATGGCGGCATCGAGGATCGGCGCAGGCGAGTAGGCGCCCATGCCGCCAGTGTTGGGGCCGGTGTCGCCATCGCCAACGCGCTTGTGATCCTGAGCACCGGCGAGCGCGACTGCGGTCTCGCCGTCGCAGAGGGCGAAGAAGGAGGCTTCCTCACCGTGCATGAACTCCTCGATGACGAGAGAGGCGGAGGCTGCGCCGAACTTGCCGCCGAGCATGGCGTCGATTTCGGCTTCGGCTTCGGCCTTGGTTTCGGGAATGACGACACCCTTGCCTGCGGCGAGGCCATCAGCCTTCAGCACATAGGGAGGGCCATCGAAAGTATCGAGATAGGCTTGGCTTCGGCGGCCTGATCGGCAGTGAAGCGGCGATAGCGGGCTGTGGGGATGTTGTACTTCGCCATGAAGTCTTTCGAGAAGCCTTTCGAGCCTTCGAGCATGGCGGCGCGAGCTGAAGGGCCGAAGACCGGAACGTCAATCGCGCGCAGCTTGTCAGCGAGACCCATCACAAGCGGGACTTCGGGACCGACGATGACGAGGTTGGGGCGTTCGATGCGGGCGAGGTCAACCAGACCTTCGATATTGTCGGCGGCCACGGGCACGCATTCGGCAAGCTCGGCGATGCCCGGATTGCCGGGCGCGCACATAATGCTGGTGACGCGCGGGCTTTGCTTGAGGCGCCAGACAAGGGCGTGTTCCCGGCCGCCTGACCCGACAATGAGAATTTTCATGTAAATTGTCCGGCCGGGTTGATAGCGGGTGTTATACCGTTGGCCGGATTAGTACCGGCAGGGCGGGTAAGACAAGGTTCTTCAGGCGGGGCTTCTCAAGTGGCGGGACAATCGGCGTTTTCGCGAGATAGCGACCTGACCGGGCTGTGGTCGGGCGAATACTGGTATGGGACGGGCAATCCCGTGCCGTTTTCGGCGCATATCGTCGATTCTCTGGGCACGATCACCGGCACGACCCTGGAACCGAACACGTTCGCGCATCCGGGACTGATCGAGCTGTCCGCCGATATTTCCGGCACGCGAGGCGAGCTGAGCGTGCGGTTCAACAAGCTGTACCATCCTGCGCCCGGCGTTCACCGGGAGCCGATCGTGTATACGGGCACGGTGGATTCCAAATTCACGATGATCGACGGCGAGTGGCGGTTCTCGCACGGCTTCTCGGGCCGCTTCGTTCTGGTGCGTGTCTCGCGTGGAGCGCAGGCGGAAGAGGTGACGCGTGAGGTTGAGCTTGAGGTAAGGCGCTAGCCTCAGCCTTAGAAACTTCCCGACACGGTGAGCACGACGCTGGGTCCGCGATGGCGGAGGCGGTTTTCCTGATAGCTGATCGGGTCCGCTCGCGTGCCGGCGTAGACGAGACGATTGAGCTTGTCGTCCTCGTCCAGCAGGTTGTTGAACCTGAGTTTGGCGTCGAGGCCGAACACGTTCTTGTTCTGAACATACACGTCCAGCGCGCCGCCATGGTCGAGGCGGTGGACGCGCTGATCGATGCGCCACAGGCCAGAGCCGCGGAAGGCCAGGAAATCTGCGCCCCAGGCCCAGAAGCTGTTCGGTATGTCTTGCCGGAACTTGATGTCGATCTTGTCGAAATCGATCATGCTGAGCATGCGCGTCTGCCCAGTGATCGGATCGTCAACGCGTTGCTCGCTGAGAAGGTAGAACCAGTCCACCTTTGCGCCCGGCAGCAATGATGACAGGCTGTAAGTGCCCGAGATTTCGATGCCGAAGTCAGTGGCGCTCTCGAGATTTCCGTCGCCTTCGAGAATGCTGATCGACCCATCGCCGTTGACGATGCGTTCGATCAGGATCTTGTCGTTCACGTCTTCGATGGCGCGATAGTAGAGGCGCAGCTTGACGGGGCCGCTCCAGTCCGTCTGGCTGTTGAGCACCAGCTCGGTATCCCAGCTTTGCTCTGGCACCAGGTTTGGGTTGCCGCCATTGGTCTGGTTCTGGTCGTTGTTGAGCTGGACCGACGTGATGAAGTCGGCGAAGTCGAGCTGGCCGACGGCGCGTTCGACGCGGAGGGTGGCGTCCCAGTTGGCGCGGGAATTCCACGACAGGGCGACGAAGCCTTTGGGGCGAATAAATTCGCGCGTGAGGCCGTTTGCGCCGGTCTGCGCAAGTTCCGAGTATTCGGCGCCAAGCGAGGCCTGCACACTGAGATTGCCGGTGAGAGGGCGACCGTGAACCAGCGATGCTTCGGCGCGGCGTTCTTCGACGCGGCTATCTGTGCCGGGAAGCGGCACGGCCACGTAGTCGACGCCAGAGAGCGCGTAGAGCTGGCCGCTATTGTCGAGATAGTTGAAAGCGCCCTCGAGAGAGATCTGCCAGTCGTTGCCGTTATCGTTGAGCGAGTATTCGCCGCGCAGGATGGATTCACCGCTTTCGCTTTCGGTAGTGACGCGTGCGCCGGTTCTTGGGCGGGCGCCAAGATAATCCACTGTCGCGGCTTCGCCTGGCGCGTTGGTGCGCGTCTGATGCAGGCCGATGAGTTTCAGGCGGCCCGGCCCGAGGCCGAACTCGTAGTCACCGCCGATCTCGATTTTTTCGCCTTCGTCGGTCTTGTCATAGAAGCGCACGCGATCCGGCAGTCGCGTACCGAAGCGGTTCGATACTTCGCGCTGGTGCTTGCTGTCACTGGACACGAGCAGGTGGACATTGGCGATCACGCCATCCAGCGTTTCGTGTGACAGGTCAAGCGAGCCCTGTACAAGCGTGTCGAGCGTTTCGTCGTGCTCGATCCGCGTGTCGAACACCGTGTTGTGGATGTCACTGGCGTATTCGTAGCCGTAATAGCCGTCGCCTTTCTGGTCGCTGGAGAGCGAGGCGGTGTAGTTCCAGCCGCTGAAGTCGCCGGAGAGGAAAAGCTTGCCGCGCTCCAGGCGCGGTGTGCGGTCTTCTCGGATTTCGGGCGACCATTCCCAGCGGCTGGTCAACGCGCCGCCGCGGGTGATGACGTTGACGACGTAGCCGGAGAGGCCGGGGATGTTGAGGCGGGCGCCGTCGACGATATCGATCCGCACGACGCGGTCGGCGGAGATGCGGGCAAGCGCATCCTGTGCGCTGGTGGCCTTCGAGGAGATGCGCTGCGAGTTGATGAGCACGTTGGCGCCGCCCTGGCCCAGGCCGCGCTTTTCTGCGCCCTCAGTGATCGTGAAGCCCGGCGTCTGCTGCACCATGTCCAGAGCGGAGCGGGGCGAATAGCGGGCATAGAATTCGGGGCCGTAGGTCGTTTCGGACACGTTTGCGCCGACGCCTGTGACATCTGCGGCGGGGGTCTGCGCATAGGCAGAGCCGGCCGTCGCCATGAGGCCGAAGCCGACACCGGCGACCACATCCATAAAACCAGTTTTACGCAAATCCGTATCCCAGCCGACGCCCGAGTAAACTCGTGTTGACCGTAGGGCAGTTCGCTGCGGACGGCCAAGCACGTTGCTGAGTCAGATCGATAACGGCGATAGGCGCCTATGATTTGCGCGCGACGCTGATGTTGCGCTTTGGCGTCGAAATGCGAGGAATTGCTAAAGCCGGTTCGCCTTCGCGTGGATAAATCGTTCCCCCGTGATGACACGCGCGCGAGCAAATGCGCTGACTTGTCGCGACGTCCCTATCGGGTGGTGCGAGCCACTGGAGCGCAACCTTGCGATGGCAGGCGTGCGGGTTGCGCTATACTTACCGGCATGGATGAGTTTTCCGAATCGCAGAACCCGCCGCCGCATGGCGACAATATGCCGGAGCAGACGGTCTCCGAGCTGGCCAATGCGCTGAAGAAGACGGTCGAGGACAGCTACGGCTTCGTGCGCGTGCGGGGGGAGCTGGGGCGGGTGGTGCTGGCGAAGTCCGGTCACCTGTATTTCGACATCAAGGACGAAGGCGCGACGCTCAACACCATCATGTGGAAGGGTAACGCATCGAAGCTGCCGTTCAAGCCCGAGGAAGGGCTGGAGGTGGTGGCCGAGGGGCGGCTGTCGACTTATCCGGGGCGATCCAACTACCAGATGATTGCAGACAAGCTGCGGCCGGCGGGCCTGGGCGCGCTGATGCAGTTGCTGGAAGAGCGGAAGAAGAAGCTTGCCGCCGAAGGGCTTTTCGATGCCGGGCGGAAGAAGCCGATCCCGTTCCTGCCCACTGTGATCGGCGTGGTGACGTCTCCGACTGGCGCTGTCATTCGAGACATTCTGCATCGCGTGCGCGATCGCTATCCCGTGCATGTGCTGATCTGGCCCGCGCTGGTGCAGGGCGAGAAGGCGGCGGCGGAAGTCGAGGCGGGTATACGCGGGTTCAATGCGCTTAAGGTGGGCGGGGCGATACCACGGCCTGACGTGATCATCGTGGCGCGGGGCGGTGGCTCGATCGAGGATCTGTGGCCGTTCAACGAAGAGCGCGTGGTTCGTGCCGTGGCCGACAGCGAGATACCGCTGATCTCCGCCGTGGGGCATGAGACAGATACGACGCTGATCGATTTTGTATCCGACCGGCGCGCGCCGACGCCTACGGGCGCTGCCGAGATGGCTCTGCCTGTGCGTAGCGAGCTGATCGCGCAGGTCCAGACGCTGGGCGGGCGACTGACGCGGCGGCTGACGGGAACGGTCGAGAAGCGGAAGCTGGAGCTGCGTTCGGCGGGCGCGCGGTTGCCGAAGCTGGACGCGTTGCTGCAGGGACCGCGTCAGAAGCTCGACATGGCTTCGCAGCGGTTTGGCGGATCGCTGTCGCGGATGGTGGCGCGGAAGCGGGCGAAGTTCGACCAGGCGGGCGGTGGTCTGCGGCCTGCGGCTTTGCGGCGGGAGATCGCAGGCAAGCGCGCGGAAGTGGAGCGGTTGGCGGCGCGCTTGCAGCCTGCGCTGGGGCGGCGAATGAAACGCCTGCACGATGCGCTGCGCGAACAGACACGGGTACTGGATTCGGTTTCCTACGAGCGCGTGCTGGCGCGTGGGTTTGCGCTGGTGACAGGAGCAGACGGATCGCTTGTGCGGTCAGCTGCTTCGGTTGCGGATGGCGATGCGCTGAAGCTGCGGTTTGCGGATGGCGAGGTCGGGGTGACGGCGGGTGGCGGTTCAGGCGGGCCGAAATCGGCGCCTCCAACGCCGACCACGCCCGAAGTACAGAGGCCGCGTATTCGGCGGCGGACGACGGGCGGCGATCAGGGCAGCCTGTTTTAAGGGGCGATCATGCGACTGGCTTCACTTGCTGCGGCGTTGATGTTGACGTCATGCGCTGGTGCGCCTGCACCGCCCGCGGGCACAGATGCTGACACTGTCGCGTGGTGGACGATCACAGGCGAGCTTTCCGGCGACGACTTGGAAGGACGCGATACCGGGTCGGTAGGGTATGATCGTTCTGCGAAATATGTGGCGGATCGTTTCGCAAAGGCCGGATTGAAGCCGGCGGGAGAGAACGAGACGTGGTTCCAGACGCTGCCGCTGAAAGAAGTGCGGGTCGAGAAGGATGGGACGTCGTTCGAGATCGTGCGCGGGGATGGAACGAAGGCGGCGTTGCGCTTCCTGCATCAGGTCACGGTGCGGCCGACAGCATCGCTGCCGGCGGCTATCGATGCACCGCTGGCGTTTCGCGGTTATTGCTCGGCTGATGAGATGAAGGATGTCGCCGGCAAGGCGGTGGTGTGCTTCGGCGCGCGCCGCACAGGCATGACGACAGGTGGGCAGAGGCTCGAGAACGCGGCGAAGGCTGGCGCCGTCGGGATCATCAATGTTGATGATCTGGGCTTCACGATCGAGCCGCTGCGGTGGCCTGAGGCTTATGCGAGGTCGGTGGGGTTCCGCGACGCTGCAGAGCCGGCTTATCCTGAGGTGGTAGCGCTGCGACTGAGCGCGGCGGCGTTTGCCGATGTGGTGCAGGGCGCCGGGCAGGATGCGGCTGCGATACTTGAGGCGGGCGCAGCATCGAAGCCGCTGCCGAGCTTTGACGTTCCCGCGAGACTGAAAGCGAGCTTCAGGCTCTCAAGGCGCGAGCTACAGTCCGACAACGTGCTGGCGATGCTGCCGGGGACTGATCCAAAGCTGGCGGCGGAGATCGTGCTCGTATCGGCGCATCTCGATGGTTACGGCTATGGCGAGCCTGTAAACGGCGATGCGCTGTACAACGGCGCGTTCGACGATGCGGCCTATGTCGCCACGATGATCCGGCTGGCGGAGCAACGCGCGGGCAAGGGCTTCCGACGCAGTGTTCTGTTCGCGGTCTATACCGGCGAGGAGAAAGGGCTGCTGGGGTCTAACTGGTATGCGTCGCATCTGACCGTGCCGAAGGAAAGCCTGGCGGCGGTGATCAACCTCGATCAGTTGCGGCCGTTGTTTCCGCTGAAGATCCTGACGATGCATGCGATCGACGACACGACGCTGGCGGCGAATGTGCGGAAGGTGGCGGCGGGGATGGGGATCGAGATCCGGCGCGATCTGGAGCCGGAGCGGAACCTCAACCAGAGAACGGATCACTTCCCGTTCCTGCGGATGGGCGTGCCCGCGACGAATTTCGTGTTCGGCTTCGATCCGGGAACGGACGCGGAGCGGCGGTATCGTGAGTGGTATCAGGTTCGCTATCACCGACCGCAGGACGACATGGGCCAGCCGCTTGACTGGGACGCGGCGCGGGACATGAACTTGTTCTTCTACCGGCTGACGGAAGATGTCGCGCAGGCGGACGAGCGTCCCGCGTTTACCGCCGGCAGCCAGTGGGCGCCGAAGTAGGCCTCAGCCCGCTTTTGCCGGTGTCCGGCCAAGCAGGTCTTCCACGGGCGTTGAAGTCGCGTTCGGCGGTTTGTAGCCATTGAGGTTCATGGCTTCGCCGGCTTTCACCGCGTCCTCGTAGGACATGCCTTTTTCTTTCACGAGGTAGGCCGCCCACATGTGGCTGGCGCGCCAGGCGACGGTGCAGTGGAGCAGGACCTTGCCGTCTGCGGCTTTCATCGCGGCGGCGACTTTCGCGACGGCTTCGGGCGTGTAGGGCGTATCGGGGCCGCCGAGCGGGACGTGGACGTAATTGATGCCGAGTTCCTTCGCGACGGCGGCTTCGTCGAAGGGCACCTGCTTGCGATTGTCCATCTCCGGCTGCGTGCGCAGGTTGATAATCGTCTTCACGCCTTGCGCGGCGAGCTGGCGGAGGGCGGCTTCGGTCGGCTGGCCGGAGACGTAGGCGGGGCCGGTGTCAGCGATCATGCCCTGGAAGCCGGGGGTGTCGAGCTTCTGCGGGAAGTGAACCGGCGTCTGCGCGATGGCGGGGGCGCTGAAGAACAGGGCGGCGGCGAGCAGGGCAAAGCGCATGAGGAATCCTCCGTTTCGCAGGGAATAGGTATCGGCGAAGGGGCGTTGGCAAGGGGGATGAAGCGGTTGTGAGCGGGCCGCGTGCTTCGCCTACGCCCGGCCGCCCGTAACCTGCAGGCGATCGGGCGAGACGCCGATCCTGGCGAGAGCACGGCTCCACTTGGTGTCCAGCGAGGGATCGTAGACGAGGGCGGGATCGGGGATGCCGACGAGCCAGACGTTCTCCGCGAGCTCCATCTCCAGCTGGCCCGCACCCCAGCCGGAATAGCCGAGGGCAAGCACGAAGCGCTCCGGCGGCGTGTCAGATGTCATGGCGTGGAGAACGTCGCGCGTCGCCGTGAGGCACACGCCATCGCAAACGTTCAGGGTGGCGCCGTCGCTGTCATAGTCTTCGGAGTGGAGGACGAACCCGCGTTCGCGACCCACGGGGCCGCCGAACAGGATGTGCGCATCTTCCGGCGCACCGTCGCCATCGACGCCGAGCTGGTCGAGCAGTTCGGACAGGTTGTCCTCGTCGCTCGCCTGGTTGAGCACGATGCCCATCGCGTGCTCTTCGTTGTGGGTACAGACAAGAATGACCGCCCGGCTGAAGCGGGGATCTTCGATCGCGGGGGATGCGATCAGCAGCTTGCCGGCGAGTGAGCCTTCCAAACGAGATGTCTCCGGGGTGGTCACGTCAACCATGCTGGGCTTTCAGGGCGGGCAAGGCAAGCCCGGCGAAGGGCCCGGCGAAGGGATTGCGAAAAAGGCGAGACGCAGGAAGGGATTCGCCTTGCTGCCAGTTTGGGACTAGATCGTCATCAACTCATTTGATGCTGTTCAGGGGATACATTGATGACGATCAAAGTAGGCGACAAATTGCCGGAAGCGACCTTCAAGGTGATGAAGGATGGCAAGCCGGCTGACATGACCGTCTCTGAATTGACCGCGGGCAAGAAGGTGGCGCTGTTCGCCGTACCCGGCGCGTTCACGCCGACCTGCTCGGCGCGGCACCTGCCGGGCTACAAGGAGAAGGCCGATGAGTTTCGCGCCAAGGGCGTGGATACGATCGCCTGCGTTTCGGTGAACGATGTGTTCGTTATGGGCGCGTGGGGCAAGGACCAGCGGGTTGGCGAAGACGTCGTGATGCTGGCGGATGGCAATGGCGATTTCGCGAAAGCTGTTGGCCTCGAGATGGACGGCAAGGGCTTTGGCATGGGCGGGCGCTCGCAGCGCTATTCCATGGTCGTCGAGGACGGCGTGGTGAAGTCGCTGAACGTGGAAGCGCCGGGCAAATTTGAGGTGAGCGCCGCCGAGTACATGCTCGGTCAGCTCTAGGGCTTCAACCGCAGGCTCTCCGGTTTTGGGGAGCCTGCGCGTCGCCTTACTGCGGGGGCGCCGGGTCGGGTACGCGCGTGGAGTGGAAGAAGCTGATGCGCCAGCGCTGGCCGTCATGCTTCATCGTGGCGGATTCCAGCCATGACAACTGGCGTCTTGTGCCCGCTCGGGTGGCTGAGCCGGTGTTGACGTAAGTGATCAGCGCTGTGCCGCACGACACTTCCACGACTGGATCATTGACGTTCCACTCGAAGATCACGCCTTCGGCGTGGCGCTGCTTGATCAGGTTCAACAGCGCGTCGCCATCGAAGCGCTGTCCGACATCGTAGGCAAAAAAGTCCTGCGTTGTGGCGGCGCGGAAGAGATTGAGATCATCAGCCTGCAGAGCGGCGTACATGTCGCGCATTGTCTGAGCGACGTCGGCCATCGCCTTGGCTGGCGCGGGGCATGATGTCGGCGCCGATGCGGACGGCGCGTGGGTGCAGGCTGACGCGGCGAGTGTCGCGACTGCCGCGAGGGCGATTGTGATGCGCTGCATGTGTGTCTTCCGCCCATTGGACGCGTATTTGTCAGCCGGAACTGGCGTGGTGTCCATGTCTGGCGCAGCGACAGCGCTCTGAATCCGATCTTGACCTGCGCCAGCGTTCGTGACAAGGTTCCTTGTCATGGCTGAGGAGGACGTTCGGCATGGATCTCGAGTTAGCGAACAATGCGGGCCTGGTGCTTCCGATCCTGCTGGTGATCGCAGGCGTCGTGCTGATCTTCAGCGCCGTGAAGGTTGTGCCGCAGGGCTACATGTACACGGTCGAGCAGTTCGGCCGGTACACGCGCACGCTGTCTCCCGGTCTCGCTTTCATCATGCCCTTCGTGGACCGCATCGGCCACAAGCTGAACATGATGGAGACTGTGCTCGATATTCCGCAGCAGGAAGTCATCACCAAGGACAACGCGCAGGTTTCGTGCGACGCCGTGGTGTTCACGCAGATCGTTGATCCCGTTCCCGCCGCCTACGAGGTGAACGACCTCATTCGCGCGATCACCAACCTGTCGATGACGAACATTCGTACCGTAGTCGGCTCAATGGACCTCGATCAGGTGCTCTCGAACCGGGACGACATCAACGCGCGCCTGCTGAAGGTGATCGATGCGGCAACGCATCCGTGGGGCGTCAAGGTCACACGGATCGAGATCAAGGATCTGACGCCGCCGGGCGATATCACCGAAGCGATGGCGCGTCAGATGAAGGCCGAGCGCCTGAAGCGCGCGCAGATTCTGGAAGCCGAAGGCGACCGGGCGTCAGCCATTCTGAAGGCTGAGGGCCTGAAGCAGTCGCAGATCCTCGAAGCCGAAGGCCGCCGCGAGGCTGCGTTCCGGGATGCCGAGGCGCGGGAACGCGCAGCGGAGGCCGAAGCGAAGGCGACCGAGGTTGTGTCGCAAGCCATCGCGGCAGGCGACGTCAACGCGATCAACTACTTCCTCGGCCTGAAATACGTTGAAGCGTTCGCCAAGCTGGCCTCGTCGCCGCAGCAACGCACCGTGATCGTGCCTGCGGACTTCGCCGGGCTGGTCGGGGCCATCGAGGGCGTGAAGGCGCTGACGGACAATGTGAAACGCCCGGCGCCGGATGCGCCGCGTCCGCCGGGTGGCGGCAATCCGAGCCCGTTCGCGACTCGCGGCTAGGTCACTGGGAGGCTAAGTCATGGACGGCATAGTCGCTTTTTTTGAAGGGCTGACGGTCTGGCACTGGGTCGGCCTTGGCATCGTGCTGATGACGATCGAGGTGGCGGTCGGCACGTTCGACCTGTTGTGGGTGGCGATGGGCGCCTTCCTGACGGCGCTGTTTGCGCTGGTCGTGCCGCTGCCTGCGGGCGGGTGGCAGGGACAGATGGTGTTCTTCGGCGTCGTCGCCATCGCGTTCGTGATTTCCGGCCGGACGTTGTTCAAGGGGCTGCGTACGCGGACGACGACACACCCTCATCTCAACGACAGGCTCGCGAGCATGGTGGGGCAGCGCGGCGAGGCGGCGACCAATTTCGATCAGCGCCAAGGCAAGGTGAAGGTCGGCGATACGGTGTGGCTGGCCAAGCAGTCGGACGAGACGGTGATCGTCGAAGGCGACCAGATCGTGGTGACGGGCGCAACGAGCGGCTTGCTTGAAGTGCGGCTGGCTTAGACTTTGGCCTTCAGGTTGAGGCCCTTCACGACAATGAGCTTGGCGAGGTTCACGCCGGGGATGAAGGTGTTGAGCGCTTCGGCGCCAGCATCCAGCAGGAAGTCCCGGTCAACCAGCTTGCCGACATAGGCTTCGAATGTTGTACCGCCGGTTTTGGTTTCGCCAGTAACGGCGTCGACTTCAACGACGGCTTCCTTCTGCTGCCATTTGTAGCGAACGGCGTAGACGGGACGGTAGTAGAGATCGATCGCGTCGATCTGCATTTTCTCTTCGATGATGCGGTCGGCTTCGATCTTGCGGATAGCCTGGCTGATGACCTCACGGGTCAGCATCGAGGCCTTGGCTTGCGGCGGTACGATGATCGCGCCGGCCTTGGCCTTCTCGTTGAGCTCCTCGGTCGTGACGGGCACGGCGTCGAGACCGATGTAGGATTTGAGCGTGGGCTCTGCCTTCTTCGTGATGCCGTCAAACAGCCAGTCGCGCTGCGTGGATTCGTTGCAGCATTCGGTGACGGTGACGGTCACTTCGCGGTTGGCCGCCGGATATTTCTGCTCGCCAAGCGAGATCGCTTCGACTTCCACGCCGACCTTCAGCTTGTGCGGGCGCTGCCGCTCATAGACGTAGGTGCTCGAGGCGCTGAGGCGCCAGAAGGGCTGCAAGCGGAGTTCGCGATAGACGACCTCGTAGTCTTCGTCCTTCGGCTTGTTGAGGAAGCCGCCGAGCTTGGCGAATGCGCCGAAGGCATCGGTGCGCTTCGACCAGGCGCGGCCTTCGGATTGCTGTGCGCCGAGCTTGTCGGGCAGGAGAAGGATACGTTCTTCAGCGAGTTCGACGTTCATGGCGGCCCCAACTTATCACGCAGGTTTACACCAGTGCGGGCCGCGCGGCAAAGCCAGAGCGTTGCAGATGTTGGGCTAAGTTGACGGCTACCGCCGCGGGCGATTTTCGTCGCAACCCAGACGGGCGAGGGCGTCGGCGCGATCGTTCTCGGCGTGGCCGGAATGGCCCTTCACCCAGCGCCAGTCGACCTTGTGGGCCGACGCGGCGGCATCGAGGCGCATCCAGAGATCCTGGTTCTTGACCGCCTTCTTGTCGGCGGTTTTCCAGCCATTGCGCTTCCAGCCGATGATCCACTTGGTCAGGCCGTCCTTCACATACGTGCTGTCGGTGTGGAGGGTGAGCTTCGTGCCCGGCGCATGATGTTCCAGCGACGCGATGGCGGCCATGAGTTCCATGCGGTTGTTCGTCGTGGCAGGCTCGCCGCCATGGAGTTCCGTGTCGACGCCATTGGTTTGGATGACCGCGCCCCAGCCGCCCGGGCCCGGGTTCCCAGAACAGGCGCCATCAGTCCAGATTTCAATCGTGTCGGTCATGAGGGTGAGGTCTGTGGGTTCGTTCCCGCCGTCAAGACTCGCGCTATAGGATGATGGGGATGGGGCACAGTGTTCAGCTGATTATTGGGCGGGGAGAGGCAGTGCAGGTTTTCCTGCGCCAGTGGCCCGGATCGCGCGCCGTGGAGCTGCGCGACGGCTGGCAGGCGATACCTGTGGAAGATGCGCTGTACGCCGCGATCGAGGCCAGAGCCCCCGGCGCGACGCGGCCCCCGGGGCTGGACATGTCGCCATTCGGGCTGGAACTCGCGCTGGCTGCGGCGACGGAGACCGGCGGCGGGCTGGCTTATGTCGAGACGGAGTATTTCGGCGGCACGGGCGAACAATCCGCGATGGCGTTCGTGGATGGGCGCGAGGCAGTGGCGCCACAGCGGGCGCGTGGCGGTGGCGGCGCGATCAATCAAGCGCTGCGAGCGATCGGCGTTGCGCGCTCGGTCGCTGATGACGAGTTCGACACGATCGGACTGGGTGAGCGGCGGTCGATGACGGACTACGAACCGGAAGGTCCGTTGCGGTTGCGCGGCGCGCCTCAACCGGCATCCGCAGCGCCAGCGCAGGGATTGCCGGGTTGGGTGGTCGGGCTGGTGATCGCTGCCGCTATCGGGGCGGGTGTGCTGGTGGCGATGGTGCGGTAACTGCGTCGCGGTCCGGGCGGCGGATGAGCCAGAAGACGAGGCCGCCTATGGCGCCCGACATCAGAAGCATCAGCACGATGGCGCCGCCAAAGTACATCAGTTCCAAACCGAATACTGGCCCGATGCCGAAGCCCGCGATCAAGGCAAGCACAACGCCGAGCCCGGCATAGGCCCACCACTGCTTCCATCCGGCCCGCTGCATGGCGAGGTGAAGCGGCCAGCCCACCAGCAAGGACGGGATGCCGCCCAGCAGGCCGCCATACATCGCGCCCGCCATGAGGGAGAACCGAAGCGTCTCGAAAAAGCCACCGCCGAGGAAGGAGCCGGGGTTCGTGATGTTTTCGTAGGTGATGTAGATCAGCAGCCCGACCATGCCGCCAACTATTGGCGCAAGACACAGTCCGATCGCGGTCTTGACGATAAGCGACATGCTGACAGATCCCCCGTCCGCTTAGGCGCCGTAATCCTCCGGCGACTTGGCCTGACGATGGAAGCCGAGACGTTCGGCGTAGTCGAGGGGATTGTGCGGTTTTACGAGGGCATCTTTCGGCGTCGCGGCCAGATCGACAAGGCGCGTCAGGAAGAAGCGCATGGCGGCTCCGCGGGCGAGCGTGGGCAGGGCCGAGCGTTCCCGCGGCTCAAGGCGTCGCACCGTTTCATAGCTGGAAATCAGCGCGCGGCCCTTGGTGAGATTGTACTCGCCACGCCGCTCGAAGCACCACGCATTGAGGCAGACGGCGATGTCGTAGGCGAGGAAATCCGAGCAGGCGAAATAGAAGTCGATCACGCCCGAAAGCTTGCCATCGAGGAAGAAGGTGTTGTCGGGAAAGAGGTCCGCGTGGATGGCGCCGCCCGGCAGCGTCTTGGGCCAGTTGGCTTTCAGGAAATCGAGATCGCCTGCAACCTGCGATGCCAGGCCGGGGGAAAGCGCGTCTGCTTCCGCCTCACGCCCTGCGAACATGACCGGCCAGGAGCCGATTGAAAGATTGTTGAGGCGTCGCATTCGGAAATCGCCCAGTGCGACGTGAAAGCGGCCGAGCGCCTGGCCAAGCGCGCGGCACTGGTCGATGTCGGGGCGGCGGGGGCTCATGCCCTGCAGGAATGTGCAGATCACGGCGGGCTTGCCGTGAATTTCCCGCAGCGGATTTCCATCCTTCGCGGGAAAGGGAAGCGGCGCGGGGAAGCCTTTCGAGGCAAGGTGTCCCATCATGCCCATGAAGAAGGGAAGATCTTCCTTCTTCACCTGTCTTTCGAAAACAGTGAGGATGTAACGGCCTTTGCGCGTCTCCAGCAGGAAGTTGGAGTTCTGCACGCCTTCGGCAATGCCCTTGAACGCCAGCGGCGGGCCGAGATCATACTCGGTCAACAGCGCGTTGAGGGCTGCATCATCAATGTCTGTATAGACGGCCATGACGCGTGGTTAGGGGGAGAGGCGGTAACACGCAAGCGGGGTGTGGGGTTGAGCGGATCGTAGAGTGCATCTTGATGCACCGCGCCCCTGCAATGATGCATCAAGATGCGCCTTACAAGCGTCAGGTCGCAGCCGGGGCCTTCAGCGGGCCGAATTGCGTGCGCGCCCGTGTGAGGCGAGCGGTGAGGTCGGCAAGCGCGTCGGGGTGGAGGCTGGAGACGTCATAGGATTCCGTTGGATCGTTCTGCAGATCGACGAGAACCTGCCAGTCGTCGCGTGTGTCCAGTGTGGCGAGGTTGCCGCGGTAGAAGCTGCGGGCGACAAGCTTGTAGCGCGCCGTGCGGACGGCGGCGACGTCATCATTGATGAAAAAGACCAGCTCATCGTGCGGCGAGGGCGCGCTGCGGGAGGTGAGCTGTTTCGAAATGTCGAGGCCGTCGAGTTTAGCGGCAGGAAGCTGCGCCCCGCTCCACGACATAATCGTGGGCAGCAGGTCGATGTTCATCGCCATGCTGTCATTGAGGAGGCCGGCCGGGATGCGGCCGGGATGGCGGGCAAGGAACGGCACGCGGTAGCCGCCATCCCAACCTGCGCCGCCCTTGCGGTCACGCAGGCCGGCGGTTGAGCCTTCGAACCACGGACCGTTGTCGGATGTGAGGATGACGAGCGTGTCGTTGTCGATGTTCAGCTCTTTGAGTTTCGCGAACAGGCGGCCGACATTGGCGTCGATCTCTTCCACCACATCGCCGTATTCCGCAGCCGTCGAATGCCCGGCGTGATCCGGGTGCGGATCGAGCGGGATATGCGGCGCTGTAAGCGTCAGCATCAGGAAGAACGGACGGTCCCGGTTTTCCTCGATGTAGCGGAAGCCGCGCTGGAAAAAGCGGTCGGTGAGCTTGTCCATCGCCGGGTCTTCACTCGTGAGTTCGACGCCGGGCTCTTTCGTGTAGAGGCTCAGCGGCTTCATGTCGTGGCTGTAGGGCAGCCCGAAAAATACGTCGAAGCCGTGCTGCGTTGGCGGCCAGAATGGCGCGACATGGCCAAGATGCCATTTGCCGACGAGCGCTGTTGCGTAGTCCGGCTTCAGCGCCTCGGCGATGGTGATCTCGGAAAGCGGCAGGCCGTGCGTGTCCGTCTGCCGGATCACGTCTTTCGCAAGGCCGGTGCGGATCGGATAGCGGCCCGTCAGCAGGCCGGCGCGCGATGGCGTGCAAACACTGGCCGACGCGTAAAAGGTGGTAAGGCGCGCGCCTTCCGCCGCCATGCGATCAAGGTTCGGCGTACGAATGGCGCGCGCGCCATATGAGCCGAGGTCGCCATAGCCGAGATCGTCCGCAAGAATGACGATGATGTTGGGTTTGCGGGTCGGGTTTGATGCGAGCTGCGGCGTAACGCAACCGGCGAGCGCGGTGAGAGCGACAGACGATGCGAGGAAATGGCGGCGTGTTGAGGTCATGCGCGCATCGTGGCCAAGTTTCAGCCCGCGTCTAGTCGTATCGTGGCGAAAGCGGACGATCGCGTAGATTACACGCCTTCCAGCACCCTCGGGATACGGAACACCACGTCTTCCTGCGCGGTGACGACTTCGTCCACGGAAACCGTGAAGCGGGCGCGGCAGGCGGCGATGACGCCTTGCACCAGCGTTTCGGGGGCGGACGCGCCGGCTGTTAGCCCAAGCGTTTTCACACCGTCGAACCACTTCCAGTCAATATTGTCAGCGGAAGCGATCAGGTAGGCCGCGTTGGCGCCGGAGCGTTCCGCGACTTCCTTCAGGCGTACCGAGTTTGACGAGTTCGCGGCGCCGATGACGAGCACAAGTTCCGCGTGTTCGGCGATGGCTTTCACCGCTTCCTGACGGTTGGTGGTCGCATAGCAGATATCGTCCTTCCGCGGCTCGGCCATCTGCGGGAAGCGGCGGCGCAGCGTGGCGACGATGTCCTTGGTGTCGTCGACGGAGAGCGTGGTCTGCGTGACATAAGCAAGGGTCGACGGATCGTTCGTGACGAAGGCCTCGGCGTCTGCGACGGTTTCAATGAGCGTCATCGCCCCGGCGCCGATCTGGCCCATCGTGCCGACCACTTCGGGGTGACCCTCATGGCCGATGAGCAGGATGTGCATGCCGTTGCGCTCATGGCGCTGCGCTTCAGCGTGAACCTTGGAAACGAGCGGGCAGGTGGCGTCCACATAGGTCATGTCGCGGCGAGCGGCTTCGGCCGGCACCACTTTCGGCACGCCGTGGGCCGAGAACACGACCGGACGGTCATCCGGGCACTCGGTCAGTTCCTCGACGAAGATGGCGCCCATGGCTTCGAGCCGCTTCACAACGTGCGCGTTGTGGACGATCTCGTGACGGACAAAGACGGGCGCGCCCCACTTGGCGAGGGCCTGCTCCACGATCTGGATGGCGCGGTCGACCCCGGCGCAAAAGCCCCTTGGGGCCGCAAGAAGCACCTTCAGCGGGGGGCGGGGCGATTCGGAAGGGTGCGAAAAGTCGGGCAAAATTCCGCCTTGTTGCGGGTATGGCGTGCGAAGTTGCGTGGGCCGGTCTTTAGAGGCTATCACGCACCGTGAAAATGTCGCCGCCTTGGAGACAATCCAAGGGGCCCTGCGTCAGGATGTGCCAGTGAAGCGTTTTGTGCCTGCCTGCCTGGGCCTTTCGGCCATGCTGCTCGCAAGCGGCTGCGCTGCGGTTGAATCGCTTGATACGACCCCGAATGCTGGCCCATGTCCCGTGGCAGGCGTGCTCTACGACGCCAACCGGCTTGTCGAGATCACGGGCCCGGAACGGCACGAGAATGTGGGTTTCACGGGCGCCGTAGAGGGCGTGCGCAGCTTCTGCCGCTATGTCGGAACGAACCCCATCAACATGGAAATCGAGATCGACTTCGCCTTCGGCAAGGGCCCGAAAGCGGCTTCCGCCAGCCGGTCCTATCCGGTGTTCGTGACGGTCACCCGTCGTGACCGCTCGGTTCTGGCCAAGGAGCGGTTCGATGTGAACGTGACCTTCCCGGCCGGGCAGGACATCGTCCGCGTCACCGAGAAGGTTCCGGGCATCGTTATCCCGCGCGCGAACGAGACCGTTTCGGGCACCAATTTCGAGGTCATCGTCGGGTTCGACCTGACGCCCGAGCAGATCGCGTACAACCGATCGGGCACGCGGTTCACGATCAACGTTGCACCCCCCGCCAAGCCGCAGTAGTCCGGCGAGGCTTTTCAGCCGCCGGACTTGTTCATGACGACTTCCAGAGATCTTGCCGCCCTTCTGTCGGACGCTGCGGGCGCGGCGTTCGTTTCGCTTGGGCTTGAGGCGTCGCTGGGCGCCGTGCGCCGTTCCGACCGGCCAGACCTTGCCGACTTCCAGTGCAATGGCGCGATGGCGGCGGCAAAGAAGCTGGGCAAGAACCCGCGCGATATCGCGACGGCGGTTGTCGATGCACTGAAAACGTCACCGCTTGTGGCGAGCAGCGACGTGGCCGGGCCGGGCTTCATCAACGTGAAGCTGTCAGCCGAAGGCCTGTCGAAACGTGCGCAGGAAATCGCCGCAGACGATCGCGCCGGTGCTCAGCGCGTGGAGACGCCGCGTCGCGTGGTGATGGACTTTGGCGGCTGGAACGTCGCCAAGGAAATGCACATCGGCCACCTGCGTTCGACCGTCATTGGCGACTCGCTACAGCGCCTGTTCCGCTTCATGGGCGACAGCGTGACCAGCGACGTTCACCTGGGCGACTGGGGCCTGCAGATGGGCCAGCTGATCAACGAAGTGAAGCTGGAGCAGCCGAACCTGCCGTATTTCGACGAGAGCTTTACAGGGCCGTACCCTGAGGCAAGCCCCGTCACGATGGATGATCTGAGCCGGCTTTATCCGCTGGCCTCGGGCAAGTCCAAGTCAGACGAAGACCGGCGGAACGAAGACAGGCAGGCGACGCAGGAACTGCAGTCAGGCCGGCCCGGTTATCGCGCGCTGTGGCGGCATTTCTGCAGCGTCACGCGCGTGGGCCTGGAGCGCGAGTGCAAAAGCCTCGGCGTCACGTTCGACCTCTGGAAAGGCGAAAGCGACGCCGAACCCTTCATTCCGCAGATCGTCGACGACCTGAAGTCGCGCGGCATTTCGGAGTTCGACGCGGGCGCATGGATCGTGCGCGTGGCGCGCGAGAGCGACAAGAAGGAAATGCCGCCGATCATCCTGGTCAACCGGGATGGCGCAATCGGCTATCACGGTTCCGACCTCGGCACGATCGTGGACCGCAAGCAAAGCATCGACCCGCAGCTGTCGCTCTACATCGTGGACCAGCGGCAGGCGCTGCACTTCGAACAGGTATTCCGTGCGAGTGATCGCGCGGGCTACCTGCCCGAAAAAGAGCTGGAGCATCTCGGCTTCGGCACGGTGAACGGGCCGGACGGCAAACCCTTCAAGACGCGCGAAGGCGGCATCCTCAAGCTGCACGAATTCATCGCGCAGGCGGACGCTGTGGCGACGGCGCGGATGAAGGAAGCCGAGCTGGGTTCGGATGTGTCCGAAGCCGAGCAGGCGGATATCGCGCACAAGGTTGCGGTCGCGGCGATCAAGTTCTCCGATCTCTCGAACGTGCGCACGACCAACTACATCTTCGATCTCGACCGCTTCATTTCGTTCGAAGGCAAGACCGGGCCGTATCTGCTTTTCAATGCGGTGCGTATCAAATCGCTCGCGCGACGGGCGGAAGCGGAGGGCGTGAAGCCGGGCGCCATCGGCATCGAGCTCGATGCGGAGCGGGCGCTAGTGTTGCAACTGGACGCGTTCAGCGATGCGCTGCGCAGCGCCTACGACAAGCGGATGCCGCACATTCTATGCGATCATGCCTACCTGCTGGCGCAGGCTTTCTCAGGCTTTTACACGGCGGCGCCGATCCTCGTGGAAAGCGACCCGGTGAAGAAGGCGTCGCGCTTTGCTCTGGCGCTGGCGACACTGAAGCAGCTCGAAATCGTGCTCGCCCTGATTGGCATCGATATCCCGGAGCGGATGTAGGGGCGTCGCGTGGGCGATATCGCGTTTCGTGTTGATGATCTTTCCGGCACGGCGACACAGGCGCTTGTGAAGCTGCATCTGGCGGGCATGCACGCAAACTCGCCGGCCTGCAGCGTCCACGCTTTCGATCTCGACAAGCTGCGCCAGCCGGGCGTGACGTTCTGGTCCGGTTGGGTGGGCGATGAGATCGCCGTGATGGGCGCGCTGAAGCGGATCGACGCCGCGAATGGCGAGATCAAGTCCATGCGCGTGGCAGACGCATTTCTCGGCAAGGGCGCAGGGCGCGCCATGCTTGAACATATCGTCACCGAAGCGCGCCGGATGGGGATGTCACACCTGTGGCTGGAGACGGGCTCCACGGATGCGTTTGTCCCGGCGCTGAAATTGTATGAAAGCGCCGGGTTCGAAGTGTGCGGCCCATTCGCGGACTACGCGCTCGACCCGTTCAGCGTGTTCATGACGCGAAGCTTGTGAGACTTCCGTTGCCGGCTGCCGTCCGCTAGCTTTCCAAGCGGGTCATCCTCGGGCTTGTCCCGAGGATCACGGTTGGGGAAACGAGGGAATGGGGCGGTTTGAAACCTGCGCCGTCTACATCATGACAGACCGGCGCTACGGCGTGCTTTACACGGGCGTGACCGCCTATTTGCTCAAGCGGATCAGCCAGCATCGCGCCGGCGAAGGCTCACAGTTCGCAGCGAAGTATAACTGCAAACGGCTGGCTTGGTACGAGATCCACGACGACATAAACGTCGCGATCCAGCGCGAGAAGTCGATCAAGCGTTATCCGCGCGCGTGGAAGATCAGTCTGATCGAAGCGACGAATCCGGATTGGCTGGATTTGTGGGAAGAGATCAGACCGCAACCGTTGCCGGGTGAACGCCGCACGATCGAGGAACTGAGGCGGGGCGATGTCGAGTGACCTCGTTGCCTCCCGCCTGTTCCCCCTGCCGACGCAACCGAGATCCTCGGGGTGCGCTTCGCTTACCCGAGGATGACCCGACTAGCGGCCACTTGCCAGCTGTCACTTTTTCTTCGCCGGAGCTTTCTTCGCAGCCTTTTTCACCGGCACGGCCTTCTTCACCGCGCTCTTCGCCGGCGCCTTCGTGCCCGCCGCAGCAGCGCCGCCATTGCCTGGTATCAGCCAGATGGCGGTCACTGCGTTGGCGTGCCCGTGGCCAAGGCCGGTCTTCTCCATCAGGTGAGCCCGCAGCTCGCCATGCTTCTTGAGCCCCGACTTCGACAGGACGAGAGCAAAGTCCTCGTATGTCTTGCCCGAGGCTTTTTCCGCGTTGACGAGATAGGTCAGGAAGCCCTTGTGAAGTTTCGACCGGTCGAGCGCCATCGTTACTGGCCCTTCCTCTGTGCGTCGCGCAGTGCCTTGAACTCGTTGCCGTCATACCAGTTCGGCCATTCGCCATTGTTGGCGAGGCGGTTGACGATCTCGTAGTCCACCTTCACGTCGGCTTCGATGCCGGCGAGATTCCAGTCGTCCGCATATTCGTCGCTGGGCTTGTGATAATTGTCGTCGGTGTATTTCTTGGCCGCAGCTTCACCAGCCGCTTCACCGCCTTTAATCAGGTCGATGCCGCTATCGACGTAAAGCATCGGCACGCCTTTCTTGGCGAGGCTGATGTGGTCGGAGCGATAGAAATAGCCGTTCTGCGGCGACGGGTCGGGCCGGATCACGCGATTGCTTTCGGCAAGCACAGCCTTGAGCGTGTCCTCCAGTTGCGAGGCGCCGGCGCCGACAACGACAACATCCTTGGCGGGGCCGGTCGGCTGCATGGCGTCGATGTTGATGCCCGCAACGATCTTCTCAAGCGGGATAAGCGGGTTCTCGCCGAAATACGCAGAGCCGAGCAGGCCGGATTCTTCAAGCGTAACCGCGAGCACGGTGACTGAACGCTTGGGCTTGGGGCCAGCAGCGATCTTCTCGCCGATTTCGAGGATGGCGGCTGTGCCCGTGGCGTTGTCCACGGCGCCGTTGTTGATCGTGTCTTCGTTCGGGTCGCTGCTCGGGCCTTTGCCGAGGTGATCCCAGTGTCCCATCAGCAGCAGGTGTTCGTCCGGTGTTTCGGAACCCTTCACCGTGCCGATCACATTGCGTGAGTCCTTGAACTCAATCGTCTGGTTGATCGTGGCCGATGCCTTGAGGCCCGTCATCGGCACGGCCTTGAAGCCGCGCTTGTTGGCGGCGGCGCGCATCTTGTCGATGTCGAGCCCGGCTGCCTTGAACAGTTCGGTGGCATGGCTGAGTTGGATCCAGCCTTCCAGCTTGGCGCGGCTGGCGCCCGCATCATTGCGCACGAGATCGGATTGCGATCCGGTCCATGATCCTTCGACAACGCCCCAGCCATAGGCGGCGGGCTTCTCTTCATGGATCAGGATGGCGGCGGTTGCGCCCTGGCGCGCGGCTTCCTCGTACTTGTAGGTCCAGCGGCCATAATAGGTCATCGCCTTGCCGTTGAAGAGCGTTGCGTCGTTGGTGACGAAGCCCGGGTCGTTGACGAACATCACGACCGTTTTGCCCTTCACATCGAGGCCGGCATAATCGTTCCAGCTGGCTTCCGGGGCGACGACGCCATAGCCGACGAAGATAAGGTCGGAGTCAGCGAACGAAACGGTGGTGTTCTTCTGGTCCTTGGTCAGGAAGACCGCATCGGGCCCAAGCTTCAGGTCCCACGTTTTGCCGGGTCCGGCGATCTTCAGCGACGAGGTGGCCGGGTCGACGTTCTGGGAAACCATTTTGACGGTCTGGAAATAGGTGCCGTCAGGATTACCCGGCTCAAGGCCGATCCGCTTCATCTCGGCGGCAATCCAGTCAGCGGCTTTCTCGCCAGCATCCGTGCCGGGTCCTCGGCCTTCGTATTTGTCGTCGGCGAGTTCCTTGATGCGCGCGCCGAGGTCGGCGGCGGTGATCTCGGGCGAGGTTGTGAGGGTTGAGGTGACGGCGCCTGCGGCTGCCGTGGGCTCGGCGGGCTTTTCCGGTTCGATCGGGTTGCAACCGGCGAGGGCAATCGTCATCAGCCCTGTTGCTGCGGATAGCGCGAGCAATCTCATCTACATCTCCCTGAAAGTGCGGGCACATTATCCCGCAAACGCGAACCGGCAAGGGAGAGGTTTCACGGTGTTTCGGCGCGGAGTGCCAGAAACTAAAAGACCCAGCACTTGCGTGCTGAGCCCTTCAAAACCGAATGGTATTTCCAAACTTGCGTTCTTCAATTCCAACCAGTTCGATGAATAAACGGCGTGAGGGCCGGGTGGTTCCGACCGCCCATGAGATTTTTTCGTACTGGGGCGCCGCTCATCTGATCGTGTTTCTGCGGAGGGAGTGGCGAGTTGAGGCGGCGGTCTGATCGATGGTACGCCAGCGTCAGGGCGTGGTTCACGCCACCGCATTGCCAGGGACGGGTCGCCCATGTTTTCAGCCATCCTGATTTCAAAGAATGAAGCCGGTCAGCAGGTCGGTATAACTCAGGTCGATGACGCGCAGCTGCCGGAAGGCGATGTGACGGTTCAGGTCGCCTACTCGACAATCAACTACAAGGATGGTCTCGCCATCACGGGCAAGTCGCCGGTCGTGCGCAAATTCCCGATGGTTCCGGGTATCGATATTGCCGGCACGGTGATCGACAGCTCGCACGCGGACTGGAAGGCGGGCGACAAGGTCGTCCTCAATGGCTGGGGCGTGGGCGAAACGCATTGGGGCGGCCTTGCGCAAAAGGCGCGGCTGAAGGGCGACTGGCTCGTCCCCCTGCCGAAGGCATTTACAGAACGTCAGGCGATGGCCATCGGCACGGCTGGTTATACCGCTGCGCTGTGCGTCGATGCCCTCGAGAAGAGCGGCGTGACGCCTGATCAGGGCGAAGTGCTCGTTACCGGCGCAACAGGCGGCGTGGGCAGCGTCACCGTAGCTCTCCTGAAGAAGGCGGGATTCTCCGTCGCTGCGGCGACCGGCAAGGCCTCCGAAGGCGACTACCTCAAACAGCTCGGCGCGACCACGATCATCGACCGCGCCGAACTCGCCGCCGCCGGAAAGCCCCTGCAGAAGGAGCGCTGGGCCGGCGTGGTGGATTCCGTCGGCAGCTTCACGCTGGTGAACGCCTGCGCGCAGACCCGCTATGGCGGGGCCGTCGCCGCATGTGGTCTGGCGCAGGGCATGGATTTCCCGGCATCCGTCGCGCCCTTCATCCTGCGCGGCGTGTCGCTGCTCGGCATCGACAGCGTCATGGCCCCCAAGCCGCGTCGCCTGCTCGCATGGCAGCGCCTGGCCCGCGATCTCGACGCTTCGGCGCTTGAAGTCATCACCACGGAGGTCGGGCTCGCCGGCGCCATCGGCGCGGCAGCCGACATCATGGCCGGCAAGGTGCGCGGCCGCATCGTGGTCGATGTGAACAGGTAAGCTTCAGCTTTCCCAGTCGTCGTCGTGATCGTCGGGAATGTGATCCATCGGCGTCGGCTGCGGATCGCCGGGCAGGGGGATCCACGCCGTCTCATGCGGCGGCTGGGCGAACCACGTCCCATCGAAGCCTCCGGCAATGGACGCGCGCCAGTCCGCGGCAGCCTTCGCAAGGCGCTCCTTCGACGACGCCACGAAATTCCAGTCCAGGAAGCGCGGTCCATCCAGCGCATCGCCACCGGCAAACATGATCCGCGTTCCGGCCGTAAGTTTCACCGCACACGGCCGGGCAGGGTTGAGCACAGCCATCTGCGCATCGCCCAGCGTCGTGTCGCCAACCGTGGCCGAGCCGCTGACGACATACAGGCAAAGCTCCTCCGCCTCGGGAGCTTCAATGGTCGTGTCGCGTTCTGCTGTCAGCACGAGCTGGCAGATCCCGCTCGGAAATTTGACAGGCGAGGTATGGCCGTAGGCAGAACCGGAAATCAGCACGCCCTTGGCCCCGCCCGCATCGATGTTCGGCAGAACGCTGGCGGGATAATGCTGGAAGGTCGGCTCCTGCTCCTCATGCGATTGCGGCAGCGCTACCCATGTCTGGATCGCCTCGATGCGATGGCCATTGGCGCGCTCCTCCGGCGGGGTCCGCTCGGAGTGAACAATCCCCCGGCCCGCCGTCATCCAGTTGACCGCGCCGGGGCGAATGGTCTGCTGCGTGCCAAGGCTGTCGCGGTGATCCAGCGCGCCATCGAACAGCCAGGTGACGGTCGCAAGCCCGATATGCGGATGCGAGCGCACATCCATCCCCTTGCCGGGCGGCATGTCGGCAGGCCCAAGATGATCGAAGAACACGAAAGGCCCGACATTGCGCCGGTTCGGGAAGGGCAGCAGCCTGCGCACGAAAAAGCCGCCAAGATCGCGCTGGCGGGGCTCGATGATCAGGTCGACAGCGCCGGACATGGGAACCTTTCGATATCTGTGCGGATCACTATGGACGAGCCCGCGCATATTGGGAAACTGTACGGATGATGGAGTTGGCCCCTTCCGGCATAACATTCCAGCTATCGCGCCTGTTGGCCGCGGTGCTCGGCTTCCTGCTGCTGCTCGTATCCGCCTGCGCCCCGCTCCAGCAGGGCGCGCTGAAATATGAAGCCGATCCCGCGCCCGGCTTCTCCGATCACTGGTTCACATCGTTCGATGGCGCGCGGCTGGGCCTCGATGTCTACGAGCCCCATTCGTCGGTCGGCGGCCTCGGGCCGTGCGATGCAGGCGGAGGGATCAACCTCTCCACCCGCGCTTCCGCATGCGCCGCCGCCGCCGCGGTCTACTCACACGAACCCGATGTCGTGATCATCGCGATCCACGGCATGAACGACTACGCGGCGGCCTTCAAATCCGCCGGCGCGTGGTGGTCCGCCCATGGCGCAAAGGTCTATGCCTACGACCAGCGCGGCTTCGGCCGTTCGCCCAACTGGATGATCTGGCCGTCGCACGATGTCATGCGCCGGGATGTACAGACCGCCGTCGAGATTGCCCGCGCGCGTCACCCGGACGCAAGGATCGCAGTGGTCGGCGAAAGCATGGGCGCCGCCGTCGCCGTCACGGCCTTTGCCGAAGAGCCCGCGATCGATGCAGACGCGCTAGTGCTGTCAGGCCCGGGCTTTCGCGGGTGGGGGGTGCTGCCCTGGTTCTACAGCGCCAGCCTGTGGGTCAGCTCCCATGTACGGCCGGACTGGGTCGTGGTTCCGCCAGATGGCGTGCGCGTCGTGGCGACCGACAACAACGCCAAGCTGCGCGAGATGTGGTTCGACCCCTATGTCCAGAAGTCCAACCGCATCGACAGCGTCTATGGCGTCGTCTCGATCATGGAGGAGGCCGACCAGACGATAGACCGGCTGCCCGCCCGCGTGCCGACGCTGATGCTGTACGGCGCCAGGGACGAGATCATTCCGCCGGAAGGGGTCGAGCGTGCGGCCCGCCGGATGCCGGCCTATGTCCGCACGGCCTATTACGAACACGGCTACCACATGCTGATGAACGACCTTCAGGCCGCAACGGTCTGGAGCGACGTTCTGGCCTTCATCCGCAAGCCCGATGATCCCCTGCCATCCCGGGCGCCGCCGATCCCCTTTCGTCGCGAAACCGCTGAAAATCGATGAAATTTCACCGACCCGGATCGCCCGAAAATTAACCAAAGTCGGGTAGGTTCAGGAGGTTGGGGTTCAACGGTCGAGGACGACGCGCGCATGCTTGCGGCGGTGAAAAAGATAGCGGGTGACGACGTCGCCGGGCGCTTTGGCGCCTGGTGGAGCGGTCGCGACTACGTTGCGCCGGTCGAAGGCGAGGGCGGCGAGGCCGCGAAAGCGGAAGAGCCGAAGGCCGCCGCGAAGCCGGAAGCCAAACCCGAAATCAAGCCTGAAGCCCCCGCCGCGCCGGTCGCCGTGGAGGCTGCGCCTGTTGCCAAAGTTGTCGAAGCTGCGCCTGCCGTGGCCGAGCCGGTCGATGGCGGCAGCATTCGCATCAAGGCGCTGGAGACGCTGTGGGGCGAAGGCCGCTTGGCGCCGGGATCCTTCTCTATCGACACGCGCCTCATCGATGCGCTTCTCGAACTTACAGACAAGCCGGGCGACATTGGCTTCATCGGCGGCGATGGCGCGCTGCTCAATGCATTCGCCGCGCAATCCGACCGCAAGGCTCTGGCCACCGAATGGCGTACAGCCTGTGTGTCGCGCCTCAGCGAACTCGTGCCGTCGGCCATCGTCACACGTGGCGAAGTGGATCGTCCGCGCGGCTTTGCGGATCAATCTCTGCCAGCGATCGCCAGCGTCGAAGCGTTCGCTTATGCCGATCACAAGGCCGGCCTTGTCGGGCGTGTGTTCCGCGCGCTGGATGCCGATGGCCGCTGGGTGTTCCTCGATACGACGCGCACCACCAAGAAGACACCGCCGGAAGCGTTTGCCTCTGCCTGGGCGGAGCCGCAGCTGGCGAACAATGACGAGATCGAAGAACTGCTGAAGCTCGCGGGCTTCAAGTCGGTGCGCAAGGTTGCCGTCACCGAGCAGGTACTGTCCGCCGCAAGGCAAGGCTACGCCAACCTCGCGCAAGTTCTGGAAGGCGCCGCCACCAGCGGCTTCACCGGCCGCGAAGGCGCGCTGTTCCTGCAGGAGCTGGCGTGGGAAGCGCAGACATGGCGCGCGCGTACACGCGCCCTCGAAGGCGGCGCGCTGGAAATGAACCTCTGGATCGCCGACAAGACCGAACAACTGGCCCCGCTGGAACTGACGGCGGAAATGCTCGACCAGTCCGTCACCCCCGACGACGCCGGCGCCGCAGACGCCCTGTTCGACCAGAACTAGGTCCGGCGCTACTCCCTCAGCCACAACCACAATTTGTGATCCCGGTTGTCATCCCGGAAGTGCGACGCGCTATCCGGGAACCACTCATCAGGTGGGACACGCGGCGAAATGGCTCCCGGCTCTCGCTACGCTCGGCCGGGATGACAAGCGATTGGTTTGCTCGCAAACGCCGGCCCACCAACGGTGTCATCCTCGGGCTCGACCCGAGGATCTTTCTTTCATCAAACAGCTCCTGCCTTGCGACGAAGCAAGATCCTCGGGTCAAGCCCGAGGATGACGGTGGTGTGTGCGCTAAAATGGGGGATGGAGCGGTTCCGGATTTGTAGGACGGCCAAAAATCTTCGCGCGCGATCTCAACACCCTAGCCAACAAAGACGGGGGACAGCGCCCGCCAGATTCTACG
>Ga0116177_10000397_pt1 | contig 32547 bp, 9 predicted proteins | sample AD_STIC10_MetaG_FD_89750 | JGI IMG/M metagenome (GOLD analysis project Ga0116177, IMG submission 89750) | Active sludge microbial communities of municipal wastewater-treating anaerobic digesters from USA - AD_STIC10_MetaG | ecosystem: Engineered > Bioreactor > Anaerobic > Digestate | place: USA... | reverse complement strand
ACTCAATAACAAATCTTTCACTCCTAAATAATTCACTTAGTCCTTCTGTAGTGTAAAAAGGTAAAGCACTTACTAATTTCTTTGAATAGTTATCAAAGTCAGTTTTGAAGTCTTCACTAAATGCATCTCTAACAAGATTAACTGTGAAATTCGTGTAACCTAAAGCATTTGCTCCATCAGTAGTAGTTAGTAATTCATTAGCTGATAAAACTCTTGCAAAGTAATTAGATTCAGTAGTGTATCCTTCACAATTTTGTACACTTCCAGTGTCAAGAATCAACATTGTTGCGATAGTGTCATTTGTTGTATCTAAGTTTTTACAGCCTTCACAAAGAGTTGGTTCTGCACTCACTAAAATATTGAATTGCCCTGTCCCAATTTCATTAGTTTTTACATCACATGAATAAATTTGTTCACTAATTAATTCTTTTTCTATTTCGCATTGTGGAACACTAACAATAGTTCCATCATTTCTACTCAAAGCAAAAGTAACTTTTGTATTCATTGGTAATTGGTTGTTTGATTTAACTATTGCTTCAAGAGTAGCTCCGTCAGTTGTTTGTCTAAATTGTACTCTTGTTAAAGCAACATCAAGAGTGTTTTTTGATAAATCATTTTCTTTTACAGCTGCAATATCAATAGCAGTTGGACACTTAGTTAAACTATTACTTTTAATGAATTCTTTTAATTTTTGTATTTTCTTTAATGTAGAGATAGTGAATTGTGTAGTATCACAATAAACATAATCAGCATTATCTTCATCACAAGTGTCAATATCAATTAATCCATCTTCGCTTCCTGTCCAACTCCAACTTAATTTAATTCTTGGAGCAGCATCAGGGCCAGTACTTCCTGTTTTTCCATTATCAATAACACAATTTCCTAAAACAGTTTCTGGACATTGGTAAGTGTCAGGTCCACAATCAACATACTCATAAGCATTGAATAATAAGTGGAATTTCTTTGTATAATCTCTAATCTCATCAACAACTAAATCTTCTTCACTCATTTCAGCAATAGTGGTACTTTCTGGTTTGAATAAATCTCCAATCAACCACCAATCATCAAAAATTCCTTTAGTTTCTTCATAATCTCCTCTTTCTTTAGCAGCAGATTTTATTCCTTTATAATTGTAATCAGTTTGGTAAACATTCTCTGAAGCAGTAACAGTTAAAGTTCCACTAAATGGTTTGTATGGTGAATCATTAACTTTTTTGTTTGGATTACTAAAAGTTAATTCTTGTATTTTTACAGTACTTGAAGAAGCAGTCATTGATTGTGTATTGAAATTAACTCCACTACTATAATTGTAATTATTATTACTAGTTCCAGTTGAGGTAGAATCATTTGTAGTTCCAGTAGTACTAGTATTTGATGAACTCACAGAAGCACTCTCTCCAACACTACTTGCATAATCATTACTTGAATCAAAGTCATAAGTCACTTCTCCTTTTTCAACAGTAATTCCTTCAGCAGACTCTAAAGTAACATCATCAATAGTAACTTTATCTACTCCAAAAGTATCAGTGTACTCAATTGGAGTATTCTTTGCAGAAGCCATCTCAGTTAAAGCAGCAATCAAACCACTAACAAGAGCACTATTACCAAACATACCCCCAGCAATACCAGGAACATTATTAGTTAACAAATTACTAATACCACCAAGCATATCATTAGAAGTACTAGTAGTACTAGATAAAAGGAACATACCAGAAGTAATAGTAACATATTTTTCGTCGTTTAATTTTAAAGTTCTTTTGTAAGTTCCATCTTCTTGAGGTTCCCAAATATAAATTTCTTCAGAAATATTTTGTTGAATTACTTTTTTATTATCCATTCTATTAAAACTTATTAATCTAGTTTCTCCTTGTGTTAAAATAGTTAAATCTTGTTCTTTAATTTTAACTTTTGTTGTTGCTTCAGATCCACTAACATTTTTTATTGGAACTTCAATTGTACCAGTAGAAGTTGCTGCTTCGTTTGTATTAGTTTGGGTTGTAGGTAAAATAGATTTTTCTGGTCTTACATCTTCTTTTGGATTACCTTTTGGAACTTCTGGTGCTGCAGTTGTTTGTGGTGTTGATTGTTCAGGAGTCATTTTTGTTCCATCTTTATTATATTTCACAACTTCATGTTCTGCATTTACTTCTTCCCAACTTTCATCTGAGAGTTGGTATACATGACCTAAATATCCTCCGGATTCATTTAAAATAAAAAGGTATTTTCCTGTATCATCATAAGATGATTTAGCATTAGGGTATTTGTTTTTCACTGCTTGAGGTATGTTTGGTTGTGCTGCAAGAGTTCCTGTTGGAGTTACTTGTTCTTTCACTTCTCCTTTGCATAGGTTCTCGATTTCTGTTGTTGTAGTAGTGTTTTTTGTTCTAATTTTTTCAACTTCTGTTTTGCTTAGTTTGTAATTTTCTTCTTTTGCCCATTCTTTGAATTTATTGTATGCCTCTAATCTTTTGTTATCCGATTCAAGTAGTCCTTGTGCGAATTGTTTTTCTGCTTCTAGTTCTTGTTCTTTCATTTTTGGTTCAAGATCTTTAGTTGTTATTGTTGAGTTTTGTATTTGTTCTTGAAGTCTTGTTTTACTATCAGTAATATTTTTTGTTGTTGTTCCAAGTGCTTGTTGTATTTTTGAAGTAGTGTCTTTTGTTGCATTATCAAGTTCACTAACTACTTGTTCTCTTTGTGTTTTTTTTGCTTTAACCATTTCATTAAGTTCTGCAATAGCAGAGTCTCTAAAAGTATTTGCTTTTGATTCACATTCTGTTTTTTTAGTTCCACAATTTGCACAAGTTCTCATCATTGCAGCATATCTAGTTTCAATTGCTGTTTTTCCTGATTTTTCTTGTGCTTCTAAAATATTTTTTCCTTTCTCTATTTCTGCATTAATTTTGTTTTGTGTGGCTTTGATGTTTGCATCAATTTCTGTTGCAGTCATTTTTGTTGCTGCTTTTAGTTTATCAGTTGCTTGTTGTAGTGCTTTTGAAGCGTTCTTTTCGCTTTCGTCAACCCATTTGTTTGTGTCGTGGCATTTGAATCCGGTTAATTTTCCTATCCAACTATCACAATCTGATTTAAAAAATCCTATTACTGCTCCAATTAGTGCTTGTTGCCATACTCTTGATTTATCGTATTCTTCTTCTCCACTAACCTCTACTCCAATATTTTTTTCTGTACAATAATTTTTTAAGTATCCAACATCTGTTCCGTCATACTCGTTGTACTCTGAATCGTATACATCATATTCGTATCTTGTTAATTCAATGCATCCGCTTGTTGGTAGGATTGCTTTTACATTTCCTATTAGTTCTTGTTTGTCATTTCCTTGTCTTGCGTAAACTAAGATATTGTATGCTCCTCCAATATCTCCTTCATTTCTTATTACAGTAACATCTTTTGTTCCTTTTGACTCTATACTAAATATTTTATCAGATAGTTGTAGTTCTGAATCTATTGAGAAGTCCGCTTTTTTTACACAATTGTTTGTTATTGAGAAACTCGCTGTTCCTTCTTCTTCAATAGTTATTAGATCTGCTCCTATTACTAAACAATCTTGTAAATTAATTGCATTAATTGTGTACTCCATTGAGGTTGATACTACTTGGTCTTTTGAATCAGTGTTGTTTTTTGCTTCAAACACTATTGTTCCTGTTGTTGTTCCGTTTACTCCTCCAAATGGCGTAAATTTTACTGTTATTGGTACTTTTTCTCCTGCTTCTATTTTTGTTCTAAATACTCTATTATAACTTTTTGATAATTCAACATATGCTGTTGTTGATTGTACACTCATTGTTCCTAAATTATTTCCAGTTGTTTCATTTCTTGCTCCAAGATTTTTTAATTCAACAAGAACTGAGTCAACCATACAGTTATTGATTATATCAAATGCTACTTGTACTTCTTTTCCTTGTGTTGTTTCTTCCCAACTTGTTTTTGTTATTTCAAGACAACTTGGGTTATCAACATCTTTTCCAAGTCCAACTCTAATTTTTGCATTAATTTCTTTTACCCATTCATTGTACTCATTTCCTACAATTATTTGGAATGTTCCTTCAAGATCATCTGATTGAGTGATTACTCTTCCAATAAATACTTTGAATTCTGTTTCAATGAAATCGTTTGATGGGATTTTTGTTCCCTTGTAAGTGTTCATCCATGATTCTACTTGTGATTCTGATACAAGTCCTTTTAGTTTTCCTGTTAGTTTTATTTCTTTTATTGTTAAATCAAATCCTGTTTTGTTTTCTATTTTTACTGTTTTTGAATCACTTGTAGCAGTTTGTGGGTTTAGTGTGAATGATAATTCTGTTGGAGTTATCTCCACAATATCTTCACTTATATTGAATTCTTTTACATAAGTTTCGTACTCTGGTTTTTCTATTTTTATTGTTAATTTTTCTGCAGGTAGTGCTGCTGGAACGTTTAGTGTTGCTATTCCTAATTTGTTTGTTAATTCTTCTGTTAATTTTGTTCCAAATCTATCATAAAGTTTTACAATTGCATTTTCTACTTCTATGTTATTAGCATTATTGAATACTTTTACTGTGATTGGTTGATTTTTTCCTGAAACTAGTTTTGGTAAATCATCTTGGAATTTACTATCATACATGTATTGTACTTTCATTTTTTTATCAGAAGCAATAAAGATACTAAATATTTTTTCAAGAACCAATTTACTATCATTTCTTAGTCTTAGTTTTAATTCTCCTGTTCCAATTTTTCTTGGAGTTAATTGTAGTGAGTTTATTGTTATTGATGTTCCTGGAGAGTAATCAGGAGTACTAATCCATTCGCTTTCGTATCCATTAATTGTTCCATTAACTATTCCTTCTCTTGGTTTTATTATAGAATAATCTCCAAGGTAAAGGTTTTCTTGAGCATTTTCTAATTTTATTGCTGCTTTATCAAAAGTTACTTGTGCTCTACTCATTACTTTAATATTTAAGTTATATAATGAATTGTTTTTTGCATCAAAACTTGATTCAAAATTGTTAGTGAATCCATCAATATCAGTGTATGTTGATGAGATACAGAAAGTGTTTTGTTCGCTTTCTTCACATAGTGCTTCAGTTCCTATGGAAATTATTTGTTCGTTTGCTGCTGCATATAATTCTTGTTTTGTTGAAGCGTTTTGACTTGTTCCAAGTACTTCATCTTTAATATCTCTTTCATATTCTCCTTCTTCATTAATTCCCCATGCTCTGTATGCTATTACATCATTTGCTTGTGGAGCATTTTCTTTTATCTTTATTATTGCCCCTACAATTATTTTTCCAACAGCATAATCATATTCATTCCATTTTACTTGTCCCCATTTACTTTGTTCTAAATTTAAGTATTGTTCATCAGTGTTGTATCCTTTTGGTTTATTATATGACCCTCCGGTAACAATAGTGTTTATTCCTGGAGCAATCATTTCTTTGATGTATAAGTTATCAAGTTCTGATTTTGTAACAGTGTCTTTTCCTACTCTAATAAAGAATCCAAGTTCTTGGTATCTTTTTGGAGCAATTAGTTCAAATAATGCTAAGTATTCTTGTCCTGCTTGTACTGTTAGTACTTTTGATTCATTTTTGTATAATCCAAGTGGTTTGATTCTTATTTCTTCTATAGGTGGTTTTGATAATACTACATTAAATGTAGTTACTCCATTTCCAATTATTAATTTAGGTATTGTAGTGTAAGTTTCATATCCTTCTTTTTTTATTACTGCATATGCTTTTCTTCCTGCTTTAACATCAAAGCTTATTCTTCCATCAGTTCCTTCAATGATTCTTTGTCCAGTTATTTTTGAGTTATCATAATCTCCAAATAGTTGTACATAAACTGGGTTTCCATCTTCGTTAGTTAATGGATTTCCATAATTGTCTTTTACTATTATATTTATTTTCCCTAAGGGTATTTCTAATTTTACAACATATGCTTCTGTTTCGCTTGTTGTTTTGAATTCTTTTAATTCGCTCCAACCAGAGTAAGCTCCTTTGAAAGCAAATATTTTGTATTTTTCTCCAGCCTCTGTATATTTTACCGGGTTCCAAGAAACAGTTCCATTATAATCAGTTAGTTTTTCTATGTATGTTGTTTTGTACTCTTCATCATCTTTTTGTCCAAATATTATTACTCTTGCAAATACTACTGGTTTTCCATCAGCATCAATTATTTTTGCATTTAATTTTCCTCCACAAGTTCCAGTATTTGTTCTCATTGTAATATTTACATCACTTGGTGCACTTGCGGTTGTAATTGATTCACAATAACCATCTTTTGTTGCATAAATATTAAATGGTCCAATTTCTGGTGCTTCAAATTCAACTACTCCGTCAGTTCCTGTAACTTTTGATTCAACTTCTATTGTTCCTTTCATTAAAGTTACTTTAACACTATTTAGTAAAGTGTTTCCAACTTTTGTAGTTACTTTTATTTTTCCAAAGAAACTTTTTTGTAAAGTAATACTTACTGTTGTTGGAGTTGTTTTTGTTATATTGTATATTGTTGTCATTTCACTAACTTTGTAACCTGATCCTGCAATTGTTCTGAATTTGTATTCCCCTATTGGGAGTTCAAATGTTGCACTTCCATTTACTGAAGTTGCTGTTTCTGCAGGAGAGTAAAGATTTGCTGCCCTATAAGCTTGAACAGTGATGCTTTCTGATATTAAGTTTCCGTCAGCATTTTTTAGTGTGATTGTTGCTCTTCCTGTTTCAGTTGGGATAAGTAAACTTAGATTAATTATTGTTGATGGTCCAATTAGTGAAACATTTTTTCTCTCATATTTTTCTGAAATTGCGGTAACAAGTAATGTTCCACAATCACTTTTTACTTCAACATTTGCTGTTCCATTAAATGTATCTTTTGTTCTTTCCATAGGTTCTTTTCCAGTTGAACATTCAAAATTAAGAGTTACTTTATCTGTTACTCTCATTCCTTGTTCGTCAAGTATTAGAATTGTTTTTGACTCCATTAGGTCAATTCCATATCCTTTCAAAGTTATTTCAGAGTTTTGTTTAGAATTACTAATAATTAGGGGAGTTTCTACTCTTGCAGTATCTTTTTTTACTTCAACATTTAGTGTTCTTCCAAGAGTAACTATTACTGGTTCCACTAAACCAAAATCATTTGTGTAATAAGTTTTGTTAATTCCTTCAATTTTTACTTCTGCAAAACTAATTGGGGCTCCACTTTCATCAACTACACTTAATGTTAGTGTTGATTGTTGAGTTCCTACAATTCCAAATAATCCTAAAGATATAATTAAAAGTAAAATAAAAAATAAGATTAAAAATAGTGCAAAACTAGGGAAAACTTGATCAATTGGGTCTATTACTTTGTAAATTGGTAAGTGTGCATCGATTTTATCTAATGCGTCATACCACTTTTCTTCCCAAGAATAGTAAATTTCTCTAAGTGAATCGCCCACACCCATTATAAAATCCCATGAAAAGTTAAGAACTCTATAAAAATATTGTTTAGGAAGTATTTAAATGCTTTGTTTTATTTTTAAACATTTTTTTAATTGTATTTTTTTTGAATTTATCAATAATTTTTTTATTTTTTAAAAATATTTTGTTTTTTATTTTTTTAAAATTAGTTTTTTTGCTTTTTATTTTTTATTTATTTTAATTATTTTTCACTTTTTTCAAAAAAATATACACTTTATTTTTTTTAAATGCATTTTTCTCATTTTTTTAAATTTTTTTAGCGAATATGTGTTTTTAGTGACTCTATCATTTCAAAGACATTTTTTCCTTGTTTCATTTCAAGTCCAAATGTTTCAGTTGGCCAAATTTCTATTATTATTGGCATTGTTTGTTCTATTATTATTGCTAAAATAATAGCAACTATTACAAGTGTTATAATTTTTTCAACTTCTTTTGTTAAATAAATTCTGTTGTTTAAATCTTCAAAAGAAGTTACTCCTAATTTTATTCCTGCATATAGAGCTAATAGTAGTGGGAATATGTAAATAATTATTGCGGCATTTTGTTGGGTTCCTAATGCTAGTCCGAAAAATAGTGCTGGAATGAATGCCATAAATCCAAAAAATATTGTTCCTGCGAGGAAAAATGAGATTGTTACAATTGTTAGGGATATATCAGAAAAACTTGTCACTGTTGGGAAAAAAAACCCGTAACAATATGCTCCAAAAAAAAAGAGTAAGCTTACAAGAAAACTAGATATGATTTTTTTATCCATTGGTTCACCAAAAATACTTAAAGTTTAATACTTTTTTGGTAAAAAGTTTTTTTTATTCAGCCAGTAGTTTTGTTTCGTTCCAGATTATTGCTTGTCCGTCAGTATTTATACATAGTTTTCCGTTTTCTGCTCTTATTAGTTCAATAATGTTGTCAAGAGTTAGTGCATTATTGTATGGTGTTTGTATTGTTTTTGTTGAGTTGCTTCTTGGTGCTGGTAATTCTCCTGATTCTGTTTTTGGAGTAACTCCTGTTATTTCAATTGTTTTCATTGTGTATCTTCCTCCACCAGTTCCTGAATAGAATACTAGTGATCCGTCATTTGGGTAATAATAAATTCCGGTTATTTCTCTTGTTTCTTGTCTTGGTTCTAATTTGTAAGCGTATATTCCTGTTGGTGTTTTTTGGTCAGGTCTTTTATTTCCAAATTCATTCCAAGTTATTATTGAATTTCCTGTAGTTGATTTTAGTGATGTTGATGTTGGAGCGTATCTTAGTTCTGTTTCTTGTGGATTTAGTGTCATTGTTAATTTAATTGGAATTCTTGAGAATAATTTTGTTTCTTCTCCGTATTTTCTTAGTATTATTCCTTGTGAACTATCAGTTAGGCTTTGTGTTTCAATTGTTACTTTGAATCCTGATTGTAGTACTACATTTTTCTTTACTTCAGGTGCTTCTTTTATTGTTTTTTCAACTAATTTTAGTGTTATTTCTTTTGGAGTGCTTGTTTTGCATAAATCAGTATCAATTTCCCCTTCATATTTTCCAGGAGTAATAGTGTTAGTGTATTTTATTGTGTAATTTTCTTCTCCAAATCCACTAGGTACTTTTCCATTTAGTTCAGTTTTTAATTTCTCTGAAGAATTAATTTGAGTTAATAATAAATCATTTGATACTTCTGAATTGTTTTTAGTTTCTTTTGTTGTAGTACTAAATAAAGCTAATTTGTGTGCTTCGTTTAATCTATTATTATTTGTATATATTTTTTCTATCTCATTTTTATCAGGATTTGTTGTATTAATTACTTTTACTATTCCTAGTGAATTGTCATAAACCCATTTCATTGTTTCTGGTTTTATTTTTACTTCTTTTGAGCATAAATTGATTGTACATTCTTTTCCATTTGTATTACAATCACTAAAGTTTTCATTAATTCCTGTATTTAGTGATGATAAATATTTTATTGGTACATAGTAGTATGAATTGATTTTCTTTATTCCTAAATCATTCAATAAGTACTCTTCAGTAACTCCGCTTGGAAGAGTATCATTTTTTATTTTTAATAATAATTCTGTTTTTTCTTTTGATTCAAGTTTGTCAAGTATTTCACTCATTTCTATTAGACTTGAGTCAGAAGATGAAACTCCTTTCTTTATATTTTCTATTTTAGTTTTGTATTCTTCAAGTATTTCTTTTGGCATAATGTAAGTTTCTTCAATTATTTTTCCATTTTCGCCTAAGTAATAATTATTATCTACTTTTTCGCAACTTTGTATAGTTGTTTTTTCAGCAGTTTTGTATAATTCACTTAACATTACTGTTTTTCCGTCACTGCATCCAAGAGTACTTTGATTAATTTTTCCTATTATTTTTTCCATTCTATTTCTTATGAATATTTGTAACATATCATTGTTACAGAATTTTTCAGTACAATAATTTGCGTATTCATCATTTGAAATTTCTTCAGCGTTTGTTTTTCCAATTAAATTAAATCCGTATTTTTCTGGACTTGTTGAGCATCCTTTTGCTATTTCTCCGCTACTTTGTTGGTTATTTATATCAGTTGGGTCACCAATTACAGTACATTCTTGTTTTAGTTCTTCAATATTACCAACATTACTTTTAATAGTGTAATTTGGTGCAGTTATTAGTGCTCTTAGTTTCCAAGTTACTTCTCCGCTTTGGAAATTTACAGCTCTTGTTAATTTTGAAGTAACTGTTGTTTCTATAAATACACAATTTGTTCTTAATCCATTTCTATTTATTGAAACAACTAGGTTTGGTCCAAGAGTGTTATTAATTAAACTTCCTTTTCTTACTGATTCAACACTGATTATTGCTCCTTCAAATTCATTTTGGTAAGTAATATTACTTAATTTATCAAGTAATCCACAATTTTTTGCACTACTCATTGATTGGTTATTTATTTGCTGATTATTTTGTCCTTGGTAATTGTTAAAGTATTGCATATTTGGGTAATATGTTTGTGACATTCCCATTGTTGGTGCTGGACCTATTTTTACTGCGGGTATTTTTGGATAATATATATAATTTCCTGATTTGTATTCAATTTCTGGTACTGCTCCTTTTGTATTTCCTCTTTCAAGCCAGTATCCATAAATATCTAGTGATTTACTACTTTCTTCTTCAGAAACACATTCTTCAGGTCTTGCACTTCCATCTCCCCAGTTTATTGCAGAGTCAATACTTTCAAGTGCTCTCCAGTCATCCTCAATATCAACAGGGAAAGTCATACATTGGGTTTGTCCGTATTGATTATTGTATTGTACATTTACATTTCCATAAATATTTGATCTAGAGTCAGTTTCTGTAGCCCATTGCCTAAAGTCACCAAGGGTTTGGAATAAACCATATTGCCCTGAGTTTGAGTTGAATAGTTTTGATTGAGGAATATAACTTGCATTAGGCATTACTTCAAATTTAATTTCTTCAACAGATCCTGAACTATTTTCAGTTAAATTATATCCAGTAACTCTTGTTCTTGTTATTACTGAACAATTATTTCCTCCACAAGTTTGTGATTGAGCATAATCATAGTATGTATTGTAAGTACTGTTTAATGGGTATTGGCTTGAATACATGTTTTCGTATCCTTGTTGGAATAGAGTGCTATTTGTTTGTCCCATTGTTCCAGTTGCAGCTAATGGTCCATCACATTGTATTGACACAGTATTATTTGATCTAGGAAGAGTAACTCCTGAATCATAACAATAATTGTATACTTTGTATTGTTTTGGAGTGTAGATAAATGAGTTTAGACTTATTATTGAAGTACTTAGTTTTATACAATCATTATCAATATCTCCTAATTTTCTTACAATTACACTTACTTCATCAATTTTCTTTTTTGTATCTTCAGTATTTTCTGGTTTTGCATAAACTTTTATTTTGTATTTTCCAAGAGTGTATCCTGCGTTTACATTTATTGTTTGTTCCGAATCTGATCCTATTGTGAATTTTTCTTCTGATACTCCTATTCTTGAATCTGCATCAAGATCTATTTCAATATCAATTGCACAATTATTTTGGATAGTAAAAGAACTTTGTTCATAAGTGTTGTAATTTTGTTGTTGGCCTGCAGAACCACTATTACTACTATTCATGAAAGGAATAGCACTAGTCATTCCGTATGGGTATGATTGGTTTCTATTACTAAACCCTTCATAATTTTGTGCGTATGAACTAATGTTACTTGTCATTAATCTTGAGTACCCCATATTCCATGGTGCAACATCAAGAGTAATTCCACCACTTGGTTCTTCAATAGTTATACATTTGCTTAAATTACTCATAGTAATTTTTGCAGTAGTGCTTGCTTCAATGGTCTCTACTTCATTTTCTTCAGGTATGTTTGATCCTTTGAAAGTTATTTTTAGGTCTTGTGTTCCTGAACTAATTGATCCATTAGGAACAAATCTTACTGTTAGAGTTTCTTTTGTTCCTTTTTCTAAAATTGTCCCGATTTTTGTGTATGCTGTTGATAATCCTCCACTGAATCCATTTCCTGATACAAGCACACTTCCTAATTTGCTTGTTTCATTTATTTTTGCTTCAATGTCGTGTAAATTTATTTGTATTCCTTCTGCTGTACAAGTGTTTTCAAGTTCTATTGTTTGTGTTGCTTCGCTTCCTGCTGCAATAAATTCAATTGTTCCAGGAGTTACTTTTAAACATTTTTCACTATCAATATATCCGGGCATACTTAATCTAATTGTAATCGGTATTTCATTTTCATAATTTTGTGTTGTTCCTTCAATTTCTGTAGTTATAATTAAATTTCCATTTAATGTTAATGGTTCTTTTAATTTCTTTGAAATACTATTTGGTTTTATTGTTAGTGTATAATTTTTGTCTTTACTTTTTTCTATTAGTGCTCCAGTAATTGTTTCATTGAATTTTAAATCAAGGTAGGTTGATAAATCTCCACTAAAACTTGTTGATTTAATCTTAACATCTTTAACGGTAGTGTTTTGCATTAATATTGTTTGACTTATGCTTGCAATTTCTCCAATTTTTATTGTTTCACTAATTGAAGGGGGTGTAATTAATAAAATTGATTTTTTAGCTTCTTTTGTTATTTCAATTGTATCATACCCTTCTTTTGTGGCAGTGATAGTAATTACATCTCCAATACTTGGTGAGGCTAGTTCATAAGTTGCTAGTCCTTCTCCACTAGTTTCTACTGTGCCTAAAATGTTTACTCCTTTTTTGATTTCAATTAATACTCCACTTAGTGGGGTGTTTCCATCTATCACTTCAAAGAACATATTATTTTTTATGTATGGGATTATTTCTTTTGGTATTATATCAAGACTAAATTTTTTGTTTGCTTTAACAGTGATTGTAGTTGTTTGTTCAAATTCATTTTTTGTTGATGAATCAATTTTTGTTGTTATTGTATTTGTTCCACTCATTCTTGGAGTAAATACTACTGCAATTCTATTGTATGAATCTACCCCTATTGTTCCAAGATCTATTGTTTTTGTTGAGTGTTCAACTCCATTAATAGTAATTAAATTAAGATCAATTCCTACAGATTCTAAACTTAATACTGCTCCGTTTATACTTCTTCCACTATTATTTGTTAATTCAGTTATTAGTAAATAACTAACATCTTTTTTGGCTGTGAAAGTATTATTTATGTAATATCTTTTTCCACTATCAGTTCCGCTTAGTACTTCGATTGTGTTTGTTTTACAAAATCCATTAGCACAAATATTTGTTGATCCCCCAGTTAGGATATAATTTTTTGCTGTCGAGTATAATTCGTTTATTCCTGTTGTATTACTTGCTGGGTCTCTTAAAGTACTTGCTCCTTTAGCCCACCCTCTGTACCAAACATTTATTCCTTGTAATTGACTAATTTCTGTGATTAAAATATCTGCTTCAAGTTCATATGTTCCTTCACTAGGGTTTCTCCATAATGCATTAACCCATTTTGAGTCTCCAGTTGTTAAATTTTTTGAATCTTTATCATATCCATTATTGGGAGTGTAACTTGTTCCTTTTGTTGTTCTTGATGCAGCACTTCTAATTTCAGTTATTTTTATTGAATCCTCTTCCATTAAATTTGTCATTCCTTCGGTTGCTTTTCCTGTTCTTAGATGTATTCCTGCTTCACTATAAGTTCCTTTAGGGATTGTGATTGTAACTTTTGCAGTGTAAACTCCTGCACTAACTGTTCTTTCAGCAGCATTTTCTGTCAAACTGCCTCCTTTAGTATTCATTGAGATTTGTACTTCAACTTTTCCAGTTGCTTTTTGTAATGTTACTTCTTTTTCTATGATTGAATCAGCATCAGGTTTTATTGTAGTAGTAGTGTATTTACTAAACCCGCTTCCTTCAATAACAAAATAAACTAACTTATCAGCTCTTACTTCAAAAGTTGTTTTTCCTTCACTATCAGTGTTTTTTTGTTCTTCAATTGTTTGAGTTCCTTGTGAGTAGTAATTATTCATTTTTACACTTGCGCCTTTAAGTGGACTTTTTTCAGAATCAAGAACAAGGATAGTTATTTTTCCTTTTCCAATATTTAATTTCACATCAATAACAGTTTGTCTTCTTGGAGTAACAGTTACACTTGTTGAATTAGCAGAGTACTCTTCTTTTGCAACATACACATAATAATTTTGATTGATTTCTAAATTATAAAACTCTGCAGTTCCTTCAGACCCTGTTGTTTTTTCATCAATTTCAGTATTATCTAATTTTTTCAAAACAACTCTTGCATTTTCAATTATTTTTCCATCATTATCAATAACATTTACTTTTATTGATTGAGAATTTTCTGAATTTGCTTTAACTAAATCAATTGAGATTTCTGTTTGTTCTGAAGTAACAGTTTTTGTAGTTCCTACTATATATTCTGGATGATCTGCACTAATATTATATGCTTCATTTTCAGCAATATCAAATGTTACTTGTCCAGTTAAACCAGTGATTTTTGTTTCAACTCTTGTTGAGTTACTAATTAAGTTTAATCCAACTTCTGCTCCTTTAATTACAAGAGCAGTATCAACATCTCTTACTGTTACAACTATTTTTTTAGAAGCAGTTTTTGTTAAACTAACTGTAAATTCAGTTGTGTTTCCAGTGGTTACTTCTTTTGTTTCACCTAATTTTTTTCCATCCCAAGTCTCGAATTTTGTTTCTACATCAATTCTTGGATCATAAACAGTAACATAATATTTTTTTGTTGGAACATTTTCAAAAACTACTACACTTGTTTCAGTAACTTTTACTTGTTGTGGTACTCCATCTTCCCCCGAGAGAACTACTTTTAGTCCTGGTGGGATTGTTTCATTTGACAATAAATTTACTCTTACAGATCCTGTATTTGTTGGTGTTTCTTCAACTGTAATATCTCCTCCGCTAAAAGATGCTTGTCCTGAAATAACTTTGTATCCAGAAATTGATTGAATTGTTATTTCAGTACATTCATTTCCAAAATCAACATCAAATTTACCATCTTTATAAAATGCAGATTTTTCAATATCGCTTCCAACACAATAATATTTTACAGTTCCGCTTCCAGTAATTAATCTTCCGTCAGAAGTTTTCATATAAACAGTTTTTGTGCTTAGTGCTCCACCAATTAAAGTAATTCTTTCTGTTTTTCCTGCTTCAACTTCTTTTGTTAAAGTGGTATACCCGCTTTTTTCTAATCTTAAATTGTATTTTCCAGGAGGTAATTTAAATACAGCAATTCCATCAGAGTTAGTGTCACTATTGGCAACTAAATTTAGTCCTGAGTAAACAGAAACATTTACTCCTGAAAGAACTAATTCGCTTGAATCAACTACTCCAACAGTTAGTACACTAGTAGTGCTACTAGTTAGTAAAAAGAATAATAACAATATAATAAGTACAATTAGAATGATTGCTGCGGGGAAAGAAGGAATATTTTTTTCTTCAATAAAATCAACTGCTTTTCCAAAAACAGGGAGTTTTTCTGAAACTTTATCCACAAAAGAATACCATTTGTCTTCTAAAGAATAATATGTATCTTTTATTGAATCAGTAAAACTCATTAACACCACGTAGTTAACAATAATATTATTACTTTGTTTCCTTTATTAACTTTACTATTTGAATTAATTTTCGTTAATTCTTTAATTTTTTTTCAAAAAAAATATTTTTGAATAAATTTTATTTTATTAATTTAAATTTTTTTGATTTTTAATTTTTAGTTCTTGTATTTTTTGATTTTTTTATTATTTAATTATTTTTTTATTAGAATTTAGTTTTTTTATTTTATTATTTTCTTTATGGGTCTTTTACGAGTTCCCAGTATCCTTGATCAATCATCATCCAGTGATATCCATCAGGGGTTCTTATTCCAAATTTTTTGTATACATGTTCATCTATCGTTCTATCATCTAAATGAAATTCTGCACGAGTTGCGACTCTGTCCCCCCAATTTGCAGTAACATTTGTTATTGAAGAATTATATCCAAATTCTCTATGTGTTGAACTATTTGATCTAATTCCTGGGCAACCTGTATCAACAAGTCTACTTGTTTCCCCAGTTTTTACATTCCAAGTTATCCACATTTCTGGACAAGTATATAATGTTCCTCCTTGTGCACTTCCAGATGGAGTTAATGGTATGTCTGGTGGAGTTGTTCCAAAAGTTTTTCCATCTTGTCCTAGGTTATAAGTAATTCCACTTGGAGCAGTCCAACTTCCTGTGCTTTAAATAAGCCCTCCTGAATTAGTGAAAGTAGTGTTTACTGCACGTGTACTTCCTCCTGACACACTGCATTTTTTATCAGTTGATGTTCCGTCAGTACATACTCCGCTTTGTGCGGGTGATTTACTAAAAGTTTTTGTATTGATTTTTATTTTATAATATAATTTTGGTCCACTCACTATGTATGATGGATTTGTTTCTTCAAAAACTACTTCTGCGGATAAACTTTCTATTTGGTTGCAATATAATTTTACTGTTCCTCTACTTTCAATTGTTTTTGTTACAAAACCATAGGGGGAAACATCAATTGATGCGAATGGACAATTTCTTATTAAAAAATTTTCAGTAACAAGTCCTTTTGTGTTTCCATTCAAATCATAGTTGTTGTTTAAAAATTTTGGATCTCCTGTATTCCCTATTCCTGCACTTATTGCATCACTACAAATAATACTTCTTGAGTATGCATTTAGTGGAGCTCCAAGGAGTGCTCCTCCAAGTTTGTAACTATTTACATTACTTAATGTTGCATTTTCTAGTGTTTGTTCTGCATCCCCTGAATCTGCTGGACAATTATTTCCTATCCAATTACCTGTTGTTGCTCTTAATAAATCACTTCTTGGAACACAACTTGAAGCATCACAAAATCCAGATCTTGCTTTTGCTAAATAATCATTTTCAAGATTTTTAATTATTTTTGCTTGTTCTTTTGTGTGCCAAACAGCTTTAAAAAATCGTATTGGGATATATATTCTTAATTTTGTTTTTGGAAGAATTGCAATTCTTATTTCTTCACTTGTAATAATATCTCTTACAATTATTCTTGGTAATTTTTCATATTTTTCATCAGAGATTTGATCTAAGGGGATACTAAAATAAAATGTTCCAACTTGGCAATCATTTTCTTCACAACCAACTACTTCTAGAAACGATTCTCTTGCGGATGCGTTTGATAAAGTTTCATTAATTGCTGCTTTAATATTTGCTTTTGCTTCCGGCCCTGTATCACTTAATGTAACATGGTATTTTCCGTATGAACCTTGACTGAATTGGTCAACTGTTTTTGAAGCAACAAAATCTATAGCTGCATCAAATTTTCTTCCAACATTATTGTCTACAAGTAAAACTACTTTTTCAAAATTTCCTTTTATTTCATTCCAATCAGTACAATTGTCTGTAGTAACAATTGGCCATCCTCCGTCATTTATTATTCCACTTTCACTAAAAGTTAACCAATTTTCCATAGATTCTCTAAAATAGTAATTAAAGTTTTGTAAAGCATCAGCTCTTGCAAGAGTTGCTGCATCATTTAGTTTGAAACTATTAACCATATAATAAATTTGGTTGTTTGTTTTTTCTTCAGTTGAAATTAGTGTGTTTACTAAAACTATTCCTGTCATTAGTAGGATTGCCGCAACTACACTTGAAAATAAATTAAATCCTTTTGAGTTAATAATATTTTTTAACCGATTCATTGTAGTAGATAGAATCTTTCTTGCTTAAAAAGTTTCTTGTTTATGTTATTTATTAGTTACTGTTAGAGTCCATGTGTTTGCAATTGTGTAAAATAGTGCTGCGGCTCTTTCATTTGGGAATAATTGTTTTGAAATTTCAGGAGTTATAGTTATTTTTGCACCAACTGTTTCTTCAAATGTTAGTTTTCCTAAATCTTTTGCTAAAATATCTAATAATTTTTCTGTAGTTTCTTTTATTTCTCCATTTCCTGATTTTGCTTCTTTTTCTAGTTCTGTTGTTGTTTTTCCACTTGAAGCAATTATTGCTGCAACTACTGGTTGTCCTGCGTATATTCCATTATTGTTTAATCTTGTATTAATGTCTTTTGCATAATTTTTTATTATTACTTGTGAATTTGGTTCTCTTATTTTTTTAATTATATTAGTTATTGTTCCATCATCAGGGAATTTGTTTGATTCAGTTAGTATTTTTCTTAATTCTTCAGGATTTAGGTCAAGGTAGTAGTGTGATAGTTTTCTTTGGTATGGTGGTAGTTCTGTACTTGTTGTTGGTTCCCAACTTATTATTTTTGCAATTGAATTATTTGTTCTTGAATCAATTTTTAGTTCTTCATCCATTCTGCTTTTTTCTTCAGGGGTATCAATTTCTTCAAAGTCTGTTGTTTTTTCTTCAAGTATTACTCTGTATGTTGTATCTTTTTTTAGAGGATATCCTGGTAGTGATAGTGATTCTATTGGTAGGGTTTCTGTTGTTCCTTTCATTGTTTCATTATATGAATTTATTCCTGCTGTGTTTGCAAGTATTGAACAACCTATAGCGAAACCTAATTTTGTTATTCCTGATAGTGCTGACCTTGCTCTTGTAAGAGTTTTTGCTCCTTTTAAATCATCCGCAGCACTTGTTGCTTTTTTTACAACTTCATCAAGTTCACTTATTGCTTTTTTAGTATCATCTAAACTTTTTCTTCCACTTTCAACAACTCTTTTTGTTGAATCATTTACTTTATTTGATAATGCTTCAAGTTCTGGATCAAGTATTCTTGCTCCTCTTCTTGTTGTTGTTGATTGTGCTAGTGAAGCTCCTTTCATATTTTCTCCTGCGATTACTGTTTGTTCTAGTGCTTCATTGTATGCTTGTGTTGCTTTTTCTAGTGCTGCTTTTTGTTTTGTAATGTCTCCTGTAATTCTTGCATCATCAATATCAAATACTATTTGATCAATTTTTGTTTTTGCTTGATTTAGTTGAGTCAGTGAATCATCAAGTAAACTTGTTGTTCCTGCTCTTAGTCCAGTTGCTGTTGATTTATAATTATTTATTGAAGTAATTTGAGTATTTATTTGATTACTTGCTGCTCTTAGTGCATCATCAGTTGATCCTCTTGCACTTGTTTCTCCAAGTGTTTTTACAAGTGTTTCTCTTGCTGCTTTTTCTGTTTTTGCTGCATCAGCACTTGCTTTTGTTAGTTCGGTAATTGTTTTTCCGGATTCTCTAATTGCCATACTTGTTGGTCTTATTTTACTTACCACTCTTGCACTCGCAGCAGTTACTGCAGGCGCCCAATTAGCTTCTTTTATTGCAGCAGGTTCTAGTTGTGCTTTTGCCCAGTTGCCCACTCCGGGGAATCTTTCTAGTGTTTCAAATATTGTTTTGTAAATAGTGCTTCCAACTTTACTTGAAGCTTGGATATCTGATTTGAATACTGTTACTGCGGGCACTACACAGTCGAGAACTGGACTAAATGCTACTCCTTTAATTAATGCAGGTAATCCAATGAATGGAGACCCAATTAAGAATGGTGCTACATTTACTACTCCATTACAAGTTGCTGAAACAATTGCACAAGTAACTAAGTAATCTTTCACAGCTTCTCCTCTTGATTCTTGTAAAGTGTCAAAAGTTTTTTCAGTACTTAATTGTCCTGATTTTTCAGATATTTGTTTTGTCCCATCTAGTTTTCCTAAACTAATTAATCCTTGCCTGTATTCATCAAAGTCTTCTATTACTGGGTCATCATTATCCCAAGTTACAGTAATATAATATGGATTGTCTTCCCCAATTTTCAAATCTTTTTTACTTAATTTTTCTACAAGATCATCAGGATGGATTGTGTTTGTTCTTAGAGTAATTGTTCCGTCTGTTTTTTCTGTTCCTTGTGATTTTCCTGAAGTTTTACTAATTGCAGTAATTGAAAAGTTTGTTCCTTCAATTCCTGTAATTAAAGAAGCTCTTGCATGATTTGGAGTGTCTTTTGCTGTTTCAACTAATTCTACACAAACTCTAATATCTTTTCTGAAAGGATTTTCTTTTTTAGTGTTAGAATCATCGTTTGTAATTAGTTGTGCTTGTTGATTTATTAATATTATTCCTGATTCATTATCGTAATTTATTTCAAATATCTTTCCTCCTATAGAACTAGTAGTAGTTTGAGTGTTATTATTTTGGTTTGCGTTTTGTGGAGTTGGTTGTGTTGGTGGGTTTTGATTTTGTGAGTTAGGTTGGTTAGGTAAGGGAGGATTTTGATTATTTGTTACTTGGGTATTTGAATTTCCAGTATTTGGTGGGATATTTGTAGTACTTGTTGAATTATTACTTGCATTATTGGTAGTGTTATTGTTTGTTGTAGTGTTGTTGTTTGTTGTTTGATTTTTTATAGAAACTTTTCTATCATAAATTGAAACATTTTTTATTCCATTAAATTTGTCTCCTTTCTCTATTTCAAAATTAATTCCATCAGGAGCTTTTGAGAATATTGTTGCATCAGTACAAATTTCTTTTTGTGTTAATGCGACTAGTAATGTTTTGTTTGGGACATTCATTTTTAGGTCAGTTGTGTCTCCAGTTTCTGTTAATCTAACACAACTATATCCGCTTGTTGATTTTATTAAACAATTTTCTCCAAAGTTCGCATTCAATCCATCGTTAATTAATTTTATTATTTGGTCACTGAATTTATCATTTTCTAAATCTTTGTTTAGTGTTATTCCTGAATTAATTGTTACAGTAATAGTTTTTTTTGTATTTCCTGGAGAAATACACATTTCTGCAAGAGCATTATTTAGTGCTCCATATTTTATTACAACTTTGTTTCCGTTTCCGCTTCCTGCTCTGTCTTTTGAACCGAATTGTTTTTCAGCAATTCTTTCCGCAATACTTTTTAGTGATGTTTCTGCTTCAACACTAGTTAGCCATGTTCCTCTATTTTCTTTTAGTGTAAATCCTGAATCAATTGGGGTAAAGTTTGTAATGTTTGCTATACTGTCAGAACATTCTTTTGTTACTATTCTTGGTCTGTTTGGATCACTTGAACTAATAGTTAATACTGGGTATTCAAATTGTATTGCTCCTCCGGAAGAATTGAATGCTCCATTAATTACTAATCTATAATATCCACACCCTTGTATTCTATTATCCACAAATATTGTTCTTCCAAATCCACTTCCTGCAATCATTTCAATAGTGTTTTGTGATACTGAAGTCATTTCTACTCTAAAGTCGCTTGTAGCTCCTCCCTTAAAACCGGTGCTGTACCCTGTTGTTTGGTTTATTACTTCTCCAATTACTTCAGAACTAATAGTGTCATTTTGTAAATAAAGATCAAATGTTTCTGATGGTATTCCAAGTTCTCCAAAACTACAAAATCCTCTTGATAAGCAACTAAATGATTGTGAAGTGTCTTGATTTGTTAAGGCTTTTGATTGGGCTACTTGAATTACTTTATCAAGTTTTGAAGCAATATACTCTGATGCTTCTTTTGCATCACAATACCCTTCTGCACAGTCTTTTCCTCTTGCAGGTTTTGCCACATCAATACTTACTTTTCCTTTGTTCTCTTCTCCACAAATATTAACCTGAATTCCTTTTATTGATTTACTAAATTCTGCAGAAGCATCTCCACTAAATATATTCACTTTTAGTGGTTCTGTTGATATCATTGTTTGACTAATTCCTGTAATCCCATGAACTGTCACTTGGTAATTTTTTAGATTTAAATTATTTCTAATAGTAGTTACTGCTAAATTTACTACTACTTCTGAATTATCGTTAGGGATAGTGATTTTTGGAATAAAGAATCCAAGTTCTTTTGATGGAGCACTAACTCCACTAATAGTAACTGGTTCAGCACAAGAGTTTTGTAATTTTATTCTTTTAGCAATTTGTGCTCCTTGTATTGATAAATTATAAGTTAAGTCATCCATGGGATAAGCTTTTAGGCAATTATACCCTGAATAGTAAACCATTACATCAATTGCTCCAAGAACACTAGTGGTATTACTATATCCAGTACTAACATTTTTTGGAGCATAATAAGTAATTGATTTTTTTGTATTACTATATCCATCTTCATCATAGTAATTGTTTGAATAATCATATTGATCTGTTCCTTCATATTTTGTTAAATTTCCCATTTTTCCATTGATTAGTATTTGTGAGTTCACTGGTTCTGACACAGCACTTGTTGCTGTTGCAAAAACAATTTTTGCCGGATTCATTGTTTGTTTTGGTGATAAGTTTACAGCATTACTTGGTTCAACAGTAATTTTTATGTTGCTTCCAGTTGCATAATCAGTGTTAACACTAAAAGAAATTCCTTCAACAGGGAATTGAGAAATATTTGTTACATATAGTGGTTGTGCAGCAGTAGCTTTTGCTGTAAGATCATTTTGTGCAAGCCACATTGTTATTTGTCCAGGATAAGATAATGATAAAAGAGGGTTAACTAAATTTACAGTAATGTTTAATCTTTTTGTTAAATAATTTGAATCCCAAATTATTTCATATCCAAAACTTTGATCTCTGCTATATTGTCTATCTACAAGATTATTTGCAGTGATGGTAATGTTTTTTGTTTGTCCTTCTCCAATAAGAATATCTTCAGCAGTAACTATTACTCCTGATTTTTTTGTTTTTTCTTTAACTCTGTGAGTTAGTATTATTTCTTGTTCGCAAGTATTTGTTACCTCAATAGTGTCAGTTTCAGTTGTCCCTGCATTTCCTATCATGTGAATTGTTAGTGATTTTGGTTCTATCTTTAAGCAACCCTCATCAAGTTTTTCATTATAAATTGCGTTTAGTGTTGAATTAACTTGTGTTAAAAATTTTCCTTCAACCATTCCATTAATTTTCAGAGTAATTGTTTCATCCGCAGTTTCTTCTTCATCTTCTCCAATATAATCCACTTGTAATTGTACTGCTTGGCTTTGTTCTTTTGAAATAGAATCGGGAACAATTGTTGTAATTTTAAATTTTTGTGATTCACTTACTTCAATGTTAATATTGTTTACTGTGAATTCAGAATTGTTTGTTAACATTTCTGTTACTAGTGCTGTTTTTTGTGAAGTTGGAATTTTTACAGTAATTGATTCATTAAAACTTAAAACTTTTTTAGTAGTTATGAGAAGAGAAGCTGCTGCTGTTTTGTATCCTGGTGCTGTTGCTTCAACAGTGTATAATCCAACTCCTAAATCATTTTGTATTCTATAATTTCCACTAGACCCATTTCCTTCAGTGTTATCTCCTAGTGTACTCTTAACTACTTTCCCACTTCCATCAAGTATTTTCACTAAAGCAGTTGGTACACCCATTAGTCCTTTGTCATAAACTTTTACAGTAAAATTTCTTCCAACAAGAATATTTTGTTCAGATAATTCAATTAGTAATTCTTTTTGAGTTACAATTTTGAATGATAAATTTTTTTCAATTAGTGAATTTCCTGTTGCAGTTATTTTTATTTCTCCAACCCCTTCAGCATTTCCAGTAAAATAAAATCTTACTTTTTGTTTACTATCTTTAGTTAGAGAAACTGTTGTTGTTGCATCAGTTGCAGTTAATTCGCTTTCTGAAACTGTATCCATTTGAGTGAATCCTTCAAGTTCATTATAATTTTCAGTACTCGTTTCACTTGTTATAAAAGAAAAAGTACCTGCTTGTGTTCCAATAAAATCAATATTTGCTGGAGCAGAAACTATTACTTGTAAATAATCACTTTCAGTGCTAGTAAATTCTACTTCAAGTGCATAATTTCTATTAACTTGTGCTTCAAAATTTGTTTCTGAATAATATCTTTCCTCTTCATCAACAAAATTTGTTGTCATACAAATACTATCTTTGCATTCAGGTAAAGATTCAAACATTACTAGTTCTTCTGTTAAAGTATCAGCATAAAGAGTTGTTTTTTCTTCACTAACCATACTTGTTTCAAGAACATTGTCTTGTGGTGTTCTGTAATATTCATCACCAATTGAAGCCCATGCTCTGTAGTGTAGTTCTGCTTTTCCTAAAATAAATTCACTTGCTCTAACTTTTACTTTTACTGTGTAAGTTCCACTAGGCTTTTGGATTACTCCTTCAATCCATTTATTTGCTTCGCCCATTGCTCCAACATTACTTCTATCAAGTATTTCATTTCCGGGGAAAGGTTTTGGAGTATAAGTTTTTCCATAATAATTTTGTGTTCCTGATAAACTCAAATCAAATAATGCAAATTTATCGCTTTCAACATTTTCTATTGAATCACTTCCGCCTCTAAAGTGAACTCCTGCACTTGAAGCAGTGAGAGGGAAGGATAAATTAAATTTTGCCCAATAAAATTCATTAGGAGTAATTCCACTAACACTTTCTCCACTTTCATTTTCAAGTCCAATAAATTCAATTAATGGTGCAAGTTCGGATGCGGTTTTATTATAAACAATGACTTCTACTAAATCCTTTCCTTTAACATAAACATTTTCTACAAATTTATTTCCATCAGGCAAAATAACTGTTACCTCTACTGTTTCTTTATCCAGGGAGTTAAAGAAAATTCTTGAATTAATTATGTTTCCGTCATAAATTTTTGTTCCATCAAGACCATCAACTCTAACATCACCAATAATATTTCCTCCACGAGGATCTATAAATTTCATTTCAACAATATTTGGTTTTTTTGTCATGTTAATGTAAACTTTGCTTTCTGTAGTATTTTCTGTAACTTCAATTATTGTTGAACCAATTAAGTTTTCTGTTTCTGAAACCAATTCGTAAGTTTTTCCTTTCTCTGCTGTGAAATAAGTATACCCTGCAATATTTGATTCAAGTTCATTAATTCCGTAAGGGATTTTGTTTCCGTCTTCAATTAGGTTAATATTTACTTTTGCTCCGCCAACACTATCTCCAAAAGAATCAATTGAGTAAACATCAAGAGTGAATGAATTAGCAACTACTGCTTTTGTTAAAAAGAATTCTTCTCTTTCTGTTGCACCAACAAGAACTTGTTTTCTTTGTGGTAAATAGGTTTCTTTGTATGCGGTAATTAGAATAATTTTTTCTGGGTCAAGTCCGTTAAATTCCACTCCACCAATGCTTGTTGTTTTTTTGTCAATTCTTATTCCATCAAGAGAAAAAATTTGAACAATTGCCCTATCAATACTTAGCCCGCCAGTTAATCCTGTAGTAGTATCTAAAACATCAACTACTAATTTGTTTCCTCCTTGTCTTAATACAATGTCAATTTTGTCTTCACTTTTTCTTATGGTATAAGTGGTTCCTAAAATATCGCTATCACTTGTTAAGTAACCATTTTTTTGGACTACGATTTTTAATGGAATTCCTGCTTGGATAGACCCTGCTACAGAACCATTTCTTGTGTAATCATCAAGTAAAAGCACGCTTGATTCTTTATTGTAAACACTAACTCTTGCATCATTAATTAATAATCCTTCTTCATCACTAATAGAAATAACAACTGCAGCTTTTCCAACAAAACCTGAAGTAGAAGGGGAGAGCATGAAAGTTCTTGAAGTGTTTTCAATAAAAGTAGTTTCCTGAGTTAAATCATTATATCCGTCAGCCTTAATTTTTAGTAAAACTTTTGTTTCGCTAGGAAAATTAGTCACTCTGTAAGTTCCATTTTGGTCAACAGTAAAACTATATTCATTTCCTTCCCAAGAAACTAGAACTACAGCATTTTTTATTTTACTTTTTGTTTCAGAATCAATTAGTGTTAATTGTGCTTCAATTCCAATAAAGTTTTTACTAAGATTAATACTTCTAGTTATTTTTTCTTTTCCAAGTTGGAATTCTTCACTATATGATTGATAACCATCTTTAACTGCAGAAAGTCTAACTTTTGTCCCTTGTGGGTATTGTGGAAAAGTTACTCTATCTCCACTACTAACAATTTTGTCTTTTAATAAAAAATTTCCTTTATCATCAACTAAATTTATTTTTACATTGTTTAAATTAATTCCACTTGAATCTTTAAGAGTTAAAACCATTTCAGTAGTAGCTGCATTTTGTGATGCAAAAAACAACATAAATAAAATTAGCAATAATAAAATAATTGAAATTGTAACAACAAAACTAGGAATTCCTTTTTCTTCAAAAAAATCAGAGTACTTATATACTGGCAATCCTTTTTTATCTAAAAAATCTAGTACATCAAAATATTTATCTTCTGCTTTTGTGTATAATCCGGACAATTTTTCAGAAATCAAAAACCTTCACCCAAATAAATCACTAAAAATTTCTTATATTATATATTCTTAATATATAATATAATTAATAATTATTATTTAAATAATTTTATCTAATAATTTTATTCAATTATTTATATAATTTCTCTAACCTTACAATTTTATTCAATTATTTATATAATTTCTCTAACCTTATTTTCCAACCTTGTTTTTTCTTTTTTGTCCATTAATTAACGGTTTTTCTATATATTAACTAATTACCGTTATTAATAAACTTACCTTTTGAATTACTTTTTATTATTTTTTAAACAATTTTTTTGGTGATTATTTTATTTTTTCTTTTGAGTTTTTTTTATTCCCCAATAAAACCAAAAAACATAAACTATTATGATGTATAAAAATAATGTTGCTTTAAATAAAAAATCGTGTGCAAATTCAAGAACTGTACTATTTTGGGTTAAATAAATATTTATTGTAATGATAATTCTTAATAAATTAAAAAGATGTCCTATAATTATAGCACTAATAATTCCAATAATTTTTTCTCTAAAACCAATTTTAAAAGTAACAATTATTGTTGAAATTAAAATTATCATTTCTAAAATTCCAGTACACAACCAAACAATATTAATTGTTTTTCCACTCTCAATTAAATTAATTACGAATTGTTCTCCAAAAAAAGTTTGGGTAGAAATTCCTTGTAAATTAATTAAAAAATTTATTTGCAACCCCACAAAACTCTCAAAAAAACCTTTTGGAAAAAAACTAATTAGAAAATTTAATATTAAATAAAAAATCAAAAAACCTATAATAAAGTAAATAAATTGTCTTTTTGGGTTTTTTTCAATACTCTCTTCAATTTTGTAATATTGTTTTTTTATTGATAAAAAAATATATCTTTTAGGATTTTTTTTCATTATAAAAAATAGATTAATCTGTTTAATAACCTTTTGAAAAACCAAAAAATTTGTTGAAAATAATCAATAGTTTTGTTTTTATATTAGTAAAGTGTTTTCTAATATGATTGGTTTTATAATTTTGAAGAAAAAATTTATTATTTAATTAAGTGATTTTTATGAAGATTGGCGGATTTAAGGTTGGAGATTTTGTTGTCAAAGATGTTGGTGGAAAACGTGCATTAATTTTTGATTGTAAACACTGTGTGTATGGAGCTAGTTTAGCAGAAGATCATAGATGTAGATTTCACGCAATAAAAATTTTACAAGAAGTTGAAGCGGACAAAATAGTTTTATCTGAAGTTTATGAAAGAGTATATGAAGAGGCACAAACCAAAATGTTAATTGAGGTGGCGAATCTTTCTCAAAAATTTATTATTGAGAGTGTTTGGAGTTATAATCATTTAGGTCGACCTCTTCAAGAGTGTGAACAATTTTTTCCAGAAAGACACCAAGTAATTGTAAAAATTACAAACGACATGATTACTTATGATCCATTATTATCTTATTTAGCACTAGTAAATGAATTAAGAAAAGAAGAAGGAAAAATGAAACAAGGAGATCAAAGATACATTAATTGTAGTGAACCATATTTAGCAACTCTAGTTGATTTGAAAAATAGATTTGATGCATTGTTTTTAATTATTAAAGCAAAAAAGATTTTAACAGAACTAAGAGAAGTTCCTGACACTGTTCAGATTTACAAGTCGCTTTTAGAAGCTGATATTAAACCAAGTTTCATTGGATCAAAATTATCTTTCAAAGGAATGGAAGAACTTGATTTACTTGATGAATATGCTGTTAGAGAATCAAGCGTTCAAATTTTTTCTGATTCAACAAAAGTAGAAAAATTGTATTATATTAATCCTCCAGAATATTCCTTAGCACCTGATCAATATTTTGTATTATCAAAAACAAGAGAAATAGTTGCTTCATATAAACCAGGAAGAATTTCACTTAGTACTGTTGCAACTTCAAGAAAATATTTTGAACGACTTTATGAAGCAACAATAAAAGAAGTTGCTGCATTTCACAAAATTGTTTTAACTCCTGATGACATGAATTCTTTAAGTAAAGTAGTTGCACGTTACACTGTTGGTTATGGAATTTTAGAAGTACTATTAAATGATAGAAAAATAACTGATATTTATTTAGATTCACCAATTGGAGGAAAACCAATTTATATAGTTCACTCGGATTATGGCCAATGTCAAACAAATGTAACATTCACGGAAAATGAATCTAACTCTTTAATTTCAAAACTTCGTGCAATGAGTTCAAGACCATTTGATGAAGCACACCCAGTACTTGACTTTGATTTACCTGATCTTGAAACAAGAGTAGCCGTAATTGGTCCCCCTCTTGCTCCAAGCGGAACAGCTTTTGCTTTTCGTTTACACAAAATGACTCCATGGACTCTTGAACAATTCATTGATGTGAGTTTCATTAACCCAATGGCTGCTGGTTTATTATCATTCTTTATTGATATGCAAACAACAACGCTAGTAGCGGGTTCAAGAGGATCAGGAAAAACTTCTCTTCTTCAAGCATTAATGCTTGAGATTCCACAAAACTCAAGAATAATTACAAGTGAAGATACACTCGAAATACCAGTATCTTATATGAAGGATGTTGGATTTAATATTCAAAGTTTGAAAACAAAATCAGCTATTAGTGTGTCAAAAACAGAAACTGAAGTGGCACCAGAAGAAGCACTAAGAACAGCACTACGTTTAGGTGATTCAGCAATTATAGTTGGAGAGGTACGTTCAAAAGAAGCAAAAGTACTTTATGAAGCAATGCGTGTTGGAGCTGCTGGAAATGTTGTAATGGGTACAATCCACGCTGATAGTGCATATGCGGTTTGGGATAGAGTTGTTAATGATTTAGGAGTACCAACAACTTCTTTTAAAGCAACAGATTTAGTTGTTGTGGCACGACCAATAAGATTTAAAGGAAGTTTAAAAAGAAACAGAAGAGTAACAGAAATCACTGAAGTAAAAAAATACTGGAATGAAGAACCACAAAAAGAAGGAGGACTTCTTGACTTAATGAAATATGATGCGGCAAAAGATACTCTTGAATTAATGGAAGATAATTTAAAAGAAAGTGATTTGTTACAAAAAATCCAAAAAACTTCAGGTTTAACAATAAATGATATTTGGGCAGATATTAGAATGAGAGGAAATGCAAAATTGTTTTTGGTTGAACAAAAAAACCAATACAAAATTCCTCAATTATTAGAATCAGAAAACACAAGTATTTGTAATAACAAATTATTATTACTAAAAGAAGAAATGCTTGAAGAAGAGGGGAAAATTGATTATGATCAATTACTTGGAAAATGGAAAAATTGGGTTACTACAAATATTGTTCCAAGAGTATTAAAACAAAAACCTCAAAAGAAAATTGAAAATGAATAAAAAAATAAAAAACACATTGAAATAATTTTTTTGAATTTTAGTTTTTAATAAATTTGATTTGGTTTTGTTATGGCAAAAAAAATACTTCAAAAAGATTTTGGTTTATCTCCAGGACAAATTTATAGAGGAATTGAAACTGTAAGTGAAGATTTTGGTGGAGATACAAAATCAATAATAGAACCAGATCATGAATTTGTAAAATTTTGTAAAAAAATGCGTGCAAGATTTCCTGAACTTGCAAAAAACGCGGTTTTTCCGGATAAACATGCAGAAGCTGTTAGATTTTTGGGATGGCGACTTAGTGCAGGAGATTTTTTTGCTGCAATAAAAGGAACACTGATTTTGTCTTTAATTCCAGCATTTTTATTTTTAGTAGTTGCTTTTCTTTTCGGAGTTGGATTTTCTTTTGGGGATTTTAATTCTGCAGATTTTGTAGGTGGACCAATTTTTTCAACATTTGCTCTAGACATGGAAATAACAGTTTTTTTTGTAGTAGTATTAATGACTGGAGCATTTATTGGATTATTTATTTATTCAATATATAACACTCCAATTATTGCAGCGGATGATGAAAAAAATAAAGCTCTCACTTATGTTCCTGAAATGATTGGATACATGATAATGTCAATGAAACTAGTTCCAAACCTTGAAAAAGCAATTGAGTTTTCAGCAAAACACGGACGAGGAAAAGTTGCGACTGATTTTAAGAGACTAATTTGGGATTTTCAAATTGGTTTATATGGTTCGGTTTCGGAAGGACTTGATGCTTTAGCTTATCGTTGGGGAGTTTACTCAAGTGAACTAAAAGAATCTTTAATGAAAATTCGTGCAAGTGTAATGGAACCAGTTGAATCAAATAGATATCAATTACTTGACAAAACAATGCTTGAAGTACTTAGTAGTGTTAAATCAAAAATGGAGGACTATGCAAGATCCCTTAACCAACCATCAGTAATGTTATTTTACTTAGGGGTTCTTCTTCCGTTAATTTTAATTATAATACTTCCAGTAGGTTCAGCATTTTCAAAAGCTCCATTTTCTCAACCAATAGTTCTTGTAATGATTTACTGTGTAATAATTCCGTTTATTGCTTATCGTTTTGCTAAAGGAGTAATAACAAAAAGACCTCCAACATACGAACCTCCTCTAATAACTGATGATTACCCTGAACTTCCAAGAAAATGGCAAATGCAGTGGAGAAATTCAAAACTAGATACAAGAATGATATTTGTTGTAATAATAATAACAGGGTTAATTTTTTCTTATGTGATTTCTACTCAAGGAATTCCACCAAAATTTATTTTTGCTTCTGAAGAGTATGGTGGAGAAGTATTTCAATTGTTAACTCCTGATAGATCACTCGAACAAGTACTTTCAGATAATTTAATTGACACGGATAGATTTGGAAAAATAACTAATTTAATATTATTTGATTACTATGTAATAGAAGATGGATCATATTACAAAGAATTAACTTCAAGAGATGGACTTGAACCTGCAAAAGCGAAATCAAAAGTTAGTGCTGAATTATTGAAACTAAATAGTAACCCTAGTACTGATTCTTCAAGATTAATTCTTTGGTCAGGAATGATTTTAACTTTTGTAATAGGAGCTTCATTTTTACTTTATTATAGAAATATTTACAAAAGAAAATCCCAACTTGCGATAATGGAGATGGAGAATGAATTCAAGGAATCAATGTATGTTATTGCTTCAAGAATGGGTGAAAATAAACCTGTGGAAAATGCTTTAAAGAGTGCAAAAAATTTTTTACCAAATCTAGTTATTAGTCAAAGGATTTTTGGAAAAACTGTTGAAAATATTGAACTGATGGGGCTTTCACTTGAAAACGCAATATTTGATCCAATATATGGTTCAATGAAAAACATTCCTTCAAAAACTTTAGAAACCGCAATGCGTTTATTAGTTGATTCAGTAAATTTAGGGGTGGAAGTAGCATCAAGAACCTTAATGTCACTTTCTCTCCAAATGGAAAACATGGATAAAGTAAATAAATCTTTGAGTGATATGGTTAGTGATGTAACTGCAACAATGACTACTATGGCAATAATTATTGGGCCAATGGTTCTTGGAATAACTGTAGCTTTACAAAAAGTAGTAATGAATACTCTTGCAGGAGTAATTTCTCAAGAATCTTATGATTCAATTGGTACAGGATCTGCTAGTGAAGTTTCTCAATTTACTGGTTCTAGTGGATTAATGGACACAGGATCCTTATTTCAAATTGATGTTGCAACTTTCCAATCTTTTGCGTCTCCACTAGTATTCTTTTTAATAATTGCAATTTATGTAATTGAAATAGTTGTAATCTTACTTTACTTTACTACAAAAATAAAAGAAGATAACACTTTATTATTCAAAATTAATCTTGCAAAAAATCTTCCAATCGCATTAATTGTTTTTGTAGTTACTGTAATAATATCAAACACAGCAATAACTATGATAATGGGTGGAATCTGACCAAAAAAACAAGAATGGTGTTTTTATGAAAAAATTAAACAAAATATTTTTTGAAGAAAATGCTCAAGCAGGAGCAGTATTTAGACTAATGATTGATGCAATAATTGGGTTAGTAATACTTGGAACAATATTATCAACACTAACTTATTTTGATCAACAACAAATGAATAATTCAGTAAAAGAATTTCAGTCATTTTTATACACTGCAGTTAGCACTCCAAATGGAAAAATAATAGATTCAGGAAATTTAACATTTAATAAAGACACAGGATTTACTACAATCGATTTTGAATTAATCACAACTCATAAATCCGAGTGTTTTCTAATAACTGGGGCAATTGGAGCAGCGGATATAAAACCAAACGCAATAAAATTTCTCCAAAAATCCCAAATACGGGTATTTGCAAAATGCGAACCAGTAAATGATCCAAATTGTAACTTTTTTTGTACAATTTCTTTTGGTAAAAAAATAGAGTAAAAAGATAAAAAACAATACTCTTTTTTTATTTATTATTTTGTGTTATTTTAATTAAGTTAATTTGGCTTAACTAATTTTAAATTAACTAATTCGTTTCAATCAATCTATTACATTTAAATACTTCTTTGTTGTTTTTAGTTTAGGTGATT
>Ga0116177_10000394_pt1 | contig 32653 bp, 25 predicted proteins | sample AD_STIC10_MetaG_FD_89750 | JGI IMG/M metagenome (GOLD analysis project Ga0116177, IMG submission 89750) | Active sludge microbial communities of municipal wastewater-treating anaerobic digesters from USA - AD_STIC10_MetaG | ecosystem: Engineered > Bioreactor > Anaerobic > Digestate | place: USA... | reverse complement strand
TACAATCCGGAGAGCCCCGCCCCGTTTTTTTGAAGAACAATGGCTTTTGGCCCCCCTGTGGCCCTTTTCTAACAAAAATTTCTTGGTTTCGCCCCCGGGCGGGCGTTTTTGCCTGCTCCCTTCCCCCCATAAGATTCTCCTTTTCGGCAAAAAGCGAGCGGATTCTACAATCGGTAAAACAAATCTTCGTTTAAAAAACGCGGACGGGGCCGCCCCGTCCGCGTCAAAACCGATTGTTCGGGGTCCCCCCTCCGGTTCGGCAAGGGGTTCCCTGCTCCGCCGGGCTCACACGACGACGTCGTATTCGCCCTCGGAATTTCCGTCGTAATAATCCGCGAGTTTGTCGGGACTGAAAACGCCCCGGTCCGTGACGACACCGGTGACAAGCTCCGGCGGCGTCTTGTCGAACGCCGGGTAGTAGCCTTTGACGCCTTCTTTGGCGGTCAGGCTGCCGAGGGCCTCCAGCACAAGGCGCGGGTCGCGCTCCTCAATATGGACGTCCTGCGCCCGGGCGTGGCATTTGTCGGGCGCGCCGGTCACATAATAAGGGATGCCCCAGTAGTTGGCGCAGAGGGCGACCTGAAACGTGCCGACCTTGTTGACCACCCAGCCGTCCATCGTGATGGCGTCCGCCGCGGAGGTGAAAAGGTCGACGGATTTCTCCTTCATCGTCTAGCCGGGCATATTGTCCGTGATGACGGTGACGTCGAAGCCCTGATCCAAAGCGACGCTCGCCGTCAGCCGCGCGCCCTGAAAATACGGCCGCGTCTCCGGGCAGATGACTTTAATATCGAGGCCCCGGGCGGCCGCCTCCTTGAGCATGAAGCCGACGATGGTCTCCGCGAAGCATTGCGTCATAATCGTGCCGTGGGCCGGGAACTGATCGACCAAATATTTGGCGGTCTTTTCGATCTTGCGGTAGCGCGTCTCGGTGACGGCGACCGTGCGGTCGAAGACGGCCTTCGTCACGTCCTCCCCGGCCTCCATGGCCGCAACCGCCGCGTCCAAACAGCCGTTCGTGATGATGCGCATGCGCTTCTCCGTGGTCGGGCGCGCGGTGGAGAGGAGATCCGCCGCCTTGATGAGATATTCCTTTCTGGCGGCCCCGCCGAGGCGCTCGGATTCCTTCGCGGCGAGGGCCATGCCCATCCCGGCGGCGAGATACGGCCCGGCGCTCTGGGTGACCATCTCTTGGATCGCCCGCGCCACCTCCTCTGTGCTTTTGCAGGTCACAAAGGAGACGGGGTGGGGATAGCAGCGCCGGTCGAGGATGCGGACCGCGCCGTCCTCGTACCACGCGATATTTTCAAACTGAAGCAGAAACGCGAGCCCTTCGTCGGCTCTTGGCATCGGTGATCCCTCCTAAATTTCGCAAAAAGAAAATTGGACACGGGGCGTCCGCCGCCGACGGGAATTGTCCTCACATGCCACATAGAAAGCCCCCCAGACATAGGTCGTCAAGGCCAAACGTGGGGGATTGTCCCTGCACGCAGCGCAAAAAGCCCCTCGGCAGAGGATGACAGCGGCGGCACAGCTTCGCTCCCGGCCGGGAATTCCGCCTCCGTATATCCTACGGGGCCCCAGCCGGGCGTGAAACGCCCGATCCCCGGATTTTTCTTCTATTTTTTAGTAGCCCATTGTGCCGGACAGCGAATCGTCGGTTAACACCCACGCGTCGTAGACGTCGACCTCGCGGTAGCGCTCCTTGTCGTCCCGGATGACGACGGTCTTGATGCCGGCGTTGATGATCATGCGCTTGCACATCGCGCAGGGGTTGCTGTTCGCGACATAGGCGCCGGTGGAGACCTCTTTGCCGACCAGATAGAGCGTGGAGTCCAGCATCTCGGAGCGGGAGGCGTGGATGATCGCGTTCATCTCCGCGTGGACGGAGCGGCAGAGCTCGTAGCGCTCGCCCCGCGGGACGTTGAGCTTCTCCCGCATGCAGAAGCCGAGGTCGCTGCAGTTTTGCCTGTGCCGCGGCGCGCCGACATAGCCCGTGGAGACGATCTGATCGTTCTTGACGATGATGGCCCCGTAATTCCTGCGCAGGCAGGTGCCGCGCTCGAGAACAGTCTCCGCAATATCGAGATAATAATTCTGTTTGTCGCGTCTTTCCATATTGTCCTCCGGCACTTAAATTGGAATTGGTATCTTTTATCATAGCGTTTTTCGGTTTCCGTTGCAACCGTCCGCGCGGGCGAAACCTCCGGTTTCCGGAAAATATTCTATTTTTTGAAGGAATTATGGTATAATGGCGACAAGAATCATAGGGCGGCCATGACGCGGTCGTTTCGCCGGCCCGCCCGGGGCAAAAGAGGCCCGCCGCGTTTCGGCGGAAATGATAAATGGCGGAGGTGCCGTATGGCGGGAAATTCGGATGAGGGATATATGCGGGAGGCGCTCGCGCTCGCGGGACAGGCGGCGGCGCTCGGCGAGGTGCCGGTCGGCGCGGTGGTCGTCTGGGACGGGGAGATCGTCGGGCGCGGCTACAACCGGCGCGAGACGGAGAAAAACGCCCTCGCCCACGCGGAGCTTGAGGCGATCGCCGAGGCCTGCCGGAAACTCGGCGGCTGGCGGCTGTGGAAGGCGACGCTCTACGTCACGCTCGAGCCCTGCCCCATGTGCGCCGGGGCGATCGTCAACGCGCGGATCGCGCGGGTGGTCTTCGGCGCGGCGGACCCGAAATCCGGGGCCTGCGGCAGCGTCGCCAACCTGTGCGCCCTGCCGGGAGGCTACCACCCGAGGGTGGAATCCGGGCTGCTGGCCGGGGAATCCTCCGCTCTGCTGGCGGAATTTTTCCGGGGCCTGCGGACAGAAAATCCGGCCCCGCCCGAAGCCGCTCCGTGAGCTTCTCTTTACGGAAGCGGGCGGCGGACCCGAAATCCGGGGCCTGCGGCAGCGTCGCCAACCCGTGCGCCCTGCCGGGAGGCTACCACCCGAGGGTGGAATCCGGGCTGCCGGCCGGGGAATCCTCCGCTCTGCTGGCGGAATTTTTCCGGGGCCTGCGGACAGAAAATCCGGCCCCTCCCGAAACCGCTCCGTGGGCTTCTCTTTACGGGAGTGGGCGGCGGGCCCGAAACCCAAGGCTCGCGAACGAAAACCCGTCTGCTTTGCGGAGCGAAAGAAGCGGATCTTCCCGAAACCGCCCCGTGAGTTTCCCCGAAGCGGGGCCGCGCGGCGGGCCCGAAATCCGGCGCGGCGGGTAAAACGCATACGGGCCTTTTTTTCTCCTTCGGGAGAATTTTTTGCGCAAAAAAAGATTGACAGACCGGCGGGCGCGTGGTATATTCGTGTCATAAACATGAACAGTTGTTCATATAATCAGATGATTACACATTCAGGAGGTTTTTGAGATGGCGGAGCTTCACCCGGAACATCAGCACATCCTCGCGCAGGCGAAGGCCAACATGCCCTCCAACGCGACGCTCGAGGCGGCCGCGGATGCTTTTAAAGTGTTCGGCGACGGGACCCGCATTCGCATTTTGGCGGCCCTGTCGGAGGGGGAGATGTGCGTCTGCTGCCTTGCCGACCTGCTCGGCATGGAGCAGAGCGCGGTCTCCCACCAGCTGCGGATCTTAAAATCCGCGCGGCTTATCAAAAACCGCCGCGAGGGCAGGCAGATCTATTATTCCCTTGACGACGTCCATATCGCGTCCATCCTGAACGCGGGGATCTCCCACGTGGAGGAAAACTAAGCGGAGAAGGAGGGTCCCGGCATGGCAAAAGAAACTTCCTGCGCGGCGTGCGCGCGGATGGAGCGGTGCAATGAGCACGCGGACGCGTGCCAAAATGAGCACGGTTATGAACACGCGGATGAGCACGGGGGATTCCGCCGCGCCGACCTGTTTCTGTTTGGGGCGAGCGCCGCGCTGCTGGCGCTGTCCGCTTTTGATATTTTAGGAAATATGGCTTGGGCCCCGGCGGCGCTCGCGGCCCTGCTCTGCGGCTGGGAGACGATGCGGGACGGCTTTCGGAGCCTGATACGTCTGCGCGCCGACGAGGAGCTTTTGATGACCGTCGCGGTGGCGGCGGCGTTCGCCATCGGGGAATATACGGAGGGGGCCATGGTCGCCGTCCTGTTTTCTCTGGGCGAGAGGCTCGAGGGGGCCGCGGTCGACCGCTCGGAGCGGGAGATCCGGTCGCTCGCCAACATCCGGCCCGACACCGCCAACCTGATGACGCCGGAGGGCGTCGTCCCCGTAAAGGCGGAGGGCGTCGCCGTCGGCAGCGAGATTCTCGTGAAGGCCGGCGAGCGTATGCCGATCGACGCGGCGCTGCTCTCCGAGGGCGCCTCGGCCGACCTCTCCGCCCTGACCGGGGAGAGCCTGCCGGCCGACTACGCCGAGGGCGCGGTCATCCCGGCAGGCGCGGTCATCCTCGGGCGGCCCGTCCGCTGCAAGACCGTCGGTACATACGGCGATTCCGCGGCGGCGCGCATTCTGGAGCTCGTGGAAAACGGCGTGTCCGGCAAGGGCCGGGCGGAAAAATTCATCACGAAATTCTCCGCCGTCTATACGCCCGCCGCGATCGGCGCGGCGGCGTTGATCGCGGCGCTGCCTCCCCTTTTCGGATGGTTCCCTTTTGAGGAATCCGTCTACCGGGCGCTGACCTTCCTCGTCGCGTCGTGCCCCTGCGCGCTTGTGATCTCCATCCCGCTCTCCTATTTCGCGGGCATCGGCGCGGCCTCCAAAGCCGGGGCGCTGTTTAAGGGCTCCCAGTACTTGGAGCTGCTCTCCAAGGCGAAGATCGCGGCCTTCGACAAGACCGGCACCGTCACCTCCGGCGAATTCTCCGTCACAAAGATCTACGCGGCGGACGGGTTTACCGAGGATCAGGTTTTGGCCGTCTGCGCGGCCGCGGAGACCTATTCCGACCACCCGTTCGCGAAGGCGGTCCGGGAGAAGGCCGCCCGCATGGGGCTCGCCGTTCCGGAGGCGGAGAAGGTCTGCGAGATCGCCGGGCGCGGGCTCACCGTGACCGTCGGCGGCAGGCGGATCGCCTGCGGAAACATCACCTTCGCGCCGGAGGGGCAGCGGGAACGCCTCCCGGAGGCGAACATCTACCTCTTTGAGGGGGAGACCTATCTCGGCGCGCTGGCGCTGGCCGACACGCCGCGGGAGAACTCCGCGGCGGCCGTCGCGATGCTCAAGCGCCTCGGCGTTTCGCGCGCCGTCATGCTGACCGGCGACAACGAAAGGGCCGCCGCCGATACCGCCGCCCTCTGCGGCATGGACGAATACCGCTTCGGCCTGATGCCCGAAGATAAGGTGGATATTATCAATGAACTCAAAAAGAGCGGCGTCACGGTCTTTGCCGGGGACGGCATCAACGACGCGCCGGTACTGGCCGCCGCGGACATTGGCGCCGCCATGGGCATGGGCACCGACGCCGCCATCGAATCCGCCGACCTCGTCCTGATGCGCGGCGGGATCGGCGCGCTCGCGAAGGCGGTCTGGATCAGCAAAAAGACGATGGCCTGCGTGCGCCAAAACACGGTGTTCATCCTCGGGTGCAAGGCGGCCGTTTTGACCCTCGGCGCGCTGGGCCTCTCCCCGGTCTGGCTCGCGGTCTTCGCGGACGTGGGCGTCTGCCTGATCACCGTCGTCTGGTCCGCGCGGCTGCTGCATATCAAAGCGCCGGAGGCGGGTGGATCCGGCTGATCGAATAAAAGAATCCCCTCTCCTTCCGGAAAAATCCGTTGACAGCGAAGCTTGGATTGTGATATATTATTACTCGACAAAACCGTGGAGAGGTGTCCGAGCGGCTTAAGGAGCTGGTCCTGAAAACCAGTGATCTCCCAAACAGAGACCGCGGGTTCGAATCCCGCCCTCTCCGCCAGCGCCTTTTCAAAGTGAAAATCAAAACGAACACGCTGCCATGGAGAAGTACTCAAGTGGTGACGAGGCGCCCCTGCTAAGGGCGTAGGGCTCGAAAGGGCCGCGGGGGTTCGAGTCCCCCCTTCTCCGCCAATAAAGAAGCCGGGAACCGCATTTTTTAAGCGGTTTCCGGCTTCTTTATTTTTGTGCCGGCATTGCGGGCGGCGCCGTTTTTTATATGGAAAAACACGGGCTTCGTCCGTTTCTTTCCGATTGAAATCCCGGCGAAAAAAGAGTAACATGAAATTTAGGAAAAATCAGGGAGGGACGGTTATGGCTTCGGATATTCAAATCATCGACTTGACGCCGGACAATATCGCCGACTTCGGCGTATGCGGCTACAAGGATGTGGAAAAACATCTGGAACTTCGAAGAAAGATCGAATGGTTTGCCAGATATTATCCGAAAGGGCTGCGCATCAAAGCGCTGATCTCGGAATCGGGCGGATACCAAGGCATGCTCGAATACATCCCGGGGGAATACGCGCATCGCCCGGTCAGCGCCGAGGGGTACCTGTTCATCCACTGCATCTTCGTCGGATTTAAAAACGAGTTCAAAGGGAGAGGCTACGCCTCTTTGATGCTCGAAGAGTGCATCGACGAAGCAAAAAAGGCGAATAAGAAAGGCGTCGCCGTCGTCACGCGGGACGGCGCGTTTATGGCCAAGAAAGATATTTTCCTGAAAAAGGGGTTCGCGGTCGTCGACCGGGCAAAACCGGATTTCGAGTTGTTGGCGCTGAAATTTAACCCGGAATCGGAGGACCCGAAATTTAAGGAGATGTCCTTGCAGGAGTATTCCAAAGGCCTGACCGTCCTGCGTTCGCCCCAATGCCCCTATTCCGTTAAAAATGTGGACGCCATCCTCCAAACCGCCAAAAATATGGGTCTGGACGTCCGGCTGGTCGAGCTGGACGACGCGGAATCCGCGCAGCGGTCCCCATGCGCGTTCGGGACTTTTTGCATCATCCACGACGGCGTGATCCTGAGCCACCATCCCATCAGCAACACGCGGTTTGAAAATATCATGAAAGCAAAGAAATAACGAAACGCCGCCGAAAGCGGTATCCCCTGAAAAACCGTCTCCGCTGTCGCGAGCGCGCCTCCCCCGATGATTTCGCGCCCCCTGAAACGGCAAACTGAAATCGGGACACTCCCGTACTTTAAAACACAGGCGTCCGGAAACATGCCGTTTCCGGACGCCTTTTTTGCCTGCCGCGGCCGCCGGCCCCGCGCGGAAAACCGCCGCCCGACGGAGGGAATGATAATTTTATCCCGTTTTTTCATATAATACCCTTACCGCCCTGCCGCTCCGCCCCGTTTTCCCCGTCCGGCGGGCCGTTTTTCGGCGGCAGCATCACTTTTTTTGCGAAAGGAGGGATTCCCCGGCCGCAAAGGCGCCCGGCCGAAAGAGAACTCCCGGTCCCTTACGCCCTTTTCTCGTAAAAACATACGCGTTCGCGGCGGCCCGCGCGGTCTGGGAGGAGCTGCGCGCCGCGCTGTACGCAGCTCCCGCGATGCGAAAATTCCGCTTTTCGCGCGCCTAAAAGAAAAGCGGGAGGAGATCTATTTTTTGTAAATTATTAGTGTTGCATTTGATTCGGATTTAGATTATAATCATCCATAGATATCGGAATACAGATGTCCGCCCTGAGCGGACACTTCCGGTGTTTGATCATTTATAGGGAGGAAAAATTTCAATGAAAAAATTCGCGGCTATGTTTTTGGCGCTGATCCTCGTACTGTCTCTCGGCGCCTGCGGTACCCCGGAAAGCGGCGAAACCGGTGAATCCGGCTCTTCCGTCGCCGAGCAGCCCGAATCCGGCAACCCCGTCGTAAAAATCGGCATCTTCGAGCCCGCCTCCGGCGACAACGGAGCCGGCGGCAAGCAGGAAACCTTGGGCGTGGAATACGCGAACTCCGTGAGCCCCACCGTTGAGATCGGCGGCACCACCTACGACGTCCAGCTTGTCAAGGTTGACAACGAGAGCTCCAACGAGAAGGCGGCCACCGCCGCGTCCACGCTGGTCTCCGCCGGTGTTTCCGCGGTGCTGGGCTCCTACGGCTCCGGCGTCTCCATCGCGGCGTCCCCGACCTTTGAGGCCGCGGGCATTCCCTGCATCGGCATCACCTGCACGAACCCTCAGGTCACCGAGGGCAACCAGCACTATTTCCGCATCTGCTTCCTCGATCCGTTCCAAGGCACCGTCCTTGCCAACTACGCGTTCAGCGAGCTGGGCGTCACCAAGGCTTACTGCCTCTCCAAACTGGGCGACGACTACTCCGGCGGCCTTGTGAATTACTTCGTTCAGGCGTTTGAGGCCCTCGGCGGCACCTGCGTGCAGGATACCTTCCCCGACGGCAACTCCGACTTCACCTCCTATATCAACAACGCCAAGAACGGCGGCTGCGAAGTCTTCTTCTCCCCCGTCTCCACCGAAGCCGCGCAGCTGATCATTGACCAAGCGCAGTCTCAGGGCCTCGGCATGCCGATCCTTGCGGGCGACACTTGGGATTCCAACGTCATCCTGCAGGCCGCCGCGGGCAAGGATGTGGACGTCACCGTCACCACCTTCTATCCCGAAGGCGCGAACGCCGAGTTCGACAGCAGCTTCAAAGAGTGGGTCAACGCCGACTCCGTCCGTCTTGCGAGCAACGGCGGCGACGACACGGTTTCCGCTGTCACCGCCATGGGCTACGACGCGTACTTCTTCGCGCTTGAGGCCCTGAAGGTTGCCGCGAGCACCGAGCCGGCCGCGGTCATGCAGGCCCTCTGGACCACCGAGTATGACGGCGTTTCCGGCCATATCGCGCTCGACCAGACCAACGGCGACGCGATCCGCAACACCGCCTATGTCAAACACTGCAACACCGAGTCCGGCGCGTGGGACGCTCTGCCCCCGGTCACGATCGGATAAATTTACGCGAGGTTTGCCCAGCGGCGGGGGTCACCGGCCCCCGCCGCACTTTGTAACCGGCACGCTGCCGGCCGCTTTGGGCAGACTACGCCTATGCCGCTACAAAAAGGAAAGGGCGCTTTCCCTTTTGTAGCGGCATAAATGGAGGCAAAGATATGTTAGAATTTCTGCACAACAACCTGTCCTATATTCTATCGGGCATCTCGGTGGGCGGGCAGTACGCGCTGATCGCCATCGGCTACACGATGGTCTACGGCATTTTGCGCCTGATCAACTTCGCCCACGGAGACGTGTTTATGTGCGCGGGCCTGATGATGGTCTATCTGTCGGCTTCGATGCCCGCGATGGCGGCGATCCCGCTGGTTTTGATCATGACGGTCGTTCTGGGCTTTCTGATCGAGCGCTCGGCCTACAAGCCCCTGCGCAACGCGCCGCGTATGTCCGTCATGATCAGCGCCATCGGCGTGTCATACCTGCTCCAGAACGCGGCGCTCTACTTCACCGGGGGACTCGCCAAGGTCTATCCGACGATCCCGTGGCTCTCGAACACCGTCGTGATCTGGGACGCCACCACAAAGATGGTCACCGTCGTCACGCCGGTGCTCACCCTCGCTTTGGTGATCCTGCTGTCGCTGCTCATTAAGCATACCAAAGTGGGCATGGCCATGCGGGCCGTGTCGAAGGATTTTGAGACGAGCCAGCTCATGGGCATCCGGATCAACTCGGTCATCTCCGTCACCTTCATCATCGGCTCGTTCTTGGCGGCGGTCGGCTCCATGCTCTATTTCACGAACTACGCCTCCGTGACGCCGGTGTCCGGCGGAATGCCGGGGCTCAAATGCTTTGTGGCGGCGGTGTTCGGCGGAATCGGCAGCATCCCGGGCGCGGTCATCGGCGCGTTTATCATCGGAATCTGCGAGAGCATCATAAAGGGCGGCAGCTCCATCTTCGGCGTCCCCGGGAGCGGCTGGACCACGTTTTCCGACGCGTTCACCTTTGCGCTGCTCATCATCATTCTTGTCGTGAAGCCCACCGGCCTGTTCGGTGAAAAAGCTACGGACAAGGTCTGAGGAGGGATGAGCATGAAAAAGAAAAACAAAACCGAGCTCTGGATCGCCTGCTGCGCCATCGCGCTCGTCTATCTCGCGGTCTTTTTCCTTGAGCAGACGGTCTCCTCCGGGCACATCCTGTTCACCGTGCTCAAAAAGGGCGCCATCTACTCCTTGGTCGCCGTCTCCATGAACCTCTTGAACGGCTTCACCGGCCTGTTCTCTCTGGGGCAGGCGGGCTTCATGCTGATCGGCGCGTACGTCTATGCGATCTTCACCATGCCGGTGGCGGTGAAAGTCACCGAGCAGGTCTATAAATATTACGCCTGCGCCGTTCCGTTCGAGACCGGCATCTTCGTCGCGCTGCTCTCGGCGGGGCTCGCCGCGGCGCTCTTCGCGGCGCTGATCGGCCTGCCGGTGCTGCGCCTCAAATCGGATTACCTCGCGATCGCCACGCTTGGCTTCGCGGAGATCATCCGCGCCGTCTTTCAGTGGGACGCCCTCGGCCCCGTGACGAACGGCGCCAACGTCATGCGCGAGTATCTCGATCTGACGGACGTCACGATCCCGTTTACCGACATCCCGTTCCCGCCGACGCTCTACGTCTTTTTGGCGACGGGCGTCTGCATTGCGCTGATCGTGCTGCTCATCAACTCCTCCTACGGCCGCGCGTTTAAAGCGATCCGCGACGACGAGGTGGCGGCGGAGGCCATGGGCATCAACCTCTTTAAACACAAAGAGATGAGCTTCATCATCAGCTCCTTCTTCGCGGGGATCTCCGGCGCGCTGCTCGCCATGTACCAGTACACCGTGCAGGCGGCGCAGTTTAAGAGCGCCATGACCTACGAGATCCTGCTGATCGTCGTCATCGGCGGCATCGGCTCGGTCTCCGGCTCCTGCATCGCGAGCTTCCTCTATATCGCGGCCTCCGAGTGGTGGCTGCGCGGGCTCGACATGGGCCGCTTCCTCGGCATCGACTCCGCGACGGTCTTCCGCTCCGGATTCCGCAAGTTCGTCTTTTCGATCATCATCATGGTGATCGTGCTCTTCTTCTCGCGGGGACTCATGGGCGACCGGGAGATCTCCTTCCGCGGGCTCGCGAGGCTTCTGAAACGAAAGCCGAAGCTCGCGGACGCGGCGAAAGGGGGCGATGCCGATGCCTGAGAACGTGCTGCGCCTCGACGACGTGACGATGCAGTTCGGCGGCGTCGTCGCCGTCAACAACCTGTCCCTCGAAGTGAACCGCGGCGAGATCGTCGCGCTGATCGGCCCCAACGGGGCCGGCAAGACGACGGCCTTCAACTGCGTCACCGGCGTGTATGAGCCGACCAACGGCGCCGTCAGCTTCTACGGCAAGACCATCGTCGCGAACCACCCGCGCGGGGCGATGAAAAAGCTCTACGCGGGCGAAAACGCGGAGAAATACCTCGGCGAGAAGGCCGTGCACCCGGCGCCGGACCAGATCACGAAGCTCGGCATCGCCCGGACCTTCCAAAACATCCGCCTGTGGAAGAGCATGACGGTCTTTGACAACGTGCTGACCGCGAAACACATGCGGGCCAACCAAAACGTCTTTACGGCCACGCTGCGCGTCAGCAAAGAGGAAAAGCGCATGCGCGAGGAGACGGCCGCCCTGCTGGAGGAGCAAAACCTGCTGCAATATGCGGACGATCTGGCCGTGAGCCTGCCCTACGGCCTCCAGCGGAGGCTTGAGATCGCGCGGGCCCTCGCGACCGACCCGACGCTCCTGCTCCTCGACGAGCCGGCCGCCGGCATGAACCCGCAGGAGACGAAGGAACTCGGGGAGTTCATCGTACAGATCAAAAACAAATACGATCTCACGGTCTTTATGATCGAGCATCATATGGATCTTGTCATGCAGTTTTCCGACCGCATCTATGTCATTGATTTCGGAAAGCTCATCAGCAGCGGGACGCCTGCCGTCGTGCAGGAGGACCCGCGCGTCATAAACGCATATCTGGGGGTGAGCGGATGAGCGAGGCGATCCTCAGCATCAAAAACCTGAAGGTCAATTACGGCGGGATCGAGGCCGTAAAGGGCATCTCCTTCGACGTGCCCAAGGGCGACATCGTGACCCTGATCGGCGCGAACGGCGCGGGCAAGAGCTCGACGCTGCGCGCGATCGCGGGGCTTGTCAAGACAAAGAGCGGCACGATCGAGTTCGACGGCGAGAATATCGTGGGCAAGGACACGGCGACGATCGTCACCAAGGGGATCACCTTGGTGCCGGAGGGCCGGCGCATCTTCCCGGATCTCACGGTCGTGGAGAACCTGCGCGTGGGCGCCTATATGCGCAAGGACAACATCTCGGAGGACCTCGACTGGGTGTTCGAGCTGTTTCCGCGCCTCAAGGAGCGCTCGTGGCAGCCCGGCGGCACGCTCTCCGGCGGCGAGCAGCAGATGCTCGCGGTCGCGCGGGCGCTGATGAGCCGCCCCAAGCTGATGATGATGGATGAGCCCTCGCTGGGCCTCGCGCCGCTCATCGTGCGCGACATCTTCCAGATCATCAAGGAGATCAACAAGCGCGGCGTCACGATCCTGCTGATCGAGCAGAACGCGAATATGGCGCTCTCTACCGCCGACACCGGCTATGTGCTCGAGACCGGCAGCATCATCATGACCGGCCCCGGCAAGGAGCTTTTGGCCAATGAGGCGGTCAAGGCCGCCTATCTCGGCACCTGACGGCAAAAGCCCGCGGCGCTGATTGTACAAACAAAGAGAGGCGGCCCCGATGGAACCATCGGGGCCGCCTCTCTTTATATATCGCTTGAGCATGGGCAAACCCGCATGCTCAAAATCAGGTCTTCATCATAATTTCCCATTTTGTGATCCCCATATCGAGCGCCCGGTAGAGATACCGCGCCCCGATCGAGGCGTAAGGCCGCCACGCTTTGCAGCACGCCTCCACCGCCTCTTTGGCGGTGTCCCGCGTGTGATAGAGCCACCGGTACGCCTGCAAAAACGCCCCGTCCTCGTAGGGCAGCACGTCCTGCCGGTCGAGCACAAAAATCAGGTACATCTTCGCCGACCATGCGCCGAACCCTTTGATGGAGGTCAGGCGCGCGGTCACTTCGCCGTCCGAAAGCTTTGGGAATTCTTCAAACGGGATCGCGCGGCTCTCGCTCAGATCGGCCAGCGTTTTGATGGTCTCGGCCTTCCGCGTCGAAGCCCCGATCCCCCTGATCTCCTCGGCGCTCAGTTTCTTCACCGCCGCGGGGGTCACTTCCCCGCCGCACAGCTCCTCGAACCTGCCCGAGAGCACCTCGGCCACCCGGTTGGAAAGCATCTGCCCGATGACGAGATCCACCAGAAAGCGAAAAGGATCCCCATAGGGTTCATAAGAAATTTCCCCCACCAAGGAGATGGCCCTTGCGAGAAAGGGGTCCCTCCCGCAGAGATACCGCACCGCCTCGTTATCTTTTGAAAGCCGGATTTTTTCCCCCATGTCGTCCCTTCCGTTCTTTTATTTCTTACTCCGCGGCCGCCTCGATCGGGGTCAGTTTTCCGCAGAGCAGATACCTTGCGCCGTCGTATTCGTAGGAGCAGGTGCAGAGCGTCACGATCCGGTCGTCCGGCCCGACGCTCACGCCGGTCTGAAACGTGGAGTTTTCTCTCAGCGAATCGACATAGGCCGCAAGGTCCCCATCCCCGTCGAACAGGCCGCAGACCGGCTCGCCGCTTCCGTCCGAAAGGACGCCCGCGAAAAGCTCGACCGTGTAATCCCCGTCCGGCGTGTAGAGGGCCATCGACGGGTAATCGTCATAATAGCCCTGATCCTCGTAGTTTGTCAAGGAGGAGAACATCGAGCCGTCCTTCATGTTGTGCCCGTAGACGACCGTGTTCCGGTCCGAAAAATCGCCGCTGCAGCGGTAATCCATAAAAATGGAGCCCAGCTTGTTTTTCTCTCCATTAAAGAGATGCGTGAGGTAGTAGTCGTTGTCCTCGCCCAGCACGACGGGATAACTGATCTCGCCGTCCTCCGACCGGATCCACCCGACCACGTCGGGGCTGCCCTGCCGGAGCGCGGAAAAATCGATCTCCCAATCCGTATCCCCCGTCCCTATGCCGGAGACGGGCTCCGCGCCGGAGGCGTTTTCCGGGGAGGAGGCCTTGGCGGAGGCGATCACCCTCGCCTGCTCATAGGCGGCGCCGCCCTGCGCATATTCCCGGCCGCTGCGAAAAAGCAAATAGGCGAACGTCACGACCCCGATCGCGGAGAGCGCCATGACGACGCGCAGAAGAATCAAAAATCCATCCAAAAACGTTTTTCTTTCCGTTGCGGAAGCGCTCATAACAAATCCTTTCCAAAAAGAGCTCGCGGAACGGGCACCCCGAAAGGCGCCCGCGCCGCGAACCCCGCGTATGAGAAGATCAGCGGTTATCTTTGCCTTTCTTCTTCCTGAAAGACAGGCTCAGGCCCACCGATCCCAGAAGAAGCAGGACGGAACCCGCGAGCCCGGCCGTCCATGTGTTGTCCAGACTCTCGTCCCCGGTATTCGGGACGCCCTCTTTTTCGTTTACAAACGCCGCCGTCCTGCCGGACTCGGTGATCTTGCCGGAGGCCCCGGTGGAGGTGGTGCCGTAGCCGCCCTGCCCGGCCTCTTTTTCTACGACTTTGTAGACCGTGCCGGCCGGAATCCCCCGGATCACGACGGATTCCCCGTGTTTGAGCAGGATGGTCCCGCCGTCCTCGATGGAGCCGATCTTGCTGCCGGAATAGCGGAAAGAATCGTCCGTGTCGAAGCTCACGACGAACGTGAAGAGCTGGTCCCGGTCCCCAAGGTCGCCGTTCACCGTCTTGGTGATCGTCAGCGTGCCCCTTTCGACCGGCTTCTTGTCATCTTTTTTCGCGCGGTTTTTGGTGTTGGTAAAGGCGGCCGTCTGCTCCGTATCTTCGACGATGACGCCGGTCTCGCCCGTGCTGGCGGTGCGGTAGCCCTCGCTGCGGTAATCCGCCTCGGTCACCGTATAAGTGGTTCTCTTAGGCAGATTCACGATCGTGATGATCTCGCCGTGGGATAGATAGACCGTATCCCCGCTCCGGATTGTGCCCTCCGGCAGCTCCGCGTCGCCGCGGAAATAGGCGTATTCGCCCTCCAGTTCCTGTCCCTCGCCCTGCGCGTCCGCAAAGAAGGTCACCGTGAAATCAAAGATCTTCTCCGGGTCGCCGCGGTTTCCGGCCACGGTCTTGGTGATGACGAGGTCGCCCACCGTGCCCTCAAGGAAGTCTCTCACCGCAAGGGCGGCGTTGGCGCCGCTGCCGGGCTGGCCGTCGAGGGAGGAGATCACGGTGGAGCCGCTGGTCGTGACCGTCAGGGTGTGGACCGTCCGGTCGACGAGGTAGCCTTCCGGCGCTGTCGTTTCTTTCAAAATATAGGTGCCGTCCGGAATCACTTTAAATTTGAGCGCGCCGTCGACGCCGGTCTTGCCCGTCTTGACAACGGTCTCCCCGTCCGCGGCGTAAAGCGTGAACCACGCGCCGGCAAGCGGTCCGTTCTCATTTGGCGCGGCCGGGTTCGGGCCCGCTTTGGTGATGGTGATCGAGCCGTTTCTCAGCAGGCTCGCCACGGCGTCCACCCCTTGGACGCGATAGGATTTCGGTACCGACTCCTGCGTGGTGTCGCCGCCGATCAGGTCCACTTCGTTGGAGACCTCCTCGCCGAGCTCGCCCGTGATGTCGGTCAGATAGGTCAGGTGGTAGGCCTTGGTGTTATCCGGAAAGACAAAGGTCAGCGCGCGCTTCCCGGGGTTGTAGCCGATGTTGCCGTCGGCACCCTCGACCAGCGTGACCGGCGCGCCCTCGGTGTAGGTGCCGTCGGCGTTGAGGGTCATCTCGTGCGCCGTAATATACCCGCTGTCCAAAATCAGGGCGCCGCTCGCGTTTCTGCGCAGCTCGATGCCCTCCGAGAGGGTGTCCTCGAGCTTGGTGCCGGGCTGGGCGAGGTTATAGGGCCGGTAGTCCACCGTCCAGCGCAGTACGCCGGCCTCCGGCCAGTCATAGTCTTTGGTTAAAATGGTGCTGTTGATCGTGACGTTTTGCGTGCTGCTCACGCCGGTGGTCCATTTCTCGGTCTTCAGCGACACCGTGTTGGTATCCGTTTTCGACTGGTTCTCGCTGAAATAGGCGGCGGCCGTCGCGTCGGTGAGCTTCGCCTTGAGAAGGATCACATAAGGTTTCGTCAGCGCGGTGAAGGTAAACGTGGCCGTCCCGCCACTGATGACGGGGGTCAGGCCCGTCACGGTATCCGGCGTGATGTCCGAAGCCATGACGGAGCCGTCCGGGGTCCTGATGCCTTCAAAAATCAAGTAATTTACATCCTCGGAAAAGGGCACGAACTCCCAGCCCGCCGGCAGGGTGTCGGTGACGGTCGCCGTGCCGAGGGTCTCCCCGGACGCGTTTTTCGCGCCGGTGAGATTCATGCCGTTGGAGTTGACGCCGACGCGGAAGACGACCGATTTATCCTCGTAGTTGAAGCCGAGGGCCGCGGTGTCCGTGACGCCGGAGTTGACGCCGGCCGCCGGATCGGAGGCCGCGTCGCGGGTGAGCATCCGCTTGACCAGCATCTTGCTGTCGTAATTGACGCTGGCCGTCGCGTCGTTGAGCTTGTTGGTGCCACTGAAAAGCAGGACCGTGTTGCTGATGGAGGTGGTATCGTTTTTGGCAAAGTATTCGGGATTGAGGACCACGGTGTCGAACACGAACGTGTTGACGGCGTCCTTTACAAAGCCCGTAATTTCCAAAAGATCCGCGACGCGCACGCCATCCGAGATCCGCGTGATCGGGTGGACCACGCAGGTAAACCCGTCCCCGAAAAAGCTGCCTTCCGCAAATTTCTGATTGCGGCGCTGGGGGGCCAGCGACGTTGGGCTGACGTCGGCGGGGAGCCCCATCACCGTGCTGAGGTCCAGTTGGGCGCTGCCGTAGACGAGCAGGTCGTAGACCCTGAGGTCATCGATCGTCTGGCTCTTTGGGCTCACCTCGACGGTCCAATGAATCGTCTGATGGAAGGGGTCCGCAGTGCCCGATTTTTTGATCGGGTTGTAGCCGATCCCGACGGTTTTGGAGGCGCCGGGGGCGGGGGTGGTGGCCGGGAGGCCCTCCCATGAGAGGGTGGCGGTGTTCGTGTAGTTTTTGGTCCCGGATGTATACGCGTCATCCGGCACTCTCGTCACGATGATGAGCCGCGTCTTGGCGCTGATGTCGCCCAGCGCGTAGTCGCTGCCGGTCGGCGTGACCGAAACCGGGTTGACCCACGCGGTGCCGTTCCAAGTCTCCTTGGTCGCCGAGACCCACGTCAAGCCGGTCGGGAGCGTATCGGTGACGACCGCGTTCGTGAGCGCAGCCTCCATGTGGTTGACGGTGATCGTCCAAGTGATCGTGCGGCCGGTCGGATCGTAGATGCCGCCGCCAGGGTTGTCGTTCGTGGTGCCGTCCTTTTCGATCCACTTGGGGGTGAATCTCACTTCGTCCTCATCGCTGGCAAGAACCGTAACCGTCTCTCCGATGTCCTGAAGCTCGGCCTTGTTTTTAATCCTTTGCTCGGTGGTGGCGAGAAGGACCTCGTCGGAGAGCTTGGTGCTGAAGGTGATCTCCGCGGGGCTCATCGTTCCCGCGGGGAATTCATAGGTGAGCACGCCGTCCTCGTAAGTAAGCGCTCCGTCCTCGTCGTCGAGCGTCACGGAGTCTCCGTCGACCTCAAAGGTGTTTTCTTCGGTTTCTATATAAGCGCCCACGTCTCCGAGGTCGTCGGCAAGCCAGTACCCCGCGAGGCCGACGTCCTCGCCGCCCTGCGTCGCGGTGACCGTAACCGTCCAGTCGATGCAGCCGGTGGCGGCGTTCCGCACGCCCGACTTAGTGAGGCCATAGACGATCGGCACGGCCGGCACCGTGACGGTATAGGATTTTGTGAGGATCGTGACCTCATGGTCCCCCGCCTCGCCCGCTTCGCCGTCGTCGTCATATTCCAAATTGGCCGTGAGGTTCCTACAGGTCACGCTATTCAAGCCCGAATCCTCCAGATAAACCTCGTCCTCCCCGTCAAAGAGCACTTTGAGGGTCACCATCTTTGGATCGTCGGGGTCCGGCTCGAAGATGGCGTGCCCGACGATCGTACCCAACTGCTCGAGCGGGATGGAGGTGCTGGCAACCAGTTTAAAGTCGTCGCTCAGCTTATAGACGGCGTAGTCGCCCTTATGTACGACGTGCTCCGGCGTCGGTTCGTCGCCCAGCACCGGCACGCCGAAGGAGATTGTGATCGAGATCGGCTTCCCGCTCATAATGGGGTCGTCCTCCCCGATCTCCTCTCCGTCTTGGGTGATGACCGCCGTGAAATCCGTGAGATACTCGGTCACGTCGACGGGCACGGTGGGCTCGTCATCCGCGTATGCGGTGCTGACCGGCAAAAACGCGTTGAGCATCATGAGCAGCGCCAGCGCCCATCTCAGAAACAGCCATTTTTTCGTTTTCATCATGATCTCCACTTTCTTTCTGCAAAGGATATCGGTTTGGATGGCGGAAAAGGGGCGGGAAACCGGGGCCCCGCGGCGTCGCAAAACCCCCGCGGCAAAGGCCGGCGCCTCCCGCCCGTTTTTTTAGTTTTAAAACTCAATAAAGAAAGATTCTTAATAAGAAGTATATAGGAAACGCCGCCCCCGCGCTTGAAAATACCGGAAAGAGGTCCGCCTTTTCTGGACAAGGAAAGAAAAAAATCCAATATAAATTTCTTTGTTAAGAAAATAAAATGGCCAAACGCCTTTTTATCCGGTATAATCAGGCTATCAGAACCGCGGATCGGAGGGAAAACGATATGAAAACCGGTGCTTTATTAGGGGCGCTGATCGACGCCGCGCAGATCCAAAAGACGGACTTCGCCCTCAGCATGAATATGACGCCGAGCGGGCTGAGCAAAATCCTGACGGGCAAACGGCTGCCTTTTTTGAAAGAAAAAGAGGCCTTCAGCCGGCAGGCGGCCGCCTACTTCGCCGAGATCTTTTTCGGCTACGGCTGCTACCTGAAGCTTGGCCCCGTCTTCCCGGTCGTCTATGATTTCAACTCCAAATACGAGCTCGAAGTCTTTTTGGCCTCCGCGATCGAATACGCGCTGGACGGCGATTTTCTCGCGGAAAATGGGGAGAGCCCGGATTATCCCTGCAAGGAGCAGAGCTTTCTGGGCAAAAAGACTATGCTGAACCTGTTTTGCGTGATCCTCTCCGACTACGTCAGGGAAAACCGCGTATCCTCGATGGAATTTTACAGCGCCCTGCCGTTGTTCGATCCGGTCTATGCGGAGATCTTCGGCCGGATTCGGGTCGCCCTCAAGGAGGACCCCGCGCGCGTCTCCTTTCATCACATGCTCGATATTTCCTCGTTTGAGACGTCCTACGGCTCGGGGGGCGCCAACCTGCTCTCCTGCATCTTCAACGCGGAGCGGCATGTGGACCTCAACCTCTGGGAGACGGAAAAAACCGCGCAGTCCCCGTTTTTGCTGCTGAAGGGGCAGTTCCTGCTGATCTTCACGCTCCAGATCGACGGGAAGACCCCGCTGATGACGCTGATCCGCCACAAGGCGTACCTGACCATGTTTTTTAACAATCTGATGCGGAGGAACACACGGAAGATCAGTTACAACCGGGAGGAGGCGCTCCGGCTTCTGGAGACCGATTCCTCCCTCTCCGCCGATCTGATAGGCGAGCATCTGGACGCCGTATATATCTTTTTGCCCATCGGCTATCTGTCCGACGCGGAGGAGATCGGGCGGATGAGCGGCAAGGATTCCGTGAAAAAGGGCGTCGCGGAGCTCTTTTGCTGTGCCCTCGAAAAATGCGACGCGTTTTTTCTCTCCGTCGACAGCCTGTCCTCTTTTTACTGCACGGGGAAAGTCATCATCCCCCTGCTCGGCACGATAGAGATCGCGAAAGACCGGCGCATCCCCTTTTTGATGCGCTACGACACCGCGATCAATAAAAAGGCCCTGCACAGCAAGGTGCGGATCACCGGCAGCGAGGTTCCCAAAATGTTCGCGCTCTGCGCAAAGGGACTCAGCCTGATCTATCTGTACGACGACGCCTCCGGGGCCGAGAAGATCCACTGTTTTCATTCCGACATCGTCCAAGACATTCTGAGCGTCGAGGTGGCGGACGGTTCGGTTCAGTTTATGGAATTCAGCCACGAACTCTGGAGCTCCTACATCGGCGGCCTCTCCAACGGGCAGTCGTGGATCTGAGTTTTTGACCGCGGCCGGGCCGTCGGTTGCGGCGGTTTCTCGCTCCGTGCTCATTGAAAAGATTTGATGCTAAAGCGAAAACTTTTGCGGACCCGGGAGGCCGGTTTCTCTCCCCCGGTCCGCGGGATCAGATGCCCCCGCCGCCCCAAATCCCGCCCGCTCCCCGGGCGGGATTTGGGGCGTTTTTTTCGGGCAAGAAGCCGCGCGCGGCCCTCTCTTTTGCGGGCCGCCGCGCGAAATTTACGGAATCCGACGAAAAACGCCGCCCGGCGCTTGATTTTTGTTCCCTATTTTTTGTATAATCCTTATGGATTGGAGATTTTTTCCGGGAGCCGGCGCGGCGAACCAAGATAGCGGAAGGATGGAATCGTTATGAAAACAAGATGGATCGGAATTTTGCTGGCCGTGTGCCTGACCGCGCTCCTCGCGGGATGTGCGGCGGAGCCGGCGGGCGGGCCCGCGTCCGGCGCGGAGAATGTCCCGGAGACCGTCGTATTCGCGGACCCCGTGCTGGAGCGGATGGTGCGGGAGCAGCTCGGCAGGCCCGACGGGGAGATCACGTCGGCCGACGCCGAGGCGGTGAAAGAACTGCGCCTCGACATCGAGTGGCAGCCGGAGATCCCGGAGGAGACAAAGATCAGGGATCTCCGCGGCCTCGAATCTTTTAAAAATCTGGAGTCGCTCGAGCTGCAATTCCACGCGATTTCCGATATTTCGCCGCTCGCGGGGCTTACGCAGCTCATCTCTTTATCGCTGGGCGGGAACCCGGTCGCGGACCTCTCGCCCCTCTCCGGCCTGACGAACCTCACATGGCTCACCCTTTTTAACTGTCAGGCGGAGGATTACGCCCCGCTCGCGAACCTCACGCATCTCGGCGGGCTGATGCTGGGGTACTCCACGATCTCCGACGTGAGCGCGCTTGCGGGCCTCACGGAGCTGTCCCGGCTGGACCTCGCGAACACCGGGGTCGGCGACGTCTCCCCGCTGGCGGGCCTGACGAATCTAAATGCGCTTTTCCTCGCGGGGTGCCCGATCGCCGATTACTCGCCGCTCGCGCAGATCTACCCCAGTTTGCTGGAAAAGGATTTTGCCATGCCGCTCTCCCTTGCGGAGCTGGGGTTTGTCCCGGCCAACGACGGGCGGGAGATGAGCTTCTTTATCGGCAACGCGACCGAGATCAAGATCGGCCGCCCGGAGTGGAACGCGGGAGCGGAGGGCTACGAGGGCTTCATCTTTCTGTTTGAGCGGCTGGAAAACGGCTCCGCGCTCGCGGTATCTTATTCCCCGGAGGCGAAACGATACGACATGAAGGTGGATACCGGCGACGCGAAGACCGGCTACGCCTATTTCGCGGAGAGCGGGGAATACGATTTTGAGGGCAGCACGCGCGAGGAGGCCGAGGCGCTTTTGGAAACGGTGCTCGGCGCCCCGGATTCCGGCGATCCGCTCATGGGCCCCGTCTCCCGCTTTAACGAGACTTTGCTCTCCAACTTCGGGATCGGCGCCGACGCGCTCTACGCCCTGCCGATGGAATACGCGACCCTCGCCGGACTGGGGTTTGAAAACCGGATCACGGGCGAAGCCTGCTGCGTCTATACGGACGAAAACGACCCCTCCCGCACCGTCGCCGTGCACCACCCCGAATGGGGCGACAAGGAGTGGAGCGTCGAATATGCCGAGTCGGTCGACGGCCGCCTGCTCCGGGTGTGGTATTATAAAGAGGAACAGCGGTTTTACGTCCGGGCGGAGGCCGCGGACGGAAGCGCCGCGGATTATGAATATCTGGTAAAAGAGGATCTCTACCGCGGCGGCATGGCGCCGGAGGGGATGAGCTCGGAGGAATACTTCGCGGGCGTCTATCCCGACCCGGCCCCTGAAGACATTTACGGCGAGGCGATCCGGCGGATGGAGCGGGAGATCCGCGACCGCTTCGGCCTCGGCGTCGACGAGCTCTACGCGCTGCCGGCCGGGGAATAGGCCGCCTCCCGGTCTTTTTCCCGCAGCCCTATGATTTTTGCCCCGCGGGGAGAGCCCCCGCGGGGCCTTTCGCCGCGACAGGCTTTTTTGGCAATAATTTACCGGAGATCTTGCATTCGGGCAAACACCTATTGTATCATAGAGAAACCATCCCCCATTCTTGCGGCAAAGGAGGCGATCGTATCCAGAATTTCGTATACGCGGAGCTCAACCTGTTCTGCCTTGCCATTCTGCTTTTGATCTCCTTGAATATTTACCGGCGCAGCAGCCTCTATCTGCCCGATCAGCAGCTATACCTCGCTCTGATCCTCACCGACGCCCTGATCCTGATCCTCGACTCGGCGATGCGGCTCTTCGACGGCATGCCCGGCACCGCCGTCTCCCTCGCCTACCCGATCGCCTATGGGTGCTACTTGGTCTTAACCCCGGTGATCTGCGCGCTGTGGAATTTTTACGCGGACTACTATATCCATAAAAGCCAGTCGCGCCTGAAAAAAATCCTCCTCCCGCTGATGATCCCGGCCCTCGCGAACGTGGCGCTCGTCATCCTCAACGTCTCGGGCGGCATGCTGTTTGTGATCGACGAGAACAACGTCTCCCGCCACGGGCCCTATTTCTACGTGACGGCGGGGATCGGCTTTTTGCTCTGCGCCTACTCGGTGGGCTATGTGCTCCTGAACCGCAAAAGGCTGCCCTCCAAGGAATTTGCGACGCTTCTCTTTTTCCCCCTTTTCCTGATCGCCGGGGGCGTCGTCCAGTCGGTGTACGACGGCCTTTCGCTCCTTTGGGCCTGCGCGACGTTCTCGCTGCTGCTGACGTTCATCAACATCCAAAACGTCCAGCTCGACACGGATTACCTGACGAACCTCCACAACCGCAGGCAGCTCGACAACTACCTGCATGTCCGCAGCCAGCGCCTGCGCAGCAAGGTGATGGCGGGCGTCATGATCGATTTGGACAGCTTTAAATCCATCAACGACACCTACGGGCACGACAGCGGGGACCGGGCCTTGAAATATGTCGCCGACATCCTGAGGGAGACCTTCCGGCGGGGCGACTTTCTGGCGCGGTACGGCGGCGACGAATTTGTCGTCGTGATGACGCTCCGGGACCGCGCCGATCTGGAAAAAATCATGCGCCGCCTCCGCGAAAACGTGGCGCTCTTCAACGCCAAAAAACTGGTTCCCTATGAGATCAGCCTGAGCGCCGGCTGCGAATGCTATTCCCCCGCGTACGCGAGCGCCGCCGATTTTTTAAAGCACATCGACGACCTGATGTACCTCGACAAACAAAAGACAAAAATCTCCTGCGCCTCTTGACGGGAGCCGCGCCGCCACCGGCGAAAGCCGCACGGAAAGCGCTTTCTTCGGCGGTTTTTCCGCCGGAAAAAGGGCGCGCGCGCCCATGGCAGGATTACCCACTCATTTTCACGCCCGGGCGATCCATACTGTTTATGAGGTGACGGTATGGCGGATTATAAAGAGATGTACCTTGCTATGGTGCGCGCGTCGGAGAAGGCCGTCCGCGTTTTGATCGAGGCGCAGCAGCGGTGCGAGGAGATGTATATCGGAGCGGAAGAGGAGCACCCGGCCGTCTTCGATTTTCACGACCCGCGGGGGCCGGGCGGCGGCTAACATACGGCGGCCCGCGGCGGGCCTCCGCTTTTTGGCGGAGGCCTTTTTATGCGCCGAAGAGCGCCGGGGACATGGCCGGGCGGAAAACGGCCCTTTGGGCAAACCGCGCTCGGGAACATAGCCGGACGAAAAGCCTCTCTTTGGGCAAACCATGCGCCGGGGACATGGCCGGGCGGAAAACGGCCCTTTGAGCGAGCCGCGCTCGGGAATATAGCCGGACAGAATGCGGCCCCTTGGGCGAACCATGCTCCGGGGGCGAAAGCGCGAAAAAACGCGCGGCGGCCGGCTCCCCAAGCAGGAATCCGCCCGTTTTTTTGCACTGTCATTAGGAACCTGCCGCCCGTTTTTTTGCCGCGGCGGGAAATCTTTTCCAGCGTCGGACGCCCGCTTGTAATTAAAAAAGAAGGGTGTTATACTTTATTATTATGCGTCATAAGGATGGTCACGATTATGAGTTTTCTCGATAAGCTGAAAGATCTCAAAAACGACGCGGAGGCCGGGGCCAAAGATATTTTGCGCAAAAGACCCCGGGCGGACGCGGAGACGGAGGACGAGGAAGAAGAAAAACCGTTCGGTACATATATGGGCGGCGACGCCCGGATCTACGAGCCCGCCGGGGAGATTCCCTCCCCGGAAGGCGAATCTGACGGCGCGGACGCCCTCCCCGAAGAGACGCTCCCGGAGGAATCCGGGACCGAGTCGGCCGACTGGGACGACGGCGCGGCGGCGGGCGCCGCGGGCGGCTTCTCCGGGAAACTGAAAGGGCTTGCCCAAACCGTCCGCTCGATGCCGACCGGAAAGCTGATCCTGCGCCTTGGGATCGTCTCGGCGGCCATCGTGCTGCTGCTCGTCTTGCTCATCGCCTCCTGCTCCTCCGGCGGCCGCACGCCGGGAGAGGAATCCGAATCCGGCCCCGTGATCGTTGAAAGCGAGAGCTCCAATGAAAACTCGGAGGCGGAGCCGCAGCCCGTCAAGGTCGTCAGCAGGCTCGAGCAGATCGCCGCGGCCTTCAACGCGAACGACGACGTGGTCGGCTGGCTCAACGTCCCGGGCCTCGCCGACGTGAATTCCGTGGTCTGCCAAGACAAGAATTCCTACTCCTACAACTACCGCGACGCCTTGGGCAAATACATCTACAACACCTACTGGATCGACGGCGCCTACTACTCGAGCAAATACAACACGTTCGAGGGCGGCTCGGCGGGCCTGTCCAAAAATACCGTCATCTTCGGCCACAGCGACCTCGGCTCGACCAACCTCGATTATAAGGCCGACGACGCGACCGGCCCGCGCTTCTCCCAGCTTTTCTACTTCACGGACGAGAGTTTCGCCAAAAAGACGCCCTACCTCTTCTTCTCGACCGCCGATCAGGATATGGTCTGGGAGGTCTTTGCGGTCTTTTACAACGACAAAGCCATCGACGGCAAGGCGTACTGGTACATCGACACCGCCCCGGACGACTCCTCGTTTGAATTTCTGATCAACACGGCAAAGAGCCGTTCCCTCTACACCTACAACGTTCCGGTGACCAAGAGCGACAAGATCCTGACCCTCTCCACCTGCACGGTGGGCTGGGGGCTCGCGACCCGCGAGAACTACCGCTTTGTCGTGATGGCGAAGCTCGTGAGCGACCCCAAGACCGCGATGAAGACGGAGGCTACGTTCGTGGCCAACCCGGACGCCGTCCTGCCGCCGATCACGCCGATCGTCCCGAAGGCGGAGCCCGCCTCCGGGGCGGAGAGCGGCTCGTCCGCGGGCGGCTCCGCCTCGAGCGGTTCCATGGCCAGCAAGCCCGCGACGTCCGGCACCGCGGCGACCAGCAAGCCCGCGACGGGCAACTGAACCCCCCACCGGATCCGATATGCTCAAAAAATACCGCGCCGTCTGAAAATTCAGACGGCGCGGCGCTTTTTATATGGCGAAACGAAAGGGGCGAAAGCGAATCCACCCCATGGAGAGGCCCCGTGCGCGGAGATCTCCGGGCGCGGGCCCCAAGCGGTCAGGGCTTTACGGTGATGACGCGGCTGCCGCTCTCCCCGGAGGAGGCATCCCATCGCGGAGAAAAATCTTCCGGCAGAGCGCGCGGGCCTCAAGCGGTCAGGGCTTCACGGTGATGACGCGGCTGCTGCTCTCCCCGGAGGAGGCATCCTCCCCGGAACCGGACGGCCCGGAGGAGGCCCCCTGCGAGGTCTCCGGCCGGTGCGACGGCTCGACTTGGGAGACCGTCTCCTGCGGCGAAGCGCCCGCCGGGACTTTATACTTCCCGACGAGGACGGTGTTCGGCGCGCCCCCTTTCCGCAACGCGGCGAGCACGGCGGCGAGGTTCTCCTCGGACAGGCCCTCCGTCTCCACGAACGGGAGCAGCAGGCTGTTTTTATCGTGGCCGAGCGCGCCGAGCAGCGCGCCCGCCGCGGCGGAGAAGTCCTGCGGCAGGGTCTCGTAGGCGAGCGCCCCGGTAAGCCCCGCCGCCCCGGCGAGGGACCGAAAATCCAGCGCCGGCGCGTAGCCGGAGGCCGGGAGCGCGGCCGGGCCGCCCCCATAGACGGAGGTGGCGCCAAGGACGACCTTGGAGGCGTCGTACGCGGCCAGCACCGGGACGGACTTCTGCCCCGCCTCCGCCACGGCGAGCTCCGTGAAGCTGCGCAGGACTTCGAGGCGGTCGAAGCTCTCGTTTGCGAACCACGCGTATTGGACGCCGCGGTCCGGCGGGAAGCGCAGGCCGTCGAGCACGACGGCGTCCGCGCCGAAATTCGCGGCGTCGCAGACGATATCGAGCACGTATTTTCTCGCGGTGTCGGAGCAGGGGTTGAGCCACGGGCGGCCGCCGTTCTCGGCGCTGTCGTCGAGCCAGAGCACGCCGTCGGCGCTCCCGTATTTGACCGAGGCCTCGTAGCAGCCGGAGGGCGCTTTGTGGTCCTCAAAACAGTAGATCCGGGCGATCACGCCGTATCCGGCGGACTTCGCCTCCCCGATCCGCGAGGTGAGGTCCGCGGCGTTTTCCGCCTCGGTGCCGTATTCCGCGACGCTCGACTGCGGCGAGCGGTAGGTCACGATCCCGCCGGCGTTCTTCAGGTCGAACACGACGGCGTTGATATTGGCATCCAGCCCGGCAAGGAAGGCGGAATAGAGGGCGTCGTCCGCGAAGGCCCTCTCCGGGACCGGGGCGGCGAGGATCGGCTTCGCGAAGAGAGTGTCCGGCTCCTCGGCCTCCGGCTCGGAGACCGAGGACTCCGGCTCCGGCTCCCGCACCTCGGAATTGAGCAGCACCTGAACGAGCGGCTCGTAGGCAAACCACCCCGCGGCAAACATCAGCAAAACCCCGGCCGTGATGACCGCGATCTTGCGGTAAAGCCTGCGCCGCGGGTCGATGATGCGGTCCGCGGAGCGCTTGATCTGATAAAAGCCTTTTTTGTTTTGATGGTAGCGGCCGCCGCTGCGCCGGATTTTAAAAACTCTTGCCATGTTCTTTCCTTTCGGATCAGGTCGGGAGCTGATGCCCGATCAGCCCGTAAAATGCGAGAGAGAGCAGCCCGAGATAAATTAACAGGACCGGCAGCCCCCGGAACGCCCTCGGCACGCGGCAAAGCGTGATGCGCTCCATGCCCGCCCCGATCAGCACGACGGCGAACACGAAGCCCGCGGACATGCCGAAGGAATACCCCAGCGTCCGGAAGAGGTCCATGCCCTCGTTATACGGGATCAGCAGGCTGCCGAGGATCGCGCAGTTGAACGTCGCCGAGGCGAGACGTTTGCGGATATTTTCAAAGACTCCGGGCCAGAATCTTTTTGTGACCACGTAAATGAGCACGTACATCGCGGCCATGCAGGCAGTAAACAGTATTGGCATCAGCACATACGCGTATCCGGTCTTTGTGATAAAATCGCGCAGCGGATAGACGACGAGCGACGAGACGACCGTGATGATCGTGAGCAGCACGGAGTAGCGCACGAGCTCCTTGGGGTGCTTGAGCATGTAGAGGAGCCAGCTTGTGCCGAGCGCCCGCGCAAAGACGATGTTCTCAAGAAACAGGGCGGTCAGCGCCGCGCCGATAAAACTGAGCAGGTACGTCATTTCTGGTCCTCCTTCCCGCCGGAGAAATGTTCATAGGGCTTCGCGTGAAACAGGATGCGCAGGCCCTCGATCCCCGCGGCCAAAAATCCGGCGATCAAAAACCCGGAGAAAGGCAGCGCCAAAGCGGAGGCCTTCCTTTGCAGGATCGCGTAGCCCCAGAGGGAGCCGTTGCCGAGCAGCTCCCGGGCCCCGCCGATCAGCGCCGCCACGATCAGGAAACCGAGGCTGAAACAGACGCCGTCCAGCAGGTTGAAGACGGCGCTCTTCTCCTCGGAGATCAGGCGGGAATAGGCGACGACGACCGTGTTGAGCGCGAGGAGCGGCAGATAGATGCCGAGGGAATCGAAGATCGTCGGGGAGATCGGCGCGACCGCGGCCTGCGCCGTAAAGAGCATCGACATCGAGACGAGGGCGTAGCAGAGGATGCGCCACGTCTTGGGCACAAAATGGGCGACGAGCGGCGCGAGCAGCAGCACCGGGATCGTCACGATCGCGAAGGTGATCGAGAGGGCCACGGCGTTTTGCAGCGAAGTGGCGCCGATGACGATCTCCCCCATCACCATCCCGCCGACCAAGACCGGGTTTGAGAACAGGATCTTGCCGAGGCTCTCCTGTAAAAGGGAGGCGGTCGCGGCGTTCATCTTTTTCATACGCCCACCCCCGTTTCCGTTTTCTTTTTGAGGCCGGGCTTCGGCTTTTTCTCCCTCGGCGGGCGTTCCGCCCCGGAGGCCGGGAGCTTTTTCTCCGGCAGCAGCGCGCCGCGCCGGATTTTATGGAGCAGATGCTCGCAGACGCGGTCGAAGAGCGGCGCGGAGACGTTCATCAGAATCAGGGCGAAGACAAAGCCGTCCTCGAACCCGCCGAAATAGCGGAACAGCATGGCCACCACGCCGGCGGCGGCCCCGTAGAGGAGCTTCGCGAAGTCGCGCTTCGGCGAGGTGACCGGCTCGGTCATCATAAACACGGCGCCGAACAGCAGCATGCCGGAGCACAGCTCCCACCCGACGGAATCGAACACGCCGAACGGGGAGCGCGGCCACGCCGTCGCCATCAGGCCGCACACCAGCAGGAAACTCGCCGGCGTGCGCCAGCCGATCGTCCTGCGGACCCACAGATAGAGGCCGCAGGCGAGGATCACAAGGATATTTGTCGCGCCCATAGGCCCGGAGGCGTTGCCGAGGATCATGTCGAACAGATCGAGGCCCGGGATCGCGCCGCGCATCAGGCTGTGCGCGGGGCTGACGGCGGTCTTGGCGACCGCCTCGCCCACGACCGCGAGCTGCTGCATCGGGGCCGGATAGCTGAACACCTGCCCGGGCCAGCAGATCGCGGCGAACGCGAACCCGACCGCCGCGGGATTAAACAGGTTGTTGCCCGTGCCGCCGAACGGGAATTTGACCGCGAGGATCGCGATCGTGCAGGCGGCGACGATGATATAATACGGGACGGACGCCGGCATCAGCAGCGGGATCAAAAGCCCGGTGACGGCCGCGGAGAGGTCCCGCAGGTCCGGGCGGCGGCCGCAGACCAGCACGCCGAGCAGATCGAGCGCCCACGCGGTCGCGGCCCCGGTCAGCCCGAGCAGCAGCGCCCTCGGGCCGTAATAGAACCAAGCGATCAGGTACAGCGGCGTCAGCGCGACGACCATGTCCGCCATGACGGTAAACAGGGACTCGCTCGCGCGGACATGCGGCGCGTTTTGAAGGATCAGGCCGTGCTCGTTCATTCGGCTGCGCCCCCTTTCTCGGAGAGAACCTTTTCGGCGGCGAGGCTGCGCTTCGCGGCGAAGATCGCGGAGCCGATGTCCAGTTTGGAGGGGCAGACGTAAGAGCAGGCCCCGCAGCCGATGCAGCGGTCCACGTCGTAAAGCTCCAGCAGGTCTTTGCGCCCGAATTCGGCGAACCGGCGCAGCTGGCTCGCCGAGAGGCCCTCGGGGCAGGCGTGGTCGCAGCGCCCGCAGCCGATGCAGATGTAGCCCAGACTCTTGTGGCTCTCGCGGAAGGCGAGGATTCCCCTCGTCATCACCCCGACTTTTTCCTCCTCGGGGTCGGAGACCGAGCGCCCGGTCATGGAGCCGCCGACGATCACCGCCTCCGGGTCCGCGGCGAGGCCGCAGAACCGTAAGACTTCGGAGACCGGCGTGCCGACCGGCACCTCAAGGTTGCGGGGGTTGGCGACGGCGTCCCCGGCGACCGTCACAAAGCAGGTGGTCTGCGCGATGCCGCGCTCGGCCGCCCGCACCAGATGTAACAGCGCCCCGGTGCCGGCGCTGAAGGTCTTTTTCTCTTTTTGAAACTTGTGGTAGGCGCGCATCTCGGCCGGATACCGCCCGCCGAAGCGCATCACCTCGACGCCCGCGAGCTTCTTCGGGATGCGGATGGTGATGTCGAGCACGTGGCGGTAGACCGCGACGCGGGTCTTCGACAGGTCGGCGTGCGCGGCTTTCGCGCAGAGCTCGAGCGCGAGCGCGATCTTCTCCGGCTCGTGCAGGGCGATGTTGAGCTGGCTTGAAATGTACGGCTCGTCGTCGATGGCGTCCGCGATCACCGCCTCCACGCCGCGCTTGTCGGCCTCGATGAGTTTCTCATAAAGGGAGCGCCCGTCCGACTCGTCGATGATGTCCGCGAGCCGCGCAAGCTCGGTGATCTCCTCCGGCCGCAGCTCCCGCGGCAGGATCTCCTTAAAAGGATTGGAGAAAGTGCGCGGGGCGTCCGGTTTCATCACCGCCATGTCTCGGGAGAGCATCGGCTCCTTGCGTTGCTCAAGGACGATGCCCGGAATGAAATACAACATAATTGCCTCCGGTAATCAGGTTTCCGGCCCCGGAAGCGCGGCAGATCGCCGAACTTCGCCGCCGGGCCGGAACAAAAATCAAAATATGCGAAGGGAAAGGTTACAGGGCGGCTTCCGCGGCCCCGCGCAGGTTTCGGATCGCCAAGGCGTAATCCGTCTGGCAAAAGAGCGAGGAGCCGGCCACCAGAATGTTCGCCCCCGCTTTGACCGCGATGGGCGCGGTCTGCTCGTCGATGCCGCCGTCCACCTGAATATCAAGCGGGCGGCCGATGCGGGCGGCCTCTTTTCGGATCGCGGCGATCTTGGGCGTCATGTCCTCCATGAAGCTCTGGCCGCCGAAGCCCGGCTCCACCGTCATCACGAGCACCATGTCGATGAAGGAAAGATACGGAAAAACCGCCTCCGCCGGCGTTTTGGGCTTCAAAGAGATCGCCGGGGAGATGCCAAAGGACCGGATCTTTTCGATCACGGCCATGGGCTCGTCATCGGACTCCAGATGAAACGTGATGAGCCCGGCCCCGGCCCGGACATAATCCTCGATATAGCGCAGCGGCTCCGAAATCATCAGGTGCGTGTCGAAAAACATGGAGCTCGCCTTGCGCAGGGAGCGCAAAACCACCGGGCCGTAGCTGATGTTGGGCACAAAATGCCCGTCCATCACGTCGAGATGAAGCATATCCGCCCCGGCAAGTTCCATCGCCTTTGCCTCCGCGCCGAGATTCGCAAAATCGGCCGAGAGCAGCGAGGGGGAGATCCGAATTCCCATTCTGACGCCGCCTTTCTATATCTGAAGAATATAGAGAATCAGTTTATTTTAACGCAAAGCGCGCGATCCGTCAACCGAAAGGGCACAGCGGCACGGAAAATTCACAATTTCGCAGGCGAAATCGGCGCTTTTCTGTCTTATTTTCAAAATTTATGGTAAAATATAAATAGGAAAAATTACACGCTCTCACAGAATCTTCGCAACGGGAAGGGATCACACAAATGATATATACGGACACCGCGCTTTATGAAAAAAAAGCCTCCCTGCTCGGCATGGGCACCATGCGCCTGCCGAAAAAGGAGGACGGCTCCATCGACGTTTCGCATACCGAAAAAATGGTCGCGCTCGCGATGGAGCGGGGCGTCAACTATTACGATACCGCCTTTTGCTACCACGGCGGCGAGTCCGAGCGCGTCATGGGGGATCTGCTCGCGAATTACCCGCGGGAGAGCTTCTTCCTCGCGGACAAGATGCCGGTCTGGCTCTGCAAGGACGAGACGGACGTGCGGCGCATCTTCGACGAGCAGCTCCAAAAATGCCGGGTGGAGTATTTTGACAACTACCTCGCCCACTCGATCGACAACGAGGATTACCCGGACATGGTGCGCTCCGACGCCTACCGCGTCCTGCGCGAAAAGAAGGAGCGGGGCCTCATCCGCAGGCTCGGCTTCTCCTTCCACGGCGACAAGGCGTTGTGGAAGACGATGACGGAGGAGTACGACTGGGACTTCGCGCAGATCGAGATGAACTACCTTGACTGGAAGGAGCAGGACGCGGAATACCTCTACAACTGGCTTGTGGAGCATAAACTTCCGATGATTATCATGGAACCGGCGCGGGGCGGGTACCTCGCGAACCCGCCGGCCGCCGTGCGCAAAATCTTGGAGGAGGCCTGTCCCGAAAGCAGGCCCGCGGAGCTTGCCTACCGCTGGTTTTTCGGCAAGCCCGGCATTTTTACGATCCTGAGCGGCACGTCCGACCTTCGGCAGATGGAGGAAAACTTGGCGGTGTTCGATGCCGGGGAGCCGCTCCGCGGGGCCCGGGCGGAGGCGCTCGCCCGGGCGGCGGAGGTTTTGATGCGGATGGAGCGCATTCCCTGCACGGGCTGCGGCTACTGCCTGCCCTGCCCCGCCGGCATCGATATCCCCGGCATGCTGAAACTGCTGAACCGATTCTTGGAAACCAAGTATTCTTTGGAGGCCAAAAACGCCTACCTCAAATTCCCGGAGGGGCGGCGCGCTTCCGCCTGCGTCTCCTGCGGGGCCTGCGCCTCTCATTGCCCGCAGGGAATCAAGGCTTACGTCCATATGGAGGAGCTTTCCGACACG
>Ga0116177_10000392_pt1 | contig 32671 bp, 22 predicted proteins | sample AD_STIC10_MetaG_FD_89750 | JGI IMG/M metagenome (GOLD analysis project Ga0116177, IMG submission 89750) | Active sludge microbial communities of municipal wastewater-treating anaerobic digesters from USA - AD_STIC10_MetaG | ecosystem: Engineered > Bioreactor > Anaerobic > Digestate | place: USA... | reverse complement strand
CGGATCGTGTCCTCGTCGTGCTCGACGACGACCAGCGTGTTGCCCTTGTCGCCGAGCTTGTGCAGCGCGTCGAGCAGGATGCGGTTGTCGCGCGGGTGCAGGCCGATCGTCGGCTCGTCGAGCACGTAGCACACGCCCTGCAGGTTGCTGCCGAGCTGCGCCGCCAGGCGGATGCGCTGTGCCTCGCCACCGCTGAGCGTGGGCGCGGCGCGGTCGAGCGTCAGGTAGCCCAGGCCCACGTCCTCGAGGAACTCGAGCCGGCTGCGGATCTCGCTGACGACGTCGCGCGCGATCTCGGCGTCGCGCCCGGCGAGCTGCCGGCCTTCGACCCAGCGCCGCGCGTCGGCCACGCTCCAGGCGCCGATCGCGGTGATCGACTCGCCCTCGAAGGTGACGCCGCGCGAGGCCGGGTTCAGGCGCGTGCCGGCGCAATCCGGGCACGGCGCGTCGACCACGCCCTCGACCTCGGCCTCCTCCGACGGGAAGCACTGTTCGCGGCCCTTGGTGTCGTCGGCGCGTTTCGAGTCGTCGTAGGCCTTGCGCTGCTCGCGCGTCAGCGCCAGGCCGGTGCCCACGCAGGTGGTGCACCAGCCGTGCTTGCTGTTGTAGCTGAACATGCGCGGGTCGAGCTCGGGGTAGCTCGTGCCGCAGGCCGGGCAGGCGCGCTTGGTCGAGAAGACCTTCACGCGGCCGATGTGCGCGGTGGCGGTGCCGGCGATCATCGCGCCGGCCAGGCCGTCCAGCGGCCCGAGCAGGTGCATCACGCCCTTGCCGAGATCCAGCGTGCGGGCGAGCAGCGCGCGCAGCTCGGCCTCGTTCGCCGGGTCGACCACCAGGTCGCCCACGGGCAGCTCGAGCGTGTGCTCCTTGAAGCGGTCCAGCCGCGGCCAGGGTGCGACCGGCACGAACTCGCCGTCGACGCGCAGGTGCGTGTGGCCGCGCGCCTTGGCCCATTTCGCGAGGTCGGTGTACAGGCCCTTGCGGTTCACGACCAGCGGCGCGAGCAGGCCGACGTGCTCGCCGCGGTGGTCGCGCAGCAGCTGGGCGGCGATGCTCTCGGCGCTCTGCGGACGCACCGGCGAGCCGTCCTTCGTGCAATGCTGCAGGCCGAGCTTCACGTACAGCAGGCGCAGGAAGTGCCAGACCTCGGTGGTCGTCGCGACCGTGCTCTTGCGGCCGCCGCGCGACAGGCGCTGCTCGATCGCCACCGTCGGCGGGATGCCCCATACCGCGTCGACCTCGGGTCGCCCGGCGGGCTGCACGATGCTGCGCGCATAGGCATTCAGCGACTCGAGGTAGCGGCGCTGGCCCTCGTTGAACAGGATGTCGAAGGCGAGCGTGCTCTTGCCCGACCCCGACACGCCGGTGACGACGTTGAACTTGCCGCGCGGGATGCTCACGTCGAGAGACTTCAGGTTGTGCTCGCGCGCGTTGACGATGCGGATCACGTCGTCGGCCGCACGCCGCTCGTCGCGCGCGGTCTTCAGCAGGCGCTGCAGCGGCACGCCCTCTTCCGCCGCCGGGCCGTCCAGGCCCATCGCCCGGTCGTACGCCGCGAGCGCCCGGCCGGTGTGCGACGTGGCATGGCGCTTCACGTCTTCCGGCGGGCCGGCGCAGACCAGCTGCCCGCCGGCGTCGCCGCCCTCCGGTCCGAGCTCGATCAGCCAGTCGCTGGCGCGGATCACGTCGAGGTTGTGCTCGATGACGATGATCGAGTGGCCCGCGTCGAGCAGCTTGCGGAACGACCGCATCAGCTTCGCGATGTCGTCGAAGTGCAGGCCGGTCGTCGGCTCGTCGAACAGGTACAGCGTGCCCTTGCGGGCCAGCGGCTGGCGGCTGGCGGCGCCGCCCTGCGAGGCCTCGGCGAGGAAGCCCGCGAGCTTCAGGCGCTGCGCCTCGCCGCCGCTGAGCGTGGGCACCGGCTGGCCGAGCTTGACGTACTCGAGGCCCACGTCGACGATGGGCTGGAGCACGCGCAGCACCTCGCGGTCGTCGCGGAACAGCTGCACCGCCTCGCTGACGGTGAGCTCCAGGACGTCGGCGATCGAGAGGTCGCGGATCACGTCCCCGGGCAGGCGGCGGTCGATCTTCACGTCGAGCAGTTCGGCGCGGTAGCGGCGGCCGTCGCAGTCGGGGCAGCGCAGGTAGACGTCGCTGAGGAACTGCATCTCGACATGCTCGAAGCCCGAGCCGCCGCAGGTCGGGCAGCGTCCGTCGCCGGCGTTGAAGCTGAACATGCCCGCGCCATAGCCGCGCTGCAGCGCCAGCGGCGCCTGCGCGAACAGCTTGCGAATCTCGTCGAAGGCGCCGACGTAGCTCGCCGGGTTGGAGCGCGCGGTCTTGCCGATCGGCGACTGGTCGACGAAGACCGCGTCCGACAGGCGCTCGGCGCCGAGCAGCCGGTCGTGCGCGCCGGGCGACTCGGTGGCCTTGCCGAAGTGCCGTGCCAGCGCGGGGTGGAGCACATCCTGGATCAGCGTGCTCTTGCCCGAGCCCGAGACGCCGGTCACCGTCACCAGGTGCAGCAGCGGGAACTCGATCGACAGGTTCTGCAGGTTGTGCTCGCGCGCGCCCTCGACGATCAGCTTCGGCGTGGACTCGGACACCAGCCGCTTGATGCCCATGCCCACGTGCTTGCGCCCGCCCAGGTAGGCGCCGGTCAGCGTGTCGGCGTGGCGCGCCTGCGCCGGCGTGCCGTCGAAGACGATCCGGCCGCCGCGCTCGCCCGGGCCCGGGCCCATGTCGATCAGGCGGTCGGCGGCGAGCATCACCGCCGGGTCGTGCTCGACGACGACCAGCGTGTTGCCCGCATCGCGCAGCCGCATCATCGCCTCGACGATGCGGTTCATGTCGCGCGGGTGCAGGCCGATGCTGGGCTCGTCGAGCACGAACAGGGTGTTCACGAGCGAGGTGCCGAGCGCGGTGGTGAGGTTGATGCGCTGCACCTCGCCGCCGCTGAGCGTGCGGCTCTGGCGGTCGAGCGTGAGGTAGCCGATGCCGACGTCGCACAGGTAGCGCAGCCGCGTGCGGATCTCGTCGATCAGCAGCTTCAGCGCGTCGTCGAGCATCGTGCTCGGCAGCGTCAGCGTGTCGAAGAAGCGCCGGATGCGATCGATCGGCAGCAGCATCAGGTCGTGCAGCGACAGCCCCGGCAGCGCCTCGAGCTGGGCGCGCGTCCAGGCCGTGCCCTGCGGCAGGAAGCGCCGGGCCGGGTCGAGCACCGCGTCGGCGTCGGCCTTCGTGCCCAGGCGCCAGAGCATCGCCTCGGTCTTCAGGCGCGCGCCGCCGCACACACCGCAGGGCGTGTAGCTGCGGTACTTCGACAAGAGCACGCGGATGTGCATCTTGTAGGCCTTGGACTCGAGGTACTCGAAGAAGCGCTTGACGCCGTACCACTGCTTGTTCCAGTTGCCGGCCCAGTGCGGCGAGCCGTGGATGACCCAGTCGCGCTGGGCCTCGGTGAGCTGGCTCCAGGCGGTGTCGCGCGGGATGCCGGCCTCGCCGCCGTACTTCAGCAGGTCGTCCTGGCACTCCTTCCAGGCCGGCGTCTGCATCGGCTTGATCGCCCCGGAGCGCAGGGTCTTGCGGTGGTCGGGGATGACCAGGCCGTAGTCGACGCCGATCACGCGGCCGAAGCCGCGGCAGGTGTCGCAGGCACCGTAGGCCGAGTTGAAGCTGAACAGCGCCGGCTGCGGATCGGCGTAGCGCAGGTCGCTGTCGGGGCAGTGCAGGCCGGTCGAGAAGCGCCACAGCTCGGGCTCGGCGCCGTCGCGCAGCGCGTAGACGTTGACGCGCCCGCCGCCGCGCTTGAGCGCGGTCTCGATCGCCTCGATGGCGCGGACCTTCTCGGTGCCCTGCAGGCGGAAGCGGTCGGCCACGACGTCGAGCAGCGTGCGCGGGCCGGTGGGCGAGGCGACCTCGCGCTGTGCCTGCACGCGGGTGTAGCCGGACGCGGCCAGCCACTGCGCGATGTCGGACTCGCTCGTGCCCGCCGGCAGCTCGACCGGGAAGGTGACGACCAGGCGCGGGTCCGAGGCCTGCGTGCGCGCGAGCAGCTCGGCGTGGATCGTCTCCGGCGAGTCGTGGCGCACGCGCTGCGCGGTCTGGCGGTCGAACAGCTCGGCCGCGCGCGCGAACAGCAGCTTCAGGTGGTCGTTCAGCTCGGTCATCGTGCCGACCGTGCTGCGGCTGCTGCGCACCGGGTTGGTCTGGTCGATGGCGATGGCCGGCGGCACGCCGTCGACGCGGTCGACCGCCGGACGGTCCATGCGGTCGAGGAACTGGCGCGCATAGGCGCTGAAGGTCTCGACGTAGCGCCGCTGGCCCTCGGCGTAGAGCGTGTCGAACACCAGGCTCGACTTGCCCGAGCCGCTGACGCCGGTGACCACGGTGAGCTCGCCGACGCGCAGGTCGAGGTCGAGGTTCTTCAGGTTGTGCTGGCGGGCACCACGGATGCGGATCAGGCCTTCGGTCATGCGGTGCGTCCCGGGCTGCCTACGCAGCGAAGCGGAAGATTCTAGAGAGGCGCCGGCGCCCGCACCGGCCAGGGGGCAGCGCCGCGGCCGCGCCCGGGACCGGCCGAGTTCCCCCGGGTCGCGGGGTTGTTGCGGATCGGGTGGAACCGAGAATCGTCGGTTACACATCGACACCGTGGCGCGCGCCCTGCGCGAGCCGGAGGAGACCCCCATGGCGAACGCGCTGCGCCGTTGCGCGCTGCCCCCGCTGAGCGCGTTCGCGCTCGCCCTGCTGGCGTCCTGCGGCGGGGGCGGCGACGAGCCGGCCGCCCCGCCGGCCGGCCGCGAGCAGGCGGCGGCCGTCTTCACGCCGCCGGCGGGCACGATCCCGTCCGACGCCCACCTGCGCGGCATGTGGTCCGGCGTCACGCCCTGGCCGCTGATCCCGGTGCACACGGTGCTGATGCCCGACGGCCGGGTGATGAGCTACGGCACCACCGGCACCGGCCAGCAGACGGCCTACTTCGGCTACGACATCTGGGACCCGGAGGGTGGCCTCGCAGGCGGCCACCTGACCCTCGCGAACACGACCCAGACCGACATCATCTGCAGCTCGCAGCTGGTGCTGCCCGCCGGCAACGCGGTCTTCATCGCCGGCGGCGACAACTGGACCGGCACCGGCACCACCAACACCGGGAACAACAACTCCAACCTGCTGGACATCGCCAGCAACACGCTGACCCGCCAGAACAACATGAACCGGGCGCGCTGGTACTCCAGCTCGACCACGCTGCTCAACGGCGAGACCTACATCCAGGGCGGCAGCAGCGGCACCGACCGGCCCGAGGTGCGCCAGACCGACGGCGCCTTCCGCCTGCTGTCGGGCGCCGACACCAGCGCGCTGAGCTTCGACTTCCCGCGCAACTACATCGCGCCCGACGGCCGCGTCTTCGGCTACGACAGCGCCGGTCGCATGTACTACGTCAACCCGACCGGCACCGGCACGATCGCCACGGTCGGCCAGCTGCCCAGCGCCAACACCGGCGCCGACGCGAGCGCGGCGATGTTCCGCCCCGGGCGCATCCTGCAGTTCGGCGGCAACAGCAACGGCGCCGTCGTCATCGACATCCGCAGCGGCGCGCCGGTGGTCACCCCCACGGCCGCGATGTCGTCTCAGCGGCGCCTCGTCAACGGCACGATCCTGGCCGACGGCAAGGTGCTCGCCACCGGCGGCAGCCGCACCTGGAACCAGCTCGACGCCGTCAACAACAGCGCCGAGATCTGGAACCCCGACACCGGCACCTGGACCGTCGGGCCCAGCGGCGCGCAGGCGCGCCTGTACCACTCGATGGCGCTGCTGCTGCCCGACGGCACGGTGATGGTCGGCGGCGGCGGTGCGCCCGGCCCGCAGAACAACACCAACTTCGAGCTGTACTACCCGCCCTACCTGTTCGCCTCCGGCGGCACGCTGGCGCCGCGGCTGACGATCGCGTCGGCGCCGACGGTGCTCGACATCGGCCGCACCTTCGGCCTCGACCTCGACGGCAGCGGCACGCCCGCGCGCGTCGTGATGGTCAAGACCGGCTCGGTCACGCACAGCTGGAACATGGAGCAGCGCTTCGTCGAGCTGACCTTCAACCGCAGCGGCAGCCACCTCAACGTCCAGGCGCCGACGCGCGCCGCCGACGCGCCGCCCGGGTTCTACATGGTCTTCGTGCTCGACAGCGCCGGCGTGCCTTCGGTCGCGAAGATCGTGCGCATCAACGTCGCGACCACGCTCAACCCGGCGATCACGCCGTCGCTGGCCACCCCGGCCGACCAGACCGCCACCGTGGGCACCGGCGCGTCTTTGCTGCTGAGCGCGAGCGACCCGAACGGCGACACGCTGAACTACAGCGCCACCGGCCTGCCGCCGGGCCTGACGATCAACGCCGCCACCGGGCAGATCTCGGGCACGCCGACGCTCGCCGGCGTCTACAACGTCGTCGCCACGGCGAGCGACGGCGTCAACGCCGCCACGGCCGGTTTCGTCTGGACGGTCAACGGCAGCGGCGGCGCGTTCGACGTCGGCTTCGCCACCGCGCCCACGGCCACGCTGTCCGGCCAGACCGCCACGTTCACCGCGTCGGCCACCGGCAGCAACCCGCGCTTCAAGTGGGACTTCGGCGACGGCACGCCGGAGACCGCCTATTCGAGCGCCCCGACCGCGAGCCACACCTACACGCGTGCCGGTCTGTTCTACGTCACCGTCACGGCCGTCGACGACAGCGGCGTGCCCAAGAGCGCCACGGTGCTGCAGCAGATCTACCTGGCGCCCACCACCGGCCAGCCGGGCGTCTCCACGGCGATGGCGATCCAGCAGCCCGCGGGCGGCGGCGCGCCGCGCCTGTGGGTCGTCAACCCCGACAACGACTCGGTCTCGGTGTTCGACACCGCCAGCCGCACGCGCCTGGCCGAGATCGCCGTGGGCAGCGCCCCGCGCACGCTCGCGGTGGCCCCGAACGGCCTGGTGTGGGTCACGAACAAGCAGTCCGCGAGCCTGAGCATCGTCGACCCGGCCACGCTCGCGGTCACGCGCACGATCGGCCTGCCGCGCGGCTCGATGCCGTTCGGCCTGGCGATGTCGGCCCTCGGCGGCTATGCGCTCGTGGTGCTCGAAGGCAGCGGCCAGGTGCTGAAGTTCGACGCGGCCAGCTTCGCGCAGACCGGCAGCCTGGCCGTGGGCGCGAACCCGCGCCACGTGTCGGTCTCGGGCGACGGCGCCACGGCCTGGGTGTCACGCTTCGTCACCCCGCCGCTGCCCGGCGAGAGCACGGCAACGGTGACGCCGACCGCGTCCACCGGGGGCGAGGTGGTCGCGATCTCGCCGGCGACGATGGCGCTGCAGCGCACCATCGTGCTCGCGCACGGCGACCGGCCCGACGCCGAGAACCAGGGCCGCGGCGTGCCCAACTACCTCGGGGCGGCCGTGGTGTCGCCCGACGGCACGCAGGCCTGGGTGCCGGGCAAGCAGGACAACGTCAAGCGCGGCCTGCTGCGCGACGGGCTCCCGCTGAACTTCCAGAACACCGTGCGCGCGATCGCCTCGCGCATTGACCTGGCCGCCGGCACCGAGGATGCGGCCTCGCGCCTGGACCTCGACAACGCCAGCCTGGCCAGCGCCGGCGTCTTCGACCCGCGCGGCCTGCTGCTGTTCGTCGCGCTGGAGACCAGCCGCGAGGTGGCGGTGGTCGACGCGCACGGCCGGCGCGAGATGTTCCGCTTCGAGGTCGGTCGTGCGCCGCAGGCGCTCGCCGTCTCGGCCGACGGCCAGACGCTGTACGTGCAGAACTTCATGGACCGCAGCGTCGGCGTCTACGACCTGCAGCCGCTGCTGAACCAGGGCCAGCTGTCGGTGCCGGCGGTGGCCACGCTCGGCACGGTGGCCAGCGAGAAGCTCGCGCCGGCGGTGCTGACCGGCAAGCAGCTCTTCTACGACGCCCGCGACACGCGGCTGGCGCGCGACCGCTACATGAGCTGCGCGAGCTGCCACAACGACGGCGGCCACGACGGCCGGGTGTGGGACCTCACCGGCTTCGGCGAGGGCCTGCGCAACACCATCAGCCTGCGCGGCCGCGCCGGCATGGGGCACGGCTTCCTGCACTGGAGCAACAACTTCGACGAGGTGCAGGACTTCGAAGGCCAGATCCGCGCACTGGCCGGCGGCACCGGCCTGATGACCGACGCGGCCTTCAACGCCGGCACCCGCAGCCAGCCGCTGGGCGACCGCAAGGCCGGCCTGTCGGCCGACCTGGACGCGCTCGCCGCCTACCTGGGCTCGCTGACCGCCTTCGACGCCGCGCCGGCGCGCCCGGGCGCGGGCAGCCTGTCGGCCACCGCCACCGAGGGCAAGGCGCTGTTCGCCACGATGAACTGCGCGTCGTGCCATGCCGGCACGGCCTTCAGCGGCAGCGGCGAGAACACGCTGTCGTCGATCGGCACGGTCAAGCCCTCGAGCGGCAAGCGCCTCGGCGGCACGCTCGCCGGCATCGACGTGCCGACGCTGCGCGACGTCTGGGCCACCGCGCCCTACCTGCACGACGGCTCGGCGGCGACCCTCGAGGCCGCGGTGCGCGCGCACGGCGGCGTGAGCGTCGCCGACGCCGACCTCGCCCGGCTGGTCGCCTACCTGAGCGAGATCGGCGGCGACGAGCCGGCACCGGCGGTGCCCGCCGGCAGCGGCACCGGCCTGCAGGCAAACTACTTCAACAACGTCACGCTGACGGCGCCGGCCGCACTGGTGCGCACCGAGGCGGTCGATTTCGACTGGGGCAGCGGCGCGCCGGGCGCCGGGGTGAACGCCGACAACTTCTCGGCGCGCTGGACCGGCCGGGTGACGGTGCCCGCCACCGGCACCTACCGCTTCCAGACCGAGTCCGACGACGGCGTGCGCGTCTGGGTCAACAACGCGGCGGTCATCGACAATTGGACCGACCATGGCCCCACGCTCGACACCAGCGCCGGCGTCAACCTCGTGGCTGGCCAGACCGTCGACCTCAGCGCCGAGTTCTACGAGCGCGGCGGTGGCGCGGTGATGCGGCTGCGCTGGCAGACGCCGGGCGAGTCGGCCTTCGTCGCGATCCCGGCGAACCGGCTGTCGCCGCCCGTGGGGGGCACCGGCCTGGCCGGCAGCTACTTCAACAACGTGACGCTGACCGGCACGCCGGCGTTGCAGCGCACCGAGGCGGTCGACTTCAACTGGGGCACCGCGTCGCCGGGCACCGGGGTGACGACGAACAACTTCTCGGCACGCTGGACCGGTTCGTTCCAGGCCACGGCCGCCGGCAGCTACCGGCTGCAGACGGTGTCGGACGACGGCGTGCGCGTCTGGGTCAATGGCGTGCAGGTCATCAACAACTGGACCGACCACTCGTCGACGACGAACACCAGCAGTGCCTTCACGCTGGCGGCCGGGCAGAAGGCGACGGTGCGGGTCGAGTACTACGAAAAGGGCGGCAACGCGGTGATGCGGCTGCGCTGGCTCGTGCCGGGCACGACGGGCTACGTGGCGATTCCGCGAAACAACCTGTATCCGCAGTAGCCGGGCGCGGGCCGCCGGCCCGCGTGCCCCGTGCCACAGGTCACGCCACCGCCCCGCGCGCCCGCCCGCCGGCGTGCACACGGGGCGGCTTGCGTTCACACTCCGGCGCGTTTCTTCGCTGGGAGTGTGCATGATGAAGCTTGTGGCAAGGCTGCTGGCGGGCCTGGTGCTGGCCGCCGCGGGCGGAGCGCACGCGCAGATCCTCGTCGGGCAGACGGCCGGCTTCACCGGCGCGGTGGCCGCCGGCGTCAAGGAAGTCACCGACGGTGCGATGCTCTACCTGGACGCGGTCAACGCCAAGGGCGGGGTCAACGGCCAGCCGGTGCAGGTCATCGCGCTCGACGACAAGTTCGATCCGAAGCTGGCGGCCGAGAACGCACGCACGCTGATCACCGAGAAGAACGTGGTCGCGCTGTTCCTGACCCGGGGCACGCCGCACAACCAGGCCATCCTGCCGCTGCTGGCCGAGTACAAGGTGCCGCTGATCGCCCCGTCCACCGGCGCGATGGTCCTGCACCGGCCGGTGAACCCCTGGGTGTTCAACGTGCGTGCCACCTATCAGCGCGAAGCCGAGCGCGCCGTGGCGCACCTGCAGACGATCGGCATGGACCGCATCGCCATCGTCCACGTCGACGACAGCTTCGGCGCCGATGCCACCGAGGGCGCGATGAAGGGCTTCGCCGCCGCCGGCCGCACGCCGCTGTTCGTGGCCAAGTACGACCGCGAGAAGTGGGACTTCTCGGGCATCGCCCCGCAGCTCGTGAAGGAGAACGCGCAGGCGGTGCTCTTCCTCGGCTCGGGCAACGCGGTGGCCGACGGCGTGGCGGCGTTCCACGCCGCGGGGTCGAAGGCGCAGGTCGTCACCCTGTCGAACAATGCCTCGGGCGGCTTCGTGAAGTCGCTGAAGGAAAACGCCCGCGGCGTGATCGTGTCGCAGGTCTTTCCGAACGAGCGCTCGATGTCCGCCGGCATCGTCAAGGAGGCCTACGACCTGGCCGTGGCCAAGGGCCTGGAGGGCGTGAGCCCGGCGATGCTCGAAGGCTACGCCGCGGCCAAGGTGCTCGTGCTCGGACTGCGGCGCGCCGGGCCGAACCCGACGCGCGCCAAGGTCCAGCAGGCGCTGGACAGTCTCGGCAAGGTCGACCTCGGCGGGCTGGAACTGAGCTACTCGCCCACCGACCACACTGGGCTGGACTTCGTCGACCTGTCGATCATCGGCGCCGACGGCAAGTTCAGGCGCTGACCGGACCGGGCCGGCGCCTTGCCGGGTCCCGCGGGCCGTCTCGTCCTCAAGCCCCGGCCGCGGCGGTCGATAAACGCCATGCCCTCGGACGGTCCGGGGCGCAGCCGGCGCTTCGGCGCACGGCCTGGGAGCCTCGACATGACGACTTTGACTGCCGCGACGGTCGCGCCCGCGCGCGGTGCCTTCCAGCGCCTGCTGGCCGACCTGCCGGTCGGCCGCAAATTCCTGGTCCTGCTCGGCGTCGCGGCGGTGCTGGTCGCCACGCCGGTGGCGATGGCGGTCCGCACCGGCCTGGCGACCGCGGCCTCGGCCCGGGCCGAGGCCGCCGGCATCGCGCCGGCCGGCGCGCTGCTCGAGGTGCTTCGGCTGACCCAGCAGCACCGTGGCCTGTCGGCCAACGTGCTGTCGGGCAACGTCGCGATGAAGCCGCAGCGCGAGGCCAAGCAGGCCGAGGTCGACAAGGCCCTGGCCCATGCCCAGTCCGCGATGAAGTCGCTCGGCGAGCCCTCCGGCATCCAGCGGCTCGACGCGCTCCGGCGCGACTGGTCGGCGCTGCACGCCGCGGTCGCCGGGACCGCGCTGCCACCGCCGGAGAGCTTCGCGCGGCACACCGCGCTGATCACCCACGAGATCGACCTGCTCGAGCACGTGACCGACGCCTCCGGCATGGCGCTCGACCCCGAGGCCGGCACCTACTACCTGATCCAGGCCGTGCTCACGCACCTGCCCCGCCTGACCGAGACCCTCGGGCAGGCGCGCGCCAAGGGGTCGGCGACGCTGCAGCGCGGCGAGATCCGGGCCGAGGACCGGGTGCAGTTCGCGGCCCTGCTGGACGTCGCCCAGCTGCATGCGCGCAATGCCCGCGGCGCGATCGAGAAGGCGTCCGCCGCCGACCCGCGCATCGGCCAGGCCGCCGGCCGCGAACTCGAGGCGGCGAATGCCGCGGTCGACGACGCGTTCCGCCTGATCGACCGGGAACTGGTGAAGGCCGACAGGCCCGGCATGGCGCCGGCCGACTACTTCAAGGCGACGACCGAGCGCATCGACGCGCAGTTCAAGCTCATCGACAAGACCTTCGACACGCTGCATGCGCTGCTGGACGAACGGGTCGCCGCTGCGCAGCACGAACTCGCGGCCCTGCTCGCGCTCGTCGCGGTGCTCGGCACCGCCGGCACGCTGCTCGGCGTCGCGGTGGCGCGTTCGATCACCGGCTCGCTCGGCCATGCGCTGGACGTGGCCCGCGCCGTCGCCAAGGGCGAGCTGACCACCCCGATCGCCACCGGCGGCCGCGACGAGGCCGGCCAGCTGCTGCACGCGCTCGCCACGATGCAGCGGCACCTCGTGCAGGTGGTCGGCACGGTGCGCGGCAACGCGGAAAGCGTGGCCACCGCCAGCGCGCAGATCGCCCAGGGCAATGCCGACCTGTCGCAGCGCACCGAGGAGCAGGCCGCGGCGCTCGAGCAGACCTCGGCGACCATGGACGAGCTCGGCAGCACGGTGCGCAACAACGCCGACAACGCCCGGCAGGCCGACGACCTGGCGCGTGCCGCCAGCGCGGTGGCGCGCCAGGGCGGCGCCGTGGTCGGCGACGTCGTCGCGACGATGAAGGAGATCGACGACAGCAGCCGCCGCATCGCCGAGATCATCGGCACCATCGACGGCATCGCGTTCCAGACGAACATCCTGGCCTTGAACGCCGCGGTGGAAGCGGCGCGGGCGGGCGAGCAGGGGCGCGGCTTCGCGGTCGTCGCCGGCGAGGTGCGTGCGCTCGCGCAGCGCAGCGCCGAGGCAGCCCGCGAGATCAAGACCCTGATCGCCGCGAGCGTCGAGCGTGTCGAGCGCGGCTCGACGCTCGTGGGGCGCGCCGGCCGCACGATGAGCGATGTCGTCGCGTCGATCGAACGCGTGACCGCGATCGTCGCCGAGATCAGCAACGCCAGTGGCGAGCAGGCCCGCGGCGTCGCCCAGGTCGGCGAGGCCGTCGGCCAGATGGACCGCACGACGCAGCAGAACTCGGCCCTGGTCGAGGAGAGCGCCGCGGCCGCCGAGAGCCTGCGCGGCCAGGCGGCCCAGCTGGTCGAGGCGGTGGCGGTGTTCCGCCTCGCCCACGGCCCGCTCGCCCACGCCGCCTGAGCGGCGCGGCGTCAGCGCGCGCCGGCCTTCTCGAGCAGCGCCACCATCGCCGCGTAGCCGCGCGAACGCGCCAGCTGCAGCGGCGTTCGGCCTTCGCGGTCGGCGAGCGTGGTGCTCGCGCCGGCCTCGAGCAGCGCCTTCAGCGTCGCCTGGTGGCGCGGCCCGCCGTCGCCGAGCACGATGGACTCGATCACCGCCGTCCAGTGCAGGTTGTTGACGTGGTCCAGCGGCGCGCCGGCGGCGATGAGCTGGCGCACGACGCCGTCGTGGCCCAGGTGCGCGGCGGCGATCAGCGCGGTGCCGTCGTAGCGGCTGGTGACCTGCTTCGCGCTCGCGCCCAGGGCCAGCAGCGTGCGCAGCGTGGCCTCGTCGTCGGCGACCGCGGCGATGGTGACGGCGTCGTAGCGGTCGTTCTCGAGCAGGCCGAGGTCGGCCCCGCCCTGGACCAGCGCGCGGATCGCCGCCGACTGCCGCGCGAACGCCGCCACGTGCAGCGGCGTGCGGCCCTGCGGGTCGCGGGCGTTCGGGTCGGCACGATCGGCCAGCGCGCGGGCGATGGCCGCGGTGTCGCCCCGCTGCGCCGCGGCGTGCAGCCCGGTGTAGCGCGCCGACTGCTCGGCACTCGGGGCGACCTGCGCGCAGGCCGGGGCGGGCCCGGCGGCCGCCGCGACCAGCACGGCCACGGCGCCGAGGGCGCGTCGGGCGGCGTTCACTTCAACGCGTCCTTGACCTTGTCGAGCGCGGCCAGCGCGCACTGCTCGTCGAGCTGCCCGCCCGGCGCGCCGCCGACGCCGACCGCGCCGATCACCTCGTTGCCCACCTTCACCGGCACGCCGCCGCCGAGCAGCAGGAAGCCGGGGATGTCCACGAGGTTCGCGGCGGCCGGGTTCTTCTGCGCGCCTTCCATCATCGCCAGCGTCGTGTTCTTCGCCGAGGCCGAGGTCCAGGCCTTCTGCTGGCTGGCGGCCAGCGTGTGCGCGCCGGCGTTGTCGGCGCGCTGCACGGCGCGCACGCCACCGGCACGGTCGACCACGGTCGCGGTGACGGCGTAGCCGCTGGCCTGGCACGCGGCCACGGCACCGGCGGCGATCTGGTTCGCGAGTTCGAGCGAGAGGTTCTTCTCGGTGCGCACGCCTTCGGCCTGCGCGAGGCCGGTCGTGGCCAGGCCGGCGGCCAGCACGCTGGCGAGGACGAGGCGGTTCGGGGTCTTCATGGTCGGGGGCTCCTGGGGTTCGATCGGCCGCGTCGCGACCGTGGCCTCACTGTAGGAAAGCCCCGCCGCGCCGGCCATTCGTGCGGCTACGCGCGGCGCTCCGTAGAACTACGCAGCGCCGCCGGCCGCGGCCTCGTCGTCGACGAGCTGCGCGTACTGGCGGATCAGCAGCGCCAGCGACGGCGCGCCGAGCTTGGCGAACAGGTTGGCGCGGTGCGTCTCGACGGTGCGCGGACTCAGCGCCAGCGCGCGGCCGATCTCCTTGTTGGTCAGGCCCGCGACGATCAGCCCGAGCACCTCGCGCTCCCGCTCCGAGAGCTGCGCGTAGCGCTCGCGCGCGGCGCGGTCGGCGCGCTGGCGTTCGCGCGAGCGGACATGGGCGCGCACCGCGCCCTGCAGCGCCTCGAGCAGCGCCTCGTCGTCGACCGGCTTCTCCAGGAACTCGGCGGCGCCCGACTTGAACGCGCGCCGGCACAGCTCCACCGTGCCGTGGCCGGTGAGCACGATCACCGGCTGGTCGGCACCCTGCTGCTGCAGCCGGTCGAGCACGGCCAGGCCGCCGATGCCGGGCATGCGCACGTCGAGCACCACGGCGCCGATGGCCTCGCGGTCGAAGCCGTCGAGAAAGGCCTGCGGTTCGCCCCAGGCCTGCACGCGCAGGCCCACGGTGCCGATCAGCAGCGCGAGCGCGTCGCGCACCGCCGCGTCGTCGTCGACGACGTGGATCAGCGGCGAGGTGATTTCGCTCACCGTGCGCCTCCGGCGCCGCCGGCCAGCGGCAGGTCGAGCCGGAACTCGGCCCCGCGCGGCTCGGCGCGGCCGGCGGTGAGCGAGCCGCCCATGCCCACGGCCAGGGTCTCGCACAGGCTCAGGCCCAGCCCCAGGCCGCCCTCGCGCGTCGTGAAGAAGGGTTCGAACAGGCGCAGCATCACCGCATCGCCGAAGCCCGGCCCGTGGTCGCGCACGCGCAGCACGCCGAAGCCGCCCTCGGCCCCCAGCACCAGCGTCAGCCGGCGCTCGCCCACGGGCACCTGCTCCATCGCCTGCAGCGCGTTCATCACGAGGTTGTGCACGACCTGCTCGAGCGCCACCGGGTCGGCGCGCACAGTCGGCGGCACGGCCGGCAGCTGCCACGCGACCTCGACGCCGCGGCGCCGGCACTCGGGCTCGAGCAGGAACAGCACGTTGCGCGCGGCGTCGAGCAGCGGCACCGGCACGGCCGCGGCGCCGCGGTCGGGCCGCTCGACAGTGCGGCGCAGGCGCCCGACGACTTCGGCCGCGCGGCGCGCCTGGTCGGCCGCCTGGCCCATCGCGCCGCGCGCGGTGGCGATGTCGGGGGGGTCTTCGTCGAGCAGGCGCTGCGCGGCGCGGGTGTTCGCCAGCAGGGCGGTCAGCGGCTGGTTCAGCTCGTGCGCCATGCCCGCGGCCAGCTCGCCGAGCGCGTTCAGCCGGCCGATCTGGCCGAGGCGCAGCAGCTCTTCGGCGCGGCGCCGCTCGCTGCGCTGGCCCTGCCAGGCCGCCAGCGCCGCGACCACCCCGCCCACGGCGAGCACCCAGGCGGCCATCGCGGCCCAGGGCAGCTCGGCCCAGCCGACGTGGCGCGACGCGCGCAGCTCGAAGGGCTGGCTTTCGGCCGCGAGGTGCTTGGCGAAGTCGAAGCGCCAGCCGCCGGCGCCGTCGCGGCCCGGCTGCAGCACCTGCGCGCGGCCGTCGAGGTCGAGCCAGCAGCGCACCGGGCCGTCGTCGGGCAGCGGCCATTCGGTGCGCGGCACCAGCGCCTTCAGGTCGACGACGAGGGCATAGCTCATCGGGTCGGCCGCCTGCAGCACGGTGTAGCGGCCGGCGGCGAACTCGCGGCCCGCCGGGTCGCCGACGAGCACCGCGCGGCGCTGCTGGCGCGACCGTGCGTCGGCGGCTGCGAGCGCCGCGTCCGGCCAGGCGGCGTCGCGCTCGCGCTGCAGCACGCGCAGCACCTGGGGGTAGACCGAGGGCAGGCGGTCGGCCGCGTCGCCCGGCCCGGGCTGCAGCAGCACCAGCGTCGCGAGGATCGCCTCGTGCTGCACGACACGCTGGCTCAGCAGGCGGTGGGCGATGCGCGCGTCGGTCTCGAAGGCCTCGCGCTGCCGCGCGAGGTCGGCGCGTGCCATCAGCACCGCGCCCGCCACGGCGATCACGGCGGCGCCCAGGGCCCAGGCCACGGTCCGGATCGGTGCGCGTCGCATGGCCGGATTCTGGCATCGGGGTCGGCGGGCGGCCCGCCGCTACACTGCCTCGCCCTGCCCGCCACCCCTGCCGCGATCCGTCCATGAGCGCCACCCGAACCCGCCCGCCCGCCGCGCCCGCGCGGCGCCGTGCGGCGCAGGCACCGGTCAGCGGCACGCTCGACCAGACGGTCTTCGACGCGATCTTCGACGGCGTGATGCAGGGCCGGCTGCGCCCGGGCACGCACCTCGGCGAAGCCGGCCTGTGCGCGCAGTTCGGCGTCAGCCGCACCGTCGTGCGCCAGGCGCTGCGGCGGCTGGCCGAGACGCGCATCGTCGAGATCGTGCCGAACAAGGGCGCCACCGTCGCCGCGCCCACGCCCGACGAGACGCGCGAGGTCTTCGCGGCGCGCCGCGTGATCGAGGCCGCCATCGTGCGCGAGGCCGCGCAGCGCGCCGGCCACGCCGACCTCGAGCGCCTGCGCGCGCGCCTGGCGGCCGAGCACGAAGCCCTGCACCAGGGCGACCACGCGCGCTGGGTGGCGCTGGCGGGCGGCTTCCACCTCGCGCTCGCGCAGCTGGCGGGCAACCGCGAGCTGCGCCGCATGCTCACCGAGCTGATGACGCGCTGTTCGCTGATCGTCGCGCTCTACGAGGTGCCCGGCGAAGCCTCGTGCGAGCACGCCGAGCACGAGCAACTCGTCGAGCTGCTGTCGCTGCGCGACGCCGACGGGGCCGCCCGCCTGATGGCCACGCACCTGGGTGCGCTCGAGGCGCGGCTGTGCGTGCCGCCCGTGGGCGCCTGAGCGCGCGCACCCCCGGCCACCTCCCGCCCGCTGCGCCGGCCCCGCCGGCCGCGCCCGCACGATTGCGGCGCATGCCGCCCCGAGATGGCACCGTTCGCCCCATGTTGGTCATGTATACATAATTAACTTTTCACATAACTCGTTGTCATCATTGGTGTTACGTTTGATTTGTTGCTGGCACGTCAGATGCATGTATACAATCTGTCGGACCCGATCCGGCACCTGCCCCACCCCCTTTCAGGAGCCCCCGCATGAATCGTCGCCACCTGTTGATGTCCGCCGGCGCTGCCGTCCCGCTGTCCTGGATGGGGTCGCGCGCGGCCGGGGCCGCCACGCCCGGTTCGCCGCTGAAGATCGGCTTCATCTACCCGGGACCGGTGGCCGACGTCGGCTGGACCTACCAGCACGACCTGGGTCGCAAGATGGTCGAGAAGGAGTTCGGCGCCCGCGTGCAGACGACCTACGTCGAGAAGGTGCCCGAGGGCCCCGAGGCCGACCGCGTGATCCGCCAGCTCGTCACCGACGGCTGCCAGATGGTGTTCACCACCTCCTTCGGCTTCATGGACCCGACGATCCGCGTCGCGGCCGACTTTCCCGAGGTCGCGTTCGAGCACTGCTCGGGCTACAAGCAGGCGAAGAACGTCGGCATCTACCAGACCCGCTTCTACGAGGGCGCCTACCTGCTGGGCGTGATCGCCGGGAAGATGACGAAGACGAACACGCTCGGCTACGTCGCGCCCTTCCCGATCCCCGAGGTGATCCGCAACCTGTCGGCCTTCGTGCTCGGCGCGCGCAGCGTCAACCCGAAGATCGGCGCCAAGGTCGTCTGGATCAGCTCCTGGTACGACCCGGGCCGGGAGCGCGACGCCGCGCAGGCGCTGTTCGACCAGGGCGCCGACGTGCTCTACCAGAACACCGACTCGCCGGCCGTGGTGCAGCTCGCGCAGGCCAAGGGCCTGTACGCCTTCGGGCAGGACTCCGACATGACGCGCTTCGGCCCGCGCGCGCACCTGTCGGGCAACACGCTGAACTGGGGTGTCTACTACGTGCACAAGGTGCGCGAGAAGCTCGCCGGCCAGTGGAAGGCCGAGGACACCAAGTGGGGCATGAAGGAAGGCATCGTGCAGGTGGTCGCGCCCAATGCCGAGGTGCCGCGCGAGGTGGCCGCCCTCTTCGAGCAGAAGAAGGCCGAGATCCTGGCCGGGCGCTTCCACCCGTTCAGCGGCCCGCTGAAAGACGCCGCCGGCACGTTGCGCGTGCCCGCCGGCAAGACGCTCCCGGAGGACGAACTCTGGAAGATGACCTGGTATGCCGAAGGCGTGCTGGGCAAGCAACCCTGACGGAAGGCACGACGATGGAGATCGACTTCGGCCAGCTCACGGCCTACCAGCGCTACAAGCTGATGGCCAGCCTGATCGTGCCGAGGCCGATCGCGCTCGTCACCACGCTCGGCGAGAACGGCGTCGTCAACGCCGCGCCGTTCTCGATGTTCAACATGCTCGGCGAAGACCCGCCGATCGTGATGCTGTCGATCAACCGCCTGAAGGACGGCCGGCTCAAGGACACGGCCGCGAACATCCTGCGCAGCGGCGAGTTCGTCGTGCACCTGGCCGACGAGGCGATCGCCGAGCAGATGCACCACTGCGGCGAGAGCCTGCCGCCCGACCAGAGCGAGCTCGCGCGCGTGGGCCTGCACGCGCTGCCCTCGCAGACCGTGGCGCCGCCGCGCATCGCCGAGGCGCCGGTGGCCTTCGAGTGCGTGCTGCACGAGAAGCTCGAGACCGAGAGCCGCTACGTCTTCATCGGCCGCGTGCTCTGGCTGCACGCGCGCGACGGCCTGGTCGACACCGAGCGCTGGCGCGTGCGCCTGCAGGACTACCACCCCGTCGGCCGTTTCGGTGCCAGCTTCTACGTCACCACGCGCGACCGCTTCGCGATCGCCGGGGCCGACACCGAGGCGCGCAGCACCGCCATCGACGAGATCTGAACCCCCGTTCCGGAAGGAAGCCCCATGCCGATCACCGACACCGACCACGCGCCGATGCGCGCCGCGATCGCGGCGTCCGCCGAGGCCCTGGCCGCCGGCAACATGCCCTTCGGCGCGACCCTGGTCGACGCCGCCGGCGTGCAGCGCTGGGTGGCGCAGAACAACCAGGTCACCACCGGCGACTGCACCGGCCACGCCGAGATGGTGCTGGTGCGCGACGCCGCGAAGGCGCTCGGCGCCCCGGCGCTGCGCGGCGCGACGGTCTACGCCAGCGGCGAGCCCTGCGCGATGTGCGCCGGCGCGATGTTCTGGGCCGGCATCCGGCGCGTCGTCTTCGCCGCCCCGCAGGACGACCTCGGCCGCCTGCTCGGCGGCGACCTGCTGCCGATCCGCAGCGCCCAGACCTACGCCGGCGCGTCGCCCGCGGTGCAGGTCGACGGGCCGCTGCTGGCCGACGAGGCGATCGCGGTGCTGCGGCGCGCCACGCCTGCCTGATCCGGCGTCACACCAGCGGCAGCAGGAAGCGCCGCTCCCAGGCGCTGATCTCGCGCTGGTAGCTGTCGTGCTCGAGGGCCTTCACCGACAGGTAGGCCTGCACGAAGCCGGCGCCCATCAGCCGCGGCGCGCTGGCGCTGCGCGCCATCTGCTCGTGCGCGGCGAGGAAGCTGCGCGCCAGGCCGTGGGCGTGGTCGTAGCCGTTGCCTTCGATCGGCGCGCTCGGCGCCAGGCGCTCGTCCATGCCCGCCAGCCCGGCGGCCAGCGTGGCGGCGATCGCGAGGTAGGGGTTGGCGTCGGCCCCGGCGATGCGGTTCTCGACGCGCCGTGCCGCCGGCCCGCTGGCGGGCACGCGCAGCCCGGTGGTGCGGTTGTCGTGGCCCCACTCCAGGTGGATCGGCGCCTGGCTGCCGGCGACGTAGCGGCGGTACGAGTTGACGAAGGGCGCGTAGACCAGCATCAGGTCCGGCGTGTAGGCCTGCAGGCCGCCGAGGTAGTGGAAGAAGGCCTCGCTGGCGCTGCCGTCGGGCCGGCTGAAGACGTTCACGCCGTGCGCGTCGACCACGCTCTGGTGCAGGTGCATCGAGCTGCCGGCCTCGCCCGCGATCGGCTTGGCCATGAACACCGCGTTCAGCCCGTGCTGCAGCGCGACCTCCTTGGCCGCGTACTTGAACAGGAAGGCCTGGTCGGCCACCGCCACCGGGTCGCCGTGCAGCAGGTTGATCTCGTACTGCGTGGTGCCGACCTCGTGGACCCAGGTGTCGCCGGCAATGCCCAGCGCGTCGATCGCGGCGTGGAAGGCGTCCCAGAACGGCGCCAGCTCGTTGAGCATGTTCAGGCTGAACGCCGACTGGCCGACTTCCGCGCGGCCGCCGCGGCCGACAGGCGGCTCGAGCGGCCGGGCCGGGTCGGTGTTCGCCGCGGTCAGGTAGAACTCGATCTCGGGCGCGACCACCGGGCTCAGGCCCTGCGCCCGGTAGCGCTCGACGACGGCCTTCAGCACCGAGCGCGGCGCAAAGGCGCAGGGCGAGCCGTCGAGCTCGAGGCAGTCGTGGATCGCGAGCCAGCGCGGCGTGCTGCTCCAGGGCACGCGCCTGAGCGTCGCCGGGTCGGGCACGAGGCGCACGTCGGGGTCGGCGTCCGGGAAGATCGCGTCGCAGGAGTACGCACCGGTCACGCACTGCATCGGGATCGCCTGCGCGATGCGCAGCTCGTGGCCGCGGGCGAAGCTCGCCGCCGGCATCAGCTTGCCGCGCGGGTAGCCCGAGACATCGGGAAAGATGCACTCGACGTCGCGCACGCCCTCGCGGCGGAAACGTTCGAGCAGTTCGTCCGTGGCGGCGGTGTCGGTCATGGCGGGGCGTCGGGCAGGGTCGAGGGCAGGCGCCGGCCCTGCACGCTGCGCGCCGGCAGCGCGAACAGGCCGGCGCCCAGGTGGTGCAGCGTGTGCAGGTCGGCGTTGTCGTCGCGGAACGACCAGCGCCCGTTCGCGAACACGCGCGCATCGGCGGCGGCCGAGACGACCTCGCCGAAGAAGGTGTCGTAGGCGTCCTCGCTGTGCGGCTCGGGCAGGCGACGGCACTCGAGCCAGGCGACGCAGCCGGCCACCCAGGGCTGGCCGAGCTCCGGGCCGGACTCGGCCTCGATGCCGTGGCGCGCGAACTTGTCCGGGCCCGCGTCGCGGCCGGACTCGCTGCCCACCGTGTAGGCGAGGTCGGCCACGGCCCGGCACGGCAGGCTGATCGCGAAGGCGCCGCCGGCGAGGATCAGCTCGCGCGTGTAGGTGCTCTTGTCGATGACCACGGCGATGCGCGGCGGCGCGAACTCCACCGGCATCGACCAGGCCGCGGCCATCAGGTTGCGACGCCCGCCGTGCGCGGCGCTGACCAGCACGGTCGGGCCATGGTTGATCAGGCGGCAGGCCTGCGGGAGCTCGACCGGGGTGCGCATCGCGGCGAGTGTAGGGGCCGCCCCGGCGGCGCGCGCCCCGGGCGCCTCAGCCGCGCAGGAACGATTCGACGATCTCGAACTGCGCGGGCACGTTCAGCGCCGGCGCATGGCCGCAGCCCGCCACGTCGATCACCGTCGCGCGCGGTCCGCGCTCGCGCATCTGCTGCGCGACGCCGGGCAGCAGCAGGTCGCTGGTCTCGCCGCGCAGGCACAGCACCGGCAGCGCCAGGCTGTCCCACTCGGGCCAGCGGCGGTAGTCGTCGGCGTGCTGGCTGAACTGCATCACCATCGCCGGGTCGTAGTGCGGCGTCACGCGGCCGTCGGGCAGGCGGCGCACCGAGGTCTCGGTCAGGCGCCGCCACTGCGCGTCGCTCAACCAGCCGTAGGGGCGGTAGATGGTGCGGAAGTACTGCTCGAGCTCGCCCACCGTCGCGAAGGCCGGCGGCGAGCCCGCATAGCCGCGGATGCGCTCGACCGCCGCCTCGGCGATCTCGGGGCCGATGTCGTTGAGCACCAGCCGCCGGATGCGCCCGCGCAGCGAGGTCGCCGCGGCGAGCAGGCCGATGGCGCCACCCATCGAGGTGCCGAGCCAGTGGAACTGCTCCAGGCCGAGCTCGCCGGCCAGCGCGGTGGCGAGCTTCACGTAGAAGTCGAGGCAGTACTCGCGCGCGGGGTCGGGGCTCCACTGGCTCAGGCCGCGGCCGAGGGTGTCGGGGCAGATCACGCGGTAGCGCGTCGACAGGTGCGCGGCGATGTCGTCCATGTCGCGCCCGGTGCGCGCCAGGCCGTGCCAGGCGATCACCGTCTCGGACTGGCCGGCCCCCCACTCGGTGTAGTGCAGTTCGCGGCCCTCGCAGACCGCATAGCGCGACACGACGTTCATCGCCGGCTCCTCATTCGGGCACGCGAATCGCATTGCCGCGCACGACGATCGCGTCGGCCGCGGCCGGCCGGCGCACGAAGGGCGGCACGTTCGCTTCGGTGAGCGCCGGCGCCGCGCCGGGCAGGCCGCCGCGCGGCACGGTGCGCACCACCTGGCTGGCGGGCAGCGCCGCGCCGTGGCGCAGGTGCGCGTCCATCGCGTCGAGCGCCCGGAACAGGTAGACGTGCAGCGGCACGAAGCGCGTGTCGTAGCCGCCCAGCAGCGGCGAGCCGATGAAGGCGTCGAAGTGCTGCGCGTTCGTGACCTCGATGTACGACAGCCGGCTGTGACGACCCTCGACGAGGCGGTTCAGCGCCGTGTAGGGCCGCGAGCTGTGGTTCACCGGGATCAGCGCGTCGTCGCGGCCGTGCACGATGATCGCCGGCTTGCCGTGCAGGTCGCCGCTGCGCCGCGTCTCGGCCAGGCCCGCCTGCAATGCCCGGGACGGCGCATCGCTGCCGTCGAGCAGGCCGCGCAGGCACAGCGCGCCGTCGAGGTTGAAGTCCTGCACGCCGCTCGAGGGCGAGAACGAGAACAGGTCGCGCAGCGGCAGGCCCGGGCTCAGGTCGTTGACCAGCTGCACGCCGGCCGACGGCGGCACGCCGTTGCCGGTGGCCGCCATCGAGGCCAGCGAGGCCGCGGCCAGCGTCGTGACCGCGCCCTGGGCCGTCGTCGCCGCGAAGCTGTAGCCGCACAGCCGGTCGGCGACGCTGGCGCGCGCGTATGCGTTGGCATAGGTGACCGCGATCGCCGGCGAGACCTCGAAGGCCGCGAGCGAGGTGTGCAGCACCGCGCCGCCCGGCTCCCAGCCGGCGGCCGCCAGCCGCGCCTGGGCCTCGTCGGCCTGCGCCGTCAGCGACTCCGCCTCCAGCAGGCCCTGGGCCTTCAGCGACGCGCAGCGCTTGGCGGCGAAGTCGGCGATCAGGAAGGCCGCGCCCGGCGCGCCCGCGACCTGCGGCGAGAGCGCCGCACAGGCCTGGTACAGCTGCGCCTGCGTGATGTAGTCGAACAGGTGCACGGCGGCCGGCTGGCGCACGCCGCCGCGCCAGACCTGCACCGGCGCGTCGGCCGGCAGCTCGACCGAAGGCTCGGACACGGCCACGCCGTCGATCAGCCCGCTGCGGTCGAGCTCGGCGGCGGCCAGCGCGGCGCTGCCGCCGTTGGACAGGCTCGACGCGATCACCGTCGTGCGCCCCGGCCGGATGAGGCGCACGCGCTCGCCGTGCCCGGTGGCGATGCCGTAGCGCTCGTTCAGCACCCAGTAGGCGAACTCGACCGCCTGGAGCGTGAACCGGCCCCAGTCGCGTTCGGGGTTGCGCTGCGAGTGCGCGTGCTTGAAGGCGTAGCGCCCGGGGGTCGCGGCGTTGTAGGCGGCGAGCTGGGCGTCGTCGAGCGCCGCACGGAACTGCGCCGCGTCACCGGCCAGCGCCGCAGTGCTGCGCGTGCCGTCGATCAGCGGCACGGTGTCGTTGCCGAGGTCGTGCGGCGCCGCGCCGGTGCCCTTGTCGGTGTAGGCCACGGCACAGCCGCGCTTCAGGCCCCACTCGCCGACGCTGATCGCGCCGTACACGCCGCGCGAGCCCGACGAGGTGGCGGTGACGATGCACGGCCGCCGCGGGTCGAAGGCCGCGGGGATCTGCACCATCAGCGCGACGTTCTGCGACGGCGCCGAGGCCTCGGTGCCGCGGCTGTAGGCCAGCACCTCGGTGCCGGCGATGCGGCCCTCGCCGGACGTGACGCTGCCGTCGGCGGCGACGTTCGGGCCGTACAGGCTGCCGTAGCCGCCCTGCGCGGTGGTGTCGACGATGGCGCGGTAGTTGGTGTAGATCGCGTGGCGGCGCAGTTCGGCCGCGGTCGGCGCGAGCGCGTCGGCGTACGTGGGCGCGGCGCCGGCCAGGCCGCTCTTGCCTAGGCCGGCGGTGAGCAGGTCGTCGCCGACGCCGTCGTACTCGGTCCAGCGCACCTCGCCGACGACGAAGGCGGGCTTGCGGTTGAAGTGCGCGTGCGGCCCGCGGTCGCGCCCGGCCAGCGGCCCGGCCACCGCCGTGGCCGTGGCTGGGGCGATGGCCGTGCCGGTCGGGTCGCTGCCGCCGCCGCAGCCGGCCAGCAGGGCCGCCGCGGCGATCGAGGTGTACAGGGGCAGGTGCGTCGATGTCATCGGGATCCTCCTGGGGGTCGTGGGGCACGGTCGGCGTCGTGCCGGGGTCGTCGGGGAGCGCGCAGCCGGCCCACCACGCCTTCGGGGAAGTGGTAGACCGAGAGCACGAAGAGCACGCCGAGCCAGAGCAGCCAGCGGTCGGGCGAGAGCAGCGCGGCGAGCAGCGGCAGGCCCTCGGCGGCGCCGGCGGCCGCGCGCATCAGGTCCTGCAGGTAGCTCTGCGCGAGCACGAACAGCACGCTGCCGACCACCGCGCCGTAGAGCGAGCCCATGCCGCCGATCACGACGATCAGCAGCACGTCGAGCATGATCTCGAAGGACAGCGAGGTGTCCGGCCCGTTGTAGCGCAGCCAGAGCGCGAGCATCGCGCCGGCCAGCGTGGCGAACAGCGCCGCGATCACGTTCGCCGCGGTGCGGTAGACGACGGTGCGGTAGCCGAGCGCCTCGGCGCGGAAGTCGTTCTCGCGGATCGCCTTGAGCACGCTGCCGAAGGGCGAGTTGACGATGCGCAGCATCGCCAGCACCAGCACCAGCGTCGCACCGAACAGCCCGGCGTAGCTCAGCAGCCGGCCGTCGACGCGCGCGCCCAGCAGCGGCTCGTCGAGGTAGAGCGTGGCGGGCTGCAGCGCGGCGGGCAGCGCGAAGCTCAGGCCGTCCTCGCCGCCGGTGAAGGCCGACCACTGCGAGGCCAGCGCCTGGAAGGCCGAGGCCACGGCGAGCGTGATCATCGCGAAGAAGATGGCCCGCACGCGCAGGCTCGCCAGCCCGATCAGCGCCGCCAGCGCCAGCGACGCGAGCAGCGCCGCGCCCAGGCCCGCGCCCACCGCGGCCCAGCCGGGCCCCAGGCGCGCACTGGCGATGGCCACGCCGTAGGCGCCGATGCCGAAGAACATCGTGTGCGCGAAGCTGACGATGCCGGTGTAGCCCAGCAGCAGGTCGTAGCTCGCGACGAGCACGATGAACACCAGCACCTTGGCCGCGACGTTCAGCGCGCGCGCGCCCGGCAGCACGAAGGGCGTGAGCGCGAGCGCGAGCACGATCAGCAGCAGCAGCGCCGCGAGCGCGCGGCTGCGCGGCAGGTCGTGCGACAGCAGCCGGCGCCACATCAGCGCCGCCCCACCGGGTACAGGCCCAGCGGGCGCCACAGCAGCACGCCGATCATCAGCGCGATGTTCGAGAACACCGCGAGCTGCGGCGCGAGGAAGCCGGTGTAGTTGGCCAGCAGCCCGACGAGCAGCGCGCCGACCAGGCAGCCGAGCGTCGAGCCCAGCCCGCCGACGATGACGACGATGAAGATCAGCACGTTGACCTGCGCGCCGATCTGCGCCGTCACGGTCTGCTGGTACAGGCCCCACAGCACGCCGCCGAGCCCGGCCAGGGCGGAGCCGGCGACGAAGACGCCGACGAACAGCGTGCGCACGCGGTAGCCCAGGCTCTCGACCATCTCGCGGTCCTGCACGCCGGCGCGGATCAGCAGGCCGAGCTTGGTGCGGTTCAGCGTGTAGAGCATCGCCGCGAGCACCAGCAGGCCCACCGCGACGGCGAACACGCGGTACTTCTCGACCGCGGCATCGCCGAGCACGAGCGCCCCGCGCAGGGCCTCGGGCAGCGGCAGCGGCAGCGGGGCCGGGCCCCACACGACCTTGATCAGCTCCTCGCCGATGACCATGCCGCCCATGGTCACCAGGATCTGCTTCAGGTGCTGGCCGTAGGCCGGCCGCACCAGCAGCCGCTCGAAGGCGGCGCCGATCGCCGCGGCCAGCGCCATCGCCGCGAGCATCGCGACGAAGATCGCGGCGACGTTGCGCGCCAGGTCCGCCGGCGAGGTCCAGTCCGACAGGCCCGCGAGCACGCTGGTGGCGACGAAGGCGCCGAGCGCGATGAACACGCCGTGGCCGAAGTTGAGCACGTCCATCAGGCCGAACACCAGCGTCAGGCCCGAGGCAACGATGAAGACGATCATGCCCATGGCCAGCCCGGCGACGCTCAGCGTCACCCAGCTCGACACCGACCCCACCAGCGGCAGGGCCCCGAGCGCGAGCGCGGCCAGCAGCGCCAGCGGCCACGGGTCGCGGCGCGGCACGGTCATCGGCACGGCCGCCACCGTCATGCGCGGCCCCCGAGGGACAGGCCGAGCAGACGGTGCTGCAGGGCCGCGTCGTCGGCCAGCGCGGCCATGCGACCGCGGTGCACGACGCGGCCGTCGTCGATGACCGCCACGCCGTCGCCGAGCGCCCGCGCCATCGCGAAGTTCTGCTCGACCAGCAGCAGCGTCGTGCGCGTCGCCTTCAGGTCGCGCAGCGCGCCGATCAGGTTGGCCACGATCGCCGGTGCCAGGCCCTTGCTCGGCTCGTCGACCAGCAGCAGGCGGCGCGGCTCGACGAGCGCGCGCGCTATGGCCAGCATCTGCTTCTGGCCGCCCGACAGCGTGCCCGCGGGGTGCAGCCAGAAGGTCTTGAGCGCCGGGAACAGCACGAAGATCGCGTCGAGCCGCTTCGCGTCGATCTGCTCGAGCCGGCGCGCGCCGCGCGCCGCCAGCAGCAGGTTCTCGCGCACGCTGAGGTCGCCGAAGATGCCCATGTTCTCCGGCACGTAGGCCAGCCCGAGGCGGGCGATGTCGGGCGTGGCGCGGGCCTGCAGCGGCTGGCCGTCGAAGCTGATCGTGCCCGCCGAGGCCGGCGTCAGGCCCATGATCGTGCGCAGCGTCGTCGTCTTGCCCGCGCCATTGCGCCCCAGCAGCACCGTCACCTCGCCCTCCGGCACCTCGAGGTCGACGCCGTGCAGGATGTGGAAGGCGCCGAGGTGCGTGTGCACGCCCGCCAGCCGCAGCAGGGGGGCGGCGCTCATGCCTCGCCCGGCGGCACGAGGCCCAGGTAGGCCTTCTGCACGATCGGCGAGGCCATCACCTGCTCGGGCGGGCCGTCGGCGACGAGGCGGCCGTTGTGCAGCACGACGATGCGGTCGGCCAGGCGCCGCACGACGTCGAGCTTGTGCTCGACGAGCAGGATCACCTTGTCGCGCTGCTGCTTCAGCGCCGCGATCAGGTCCAGGATCACCGGCACGTCGTCGACGCCCATGCCGGCGGTGGGCTCGTCGAAGAGGTAGGCGCCCGGCTCCTGCGCCATCAGCATGGCCACCTCGAGCTTGCGCTGGTCGCCGTGCGGCAGGCTCGCCGCGCGGTCGTGCGCGCGGTCGCCCAGGCGCACTCGCTCGAGCAGCGCATGGGCGCGCTCGAGCGTGTTGCGGTGGTCGCTCCAGACACTCCAGAAGCGGAAGCCCTCGCGCCGCCGCGCCTGCACCGCCAGGCGCACGTTCTCGACGACGCTGAGGTTCGGGAACAGCTGCGTCAGCTGGAAGGCCCGCCCCAGCCCGCCCTGCGCGCGCCGCGCCACCGGCTGCGCGGTGAGGTCGCGGCCGCGCCAGTGGATCGAGCCCGCGCTCGCGCGGACCTGCCCCGACAGCGCGTTGAAATAGGTCGTCTTGCCGGCGCCGTTGGGCCCGACGATCGCCGTCAGCGTGCCGGGCAGGAAGGTGCAGCTGACGGCGTCGACCGCGACGTGGCCGCCGAAGCGCACCGTCAGGTCGCGCGTCTCGAGCATGGCGGGCGGGGTCGGGGCATCAGGGGCAGGTGCCGAGCACGAAGTAGTCCGGGCCGGTGCGTTTCAGCGTCCGGGTCGTGTAGGTGTTCCACAGCCCCATCGACTGGTTGGATCCGCGGGCGTAGGTCAGTCCGAAGCGCTGGGTGGCGCGTCCGGCGACGACGTGCGCGTAGTTCGACGCGGTGTAGCACTGTACCGCCGTGCCGGTGGTCGTCCCGCTGGCGGGTGCCGACGGCGCGCTCTCGGCGCCGTCGGCGTCGAGCGCGCTGACCGTCCAGCGGTAGGTCGTGCCGGCGGCCAGGCCGGTGTCGGTGAACGGCGAGCCCGCCAGCGGCGCGGCATGGACCACGGCGCCGTCGCGGCGCACCCGGTAGCCGGCGGCGCCCGCGACGCCGGCCCACGACACCACCATGCTCGATGCGGTGGCGCCCGAGGTCGCCACGCCGGTGGGCGCCGGCAGCGTCGAGGTCGCCGGCGCGCCGCTCGACACGCGCGCGACCATCGCCTGGATCGCCGCCACCTGCGGGCCGCTCTTCTTCGCGTAGTCGGCGCTGTCGTAGCCCCACCAGTCCCAGCAGCCGTTGACCGCCGCGGTGCCGGTCTGCGGGTAGAGCACGACGAGGCGGTTGGTGTCGGCCCAGCGGTTGTAGCCGGTGCGGCGCACGTACTGGTCGCCGACGGTCGCGGTGTTCTGCCGGCAACCGTGCAGCACCACGTGCAGCCGGCAGGTCTGGCCGGCGTCGCAGGCGGCGGGCACGTAGGCCCAGCCGGTGGCGGCCAGGCCGTGGCCGGCGACGAACGCGGTCTGGTCGAACTCGACGAAGCGACCGCCCAGCGCGCCGTCGTTGCGTGGCGCGAGCGTGCCGTACAGGTGCTGCAGGATCGCCCCGGCGAGGTCCCGGTCGCAGTCGTTGATGTACGGTGACGCGGTCGTGCCGCAGGCCACGCCGGCGTCGTCGGTGATCATGCCGTGCCCCGACGGCACGCTGTTGTCGTAGACGATCTGCGCGGCCGGCACGAAGGCCTGGTACCAGGTCTTCAGGTCGTTCATCACCGCCGGCACGACCGTGCGGTCGGCGGTGCCCGAGTAGAGGTAGACCTTCGATGCCGCCAGGTTCGAAACCGGGTCGATCAGGCCGCTGGCGGCCCAGCCCTTCGCGGTGGACACGAGGCTGGCCACCGGGATGCTGCTGCCGTGCGCCATGCAGCGCCCGGTGGCGTTGACGATCGATCCCTCGGCGCAGAAGTACGGCCCGCCGGCGACGATGCCGGCGCCCCGCCCGAAGCTGGCCGACAGCGCCACGTGCAGTTGCACCGCCATGTAGCCGCCCGACGACAGCCCCGACACGCTGGCCTGGCTGCGGTCGAGGGTCAGCGCCGGCAGCGGCTCGACCGCGGACGCGGCGGTGGCCAGCGTGGCCAGCAGGCCGGCCAGCGCCCGGCGCAGGGTCGTCATCGTCGATGTCGTCATCGTCGTCTCCTCGCGCGGCACCGGCGTGGGCGCTCGCGTCGTTCGGGGGCCGGGACGCGTCAGCGTCCGTTGCGGATCGGCACGGCCATCTCGGCCGGCCGGATCTCGCGCACCAGCGCCGGCACGCCCCAGGCAAAGGCCGGGTCGACCTGGATGCGGAAGTGGTACATCGACTGCATCGCCTGGTGGTCCTGGCGGCGGAAGGTCATCGTGCCCTTGGGCGTCTCGAAGCTCATGCCTTCCATCGCGGCGATCAGCTTCTCGGTCGCGGGGTCGCCGCCGGTCTTCTTCAGCGCCTCGACCACGGCGATGGCCGCGCTCATGCCGCCGGCCGTGAAGAAGTCCGGCGGCACCTTGAACTGGCGGTAGTGGTTGGCCACCAGCCACTCGTTGACCGGGTTCTTCGGGATGCCGAAGTAGTAGTAGGTCGCGCCTTCCATGCCGGGGAAGGCCTTGTACGCGGCCATCGCCGGCAGGATGTTGCCGCCGGTGGCGATCTCGATGCCGTGGCGCTTCAGGTCGAGGTCGGCGATCTTGAACGGGTTGCCGGCGCCGGCCCACACGATGTAGACGACCTTGCGGCCCGGCTGGTCCTTGAGCCTGTCGATCAGGCGCTGCGCGCCGGCGGTGAAGTCGGTGGTGTTCGTCGGCAGGTACTCCTCGTGCACGATCTTCGCGGTCTTCAGGGCGTCGCGGAAGGCCTTCACGCCGTCGCGGCCGAAGGCGTAGTCCTGTGCGAGCGTGGCGATGACGACGCCGGGCTTGTCGAGGGCAACGGCGTTGCCGATCGCGTCCTGGCTGCTGTTGCGCCCGGTGCGGAAGATGTAGCGGTTCCACTTGTCGCCGGTGATCGAGTCGGCCACCGCGGGCTCGACGACCAGCAGCTTGCGGTACTCCTCGGCCACCGGCAGCATCGCCAGCGCCACGCCGCTGGAGGTGGGGCCCACCGCGAGGTCGGCGCGGTCGTCGGCGTAGGCCGCGGCCAGCAGGCTCTTGCCGACGTCGGGCTTGCCCTGGTCGTCGCGCTCGATCACCACGAGCTTGCGGCCGGCCACCGTCATCGTGCCGCCGGTGGCGTAGTCCAGTCCCATCGCGAACCCGGTCGCGGTCTGCTTGCCGTAGGCCTCGAGCGGGCCGGTGCGGCTGTAGACATGGGCGATGCGGATCTCGCCCCGCCCGGCCTGGGCGGCGGCCGTGCCGGCGAGCAGCGCCAGCAGCGCGGCGCCGAGGGCGCGCACCGTGGCGCGCCGGAGGAAGAGGGTCATGCGGGGGTCTCCGGTGCTGATCGATCGCCGGACACTGCGGCCCGTCGATCCGTTCAGGCGCAAACGCCGTGCCAGCGGCGCCGGCGGGCGCTTGGCTGCGAGGCGCCTTGCGGCGTCTTGCGCGCGGGTTCAGCCCTCGCGCGTGAAATCGCACTCGGGCCTTCGCCAGCCGCAAGCCGCCTCCCGGCGTCCTGCGCGCGGGTTCAGCCCTCGCGCGTGAAATCGCGCTCGGGCCTTCGCCAGCCGCAAGCCGCCTTCCGGCGTCTTGCGCGCGGGTTCAGCCCTCGCGCGTGAAATCGCGCTCGGGCCTTCGCCAGCCGTGCGAGCCCTTCCGGGCTCGCACGCGCGGGCTCAGTGACGGCGCGCGTCGCGGATCGAACCGAGCTGCGGTGACGGCGCGGTGGCCGCGGTGTCGAATGGGTGCGTCGTGAAGCCGACGCCGGCGAGCACCTTGCGCACGTAGGCGCGCGTCTCGGCGTAGGGGGGCACGCCGCGGTAGCGGTTCACCGCGCCCTCGCCGGCGTTGTAGGCCGCGGCCACGAGCGCGATGTCGCCTTCGTAGTAGGCGAGCAGCCAGCGCAGGTAGGCCACGCCGCCGCGGATGTTCTGCGCCGGGTCGTAGGGGCTGCGCACGTTGAAGCGCGCAGCCGTCTCCGGAATGAGCTGCATCAGGCCCTTGGCATTGCGCGGCGACAGCGCCACGGTGTCGAAGTTCGACTCGACCTCGATGATCGACAGTGCGAGCTGCGGGTGCACCTTGTACTCGGGCGCGATCTTCTTCACCAGGTCCAGGATGTAGGGCGGCGCGTTGCTGGCGATCGGCGCGGTCGCGGCCGGCGGGGCCTTGGGCGCCGGGGCCAGCGCCGTCTGCGCGGGCGCCACGCGCTCCTGCATGCACTCGGGCACGTAGGTCGGCGGCCCGCCCACGCGGGCGAGCATGCGCACCGCGGCCTCGAGCCCCTGCTCGGCGGCGGCGTTGAAGAAGAACGCGGCCGTGGTGTCGTTGCGCTCGACGCCGCGGCCGTTGGTGTACATCCAGCCGAGGTTGTATTGCGACTCGGCGTCGCCCAGGCGCGCCGCCTCGCAATAGACCTTGGCGGCACGCTCCGGGTCGCGCGCCACGCCTTCGCCGTTCTCGAGCGCGATGGCCTCCTGGCGCATCAGCGAGCGCAGCAGGGCCTCGGTGCCGACCTGCGACGGCGTTTCCATCGCGTCGACCCCGCCCGCGAGCGCCAGGCTCGCCAGCACGGCGAGCCATCGCCCGGAAATCGAACACTTCATCCGCATCCTTGTCTGCCGTCCCGACACCCCCGACACCGGAACGATAGCGCCCCGGCCCGCATCTTGCGATCCCCAGGCCCGGCGGCGGCGGTCGCCGTCCCCGGGCGGGGCCGTACACTGCCCGCCTTCCGGGCCCGAACCCCTTCCACGGATCACAGCACATGAGCCAAGTTCACTTCATCGGCGGCGAAAAAGGCGGCGTCGGCAAGTCGCTGGTGTCGCGCCTGCTGGCGCAGTACTTCATCGACCGCGAACTGCCCTTCCTGGCCTTCGACTCCGACCGTTCGCACCCGGCGCTGGTGCGCTTCTACGGCGGCTACGCGTCGCCGGTGGTGATCGACCAGCCCGAGAGCCTGGACCGCATCATCGAGGCCGCCGTCGCCGCACCGCAGCGGCGCATGCTCGTGGACCTG
>Ga0116177_10000389_pt1 | contig 32791 bp, 22 predicted proteins | sample AD_STIC10_MetaG_FD_89750 | JGI IMG/M metagenome (GOLD analysis project Ga0116177, IMG submission 89750) | Active sludge microbial communities of municipal wastewater-treating anaerobic digesters from USA - AD_STIC10_MetaG | ecosystem: Engineered > Bioreactor > Anaerobic > Digestate | place: USA... | reverse complement strand
TCTCCCGAGGGGTTCGGCGTCCACGAGGCCGGGCCGCCCGTAGATTAGGCCCTTGTCGGAGTGGGATTTGCCCTCTCATTCACGCGCCCCGCCCGGCGGGAACGGAAGAAAGGCCGCTTTCCGTAAGACGGTCTCCCGAGGGGTTCGGCGTCCACGAGGCCGGGCCACCCGTAGGTTAGGCCCCGCCCGGTGCGGAGTTTGCCCTCCCTTTCACAAGGCTTTCTCGGCGGCCTGAGGCCGCGGGCGCCTCTCCGGGCGGGTTGGGGCGGCGGGCGGCGGGCAACACACCTCCCGCCGAAAAGCGCGGCCCGCCCGGCGGGAACGGAAATCCGCAATTTTTTCGTTTCTATTTTCGCAAATTCAGGCTATAATAAAAAAGGACAAAAAAACAAGGAGGCGCGGACATGAATGCATTTTCCCGGTCGATCTCGCGGATTTTTGAGGGGGCGGCCAAGGCGTTTCGGACGTTTCCGGCCGCGATCGCCGCGGCGCTCGCGTTTGCGGTCGTGACGATGATCCGGATCGAGCTCGATTGGCCCGAGCAGGAGGCTTATAATTTCCTGTTCGACTGCCTGCACTGGGCCCTCGCGCTGGGGGCCATTTTCAGCCTCGCGGCCATCACCGCGGCCCACAGCCGCTCCAACACGCCCGGGGCCTTTTGGCTCGCGAATCTCGGCGGCGCCGCGGCCGCGATCCTTACGTTTTTCGCGCTCTACACGCTGGGCCGGGCGGGAACCGAAGTCTCCGGCTATGAGACGATCTCGGTTCTGGCCGGGGCGCGGGTCGCCGCGGCCATCGCGGTCAGCCTGCTCGCTTTTCTGATTTTGGCCGGCTACCCGCGGGAGGAGTCCGATTTCTCCCGCTCGCTCTTCATGACCCAGAAGGCCTTTTTCATCGCCCTGCTTTACGGCGGGGTGATTATGGCCGGGTCCTCCGGGGTCGCGGGCGCGGTGCAGGCCCTGCTCTACCATGACATGAGCTATAAGGTCTACGAATACCTCGGGACGCTCGCGGGATTTTTGGCCTTCACCATCTTTGTCGGGTATTTCCCGGACTTCCGCAGGGGGGCGCGGGATGAGCACCGCGAGACCGCCCAGCGGCAGCCGCGGTTCATCGAGATTCTCTTTGGCTTCATCATGGTCCCGATCATGTTCGCCCTGACGATCGTCTTGCTGATCTGGGCGGCCACGACCGTCGTGACCGGGACTTGGCCCGCGTTCGACCGGCTCTCCGCGATCGCGGCCGGCTACGCGGCCGGCGGCATCTGGCTCCATGTGATGGTCACGCGCTACGAATCCGGGCTCGCGAACTATTACCGCCGGGTCTACCCGATCACGGCCTTAGTGATCCTCGCGTTCGAGGCGTGGGCCCTGATCGTCCAGCTCCAAAAATCGGGCCTCAAGACGACCGAATATTTCTTTATCTTGATCTGGGCGGTGACGGTCGCGTCGGCGGTTTTGCTGGCGCTCATAAAATCCAAAGCCCACACGGCGATCGCGCTTTTGATCGCGGCGGCGGCCGTTTTCTCCGTGCTGCCGGCGGTGGGCTACCACGCGCTGCCGGTCACCGCGCAGGTGACCCGGCTCGCGGGCCTGTTCGTCCAAAACGGCATGCTCAAAGACGAAAAACTGACCCCCGCGGCCTCCGAGCCGGAGCTCTCCGACCGCGAGGCCATCACCGACGCGGTCAATTTCCTCGCCTACGCCGAGGACGCGAAGCTGCCCGCGTGGTTTGACAAAGACCTCGGCCGGGGAGACGTTTTTAGGGAAAAACTCGGCTTCGAACAGAGATGGCCGCAGGACGAAACCACGCCCGGGGAGGCGGTGAAGTACCTGTCGACCTCGCTGACGCTGCCGGCCGGGGCCGTCGACATCGGCGGCTACCGCTGGGCCGTGCACCCGGAGGGCAGCAAGCTGGAACCGGGCGAGGCCCCGATCACGGTCGAGGGCGAGCGGGGCGTCTATGGGATTTACTGGGCGCAGTCCCCCGCGGACGGGATGCCCTCCTTAAAAATCGAGCTGGACGGCCGCGTGATTTTGGAGCAGGATCTGCATGCGTATGTCGACCAAATCACGGCGAAGTACCCGCCGAGCACGGAGAGCACCCCGCCGGCAACCCTCGAGGATCTGAGCCTGCCGCTCGAGACCCCGGAGATCACCGCGCTGCTCGTTTTTAACAACGTCAGCGTCAGCATGAGCACCGGCTCGGACTATGTCAACTACTGGTTTGACCTCGGCGCGCTCTACCTCGACGAGAAGCCGTGATTTCGTAACCGGGCCGGGGCGTCAAGGACGCCGCCCCAAAACAAGATTTAAAACAGAAAACCCCGAGGCCCTTCTTGACGGAAAGGCTTCGGGGTTCTTTTTTCGATAGAGGGGCAGGGGGCGGGCAAACAAAATGATCAGCGCCGGGAGCCGCTTCCTTCAGAAAAGCCGCCCTCCAACGAAGGGCTCAGAGGACGTACCGCAGGATGCAGACGGCGTGCAGCACGCACCCGAGATCGACGAACACGTGAAACACCGCGTGCAGGTATCTTCGTTTCTTTCCCAGCCCGTAGAGCGCCGCGCCCAGCGTGTAGGCGATGCCGCCGTACAGGAGCCAGAGCATCCCGGGCCGGGTCAGCGCCTCGGCCGTGGGCTTCAGGGCCATGACGATCAGCCATCCCATCCCGAGATAGCAGATCATCGAGAAGCGGGCGTATTTTTTAAGATCGATCGCCGTCAATGTCACCGCGAGCGCCGCGAGGCACCACTCCGCCCCGAAGACGCCCCAAGCGAGGAACGGATACATGGGCCGGATCGCCGCCAGCAAAATGGGCGTGTAGGAGCCCGCGATCAGCAAGTAGATCGCGCAGTGGTCGATCGCCTGCATGACTTTTTTGCCCGTGCAGGGCCGCATGCCGTGGTAGACGCTCGAGATCGTAAACAGGTTGATCATCGAAAAGCCGTAGATCGCGCTCCCGACGATCGCCCACGGATCCCGGTGCCCGGCGGAGATCACGATGCCGAGCACGAGCACGGCCACGCCGAAGAAGACGCCGAAGATGTGCGTCCCCATGTTGACGAGCTCCTCGGCGCGGGTGTAGTTGGGCAGCTCCCGATCCCGGATCGGAATTCGTTTCATGCCGCCTTACCTCGGGATGCCGTAGAAAAAGACGGCGAAGGCCCCGGGCCCGGCGTGCGACCCGGTCACCGGCTCAAAGCAGCTGATCATCACGTCGCCCCGGTGCCCGCACGCCCGGATTCTGCGGGCCAGATCCTCCGCGTCCTCCAAGCAGTCCCCGTGGGAGATCCCGATGGGCTCGTCTAAATCGGAGGCGAGCTCCTGATATTTTTTCACAAGCGCCTCAAGCGCCTTTTTGCGCCCGATGGCCTTGCCTTGGAGGACGATCTTGCCCTCCTCGTCGCCCATCAGGATGGGCTTGATCTGCAAAATGTTGCCCAGCGCGGCGGCCGCGCCCGAGATGCGCCCGCCGTTTTTGAGGTAGACGAGATTTTCCACCGTGAAATACTGGCGGATCGAGGGCACCTTCTCCAGCGTGCGGGCGGCGGTCTCCTCGAGGGAGGCCCCGGCGCTTTTGAGCTCCGCCGCGTACCGCACCAGAAGGCCTTCGCCGAGCGAGGCGGCGAGGGTGTCGACCATCGCGATCTTCCGCTCAGGATACCGCTCCCGCAGCTCATCCGCGGCGAGCGAGGCCGAGTGATAGGTGCCGCTGACCCCGCTGGAGATTCCCACATAGAGGACGTCCGTCCCCGCGGCGAGGCTCTCCTCGAACGCGTCGCTAAACGCGCCGACGCTGATCATGGAGGTGTGGGGGATCAGCCCCTTCCGCATGTCGTCGTAGAAGGACTTTCCGTCAAAGGCGGCCCCTTCGTCCCCCGGGGCGGGATACTCCTTCCCGCCGATCGCGTAGTGCAGCGGGATCACCCCGATGTCGTAGTCCGAAACCAGCTTGACCGGCAGGTTCGCGGGGGTGTCGGTATAAATTTTAAACATTTCAGCCAACCCTTTCTGGCCCCGGGAAGCGGCGCTCCGTGCCCGGGCCCACACCAGTTTTTTTAGAGGATGTTATTTGCCCAAAAGAAACCCGTCCGCCGCGGTTTCCGCCGGGCGGCGGGGAGCGGCGGGCCGTGGTGGAGCGAAGGGCATGCCGCCGGATACGCCGGGCCCCGCGCCTCCGGGGCGTTTGCGCGCCGGGCGGCGGTTTCAAAAGGGGGATTTCCGGCGCACTCTCCGCGGCGCGAAATGGGGATCGCTACGCCTTTATTTTACCCGCACCGGGGCGGGCAGCTCAATCTATTGTTCTCTTTTCCGATTCTCTCAAAAAAAACGGCCGAGTAGAGCGAGACGAAGGCCGCGCTATTCCTTTTTTTGGAATTCTACGATTCGGAGAGTCCGGCCAAGGCCATGGCGCGCCGCCAACGGAAGGTCAAAAGCCATGGGCGAAGCGCACCCGGCTTACCGTCTCCGGCACGCGAGTGCAAGTGCCCCGCTGCCCGACGCGCCGCCTGTGGCGCGCGGCCTCCGGCATTCCGGCACTCCGGCAAATGTCGGGGCGGCGGAATCGGTTTTCGTTTTTTGCGGCGGTTTCCCTCTCCGGTTTGATAGTTCCTTTTTTCCCGCGCATACTAAAAGAAAGAAGAAAGGCGGCTTGCTATGCCTGTATGGATTGTCGTCTCCTACCTGATCGTCTCCGCGTGCTGCGTATTCTCCGTCGCGAGGCTGTACCGAAGACAAAGAAAAGGAAGCGCGCTGTCCGCGCTGTCGGCGTATCTCTCCTATACGCTCGCCTTTTTGGCCATATGGATTTTTGGGCTGATTGTCCCGTCCTATCTGATCCTGCTTACGATGCTGACGGTCCTGCTCGCCTGCGCGGTCGGGGATTACCTCGGATATTATGAGCGCTCCAAAATTTTTGACCGCTACCTGCACGCCTACGGATCCTTTTCCTTCGCGCTGTTTTCCTACTGCGTGCTCGACGATCTGACGCAGGTCGGCGGCTCGAAGATTTTCCGGGCGCTGTGCGTTTTTTTGATCGGGAACACGCTCGGGGCCCTGTTTGAACTGATCGAGGCGCGCCACGACACGAAAAGCAAAGTCAAAAGCCAAAAGGGGCTCAAGGACACGGATATGGACATGCTCTCGAATCTGATCGGCTCGGTCCTCGCGGGCGTCTTCGCGTATGTTTGGCTCTTGTAAAGCGCGGCCCCGTGAAAACGGGGCGGTTCCTCCGGGATTCATTTCCCGGGCCTCCGCAAAAAAACGGCAGCCGATGGTTCGGCTGCTTCCCGTCATCCCCGCGCGGCGCGTTCGGGGGGATCGGGGCCGCCCCACCGGGCTTCATCCCGGATCTCACGCAAAAAACGGCAGCCGATGGTTCGGCTGCCCCCCTGTTATCCCCGCGCGGCGCGTCCGGGGAGACCGAAGCCGCCCCGCCGGGCTTCATCCCGGATCTCCCGAAAAAAACGGCAGCCGATCAGTTCGGCTGCCGTTTTTGTTTATTTGCCCTCGTATCCCTCTAAGATCTCGCGAAACTTGGAGGCGTGGAGACCCTCCTCCTCCGCGTAGGCCGCGAAGACGTCGGCGGCCTCCTTGTCGTCCGTGATCTCCTTGGAATAACACTGGAAATCCCGGACGAGCTCCATGGAATTTTGCCACGCCCGCAGGAGCCTGTCCCGCGTGGTGATTTCGGTTTCGTTTTTTCGGTCCGCTTTAGATCCCCCCCAACGATCGGTTCGGTGTTAGCATGGACCTTTCGGCGGCGTTTATTCCATACGGCGCAAATCGTGGACGGGGGGCAGGCAGCGGCGGTTTTGGCACACGTAAAAGGTGGTCCGCCCGTCCTTGAGCGGATATTCTTTTGTGGGCGCGCAAAAGACCCGGACGGCGCTCTCCGGCGGGACGATGAAAGGCAGCTCCTTTAAATCGGCCGGATCTTTCGGCACCGCGACGATTGTCTGCGGCGGCTCGAGGTACTCCGAGAGCGCGGTCAGAAACATGGCGTATCCGGCGGGATAGCCCCCCGCCTGCGCGGACAGAAACGCCATCTGTCGCTTTAGGACGGTTTTTTCGGTAAGCTCCTCGCCGGGGGCGGATTTCCCGGCGGGCCCTCCGTCGGGAGTAATTTCCCTGCCGGGGGCAAAATCTCCGCCGGGCGCGGGGCCCTCAAAGCGCTTTTCAGCGGGAGCAGCTTTCCCGGCAGGCCCTCCGTCGGGGGCAAAATCTCCGCCGGGGACGGGGCCTCCGGGACGCTTTCCAGCGGAGGCGGATTCCCCGGCGGTTTTTCCGACGGGGGAGGACTTTCCTTCAGGAGCGGGGTCCCCACCCATGTCGGATTCTCCGCCCTCATCGAGGAGGGACAGGCGCGCGAGGTCGTAGGCCATCATGGAGTTGCCGCTGGGCGCCGCGCCGTCGTAGGTCTCCTTCGGCCGCGCGATCAGCGGCTCGCCGCCCCGGGCATAGAGATAGAACCCGCCGCGCTCCGCATCGTAAAAACCGGCCACGGCCCTCTTGCAAAAATGCCGCGCCTTCTCGAGAAAAGATGGCTCGAGCGTCGCGCCGTGCAGGGCGAGCAGCGCAAAGACGTAGTCGGCGTAGTCGTCGAGGAAGCCGGGCTCGCCGCGCCCGCCCGCGCGGAAGCTGACGAACAGCGCGTCCCCTTGGCACAGGTTTTTCTCAAGAAACCGCTGCGCCTCCTTTGCCGCGGCGAGATAGCTTTCGTCTCCGGCGGCGCGGTAGAGGTGGCACAGGGCGGCGATCATCAGCGAATTCCACGAGGCGAGGATTTTGTCGTCGAGCCGGAGCGCATGCCGCCCCCGGCGGTAGTCGTAGACCATGGGCAGGCAGGAGTCGAACTCCGCGCAAAACGGGTCGCTTTGCAGCAGATTCGGGATGCTCTTGCCATCGAAGTTTCCTTTTTCCGTGATGTTGTAATGCCGGCAGAACGCCTCGCCGGTCTCCGGGCCGAGCACGCCGAGGATCTCCCGCGGCGTGAGCACGTAATATTTGCCCTCCTTGCCCTCGCTGTCCGCGTCCTCCGCGCTATAAAAGCCGCCATCGGGGGAGGTCATTTCGCGCAGGACATAGCGGGCGGTTTTTTCCGCGACGTCCCGGTAAAACGTCTTTTTCGTGACCCGGTACGCCTTGCAGTAGGCGAGGATCAGCAGCGCGTTGTCGTAGAGCATTTTTTCAAAATGGGGCACAAGGAAATACCGGTCGGTGGAATACCGGCAAAACCCGCCGCCGATGTGATCGAAAAGCCCGCCGCGGTACATCTGGAGGAGCGTCGTCTCGGCCATTGCGAGCGTCTCCCGGTCGCCGCTTTTTTCATAATATGTCAGCAAAAACAGCGGGATATGCGGGGCCGGAAACTTTGGGGCCTCGCCGAACCCGCCGAACCGCTCGTCGTAGCGGCCCTTATAAAACGCCACGGCCGACTCGATCAGCTCACGGTCCGCCCCGGCTTGGAGGGGGTTTGTCCGGGCCGCTTCCGCCCGGCGCAGGAGGGCCGTGATCCTGTCGGCGGACGCGGAGAGCGCCGCCCGGTCGCTCTCCCACTCCTCATGAACGGCTGTAAGTAGCTCCTTGAGGCCGATCATGCCGCCCCACGCGGTTTTGGGAAAATAGGTGCCGGCGAAAAACGGCTTTTGCTCCGGCGTCATAAAAATCGTAGCCGGCCAGCCGCTGCCCCCGGTGAATTCCTGACACGCCGCCTGATAGACACTGTCGATGTCGGGGCGCTCCTCCTTATCCACTTTGACCGAGACGAAGTCCCGGTTCAGGAGCCGCGCGATCTCCTCGTCCTCGAAGCTCTCGCGCGCCATGACGTGGCACCAGTGGCAGGCGCTGTATCCGATGCTCAAAAAGACCGGCTTGTCCTCGGTCTTCGCCTTTTGAAAGGCCTCCTCGCTCCACGGCCACCAGTCTACGGGATTGTGGGCGTGCTGCAAGAGATAGGGCGATCGTTCGCCGATCAGCCGGTTGGGCGCTCTGTTCGTATCGGCAGGCATGGCGCCGCCTCCTTGTCTTTAAAAAATAGGGCTCTCTTATTTTGCCCAAAAACGGAAAAGATACCGGGGAGACGTCCCCCACTTAAAACTCGGGTTTGCCGCCGCATGGCATGCTCATCCCGCGCGGGAGAATCCGGGCACCCCCCCGCGGCGTCACGGAAACGCAAAAGGCGGCCCCGCCGTCCGTCCGGCGGGCGGCGCTTGCGACGGAAAAGCGGCCGCGCTCACTTTCAGAGATCCTCCATCCGCCGCGCCAGCATGGCCCAATCTTCCAGAAACAGAGGCGCGAGGTTGGGCCGCCTCCGGACCGCCAGCGGGTGGTAGGACACCATGCAGGGGATCCCCAAAACGGCGTGCCACCGCCCACGGAGGTTTTTTACGCAGGCGTCCTCGTCGCCAAACAGGGCCCGGACGACGACGTCCCCCAGACAGACGAGGAATTTCGGTCGCATCCGCTCGATTTGGCGAATCAAAAACGGCTTGCTGAAGGCCCGGGCCGCCTCTTTGTCGTACCGGCGCAGGGGCCTGCACTTGAGAAGGTACGTCAGATAGACGTCGTCCGCCGACAGACGGGCCTGACGCAGGGCCGCCTGCAAGGTCTGCCTCGTCGGGCAGACGTATTCGTTTCCATCCCGGTCCTCGCGGGCTCCCGGGTTATCCAAAACGACAAAAACGGAGGCCTTGGGGTTTCCCTCCCCCCAGACGACGCGCGCGTTTCGCGCGCAGACCTCGCATTGCCGGTAGCGGCCGGCCTCCTCGGGGCATACATCCTCCGGCCAGATCGCCGGCTCAAAGCGCGGGTCCACGGCTCACCCTCCCAAGCCCGCCCGTGGGATCGGAAAAAATCGCCGGGGCGGGGACATTTTCAGCGTTATCTTGCCCCTCATTTCTCCGCATATCGCATCCTCCGGCGCGCTTTGCGGTGTCTGGAAAAACAAACAGGGCCAAACCCCGCGGGGTTTGGCCCTGTTTGTCTGTTGGCGGCAGCGGCGGGGTTCGGTCTTGCGAGGCTTCGCGGGAGCCGCCGCTTCCGCCATGGGATCTTCCTGCGATCGGCCGAAAAACCGGCCGGGCATGCCTGCGGCGTCGAAAGATCCCCTATTTGAGCCGCCCGACGAATCGGGCAAATAGCCGGCTCACTGGTTACTCATGCGCGCCTCAGCCTGCGCCGCAGCGGCCGGAGGCCGCACAGCGCGCCCAAAACCGGCGGGATCAACCAGAGCGGAAAGCCCGCGGCGGGGACGCCGGTGTCGGGGTTTTCCTCCGGCGCGTCCGAGGCCGCGAACACCGCGAAGGGCGACAGGCTCGTGACGGAGAACGTCACTTTGCCGTTTTTGACCGTGGCCGTGAAAGTCTCGAGCGTGCCGCCGTCGCAGTGCAGGATCGTAACTCTTTCGCCGTTGTGGCGGCTGCCCACCGGGAGGGTGACGGTCAGGGAGCCGTGAAAGTTCTTAGAGAGGGAGATGTCCTTGCACAGCAGCGCGAGGAGATCGCCGTTTGCGATGCGGGAGCGGATCTCGTCGCAGGCCGCGCAGGAGCCCGCCGTGTGCAGGATCGTATCCGTCACGGTCAGGTCGGCGTCCTCGCGGATGGTTCCGGAGACGGAGACGCCCGACGCTTTGTCGATGAGCGTGCGGGAAATATAGTTTTTATCGCTTTTGCCGGAGGAGCTCTTGGCCGACGCGGCCCGGTTGACCGTCAGGGTCGCGGCGTTGGAAAACGCCGTGTCCACAAAGTTGGTAAACACCGCGCGGAACTGCTTGCCGCTGTCCGCGAGGGCGGCCGTGAAGAGATAGGTCTCCTCGTCCGCGCCGTCGATGTCCGCAAAGGTCAGCCCGCCGTCCGTGCTCACCTGCCACTGCACGGCGGGGGCCGGGTATCCGTCGGCCTCCGCGGTGAAGCTCGCGGTCTCTCCCGCGGTCACGGTCAGGCTTATCGGCTGGGTGGTCACGGAGGGCGCGGACGTTTCATTTCCGACCCCGACGCCGTCGAGCACCGGGTAGCCGCCGTTGACGTCTTCGTCCCATTTCCACGGATCGTTCCACTCCCACCACTGCTCTTCGTCATCCGAATTCAGGGTGTCCGCGAACGCTTGCGTGGCCATATCGTCTGCGCTCATGCCGCAGCCCGAATCGGGATCGTTTAGCGTTACGCCGTCTTCGCCGGAGGCGATGCCGGGCAGCTCCTCCCGCCCGAGCCAATGAATTTCATAAAGGTCTTCGATGTCGTCGGCTCTGCCGTAACCGGCGAAGCTGCCGTTATACTCCGCGCCGCCGACGTCGCCGACCGCGTAGCAGTTGACGATACAGGCCCCGTCATAAAGGCCGATCAACCCGCCGTTCCATCTGCCGACCCCGGCCACGTCCCCGGTCGCGTAGCAGTCGACAATATCGGAATCATACACGCGGCCCAGCAGACCGCCGCCGTAACCTTCGCTCGCCGACGATACGCCGCATTCCGAGTAGCACTCGTAGATATCCGAATCCTGCGCCATCCCGATCAGGCCGCCGGCCACGGAGCCCGGGACGGAGGAGGAGACGCCGCCGGTCGAATAGCAGCCCTCGATCCATGCGTCCTCCGCGTGGCCGGCGAGCGCGCCGACGCAAAGCTCGCTGCTATCTTCGCTGTCGGAGCCGAACGTGACGGACACATTCTCGAGGCCCAGATCCTCGACCCATCCCCGGCGAATGTCGCCGAACAGCCCCGCGTTCCATAGCGAATAGACGCTCTCACCTTCCCCGTCATAGAGCGCGCTGACCTTGAGGTTGGAGATCACATGCCCGTCTCCGTAGAATCCGCCCGCAAACCACGCCGTAGAGCCGATGGGCCACCACTCATGCGCCCCAAGGTCCAGATCGTCCCCAAGAAGGATGACGGATTCCCCAAAGTCCTCAAAGTAAAGCAGGGACTGTTCCGAGAGCCACGCGAGCTCCTCGGGGGTGTCGATATAGATTTCATCGTCGCCCGGCGTATAGTCGTCCGGCTCCTCCGCGTAGGCGAGCCAGCTGTTGCCCAAGTCGGCAAGGCGGACGTCCACATCGTTATATTCGGTTTCCTCTCCCGCGTCAGCCGTCACCGTACCGAAGTTGCCGCAGTACGTTTTGCCGCCCGCCGTGTAAGGGGAAGCGAAAACAAAATATAGATTGCCGTCGGGGATCGCCACCGAGAAGCGGTAAGCCCCGTTGTCGTCCGCCGTCGTGGTGTCAAGGTAGGCGAGCGCCTCGAAAAACCCGACCACATTGTATAACTTCACGGTGGCGCCGGGGGCCGCGGTCTCTCCATCCGGCAGGGTCACCGTGCCGCTGATCGTGCACAGGATGTTCAGCTTGATGTCCGCGGTGACGTCCTCGCCGTCCCCGGCCTCGAAGGGCGCGGACTTCGACTCGGCGTAGGCCCCGCCCGCGGCGATCACCGCCACATAGGTTCCTTCGTCGACGACGGGGATGGAATAGAAACCGTCCTCATCCGTCTCCGCGCTATACAGAGGCTCGCCGGAATAATCCGTCGCGCCGGAGGCGTAGAGGCCCACCGTCAGCCCGTCCACGGAGATCGTGCCGAGGGCCGAGGAGACCGTCCCGCTGACGCCATACGTCTCCAGCGTCCAGTGCGCGTAGAGGGTGAGATCCCCCGTCACCGTGCCGGTTTCAAAATCCCACTCCTCGGCGTCCTCGTCGCCGCTCGGGCCGTCATACCACCCGTCGAATTTAAAGCCGTCCTTTTTGGGGTCGGCCGGCTCCGAAACGGTGGAGCCCTCCGAAATTTCTTTGACGCGATACGTTTTGCTCTCATCGTCGCCGTCTTTAAACGTCACGGTGTGCTTTTCGCCGGCCCCGTCGCCGACGCCGACGAGCACCGGGTAATCGTTGTTGACGCCGGATTTGGCGATCCACGGGCCGGGCGTCCGGTCGTCGTTTAGGGCCGTAACGAATTCGGCGGCTTGCATCTCGTCGTCGGTTAACTCCACGGCCGCGGTGGGCGTGGAGCCGGATTCTACAAATCCGACCGCGGCGTCCGCCGTCCCGCTGAGCCAGTAGCAGTTCGTGTCGCTGCCTTGGTTCTTGCCGACGAAGCCGCCGGGATCGGAACTCCCGGTGACGTCGGCATCGCCTACGGAATAACAGTTGGTTTCCGCTGCGCCGGACCAGCTATTGCTGACAAAGCCGCCGGCATAGGTCTCGCCGGTGACGTCGCCGGTCGAATAGCAGTCGCTGATGGAGCCGCCGACGTTGCAGGCAAAGCCGCCCGCGCTGTAATTGCCGGTTACGGTTCCGGCGGCATAGCTTAATGAAACGCTGCTGCCGGAGCAAACCCAGCCCGCAAAGCCGCCGGTCTGCCCGCCCTCCGCGTCGCCGATGGCATAACATTTTGTGACGGCTCCCGCCCCGTTGTAGCCAACGAACCCGCCGCAGACGGAATTGAGATCGCTGCCGCCGGCGGCCGCGCTTCCCGTCGCGTAGGAATCGGTGATCGTTCCCTCGTTGCGGCCGGTGAACCCGCCGGTCTCGTTGCCGCCGGAGACGTCGCCGGTCGCGGAGCAGCCGCTCACCGTGTAGCCCGCGCAGGCCCCCGTAAAGCCGCCTACGACGCCGCCATCGGTGCCCTGCGTGACGTCCCCGGAGGCATGGCAGTCTTCGATAAATATGCCGGAACCGCCTATGGCGTAGCCGATCAGGCCTCCGGTGAAAGGAGGAAGAAAGCTGAATCCATTGCTGACGGCCCCTGTCGCCCTGCAGCCGGTCACGGGCGTACCAGACAGCTTGCCCACGAGCCCGCCGATAGAATCGGCCGACTCGCCGACGTCGGCGTCCGAAAAGCAGTCCGAGACGCTCCCGTTATAGATATGGCCGACGAGCCCGCCGCAATGCGTATCCGTCTTTTCCATGGCGGCCGTCACGGAGCCCGAAACGGAGCAGCTCTCAATCGAGCCCTCCGCCGATATGCCGACCAGCCCGCCGCAATAGGCGTAATAGTTGCTCGACGAGAGCGACACCTCGCCCTCTACCGAGCAGTTTTTGAGGAGGCCGCCCGAGAATCCCGCAATTCCGCCGACGTATCCGTTTTGATCGTTATACGTCACGTCGATGGAGACGTCCTCCAGAGTCACGTCTTGAATCGTTCCGGAGCCCATCCTTCCAAAAAGGCCGGCAAGCTGCATGGAGCCGTCGATCGTCAGCCCGGAAATCGTATGGTCGTTCCCGTCAAAATCCCCTTGAAAAGGAAAGCCGTCGTTGCTGATCGGAACCCAGAAATGGTCCGAAAGGTCGATATCGCCGCCGAGCTCGACGGTGCTGCCGTAAAACTCGCTGGGAGAGCTGTTGGCCTGCGCCGCCACCCAAGCGAGCTCCTCCGCGGTGGTCACGGTGTAGACGTCGTCGTCGTCCGGGGTTACCGCCGTCGTATGATCCGCCCACGAGCCGGACGTGTCGGCGAAGGCCGGCACCGCCATATTCGGCAGCAGCGCGGTCAGCAGCGCGGCCGCGAGGAACACGCTGAGGATTTTTTTGGATAACCTGTTTCTCATGTCTTAAATCCCTCCCAAACTGGTTTACGGGCCCGCCGTCTTTGAGGCGCGCGGGGAACGGGCGCGCTTTTTATGAGCGTTCATCTTTATTTTATATAGATTCATAAAAAAATCATCGTACCTGAGTACGATGACCTCAAATTTTGGGGAAATCCGCCGGGGAAAATTCGCCGGGCGAAATTCACCGGGAAAAATTCGCCATGCTGTCGGGCTCGAACACGCGGGCCTCCCGGACCAGCTTGTTGCACTGGACCCGGTTCGCGACCCCCAGCTTGGCGTAGATGCTGCCGGTGTGCGTCTTGACGGTGCGCAGGCCGATGTGGAGCTTCTCGCAGATCTCCTCGTTCGTGCAGGCCGCGTAGAGCAGCTCCAAGACCTCGAGCTCCTTGCCGGTCAGCCGCTTTTTGATCGCGCCCGCGGCTTGTGTGCCCATGGCGGCGGAGGCCGCGAGCTCGGCCTCAAGCTCCGCGGCGAGGCGTTCGGCGAAGGCCGGCGTATCCCCATGGGGGCCGCAGCTCCTTTTTGCCATATGTTTTAAAATCTCCAGAAGCTCCGCGCCCTCGTCAAGGTAGCTTCGGACAAAGCCCCTCGCCTCTCCGATTGAGAGCGACCGCTCCATGTACTCCGCGCAGCGGGCGGGGTCGTTCCTTTTCCACGCGGCCGCGGAGAGAAGATTCAGGATCTCGGTCTCGCTGTGCGCCCTGCCCCCGGCCTCCGCGAAGGCCAAGAGCCGCAGCAGCAGCAGCTGGGCGTCCTCGAGCTTTCTTTTCTTCATGAGCACGCGCGCAAAGACGATCAGCTCAAATTCGTTGACCCGGTTGAGTTCGCCGTAGATGCTCAGATTGTTTTCCTCCGCCCACCGGTACGCCGGGCCCGCGGCCCCGGTCTCGAGAGAGAGGCGCGCCCGGAAGGCCCGGATCAGGCAAAACCAGTGGAACTGGTTGACGGATTTGAGGCTCTCCTCGCACGCGTCGAGCGCCTCAAAGGCCCCGGCCACGTCGCCCTCCGCCTTTTTGATCCGCGCGATGCCGACCATGGCGGGCACGAGGGCGCCCGGGCATCCGGCCGCCCGCGCCCTCTCGATCGCCGCGGTGAAATACGGCATGGAGAGATCCATGCGGTTGGTTTCGTAGTAATATTCGCCCGCCGCCAGCGGCGCGTATCCGGGGCCGGTCGCGACCAGCTTTTGATAACCGCTGTTGATGATCTCAAATTCGTCTTGGTGGTTCACGACCAGATCGGCCATGGCCTGCATCGGGCAGCGGCAAAAATAGATGTCCGACCGGTTAAAATCCAAGTAGCGCGAGAGCATTTTCGGGTTGTAGGCGAGCGGCTTCCATTCCCGGATCAGGGCCAGCAGCTCCTCGATTTTCCCCTCGTTGAGCAGCAGATAGAGCCGCATCATGCGGATGACGTTGCCGATGGCCGGCTCCTGCTCGGGCTCCGCCGCGTTTGCCAGCAGGGTTTGCGCCTTTTCGATCCAGACATGCGCGAGATCGAAGCGCCTGCACTCTGTGTAATACGCGGCATAAAACACGGCGATCCGGGGGCTCTTTTCGCGGTAGGACTCGGGCAAGGCGCCGAGCCACGCGATGCCGGTGTCGAAGGAGCCCATGAGCACGAGCTCGCCGAGCTGCCGCTCGATCAGGCGGCGCGCCTCCTCATACCGAAAGCCCGTCAGGTAGTTGGCGACGGCCTCGGGGTATCTCTGCTGGTCGCGGTACCAGTCCGCCGCCCGCGTATGAAGCTCGCGGACCCGGTCGGGCCGCGTCTTGGTGAAGAGTTTATAGAGAAATTCCCGGAAAATATTGTGGTAGCGGTAATTTCCGTCGTCCAAGGAGATCAGAAACTCGTTGCGGGAGCGCATCTCCTCGAGCAGGCGGTCCGCGTTTTCGCCACCGGTGACGTAGTCGCACAGCGGGGCGCACAGCGTTCCCAAGACGGAGGTCTCCAGCACGAACTCCCGTTTTTCCTCCGGCCACGAGCCGAACACCTCGCTCAGCAGATACTGCTCGATGCTGTAGCTGCTGCGGTAGATGCCCACCGCCAGATCCTGCACGCCGGGCTCTTTTTCCATGGAGAGCGCGACGGCCACCAGCGCCGTGGCCCACCCCTCGGTATAATTTTCGAGCTTCTGGATGTCGGAGGGCGCGACGTCCCGCTCCATCTTTTCAAAAAACGCCGCGATCTCCTCCCTGCGGAAACGCAGGTCGCCGACGCCGACGCTCAAAAAATTCGATTTCAGTTTGTATCCCGCGAGGCCGCAGCCGAGCTCGGCCCTGCCGATGAGCACGAGATGCAGTCTGGGCGGCAGGAAGTCGATCAAAAACGACAGGCCCTTGAAGATCTGCCAGTTGGTGAGCGCCTGCATGTCGTCGATGACCAGCACGCTGTCCGCCGGCAGCGCAAAGGCCCGGTCAAGGATGATTTTGATCTGGGTGTTCGCCTCGAGCAGCCCCTGCGAGGAAAAGACGTACTCCGTATCGCCGCCGATCCCGGGCAGAATCGCGTCGAGCGCGGCGCAGACATATCTCCAGAAGGAGCGGGGGTCGTTGTCCCCGGCGTCGGCGGTCAGCCACGCGCACGGCAGCCCGGAGGCCTCGGCCCACGCCTGCACGGCGGCCGTCTTGCCGTAGCCGGAGGGAGCCGTCACCAGCGTGAGCTTGCGCTTCAGGCAGTATTGCAGCTTTTGGCTCAGGTGGGGCCGCGGGATCAAAAACAGCCCGGGTTTCGGCATATTGATTTTTGTTTGGATCAATATGGAATCCATTTCGTTACCTCAAATATCGAAGTTCGCCGGGGACAAAAAGCCCCCGTCTTTCGCGGGATCGCCCCCGCGGGCCTGCGTATCGGCCGCGCGGCGTGTAAAACACGGGAGCCGTCATGAGCATCAAATTTATGGCGCTTTTTGGCCTCCGGGCCGAGCCCCCGGGGAGGCGGCTTTTGTACACCCATGCCCCCGCGGGCCTGCATATCGGCCGCGCGGCGTGTAGAAACGGGAAGGCCACGTGAGCATCAAATTTACGGCGCTCCGGGGCCTCCGGGCCGGGCCCTCGGGGAGACGGTTTTTGTACGCCTATGCCCCCGCGGGCGCGGCGATCTGCGGGCGGCCGTCCGGATCTTCGTATCGCCGCCGCTTTATAATTATAATACCATATTTCTTCCTCATTGGATAGATTTCGGCATAAAATTCATAGAGCGGGGGGCCGCCCATAAAAAATAGAAAACGCGGGCGGCAAAACAATACGCGCCCGCAAAGTTGCGGGCGCGTATGGCGCGCGGGCGTTGCCGGTTGGCGGAAGCGGTGGGATTCGAACCCACGGAACCTTGCGGTTCACCTGATTTCGAGTCAGGCCCGTTACGACCACTTCGATACGCTTCCCGATTTTGTTGCCCGCGCCGGAAAAACCGGCGCGATTATCATAGCACGAAAGTGCCCTCCGGTCAATCGTTTCTTGCGTGAAAAAAGAAAAAGGCGCTTTCCGATGCGGCTTTCGATCGGATGATGTTGACATGGGGAGTAAAAAAATGTATATTATTTATAATACTTTTTAGTATGAGTTTTATGAGACGGAAAGAGGAGATCGATCCCAATGGACGACCCCGGTAGTACGCGGTATCTGTTACTCCTGATCTGCCTGCTCGGCGCCGGCGGATTTTTTACGATGAGCAAGGCGGCGCTGATCTCCCTGAACGACGCGAAACTGCATAAGGACGCGGACGACGGGGACAAAAGGGCCGTGACCCTGTGCAAAATGGCGGATGAGCCCGGCGATTTTCTCTCCATGATCCGGGCCGCGGTCACGCTGTTCGGCCTGCTGGCCGCGGCGTTCACGGCGGATCGGCTGGCCGGGCCCGCGGCGGAATTCTTCGCGCGCTTCGTCCCGCTGACGCCGGAGGCGCTGCGGGCGATCGCCCTCGTTTTGCTGACGCTCGCGCTCGCGTTTCTCATTTTGACGCTCGGCGGGTCGGTGCCCAAGCGGATCGGCATGCATAAGCCCGAAAAGATCGCCTACGGCGTATCCGGCCTTCTGTATTTCTGCTATCTCTTTTTCCGCCCGTTCGTGAGGCTGGCCGATCTCGCCGCCGCGGGCATTATGAAACTCTTCGGCGTCGACTCGGTGGGCGAACCGGAGGGGGCCACCGAGGAAAATATCCGCATGATGCTCGACGCCGGCAACGAGAACGGCACGATCGAGGAGAGCGAACGCCAGATGATCAACAACATCTTCGAGTTCGACGACCGCACGGTGGGCGAGGTCATGACGCACCGCATCGACATGACCGCCGTGGAGCAGGGCGACGGCATCGACGAGATTGTGGAGATCGCCATCGCGGACGGCTACTCCCGCATCCCGGTCTATGAGGAGACGATCGACAACATCCGGGGCGTCATCTACGCGAAGGACCTGCTCTCGCTGATCGGGGATTCGGATTTCCAAAACCGAAGCGTCGGGGATTTCATCCGGCCGGTGAATTTTGTGCCGGAGTCCAACAGCTGCCGCGAGGTCTTCGCGGAGTTTCAGCAGAAAAAGATCCAGCTCGCCATCGTTGTGGACGAATACGGCGGCACCGCCGGCATCATCTCCATGGAGGACCTGCTCGAGTCGATCGTGGGCAACATTCAGGACGAGTACGACAACGAGGAGGAAGAGATCTCGCGCATCGACGAGGAGAACTTCGACTTCGACGGAACCGTCTTCCTTAAGGAGATCGACGACCTGCTGGGCATTGAGGTGCCGGAGGACGCGGAGTACGACACGCTCGGCGGCCTGCTGACCGACCTGCTCGGCCGCATCCCGGAGGAGGAGGAGCACCCGGTCGTCCTCTACGGCGGCGTGGAGTTCACGGTCCTGCAAACGGAGGAGCACCACATCGCGAAGGTCCACGCGCACATCCTCTCGGAGGAGGAAAAAGAGGAGCGGAAAGAGGAGTAAGAGGCGGGGCGGGAGCGCCCGCGTTTCGGAACGCTGTCATTTCCTTTTCTTGACACTTCACCCGCATGATAGTAAAATAAAAAGGGGCGTATGGCAGGCTATGCCGTCCCCGTTTGCGGTTAGGTCGCTTTTGCTGTGGTAGGCGGTAAGCGGCCTATTTTATTTTGCTCATTTCCCCGGGATTTTAAAGACCGAGCACGAAACCTTCCGCCGAACGGATCTCCCCGCGGCAAAGGGACGCGCGGTCGGGAGACGGCGCCGGAGGACGCCGCGCTTATAATATTTAAAGATTCAGAGCTGCCGGGACGGAGCGGCTCCAAAGGGGCGGTTTCCCGCCCCGGTTTTCCCGGGAATATAACGAAGGGCGGCCGCTTGACGCGGCCGCCCTGTTTGTTTTTTTGGTTTCCTGAAGATTGGCGCGCGGGCGCCCCGCGCCATCGTTCCCGCCGGCACAAAATGCCCGGAACAGGGGACGCCTCCGCGCGCCGGGCGCGGACGTTCTTCCCGGGACGTTACTTGGACTCCTCTTTTTCGCGGATCGCGGACTGCGCGGCCGCGAGGCGCGCGATCGGTACGCGAAACGGCGAGCACGAGACGTAGGTAAGGCCGATCCGGTGGCAGAAGTCGATGCTCGAGGGATCTCCGCCGTGCTCGCCGCAGATGCCGAGCTTAATGTCGGGGCGGGTCTTGCGCCCGAGATCGCAGGCCGTCTGCACGAGCTTGCCCACGCCCTCCTGATCGAGGCGGGCGAACGGGTCGGATTCAAAGATCTTTTTGGCGTAGTAGGCGCCGAGGAACGCGCCGGCGTCGTCGCGGCTGAAGCCGAAGGTCATCTGCGTCAGGTCGTTGGTGCCGAAGCTGAAGAATTCGGCGTCCTGCGCGATCTCGTCGGCCAAAAGCGCCGCGCGCGGGATCTCGATCATCGTGCCGACTTTGTATTTGATCGCGGAGCGGCTCTCCTCGATGATCCGGTCGGCGGTCTCGGTGACGATCTCCTTGACATAGCTCAGCTCTTTGCGCTCGCCGACGAGCGGGATCATGATTTCGGGCGCGATGTTCCACTCCGGGTGCTTGGCGCCCACGTGGATCGCGGCGCGGATGACGGCCTCGGTCTGCATCTCGTAAATTTCCGGGTAGGTGACGGCGAGGCGGCAGCCGCGGTGGCCCATCATTGGGTTAAACTCGTGCAGGCCGGCGATCGTCGCCTTGAGATCGGCGACCTCGAGCTTCATCTCCGCGGCGAGCGTCTTGATGTCCTCCTCGCTCGTCGGGACGAACTCGTGCAGCGGCGGGTCGAGGAAACGGATCGTGACCGGGCGGCCCCCCATGGCCTCGTAGATGCCCTCGAAGTCCCCCTGCTGCATCGGCAGGAGCTTCGCGAGGGCGGCGCGGCGGTGGCTCTCGTCCTTGGAGACGATCATCTCGCGCATGGCCTCGATCCGGTCGGGGTTGAAGAACATGTGCTCGGTGCGGCAAAGGCCGATGCCCTCCGCGCCGAAAAGGACGGCCTGCCTCGCGTCGGCGGGCGTGTCGGCGTTGGTGCGCACGCCGAGCGTGCGCTTGCGGTCGGCCCAGTCCATAAAGGTACCGAAATAGCCGGAGATCGTGGCCGGGACGGTCGGGATCGGGCCGGCGTAGATTTTGCCGGTGGTGCCGTCGAGGGAGACGTAGTCGCCCTCATGGAAGGTGCGCCCGCCCAGCTCGAAGGATTTCTCCTCCTCGTGCATCGTAATGGCGCCGCACCCGGCGACGCAGCAGGTGCCCATGCCGCGCGCGACCACGGCCGCGTGGCTCGTCATGCCGCCGCGCACCGTCAGAATGCCCTCGGCGTGGTGCATGCCCTCGATGTCCTCCGGGGAGGTCTCAAGGCGGCAGAGGATGACTTTCTCGCCCTTTTTCGTCCACGCGACGGCGTCGGCGGCGTTGAAGACCACCCTGCCGGAGGCGGCGCCGGGGCTCGCGGGCAGCGCCTCGCCGACGGCCTCGGCCTGTTTAAGCGATTTGGGGTCGAACTGCGGGTGGAGCAGCGCGTCGAGGGATTTGGGGTCGACGCTCAGGATGGCCTCGTCCTTGGTGATGAGGCCCTCGTCCACAAGGTCGCAGGCGACTTTGAGCGCGGCGGCGGCGGTGCGCTTGCCGTTGCGGGTCTGAAGCATATAGAGCTTGCCGTTCTCGACGGTGAACTCCATGTCCTGCATGTCGTGATAGTGGTTTTCGAGCTTCTTCGCGATCGCGAAAAACTCGTCGTAGAGGCCGGGGCGAATCTCGTCGAGGCGCTCGATCGACTGCGGCGTGCGGATGCCGGCCACGACGTCCTCGCCCTGCGCGTTGATTAAAAATTCGCCGTAGAGCTTATTCTCGCCGGTGGCGGGGTTGCGCGTGAAGGCGACGCCGGTGCCGGAGCGGTCCCCGCTGTTGCCGAAGACCATCGACTGCACGTTGACGGCGGTGCCCCATGTGTAGGGGATGTCGTTCATGCGGCGGTAGTAGTTGGCGCGGGGATTATCCCACGAGCGGAAGACGGCCTTGACCGCGCCGATCAGCTGCTCCCTCGGGTCGGAGGGGAAGCTCTGGCCCTTGGATTCGACGTAGCAGTCCTTGAATTTTTCGACCATCTCCTTGAGGTCGTCGGCGAGAAGATCGGTGTCGTTGACGACGCCGCGGGCGGCCTTGATCCCGTCGATGATCTCCTCAAAGCGGCCCCTTGGGATCTCCTCGACGACGTCGGCGTACATCTGGATGAAGCGACGGTAGGAGTCGTAGGCGAAGCGCTCGTTTTGGGTGAGCTCCGCGAGGCCCTCGACCACCTCGTCGTTGAGGCCGAGATTGAGGATGGTGTCCATCATGCCGGGCATCGAGGCTCTCGCGCCGGAGCGCACGGAGACGAGGAGCGGGTTTTTCGAATCGCCGAGCTCCTTGCCGGTCTGGGACTCCAGCTTGCCGAGGTATTCAAAGACCTGCGCCTTGATCTCCTCGTTGATCTGGCGGCCGTCTTCGTAATACTGGGTGCAGGCTTGGGTCGTGATCGTAAACCCCGGAGGGACGGGCATACCTAAATTGGTCATCTCCGCCAGATTGGCGCCCTTTCCGCCGAGTAGCGCGCGCATGGTGCCGTCGCCCTGCGAAAAGAGATAGACAAACTTCTTGCTCATGAATGAACCCCCTCTTTTTCGTTTTCAAAATGAAAGAAACGCCGCAATATAAAAGAAATTATATCAGAAGAAATATATCTTTTCTACATTTATATAGTAAAATCTGCGATTTGGACGAAAATTTGGACTTCCACGAAATATTTGAGTTAATACTTGCAAAAACATTGGGAGCTTGGCATAATGTATATGAAGTATTTTGCCTTTCGGGAGGTGTGATTCCAATGTCCGATGCCTGTGCGATCATCTATACGACCGGGGAAACCCGGATCCGGGACGACCGGCCGGACGCCCTTTGCGACGTTTTGTTCGAGCCGATGATCGGCTGGGTGAACGACGCGCTGGACGCCGCCGGAATCAAGGAGCGCTGCTATGTCTTCGCGAAAAACGCGGAGGCGTTCTCGGCATACACCGGCGACGCGCCCGTGTTTGCCGGGGAGGAGGGAGCGAACCTCCCCTTCGCGGCAAAAGACTGGGTTGCCGAGCGCGGCGATAGGGACGTCCTCGTCCTGCGGGCCGAAACCCCGTTTCTCTGCGGGGAGACGATTTCCTCCGCGCGGACTTATCATATCCAAAACGGACAAAAACTCACGATCCTCGCCTCGGGCGGAAGGGAAGCCATGATCCGCGAACTCAATTCCAGCGCGTATTGGGTGAAGGCGGATTTTCTTTTTGAGCTTTTCCAGCACATCGACCCCAAAGAGGAGAAATTCCTGCCCTTGGCGCTCGCCTACCTCTCCGATCAGGTGGAGAACGCGGCGACCTTTGTGGCGGCGAAAAAGGAGCTCTATCTGACGGCCGCCGACCCGCTGGAGCTGCTCAAGCTCAACGCCGCGGCCCGCACACTCGTGCTCACCAAGCTTTGCAGGGCGGGCGTGGAGTTTTTGTGCACCGACGGCATCCTGATCGGCCCGTCGGTGACGGTCGGCAAAGGCACCACGGTGCTGCCGGGGACGATTCTCAAGGGAACCACCGCGATCGGCGAGGGCTGCGAGATCGGCCCTAACAGCTATCTGGAGAACTGCTCTGTCGGGGACGGCTGCAAGATCTTCGCCACCAAGATGGCCGACGCCGTGCTCAAGGACGGCGTCAAGATCGGCCCCTTCTCCCAGATCCGGCCCGGGACCGTGGTCGGCGAGGGCGTCAAGATCGGGGACTATGTGGAGATCAAAAATTCGAGCATCGGCGCCAAGACCAGCGTCGCCCACCTGACCTATATCGGGGACGCGGACGTCGGCGAGGGCGTCAACTTCGGGTGCGGGGTCTGCGTCGCGAACTTCGACGGGCAGAAAAAATCCCGCACGGTGATCGGGGACAACGCCTTTCTCGGCTGCAACACCAATTTGGTCGCGCCGGTAAAGGTCGGGGCCTTCGCCTACACCGCGGCGGGCACCACCGTGACCGAGGACGTGCCGGACGAGGCCCTGTGCATCGGCCGCGCCCGTCAGGAAAACAAAGAGGGCTGGGTGCGCCAGCACGATCAGATCCGAAAAAAATAAGGCCGCGCCTCCATAGGAAAAAACAGGGCCGCGCCCCCATAAGAAAACAGGGCCGCGCCTCCATAGGAAAATAGGGCGCGTACGGCCCCCGGCGCAACCGGGGAGGGCGACAAACGACAAAAGTCCCCCGGACGGCGGCCGCGCGTCTTCACCATACAACAGGAAAATGAAAAGCGAACGATAGGGAGAGAAAAAAATGAACCTTCACGGCAAAGACATTAAGATTTTCGCCGGGAACGCCTGCCCGAAAGAGGCCGCCGCCATCGCGAAAAACATCGGCATTCCGCTGGGCCAGTGCACGGTCAAGCACTTTGCGGACGGGGAGATCTCGGTTTCCCTCGAGGAATCGGTCCGCGGCTCCGACGTTTTCGTCGTGCAGTCCTCCTGCAACCCGGTCAACGACAATCTGATGGAGCTGCTGATCATGATCGACGCGCTCCGGCGCGCCTCCGCCGGCCGCATCAACGCCGTGATCCCCTATTTCGGATATGCCCGTCAGGACAGAAAGGCGCGCCCCCGCGAGCCGATCTCCGCGAAGCTGGTCGCGAATATGATCACCGCCGCCGGCGCGGACCGCGTGCTCACGATGGACCTGCACGCCGCCCAGATCCAAGGCTTCTTCGACATTCCGGTCGATCACCTGCTCGGCGTGCCGATTTTAAGCCCCTATTTCCAGCCGCTTGTCCACGGCCATGAGGACGAGTATGTGGCCGTCTCCCCGGATTTCGGCTCCGTCACCAGAGCCCGCAAGTTTGTGGAGAAGCTTGACATCCCGATCGCCATCATCGACAAGCGCCGCCCGAAGGCCAACGACTCCGAGGTGATGAACATCATCGGCGACGTCCGGGGCAAGAAGTGCATCATCGTGGACGACATGGTCGACACCGCCGGCACCCTGTGCCACGCGGCCGACGCGCTGATCCAGATCGGCGGGGCGGTCAAGATCGTGGCCTGCGCCACGCACGCCGTGTTGTCCGACCCGGCCATCGAGCGCCTGCAAAACAGCTGCATCGACGAGCTTGTCTTTCTTGACACGATCCCGCTCCCGCCGGAAAAGCGGATCGACAAGATCACGGTGCTCCCGGTCGCGCCGATCTTCGCCGAGGCGATCGAGCGGATCTACGGCGAGCGGCCGATCAGCCCGCTTTTTGAAAGACAGCAGTAATCTTTCCCATTCATAAAATTAAAGAGAGATACAGCATCCCGATGAGATCTTCGCGGATGCCGATCAGATCCTTCGCCGGCAGGGGGTTTTTCCCCCTGCCGATTTCTATTGTGAAACCGGGCAGGCAGAAATGCTGAATGAACCAGTCCTTGAAGCCGCCGTAGGAGGCGGTCCCGGTGGGATCGCTGAGGCGGTAGCCGGAGGCGTCGGCCAAGAGCTTCGCGATCTCGAGCGAGGCGGCGGGCGTGTTCGCGCCGTAGCGCCAGTAGATCTCCTCCCCCTGCGAATGGAAGGAATAGAGCCGCTTCACGCCGAAGGTGGTGCAGACCCCGCAGGCGGCGCGCGTCTCGGGCTCGGAAAACGGGCACGGCCCGCCGTATTTTCCCGGCGCGGGGCCAAAGATGCCCTGCTCCTGCTCCAAGGCGCGGAGCTCCTCCCACCCGGCGGCGAAGTTGTGGTTGATGTCGACGCCGCGCGCGTTGGCGTTCCAGCAGGCGCAGTTCCCGCCCGAGAGACGCGTGACCTTACCGCAGAGGGCGAGCGCGGACTCCGCCCCGCAGAGCGCGATCTCCACGCCGTCCGGGTTGAGCACCGGCACGACGAGCACGCCTCTCGTCCGGAGCGCCCGGCGCACGTCGATCCCGTAAGGGCGGCCGCCGCGCTCATAGGCGGCGCAGAGCTCGTCAAAAAATTCCAGCAGCAGCAGAGAAGTCAGCCACTCCGAGCCGTGCGTCGCGCCGACGTAGAGTACGCCGCCGCGGGAGTCCCCCAAGGAGAGGGCGGCGATTTTTCGCCCGAGCACGCTTTTCCCCACGGAGAAGGATTTTGAGCACGGGTGGCGGCGCAGGATGCTGTCGATGGAAGAGGTTACGTTTTCCGCCGTCGGCGGAAGAAGGAAGGAATCCACTGCAAATCACCTCCGGACATACTACGTTTAACATATGCCGCGGAGGGAAAATATAGAAACCGGAGGGGAAAAGCGATATGCGGCTTCAGGAAGAAAAAATCGCGTCCGAGAAACTTTTTTCCGGGCGCATCCTTGATCTCTATACGGACAGGGTCCGGCTCCCGGATGGAAACGAGGCGCGGCGGGAGGTCGTGCGCCACAAAGGGGGCGCCGCGGCGCTGGCCCTCGGCGCGGACGGCGAAGTCTTTCTCGTGCGCCAGTTTCGCTACCCCGTCGGCGGGGCGCTGCTGGAGGTCCCGGCCGGCAAGCTTGACATGGGCGAGGAGCCGCTCGCCTGCGCGAAGCGCGAGCTTTTAGAGGAATGCGGCCTCGCCGCCGAGACATGGCTCCCGATGGGCGCCATGTGGTCGTCCCCGGGCTTCTGCGACGAGCGGGTCTGGCTGTTCGCCGCGAAGGGCCTCGCCGACCTCGGCGCGCGCCCGGACGAGGACGAATTCCTCGAGCCGGTGAAGATCCCGCTGGACGAGGCGGTAAAAATGGCGCTCCGCGGCGAGATCGAGGACGCCAAATCGCAAATTTTGCTGCTCAAGGCGAAACTTATGGGCCTCGCGGAGTAGGGGAGCGCGGCGGCGCGGGCCCCGGCGGGCGAAACGGAGGAAAATCCGCAAGCCGCGGACTCCGGCGGGCGAAACGAAAAAACCAAGGGCGGGAGGGGCCTGATCCGACAGGCGAGGCGGTAAAAATGGCGCTCCGCGGCGAGATCGAGGACGCCAAATCGCAAATTTTGCTGCTCAAGGCGAAGCTCATGGGCCTCGCGGAGTAGGGGAGCGCGGCGGCGCGGGTCCCGGCGGGTGAAACGAAAAAACCAAGGGCGGGGGGGAACCTAATCCGACAGAGGAGACGAGGGAAATCCGCAAGCCGCGGGCTCCGGCGGGCGAAACGAAAAAACCAAGGGAGGGAGGGGCCTGATCCGACAGGCGAGACGGTAAAAATGGCGCTCAGCGGCGAGATCGAGGACGCCAAATCGCAAATTTTGCTGCTCAAGGCGAAGCTTATGGGCCTCGCGGAGTAGGGGAGCGCGGCGGCGCGGGCCCCGGCGGGCGAGACGGAGGAAAATCCGCAAGCCGCGCGCCCCGGCGGGCGAGACGAAAAAACCAAGGGCGGGAGGGGCCTGATCCGACAGGCGGGCCGGAGGGAAATCCCCAAGCGGCGGGCCCCGGCGGGCGATTCCGCCTTAAACAAAATATTTCAGGAGCCGGGCCCGCGCGGCGTCGGAGAGATAGAGCGCGCCGCCGCGCAGCTCGGCGTCCATCGTGATGTGGCTCGCGACGGTCACGTCGAGCGACGCGAGGAACGCGAGCGCCGGCTCCCGGAGCTGATGCTCCTTCGCGCCGAACGAGGCCTCCGTGTGCTCCGCCACCGCGTCGAAGCAGTTGCCGCCCTTTTCCGTCAGGCGGACGAGCCTGCGGTTGAGAAAGGCCGCGACCAGCTTCGAGATCCGGTCGCAGCGCTCCGTCTCCGTAAAATCCGGGAAGGAGATCACGTCGTAGGTCTTTTTGCCGTTCATGCGCTGCGCGCCGGCGAGCAGGTGGATGCTGCGGACGCCGTCGGCGTAGACGAGCGCGCGCGGCAGCGAGAGATCGTAGCTGCCCAGCGTGTCCACGATCGCCTCGCAGCCGGCGCGGTCATAGCGAAGCCAGTCGTCGATTTTCAGACTATATTCCGTTTCCAGCGCGGAGACGAGCGCCTCCGCCCCGTATAGATCGCAGAGAGCGCCGATCTCCGTCTCCCTGTTTTCGTAGGAGACGGCGCAGGAGGCGGGGAACGTGAAGACCGGGATGCGCCCGGCCGGAATATCGAACCGCGCGAGCGTGAAATAATCCGCGCTGTCCCCGCCGTAGTCCATGCCGATCAGCAGGACGGTGAAATTGTCCTCCTCCCGCGGGATATAGCCGCCCGCGGAGACGGGGTTCTGCGGCGTCGGCGCCTGCGGGCCGGCCTGCGATAAAGAAAAAACGGCGTAGGCCGCGCCACAGAACAGCAGCAGAAAGCTGGCCGTAAACGCCAGCAAAAACATGCGCACTTTCATGGATACCGCCTCCCCGACCTCCTTAGTTTGGCCGGGTCCGGCGGCAAAATATCGTTTCGGCGTCCTAAAAAATACCGGCCGGGCTTATCACAGGCCCAAGCCGGTATCTTTTTTGTCGAATTTGGGCCGCGTTTCCTCAGTCGAACACGCCGCAGGAGAGGTAACGGTCGCCGGTATCCGCGAGCAGAGCGACGATCAGCTTGCCCCGGTTCCTCAATCGAACACGCCGCAGGAGAGGTAGCGGTCCCCGGTATCCGCGAGCAGGGCGACGATCAGCTTGCCCCGGTTCCTCAATCGAACACGCCGCAGGAGAGGTAGCGGTCGCTTATCCGCGAGCGGGGCGACGATCAGCTTACCCCGTTTCCTCAGCCGAACACGCCGCAGGAGAGGTAGCGATCCCCGGTATCCGCAAGCAGGGCGACGATCAGCTTGCCCCGGTTCTCCGGGCGCTGCGCGAGGCGGACCGCCGCCGCGACCGCGCCGCCGGAGGAGATGCCCGCGAGAATGCCCTCCCTGCGGGCGAGCAGGCCGTCGAACAGGTAGGCGTCCTCGTCGGCGACGTCGAGGATCTCGTCGATCAGCGAGAGATCAAGGATGTCCGGGACGAAGTTCGGGCCGATCCCTTGGATCTTGTGTCTGCCGGGGACGCCCTTTGTGAGCAGCGGCGAGGAGGCCGGCTGGTACCCGACGATTTGGACGCCGGGGAGCCGCTCCTTGAGGTATCTCGCCGTGCCAGTGATCGTGCCGCCGGTGCCGATCCCGGCGACGAAAATATCAATTTTGCCGTCCGTCTGGCGGAAGATCTCCGGCCCGGTGGTGCGGTAATGCGTGTCGGGATTCGCGGGGTTTGTAAACTGGGAGGGCATGTAGCTGTCCGGGATCGAGGAGAGCAGCTCCTCGGCCTTGCCGACGCAGCCCGCCATGCCGAGGGCCCCGTCCGTGAGCACGCACTCGGCCCCGAAGGCCTTCATCACGGCGACGCGCTCCGGGCTCATGTTGTCCGGCATGACGATGACCACATGGTATCCCTTCGCCGCGCCGATCGCCGCGAGCCCGATGCCGGTGTTGCCGCTCGTCGGCTCAATGATCGTTGAGTTTGGCTTGAGCATCCCTCTTTTTTCGGCATCGGCGATCATGCCGGCGGCGATGCGATCCTTGACGCTGCCGGAGGGATTGCCTCTTTCGAGCTTGGCGGCGACGGTCGCCTCCAGCGCGTACATCGACTCGATGCCGCAGAGTTCCAAGACCGGCGTGTTGCCGATCAGATCTGTGACGCTTTTGTTAATTTCCATTTTTCGGCCTCTTTTCTTTATGACGCCATTATATCACAGGCAAGAACGGATTGACAATCGGGGCATTTTATCTTATATTATATAAGTATAAGTTTGCCCTGAAAAAGGAGGAAACGTCATGAATACCAATCCCTTTCTTGAGCTGTCTGCGGAAGTAGAGAGCGCGCTGCGAAGCGGAAAACCCGTCGTCGCGCTGGAGTCCTCCACGATCTGCCACACCATGCCGTATCCGAGGGGGGCCGAGACCGTCAAGAAGGCGCAGGAGCTGATCCGCGCGGAGGGCGCCGTGCCCGCCGCGATCGCCATCTTGGAGGGCAAAATGCGGGTCGGCCTTTCCGATAAAGAGATCGAATACCTCGGCCGCTGCGGGACCTCCGTGGCGAAGGTCTCGGTGAAGGATCTGCCCGTCTTTGCCGCCAAAAGCATGGACGGCGCGACCGACCTCGCCGCCACGATGAAGATCGCGAAGATGGCGGGCATCAAGCTGCTGGCGGCCGGCGGCATCGGCGGCGTGCACATGGTTTCGGCCGAGGCGGCCGACATCCCGGCCGAGATCGAGGAGCTGGGCCGCACCCACATGCTGGTGGTCTGTTCCGGCTGCATTCAGGATCAGGACCGCACGCTCGAATATCTGGAGCGCAAGGGCGTCACCGTCGTCGGCTTCGGCACCGGGAGCTTTCCGGCCTTCTACACGGCGGAGAGCGGCACGGGGCTCGAATACCGGCTCGACAGCGCGCCGGAGGTCGCGAAGGCCTTCCGCGCGAAGGAGACCCTCGGCATCGAGAGCAGCGTGCTGGTGCTCAGTCCCGTGCCGGCGGGAGACGCCATGGGCAAAAACGTCATCGACCGGGCCCTCGGCATCGCCATCCCCAAGGCGGACGAGCTCGGGCTCAAGGGCCGGGACCGGACGCCGTTTCTGCTCGCTTTAATCAAAGAAATGACCGGCGGCATGGGGCTCGACGCCCACGTCGCCCTGCTGTTAAATAACGCCCGCGTCGCCGCGCAGATCGGGTACCTGCTCTCCGCCATTGCCGAGATCGACGGCGGGGCCGCGGGCGGCTTCGATCCCGCCGCGGTGCTGCGCATCCGCAACGACATCGCCGAGGAGATCGGCACGAGCATGGCGAAGGACCTTGACGCCTTCCGCACCGAGTTTCGCGCCGAGATCGAGGAGATGCTCTCCGCCTTCGAGCCGGGCGCGCAGGAATCCGCCGCGCCGGAATCCGTGGCGTCCGGGGGCCGCCCGGCCTACGCGCCCTCCGCGGCGCTCGGCCGCGCGCCGTCTTACGCGCCGCCGGAGCCCGAGCCGGCGCCGCAGCCCGTCGTCTACTCCGAGGCGCCGCACGCGCCGACCCCTTCGGCGATCGCGAATTTTAAGCCCCGCGGCCAGATGGTCGAGGAGAAGGAAAAAGAGCTCGAGGAGAACGGCGACTATCAGCCCACCGAATACGACCCGAAGCGATTCGGAAAAAATAAGGAGGAGGCCGCCCCCGAGAAGGCTCCCGCGCCGGAATCCGTCATAGAGGAGACCGCCGCGCCGGAGCCGGAGGCCCCGCCCGCCCCCGAGAAGAAACCCGCCCGGGCGAAGAAGCCCGCGGCCGAAGAAAAGCCCGCCGCGGAGGAGCCCGCCCCCGAGGAACCCGTCCCCGAGGAACCCGTCCCGCAGGAGAAGTTCGCGGAGACGGAGGAGCCCATGGCGGAGACGGCCCCCGCGCGGGAGCCGGAGGCCGACGAGGTTTCCTTCAACGAGGAGCCTTACGCGGGAGAATCTTACGGCGAAGAATCCGGCGGGGAGACCCCTTCGGATGAGGAAGAAACCTCCGGCGGGGAAACCCCTTCCGATGAGGAAGAAACCTCCGGAGGGGAGGGCCCTTCCGATCCGGAGGGGTACGAGACGACGGAATATAACCCGGCGGCCTACCGCAAAAACCGGGAAAAAGATCAGGAGGAGGTCGGCACGACCGCCTACGATCAGGAGTTTTACCGCAAACGCTCCGAGGAGCGCAAGCACCGCCTCGCCGAGGCGGCCGGGGAAGAGCGGCGCGGCGCGGCGGACATGGGCGCCGAGCCGGACTATGTCGACTGCAAGGGCCCGCTCGAATATACGGGCGAGTACCCTTGGTCTTGGAAATGCACGCGCTGCGGGCAGGTCTTTCAAAAGCACGAGCTCCCGCACAAATGCGTCCAGCTTCCGGAAGAATGACGCGGCGGGACGCCGGGGACCGGCTGTTTATCGCCCTGCTGTTTGACGAGGGGACAAAAGACCGCCTCTGCGGCGCAATGGAGTACCTTGTGTCCCACCTGCGCGGCGGCCACGCCACCGGCCGGGAGAATCTGCACCTGACGCTCGCCTTTTTGGGCGAGACGGAGCGGGGCGCGGAGGTTCGCCGGGCGATGGACGCGGCCATGGGGCCTGCGTTCGATTACAAAATCCGGGGCAGCGGCCGTTTTTCGCGCGGGGATGGGTCCGTCCTCTGGGCGGGGATCGCGGCGCCCGAGGAGCTGTACCGGCTTTACGGGAGGCTCGCCGCGGCGCTCGCCGAGCGCGGCTTCCGGCTCGAGGAGAGGCCCTTTAAGCCGCATCTGACGCTCGGGCGCGAGGCCGCCACGGACGAGAGCTTCGACCCGGCCGAGATGGAGAAATTTTTGCCGGAGACGCCGCTCCACGCCGGGAAGATCAGCCTGATGAAGTCCGAGCGCGCCGGCGGCAAGCTCGTTTACACCGAGATCTATTCCGTGCAGCTTACGGAAAAGGAGGCCTGACCTTGGAGGACACGTTCACCGAGGGGATCCGTCCCGGCGGCCTCACCGATAACCGGGAGGTCCGGATCCTGATCTGCCATATTCTGGCCGCGGCGGGGGAGCCTCTGAGCTTCGACGAGCTCACGGAGGCCGTGCTCGCCGACGGCACGGCCAATTATTTTGAATTTGCCGACGCGGTCGCCGAGCTCAAAAACCTCGACTGCCTCGACACGTTTCGCAGCGAAAACGGCGTCTCCGCCTACCGCCTGACAGGGAAAGGCAAGGACGTCGCGCAGAAGCTCGCGTGCGACCTGCCCGCCTCGATCCGCGAAAAGGCCGCCGGCAGCGCCAAGGCCATGATCCTGCGCCGCCGCAGGGAGGAGGAAAACCTCGTCTCCATCAGCCGCACCGAGGACGGTTTTCTTTTGCACATCGAGATGCAGGACATCGGCACCAACCTGATGGAGCTCTCCCTATTCCTGCCCACGATGGAGCAGGCGATGGAGGCGAAGGAGCGGTTTCTCGAGGACCCGACCGCCTCCTATAAAAAAGTGTTGGAGGCTCTGGCAGGAGAGGTCTGACCGGCGCATAGTATGGACGGAACAAATTTTTGCGGCGTTGCCCAACATAAGGGGGGTCTTATTATGAAAATCAACGTGGCTCTGCTGTTCGGCGGAGTTTCCAGCGAACATGAAGTCTCCTGCAGATCCGTCGCCTCCGTTGCGGAGAACATCGACAGGGAAAAATACAACATCCTGATGCTCGGCATCACCAAAGAGGGCGAATGGCAGTATTATAACGGGCCGATCGGCCTTGTGAAGGAAAACCGCTGGGAGAACACGGCCTACACCTGCCCGGCGTTTCTCTCGCCGGACCGGGCCACCCACGGCATCATCTTCAACCACGACAACCGGATGACCACCCGGCGGATCGACGTGGCGTTTCCCGTCCTGCACGGCAAAAACGGCGAGGACGGCACGATGCAGGGCTTTTTGGAGATCGCCGGCATCCCGTATGTCGGCTGCGGCGTGCTCGCCTCCGCGGTCTGCATGGACAAGGAGATCTGCCACACCGTGCTCGCCAACGCCGGCGTGCCGCAGGTGAAGTGGCTGACCTTTTTCTGCGGCTGCGACCCCGCCGGGGCCGCCGAGGAGGTGGGCGCGAAGCTCGGCTGGCCGGTCTTCGTCAAGCCCGCCAACGCCGGCTCCTCCGTGGGCGTCACCAAGGTGAAAAAACCGGCGGACCTGAAGGCCGCCCTCGAGCTCGCCTTTAAGCACGACCACAAGGTCGTCGTCGAGGAGGCCGTCAAAAACCCGATCGAGATCGAGTGCTCGGTGCTCGGCAACGAGGACCCGATCGCCGCCGGCCCCGGGGAGATCGTCCCCGGCGAAGAATTCTATACCTACAACGCGAAATACAACAACGCGGGCAGCCAGCTCTATATCCCGGCGCGGATCCCGGAGGAGATCGCCGCGGAGGTG
>Ga0116177_10000385_pt1 | contig 32937 bp, 37 predicted proteins | sample AD_STIC10_MetaG_FD_89750 | JGI IMG/M metagenome (GOLD analysis project Ga0116177, IMG submission 89750) | Active sludge microbial communities of municipal wastewater-treating anaerobic digesters from USA - AD_STIC10_MetaG | ecosystem: Engineered > Bioreactor > Anaerobic > Digestate | place: USA... | reverse complement strand
GGTAGGGGAAATCAGGGTGACGGGTATGGTGTTCAAAACAGTACTTAACCTTACTCCGTCATGCTGAACTTGTTTCAGCATCTTAGTTCCGCCGACCGTTAACTCCCTAAAGGACCTTCACCCCACCTAGTCGAACGGAATATCCAGCACCGGAAATTTCTCCCATCCGGTAAAGTCGAAATGCCACCATTCGTTGGACAGGCCGACAAAGCCCTCGGCCTCCAGATAGCGTTGCAGACGGGCGCGGTTTTCAATCGCCACGGCGCTGGCACCCATATAGTCGCGATGCGCTTTTTCCGAAAAATCGTCGAAGCCGGTCGGCATTTCGACCAGTTCGCCGGTGGCAAGATCATGCAGGCTGAGGTCGACGGCACAGCCGCGGTTGTGCTTGGATCCGCGCTTGGGGTTAGCGACATACTCTTTTTTCGGGCCAACGGGCGTTGCGTCCCAAAGCTTCTTTGTCACCCGCCATGGGCGATAGGCATCGAAGATGGTGAGGCCAAAGCCTTCGGCCCGGGCGGTGCGGCTGGCGCGGACGACGGCTTGCGCCGCTGGTGCGGTCAGGAAAGCGCGTGCTTCGCTATACAGGACGGTGCCGGTGAAATTATTCGTGGTGGCGTAGCGCATGTCGAGGCGGATGGTCGGATCGAGCTTGACCAGTTCGACCAGACGGCCCGGATCGGTCGCCGCCAACGATTTTGCCTGCTTTGCCGGAATGAAGGCAACATCCTTGTCCGGCCGGGCAGGGGCGCATCCGGCGAGCGGCACAACAGCCAGCCCCAGCGCCACCTGCCGGCGGGAAAGCACTAGCTGGCGTCCTTGGCCAGCCATTCTTCCAGCCATTTGATCGTGTAATTGCCATTCTGGAAATCGGGATCTTCCAGAAGCTTCTGGTGCAAAGGAATGGTCGTCTTCATGCCCTCAATCACAAATTCACCAAGCGCACGCCGCAACCGCATCAGGCAGCCTTCGCGCGTCTGGCCATATACGATCAGCTTGGCGATCATGCTGTCATAATAAGGCGGCACCTTATAGCCGTGGTAAAGTCCGCTATCGACGCGGACATAGAGACCGCCCGGCGGGTGGTACCAGCTGACCGTGCCGGGTGAGGGCATGAAGGTAATAGGGTCTTCGGCGTTGATGCGGCACTCGACGGCATGGCCGGTGAAGGTCACTTCGTCCTGCGTGAACGAAAGCGGCTTGCCTTCTGCCACGCGGATCTGTTCGCGGACGAGGTCGAGGCCGGTGATCATTTCCGTCACCGGATGTTCCACCTGCAAACGGGTGTTCATTTCAATGAAGAAAAATTCGCCATTTTCCCAGAGAAACTCGATGGTGCCTGCACCGCGATAGCCCATGTCCGCCATGGCCTTGGCGCAGATATTGCCCATACGGTCACGCTCGGCTGTCGACAGCACGGGCGAGGGAGCTTCTTCCAACACCTTCTGGTGGCGGCGCTGCAACGAACAGTCGCGTTCGCCCAGGTGCACGGCGTTGCCGTTGCCATCGCCGAAAATCTGGAATTCGATATGGCGCGGGTTGCCGAGATATTTTTCGAGATACACGGTGGCATCGCCAAAGGCCGCTTTCGCCTCGGACCCCGCTTGCTGCATCTGGGTCTCGAGCTCTTCCTCGTTGTTGACCACTTTCATGCCGCGCCCGCCGCCGCCGGATGCGGCCTTGATGATCACCGGATAGCCGATGTCACGCGCAATCGCCTTGGCTTCGGCCACATCCTCGATCGCGCCGTCGCTGCCGGGAACAAGCGGCAGGCCAAGCGCGCCAGCGGACCGCTTCGCCTCGACCTTGTCGCCCATGGTGCGGATATGCTCGGGCTTCGGGCCGATCCATTTGATGTCATGGCTTTCGACGATTTCGGCGAACTGCGCATTTTCGGACAAAAAGCCGTAGCCAGGATGGATTGCGTCTGCATGGCTGATTTCCGCCGCCGAAATAATCGCCGGAATGTTCAGATAGCTGTCGGTGGCCGAAGGCGGTCCGATGCAGATGGCTTCATCCGCGAGGCGGACGTGCATCGCCTCGGCATCCGCCGTCGAATGGACCGCGACCGTTTTAATTCCCATTTCATGCGCGGCACGATGGATGCGAAGCGCAATCTCGCCACGGTTGGCGATCAGGATTTTCTCAATGCCCATATTTACGCGATAACCATGAGCGGCTGGTCAAATTCGACGGGCTGTCCGCTTTCGACATAAATCTCGGTCACGGTGCCGCTGTTCGGCGCAACGATTGGGTTCATGACCTTCATCGCTTCGATAATCATCACGGTGTCGCCCGCCTTGACCTGCTGCCCCACGGTTACAAATGCCGCGGCATCGGGCTCGGGTGTCAGATAGGCCGTGCCGACCATCGGCGATTTCAGCGCATTTGCGGCAACGGCCGGTGCGCTTTCGGCGATATGCGCAGGTGCGGCCTGCGCAACAGGTGCGGCTGCAGCGACGGGCGCTGCGGCGACGGGGGCCGCAATGGCGGTCATCGTGCGCGACACGCGGATCTTGCGATCGCCGTCCTCAACCTCGATTTCGCTTAAACCGGTATCGTTCAGCATTTCGGCCAATTCGCGGACCAGATCGGTATCCACCTGCATTCCACCATTGCTGCCTGATTTTGCCGCCATTTTTTGCTCCTTGCGCCCCGAATTTTTAATGTGCTGCGCCTAATGTCAAACTTGTAACGCTGCGTCCAGCGCGAGTTGATAGGACTTTGCGCCATGTCCTGCAAACACCGCCTTCGCGCCCATCCCCACATAGCTTAAATGCCGGAACTCTTCACGGGCATGCGGGTCGGACAAATGGACCTCATATACCGGCACTTTGATGGCCTTGATCGCGTCCAGAAGAGCAATCGACGTGTGCGTATAACCCGCCGCATTCAGCAGCACCGCCTTCGCGCCTTCGGCCTGCGCCTCATGCAGCCAGTCGATCAAATGCCCTTCATGGTTCGATTGCCGGAAATCAATCTCCGCCCCGGCTTCGCGCGCTTGGTCATCAAGCATTGCGGCAATATCGTCGAGCGTGTCATGGCCGTAAATCTCCGGCTCGCGGGTGCCGAGCAGGTTGAGATTGGGGCCGTTCAATACAAAGATCAGGTCGGTCAAAACGCTTTATCTTCCATCAAAAATCATAGGTCAGCCCGATACGGGTCACCGTGTCGGTTTCCTCTTTGCCCAATAAAGGCCGGTCCTGATAGCGCAGGTCGTACGAAATCTGTGAAGAAATCCGACCGGTCAGTTTTGCCTGCAGGCCGGTGACGGCACGGATCGTGTTGCTATTCTCTTCGGCAACCAGCTCCATATTGTGCGACAATTTGACCTTGTCGTTCATCTGCCAGCTGCTGGTCAGCGCGCCCCGGCCCGCCAGCGTCGACCGTTCCACACCCGCCCGTGTCCAGTCATGGCGAAATGCAGGGCCAGCCTCCAGCGATATGGCCACATCGGCCTCGCGCACGATGCGCCAGCCCAAGCCGAGGCTAGACGTCGCCCGATGGTCGAGCCCCGCCAGCACGTCGCGTTCATATTCCAATATCCCCAGCGCATAATGCTGTTCGCTGATCGTCCAGTCACTCTGATATGCGGCGTTCAGATATTCGCGCGATGTGCGTCCTTCGCTTTCCTGATAGTCGCCGCGCAGGCGGATCTGGTGCGACCAGGCGGCGCCGGTGCGTTTGATGACGGCGCCAACGGTGATGCCGAAACTGTCGGTGTTGCCGCTTGTGTGAAATCCACCCAGATCGCCACGACCGGACCATTTGACCGGCGGAGGGGCAGGTGTTGGCGCGGGCGCAGCGGCCGCAGCTACAGCAATGGCCGGTGGCGGTGCGGGTGTTACAGGGGCTGCCGCCGCGACTTGCTGCGCACGGTTGCTTTCCAGCGCCAGCAGCAGATTGTCGATTTCGACGCTTTCGGTCGGATAGGTGAGACGGGCAAATTTGACGACGGCGGCAAGTTCGGCGGCGTTACCCTCCCGTGCCGCAGCCTCCATCATCTGCCGCACGGGCTGGGGCAGTTCGGCAAAAGCGGGCGCGGCGCATGCCACACCCGCCAGCAATACTAAAAATGTTCCATATCGTGACCGCATAGGACGCCTTTTTGGCAAGCCGGGTTGCTATTGCAATTGCACTCTTCCTATATGGCGCAAATCAGAAAAAGCGAGACGAAATGGCCCTTTCCCAGATGACCGACAGCATTTCCATCCAACTGAACGGTGACCCGCGCCGCGTGGCCGCCGGAATCAGCGTTGCCGATCTGGTGCGCGAAATCGGTCTGGATCCGGCAAAGGTCGCGGTCGAACGCAATCTGGAGATCGTGTCCCGCTCGACCTTGGCCGATGTTACCATCGCAGAGGGTGATATGTTTGAGATCGTGCATTTCGTCGGCGGCGGACAGGATGACAGTTGGACCGTTGCAGGTCGGACGTTTACGTCACGGCTGATTGTCGGTACGGGCAAATATAAGGATTTCGAACAAAATGCCGCTGCGCTGGTGGCGTCAGGGGCCGAAATCATCACCGTTGCGGTGCGCCGGGTCAATGTCTCCGACCCCAAGGCACCGATGCTGACCGATTATATTGATCCCAAAAAATACACCTATCTTCCCAACACCGCCGGATGCTTCACCGCCGATGATGCGATCCGCACCCTGCGGCTGGCGCGGGAGGCGGGCGGCTGGGATCTGGTGAAGCTGGAAGTATTGGGGGAGGCGAAGACGCTTTATCCCGATATGCGCGAAACGCTGAAGGCGACCGAAGTGCTGGCCAAGGAAGGCTTCCTGCCCATGGTCTATTGCGTCGATGATCCCATCGCCGCGAAGCAGTTGGAAGAGGCAGGCGCGGTGGCGATCATGCCCTTGGGCGCGCCCATAGGTTCGGGGCTGGGTATCCAGAACCGCGTGACGATCCGCCTGATTGTCGAAGGTGCATCGGTTCCTGTGCTGGTGGATGCAGGTGTCGGCACCGCTTCGGACGCGGCGGTGGCCATGGAATTGGGCTGCGATGGGGTGTTGATGAACACCGCGATTGCCGAGGCGAAAGATCCGGTGGCGATGGCGACCGCGATGAAGCTGGCGGTCGAATCAGGGCGTATGGCCTACCGCGCGGGCCGGATGGGCCGCCGCATGTATGCCGACCCGTCAAGCCCGCTCGCTGGACTTATCTAAACCGTCCAACGCCATTTCGGGCGCTTTTCTTGTAATATAATTGCAAAATTAGTCGTTGGTCGAACAATTATGTACGTTCGCCTCGACGCTGGTCGAACCATCGACTGTCTTTGCGCTTTATCGAAACTGTAATGCCCGGGCAACACAGCGGGGGTAGAAGCATTTCTGCAGGACGGGCTTGCAAACTTGCTCCCCAGCTACGGAAGTCGGCCCGCCTGCACCCTCTCCCACAGGCCGACGGCGTAACGTCGCGGCCTTAAAAAAAGGATGTTCAAAATGGCTACCCCCAAGCTGTTTCAAGTTGCAATGATTGCCGCATCGGCACTGGCTTTATCGACCCCCGCCATGGCCGACTGGAAAACTGTCGCGGTCCAGCATGAAGACCTCGACCTGTCGACTGCCAAGGGTCAGGAACGCCTGAAAACCAGCGTCAAGTCGGCGGTACAACGCGTCTGCGCCAGCCCCCGGGCGATTACGCTGAAAGAGCGTATCGACCAGAATAACTGCGAAAAGGACTCGCTGGCCCGCGCCATGCCGAAAGCAGAACAGCGTATCGCTGCCTATGCTGAAAGCCGCCGCGTCGCCCTGCGCGACTAAATTCACAAAGTTTCACGGTGGGGGCTCTGGCCAGCGATGGCCGGGGCCCTTTTTATTTGCCCGCAAGCTTTTTGACGTCGGCGAGATATTTGCGCCCGATGCGCATCGACAAATCTTCGCCCAACAGCGCGTGCCACACACCGCCACCTTCATGGCGCAGTCCGGTGATTAGGTCGCGCCGGACGATATGGCTGCGGTGGATGCGCTGGAACTGTTCGGGGTTCAGCCGTTCTTCCAACGCCGAAATGGTCTGGTGCAGCAAATAGCTGCGTCCGGCGGTGTACAACCGCATATAATCGCGCTCGGCCTCGATCCGCTCAATATCGACGGCTGCGATGCGGATCAGCTCTGCACGGTGGGATACCCAGAATTCGCTCGCATAATTGCCGCTGCCGCCACTCGCACCGCCGGTGGATGATGGCGCTTCGCTGTCGCTGGCCGAGGCGCGGGCAATGGCGCGGCCCAGCCGTTCGCCGGACACAGGCTTCAACACATAGTCGACGACATCAAGGTCGAATGCCTCGACCGCGAAATTGTCGTAAGCCGTAACGAGGATGATCGACGGCTTCTTGTCCATCAGGCCAAGCGCGCGTGCGGCGTTGATGCCGTCCATCTTGGGCATGCCGATATCAAGGAAGACGAGGTCGGGCGTCAGTTGCTGGGCCAGGCGCAGCGCGGCGACGCCGTCATTTGCGGTGCCGACGATTTCGATGACCGAATGGTCGTTGCACAAAATTTCGAGCCGCTCGATCGCAAGCGGCTCGTCGTCAACGATCATGGTGCGTAAACGGCTCATATATGGACCTTATGGCTGAGTGGTACGGTCAGCGTCGCCCGGTAGCCGCCCCCCGAAAAGGCTTCTGTTTCCAGCTTCGCTGCCGATCGGTAGCGCGCCTCCAGACGGTCGCGCACATTGGCAAGGCCGATGCCATTGCCGCCGACATGGGTGACGTCCATGGCCTCGCCATCATCTTCGACGCTGATGACAAGATGGTCTTCCTGAAGCTTTGCGCCGATCGTGATGGTGACCGGACGGGTGGTGCGCGACACGCCATATTTGATGGCATTTTCGACCAGCGGCTGCAGGATCAGTGCGGGCACATGCTGGTGCATCAGTTCGGGCGGAATGTCGAACTTGGTCCGCAACCGCTTGGGGTGCCGGACGCCCTCAATCTCCAGATAGAGCCGCTGCAAATCGACTTCTTCTTCTAGCGTGACATCCTCCAGCGGATCGGATGACAGGCTGGTTCTGTAAAAATTGGACAGGTTCTGGATCATCGTTTCGGCCTCGGTCGGTTTGCCCGTGATGACCAGACTGGACAGGGAATTGAGCGTGTTGAACAGGAAGTGCGGATTGACCTGATAGCGCAGCGACCGCAACTCGGCATCCTGCGCGGCCTGTGCAAAGCGGGATGTCTTGCGCTCCGCCTCGCGCACTTCGCGGGCGTAGCCGATGGCGACATAGAGCGACGCCCAGGCGATCAGGAAGAAATAATGGGTGACCGAAATGTCGGCGATTTCCTGCCAGAAGGACAAGCCGAGTTGGTCTTTCAGATCCTCGACCGTCCGGCCGACATTGGGATCCTTGAACAGGCTGATCGGATCATAGAGGTTGAAGATATAGAAATTGGCCGATGCGAGCAGGATCGCGGCGGGTATTGCCCCGAAAAAGGCAAGGCTGACCCGGAAACCGAGCGATTGCCGGTCTGCAAGCCTGAGGCCGATATACATGACCCAGGTCACGAATATGCCGACGACGGCCACCATCAGGCGGCGTTCGAACAGGGTCGACTGGGCCGGAAAGTCGAGAAGCGCCGCGCGCAGCGACAGGATCAGCGCGTAAAAGGCCCAAAAGCCGATAATGGTCAAAAGCGCCATTTGCTGGCCGACAAGGGGCTTTCGTTGCTGGACAAAGTACATGGCCTTTACATAGCCGATTTTGCGAAGGTTGCACTATGTCCCGCGCTTCTCGTCGAATGGGCCCTCAAGTTGGTCGAAACTTTTTCTTGCCATCGGTGCTGTAAACGATTCATTAACTATGAATCTGCGATAGTGGTATTCGATGGTGACAGGGGAATTGGTGCCATGACAAAGGGCAAGAGTGACGGGCCGGGTATGATGACCTTGGCAGAGATTAAAGAATTCGCCGGTTTCAGCGCCGCGACACAGCGCTATATCCGCCGCTCGCTTGATGTCGCCTTTGACCGGAAAGATGCCATTGCCCTGTGGTCCCGCGACGCAGTCGAAGCGACCACGATCAAGGCCCAGCACAAATTTTACGATAAATTGCCCGAAATTCGGGCACTTATTCCGGACTCCAGCTCGATCGAGGATGCCGAACCTTTCCTGACCCAGTTGATTACGGTGTCGGCCTTTGACCTGGGCCAGAGCCGTCTTGACGGCTTTGCTGCCTATCGGTTTCTCTACGAACGTCTGATCGGCGCCGATGCACGGCCCTGGCTGCCGTCGGCCTTTTGTGCGGCCGCATCGATGCCCCATCTGCAACCCGAACGGCGCAAGGCGTTGCTCCAATCGATCAGCGAAGCGGCGGCCACGGCCCCAGGCTGGTCAAAGCGGCAGCCGAGCTTTTATCCCGAATGGGTCGAAAAAGTCGACGCGGACAACAGCAAGGCGCGTTAATCGTCGCGCCGGCGATAGCGGAAATACCAGACTTCATGCCCGATACGCCGGGCCTTGGCCTCGTAACGGGTCTCCGGCCAGCCGCCGGGACGCTTCAGGAAATCGGCAGGTTTATCGCATAGCCAGTCAAACTGCTCGCGATGCCGTTGCATCACCATCAACGCGTGGCGCAGATAGACGGGATGGTCGGTGCCAAAGCGGAATTCGCCGCCCGGTTTCAACTTTGCCGCGATCAGATTGACCGGGCCGTCGTTCATCATGCGACGCTTGGCGTGGCGCGCCTTGGGCCAGGGGTCGGGGTGCAGCAGATAGACGAAGCTCAAGGAACCATCGGGAATGCGGCGCAAGATCTCGAGCGCGTCGCCCATATGCAGGCGGACATTGCGCAGCGCGCCGTCGCGGATATGGGTGAGCGCCATGGCCACCCCGTTCAGGAACGGTTCGCAGCCGATGAAGCCATGGTCGGGCAACAGGTCGGCCCGATAGGCCAGATGCTCGCCCCCGCCAAAGCCGATTTCGAAATGCATCGAACGCGCATCGCCGAACAGGCTTTCGCTGGTCAGCACGCCTTCGTCCGGCACCGCAATTTGCGGCAGCAGATTTTCCACCAGATCGGATTGCTCCGACCGCAGCCTCTTGCCCTTGGACCGCCCGTAAAGGCGGTTCAAGGTGGTCGGATCGCCGGGTTTGTGCGCAGTCATGCCGGCGCGATTAGCGCTTTGACCGTCGAAATCAAGTCAGGCGTTACGCGAGTGCGGCCTTCAGGTCCTCGACAAGATCGGTCCGCTCCCACGGGAAGAAGTCGCCTTCGGCCTTGCGGCCGAAATGGCCATAGGCTGCGGTCTTGCGGTAGATCGGCTTGTTGAGGCCCAAATGGGTGCGGATCGCGCGCGGTGTGAGGCCGCCCAGTTTCTCGATGCTCATGATCGCATTTTCAATTTGATCATCGCCCACGGTTCCGGTGCGGTGCGTGTCGACATAAAGCGACAGCGGTTTCGACACGCCAATGGCGTAGGCAAGCTGGATGGTGCAGCGGGTTGCAAGGCCAGCGGCGACGATATTCTTCGCCAGATAGCGGGTGATATAGGCCGCCGAGCGGTCGACCTTTGTGGGGTCCTTGCCGCTGAATGCGCCGCCGCCATGGGGCGCTGCGCCGCCATAGGTGTCGACGATAATCTTGCGTCCGGTCAGACCGGCATCGCCGTCGGGGCCGCCAATTTCAAAGCTGCCCGTCGGGTTGATGTGATATTCGGTTTCCGTGAGCAGGCTGGCCGGCAGAATGTCCGCGATAACGCTTTTCACATATGCGTGCAGTTCGGCTTCCTTCTCGCCCTGGTCATAGCCTTTGGCATGCTGCGTAGACACCACGATGGCGGTCGCCGCGCTTGGCTTGCCTTCGCTGTCGTAGCGCAAGGTCACCTGGCTCTTGGCATCAGGCTCCAGAAAGGGTGCGGTTCCGGCATGGCGGTCGGCGGCCATGCGTTGCAGGATCTTGTGGCTGTAATCCAGTGTGGCGGGCATGAGGTCGGGCGTCTCGGTCGACGCATAGCCGAACATGATGCCCTGGTCGCCAGCGCCTTCATCCTTGTTGCCCGACGCATCGACGCCTTGGGCGATATGTGCGGATTGGGGGTGCAGGTTATTTTCAAAGCGCAGCGTTTCCCAATGGAAACCTTCCTGCTCATACCCGATTTCCTTGACGGTCCGGCGGACGGTCGCTTCGACCTCTTCCTTGACGCCAGCGGCCCAGTTGCCGTCTTCGTCCATGATACCCTTGCCGCGGATTTCACCGGCAAGAACGACAAGCTGCGTCGTGGTCAGCGTTTCGCACGCGATGCGTGCTTCTGGGTCCTTGGACAGGAACAGATCGACGATAGCGTCGGAGATTTGGTCGGCGACCTTGTCGGGGTGGCCTTCGGACACGGATTCCGAGGTAAACAGGTAATTGGAGCGCATGGTTTTTCCAGTCTATGGCTGTGTCTGCGTATAAAGAATTCTTTATATCGATGCGGGCCCTTAGCGGGAAGAGCCCCGGCGGGCAAGGGGTAACAACGCGCCTGCGATGAGCAGCAAGGCAAATCCGATAGGCAGGATATTGCCATAGGTTGCGAATAATGTGGGCGCCTTGGCACGCGGCAAACGCGCGTCGATGCGTCCGGCGGTGCCGAGCGGCAGATGCTGGACGATCCGGCCATCGGCGTCGATGATGGCGCTGATCCCTGTGGGCGTGGCGCGGACGATGGGCAGGCCTTCCTCTATCGCGCGTAGCCGGGCCTGCGCCAGATGTTGCGGCGGGCCGACGGTTCCGAACCAGGCGTCGTTCGAAGGATTGAAGATAAAATCCGGACGCTTTCCGCTGTCGACGACCTGGCCTGAAAAGATGATTTCATAGCAGATTTGCAAGCCCACCTTCACCGGCTGATCCCCGACCTTCACGGTCAAGGTCTGCGGTCCGGGTCCCGGCCAGAAATCGAGATCACCCGGCACAAGACGCGCCAGACCCAGCGGTCGGAGCAGCCATGGCACGGGCAGATATTCGCCATAGGGCACCAGATGCGCCTTGTCATAATGGCCGAGCAATGTGCCGTTCGAATCCAGCGCGCTGACGCTGTTACGGGCGGCGACCAACTGGCCCTTTTCGATGACGAGCCGGTTGGCCCCGGTCACCAGCACATCGCCATCCTGCATCAGGGTCGTCAGACGCGCGCGTGCCCCTGCGGCGCTGTCGCCCGGTTGGAATTGGTAATAGCGGTACGGATATCCGTCCTCCAGATAATCCGGCAATGCCGCCTCGGGCCAGAGCAGCAGGCGCGGACCCTGGTCGGGCAAGGGGCGGCTGTTCATCGCGAGCTTGGCAAAATTGATCGCTTCATAGCCCGGTTCATATTTGTCCGCCTGCGAGATATCGGGCTGGACGATGGTGAGGCGCGGCGACCTTGGTGCGTTATTGGCTGAGGTGACAGGGATATCGATGCCGTGAACCCAGAGTCCTGAAAGCAGGGCGAATCCCGCCAGCAACGGCCGCCACTGCCGATGTCCTGCGAGCAGGATCAACCCGGACGCCCCCACCACGACCGCCGAAAGACCATAGGTCCCCAACAGGCTGGTCGCACGGGCAAGCTCAAGTTGCGATTGCCATATGACCGCCAAGGGATTCCACGCAAAACCGGTGAAGACCCAACTGCGCAGCCATTCGCTGATTGTCCAGCATCCGGCAAAGGCGAGGATCAGGGGCAGGATTGCGCCCGACGTTGCCGCGCGCTTGACGCGGTTGTTGATCCACCATGTCCCGCCTGCCGCCAGCGTGGGATAGACCGCCAGATAAAGTGCCAGTGTAACCACGGCAAAATAGCCGAGCCAGATCGGCATCGCCGCCTGAAAGGTAAAGGCGACCGCGATCCAGTTATTGCCTGCGCTGAAATGGCCGACACCGAACAGCCAGCCGAGCATTGCGGCACGCCTTGCGCCCGATGCGTGGCCCACCAGATGAATCAGAAGCGCGAAGCAGAGCAGGGTAAGCGGCCATAGCCCCAACGGCTCAAATCCGGCGGCGGAAAGGACCCCGGCGACCAACGCGGACCAGCGGGGATATTTCAGAAGGAATGCGGGGATTCTCTGCACGGCGCCGTCTTTGCCCATGGGCGGGGACAAAAGCAACAGAGCAGGCGGGGTCAAGACGGCTTTTTGCAATATGTTGCTGTGCATTCAGAAAGCAGATGCTAGGGGCCCCTGATGCTTATCTTTACCCTCCTGCTCGCCGCTGCGGCGCCGTCAGCCCTTTCGGAAGTGCACCAGCGCGACATCGCCTGTGTTGTGGAAATTGCCGTTCAGGCCGATGCCCAAAAGCGCGGCATTGCCGCCGGCACGGATGTGCAGGCACATGGAAAGCGCTGGGCAGGGATAGTCGGCGACCGGATCGTCTTTGAAACCGGCCAGCCGCGCGAAGTCGTCGCGCTCGCCATGCAGGAAGCGGCGCAAGCAAGCGTCGGCAAGACGCGGGATGGCGCCGTGCTTGATGCCTGCACCCGCCAGATGCTGCGCGAACTGGCGGTGGCATCGGCGGCGGACCAACCTTTACCCAAACCGGTGCAATCCAAATGAGCCTGAGACCCTTTCACCTCGCCTTTCCTGTCCACGACCTGGCTGTGGCCCGACAATTTTACGGCGATATTCTCGGCTGTGACGAGGGACGTTCGTCCGACCATTGGGTCGATTTCAATTTCTTTGGTCATCAGCTGGTCGCCCATCTCGACCCCGCTGCGCGGTCGGTTTCGACGCATAATCCGGTTGACGGGAAAGAGGTTCCTGTTCCGCATTTCGGCGTCGTGCTGACGATGACGCAATGGGAGGAACTGGCCCGGCGTGTCGATGCCGCGGGTATCGCATTCGGGATCGCGCCCCATGTCCGCTTCAAAGGCGAAATCGGGGAACAGGCGACAATGTTCTTCTATGATCCCAGCGGCAATGCGCTGGAGTTCAAGGCCTTCGGCGACGACGCCAGTATCTTTGCGCGCTGATCAGGGCGTCGTGTTGACGGCTTGCACCGTTGCCGACGGCTCGCCGGTGATGCCTTCGGTCGGCTCGACGGTCACTTCCGCCTCGCGGATGATTGCATCGTCATCTTCCACTTCGTCCAGCGCCGCTTCGGCCAGATCGCTCTCGTTGGCAGGCACGGCGTTTTCCGGCAGCACTTGAGCCACTGCGTTTGTGTCTTCGGCAACCGGTGTTTCATCCCCGCTTTGCGCGTAAAAATGCGCGCCCATCAAGACGAGCGCGGCGATCGTAATGGTCGCGATAAAACTGACGATATTGCGTGAGCTATTGTCCATGGGTCCACCTTGTTCCGGGGGCCATGATAAACGCTGCTGCTTAACAAGCCCCTAAATTGAGGACGCTGGTTCCTGCATTTTGACGACGTTCGAGCATTTGTCGCTCTTTTCCGCTCCGCCACCTGCCAGCATCGAAAAGGCAATGAAGCCGCCTACGACAAGCACCAGAAAGCCCGCGGTGACCCATGCCAGATATTTATCGATGAAGCTTTTGATCGGCGGACCGAATTTCCAGAACAGAAGGCCGACCAGCATGAACTGGAACGCGCGCGACAGGACGCTGGACCAGATGAAGGTCCACAGGTCCATATGGATGAACCCTGCAGTCAGCGTCAGCAGCTTGAACGGAATGGGTGTCGCGCCCTTGATCAGGATAATCTCTGCCCCGAATTCGCGCAGGTAACAGGCAGCGGCCGGAAAGCTGTCCCACAGGCCGAGCGTCTTGAGCAAGGTAACGCCGATGGTTTCATAGGCGAAGAAGCCGATGGCATAGCCGAACAGCCCGCCCAGCACCGAGGCAAGCGTGCACACCAATCCGTAGCGCAGCGCCTTGTCGGGACGGGCGAGGCACATCAGGCCTAGCAGCGGATGGGGCGGTATCGGGAAAAAGCTCGATTCCATGAAGGAGAACAGGAACAGCCACCGCTCCGCATGCGCGTGCGCGGCCTTTTCCATCATCCATTCATAGAGGCGTCTCAACATTAGGCGCGGCGTTAGCCGTCACCGTTCCCAATGTCCAAATTTTTCGCGGGCAGCAGATGCCCGAATATCAGGCCCGCGCCTTCGCGCTTGCCGCGACGCGGATTTCGGCCGCGGCATCCCGTTCGGGAGCGACCAGAAAATAGCCCAATATGATGAGCAGCAGAACGAAGAATATCTTCGTCAGATCACGCAAATCCTGTTGCTGCAACCGCCGCTTCGCGCGGTTGCGCGGCGGTAGGGGTTTGCCCGCAATATCCAGCAAAGTCGCCATTACTCATTCCCTCCGGACGTATTGAACGACGTCCGCACAAAACCACATTGATTGCCGGTAAAATGATCCGGACTCGAATTTGTTCCGGACCACCAAAAACAGTTGCAAATAACAACTGAAATGGCAGTGTAGGGGCCAAGGCCGATTCCGGCCAATTTCTCAGGAGAGTTGATCATGAAGCTATATGGTGCACCGGTTTCCCCTTTCGTCCGTAAAGTATTGGCCTTCGCCGCCGAGAAGGGACTGGCGCTGGAACTGGTGCCGATCGGCCTGGGTGACCAGAACCCCGAATTTCTGGCCTGCAGTCCGTTTCGCAAAATGCCCGGTTTCACCGATGGTGACTTTGCCATTTCGGATTCGACCGCCATCGTCACCTATATAGACGCCAAATATACCGACAGCCCGCTAATCCCTGCCGATGCGGAAAGCCGGGCGCGGGTTGTCTGGTTCGACGAATTTGCGGACACGATTTTGACATCTGCTGCAGGCGCCATGTTCTTCAACCGGATTGTTTCCCCCAAATTTGTGGGCAAACCCGGCGATGATGCGGCGGCGGCCAAGGGCGAGACGGACATGGGTCCGATTTGCGCCTATCTTGAAGAGATCATCGACGACGGCGGCTTTCTGGTTGGCGACAGCCTGACGCTGGCCGATATTTCGGTCGCCAGCCCCTTCGTCAATGCCGCGCATGCAGGCTATGTCCCCGACGCCGCAACCTATCCCAAGCTGACCGCCTATCTCGCCAGCATGCACAGCCGCCCCAGCTTCGCCGACTGGATCCGCCGCGAAAGGAAGATGCTGGGTTTGGGTTGACGCATCAGCGCTGACTGAGCTTCACCGCTGAAATCATTGCCCCTGCTGGTCGAGGCGCACCTCGACCGGCAGGGGTTTTTCGTGTCCGTCCGTCGCAAAACATTCTGTTGTTCGGAATATGTATTGCAAATAAGAATCATTCTTAATAACTGCACGACATATTAATGAGAATCGTTCTCAATAATGCAGCTAAAGGAATGTTCATGACCCGTCCCGCCCTCGTCTCGCGTGCCCTTTTGGCAGGTGCACTCTCGGCCTCGATCATCACCCCCGCGTTCGCCGAGGATGATCTGGCGGATTCGGAGGATCGGCGGACGATTGTCGTGACAGGTGAGCGGGATGGCGATGCAAACCCCAACGCAAATCCCAACGCGCCGTACAAGGTCGAAAATTCGGCCAACAGCAAGTTCACCGAACCGCTGCGCGATACGCCCAAGAGCATAACGGTAATCCCAAAAGAGGTGATCGAGGATATCGGCGCGACCAGCTTTCGCGAGGTAGTCCGTTCGACCCCCGGCGTGACCTTGGGCACGGGTGAAGGCGGCAATGCCTTTGGCGACCGCATCTTCATCCGCGGGTTCGAGGCGCGCAACGATATCTATATTGACGGCCTGCGCGACCCCGGCGTGTCGAGCCGCGAGATTTTCGGCATTGAGCAGATCGAAATAGTCAAAGGCCCATCAGGCAGCTTTGGCGGGCGCGGGACGACCGGTGGGCTGGTCAGCCTCCAGTCGAAACGGCCGCAGATCGGCAACGACTTTGCCGTGGTCGAAGGAAGCATAGGAACCGAAAACCACTATCGCGGCACCATCGATACCAATGTCATGCTGACCGACAGCCTCGCGCTGCGGGTCAACACGCTTTACCATCAGGCCGACACGCCGGGTCGCGATTATGTGGAGAGCACGAAGAAGGGCACGGCCATCGCGCTCGGATGGAACCCGGTCAATGGCCTGCTGGTCACGGCGGATTATTATCATTTCCGGCTCGACGGCGTGCCCGACTGGGGGCACCCGTTCGATAGCACGACGCAGCAACCCTATAAGGTCGACCGTGACAATTATTACGGCGTGATCGGGCGCGATTTCCTCTATAATGGTTCGGACATCGGCACCTTTGCGGTGGAATATGATCCCATCGACGCGCTCTCCCTGCGCAGTATCACCCGCTATGGCGAGACCTATAACCGCTATCTGGCCGGACCCGTTGGTGCGGTTTGCCGCTTTGCCCGCACCGCCACAGGCGCGTGCCCGGCGACGGGAACGCTGCTGCCCGAAGACCAGTTCACGGTCACGCCGGGTGCGCAGCGGCGTTATTCCGACACCAGCTATATTGCGAGCCTTGCCGATGCGACCATCCGCCTGGGCAATGAAGGCTTTTCGCATACGCTGGTCTTCGGCGCGGAATATGCGCGGGAGAAAGTCGATGCCTATCGCCTGCTGACCTCCGCCTTTGTCGAGGATGCGAATGGCAATGTGCTTTCGGTCTCACCCTTCATCCGCAATTTGCTCAACCCCGATCCGCTGTTGAACGGAACGCTGACATCCTATGTCGATGGCGTCACCGGACCTACACAAACCCGGGTGGAATCAACCAGCGTCTACCTGATCGACACCATCAAATTCGGGCCGAAATTCTCGGTCACTCTAGGCGCGCGGTACGACAGTTATGACATCGCTCTGTTCAACCCCGACGCCAGCAACGCGGCGGGATTGCAACCCGAAAGGCTGGCCAACAATGTCAGCTTCCTCAACTGGCAGGCGAGCGCGCTGTACAAGCCGGTCGAGGCGGTCAGCCTTTATGCGTCCTACAGCACTTCCTCCAACCCCAGCGGAGAGCAGATTGACGGCAACGGCGTCGCCTATGACGGCCTCGCCGCCGTGACCCAGAATCTGGAGCCCGAGCGGAATGAAAATATGGAGGTTGGGGTGAAGGGCGAGCTGTTCAATGGCGAGATGCTGCTGACCGGCGCGCTGTTCCAGATCACCAAGCAAAATGCCCGCGAGCAGACCACGCCCGGTGTCTATGAACTGGTGGGCAAATTGCGGTCGCGCGGGGTCGAGCTTGGTGTGTCGGGTAATCTGGGCGACAAGGTGCAGTTGTTCGGCGGCTATACCTATACCGATGCCAAGCTGGTCAATTCGGTGAACGCCGCAAATGAAGGGCGGCCCTTTGCCAATATCCCGAAGCACAGCGCCTCCTTGCTCGCCACCTATGCGGTGACCGACCGGTTCGAAATCGGCGGGCAGGTTTATCATCAGAGCAAGATCTATGGCGGGTCTCAGGTGGCGGGAACGGCCTTTGTACCCAGCTACACGCGCTTCGATGCGGTCGCGCGGTGGCAGATGCGTGAGGGGTTGGAGGCACGGGTCAATGTCCTCAACCTGACCGACAAGCTTTACTATGATGCGATCTACCGGTCGGGCAGCCCCTTTGCCTATGTCGCACCGGGGCGGTCTGCGACGCTTTCGCTGACCGCCAGTTTCTGAAGGTCGCGCCATGCTGATCGCCATCCCTGATATCCTTCCCCCCCATGAAGCTGTGGAGCTGGGCCGCGCCCTCTCCACAGCGGATTGGGTGGACGGCAACGCCACCAGCGGCCCCGGCGCGGCGCTTGCCAAACGAAACCGGCAATTGCCCGAGGGTGGTGAGGCCGCCCGGCAAGCGCGCGCCTTGGTGCAGCGGGCGCTGGCGCAAAATGGTCTGTTCCTGTCGGCCGCTTTGCCGCACGCCATCTATCCACCGCTGTTCAACCGCTATGGCCCGGGTGAGGGCTTTGGCGACCATGTCGACAACGCGATCCGCATCGACCCGGCCACGGGGCAGCAGATGCGGACCGATATGTCGGCGACCTTGTTCCTCACCGATCCCGACAGCTATGATGGCGGTGATCTGGTGGTGCAGGGGGCGTTCGGGCAAGCGTCCTATAAGCTACCGGCGGGGCATATGCTGCTCTACCCGTCGTCCAGCCTCCATCATGTGACCGAGGTGACGCGGGGGGAGCGGATCAGCTGCTTTTTCTGGGTCCAGTCCCTGGTCCGCGACACGCATGCGCGCGAGATGCTGTTCGAACTTGACCAGAGCATCCAGCATCTGACCACCGACCATGGCGGGGGCCATGCCGAGGTGCTACGCCTGACGCAGCTTTACCACAATCTCATCCGCCGCTGGGCGCTTTAACCTCAGGCGCTGCGTTCAAAAAGGCGACCAACCGGTCGCGCCACACGCGATAGCCTTCGCGGCTGGGATGGAGCGCGTCGTTGAACAGCACGCGCCGTTGCGCCCCGCTGTCGTCCACAAATGATGGGTAGAGGTCAAGAAAGACCGTATTGGCCTGCGTCGCCGCATGCGTACGCAACGCCGCATTGACCGGCATCACCAGATCGCGGTTCTTCACCGCATCCTCGGTCGGCAGCAGCGACTGGATCACAATCCGCGCCTTGGGCCTTCGTTCCCGCAGGCGCGCGACCACGGCCTCGACCCCTTTGATGATGCTGGTGGTGGCGGGCTTTTCGGCATCAAAGCTGTTATTGATACCCAGCATGACGAAAAGCGTATCGGGTTGCAGGTCCGGCCGGTCGAGCCAGCCTTCGCCCCCTTGCGCGGCCGGCAGCAGGCGGTGGAGCACATGTTCGATCCGGTCGCCCGATACGCCAAGATTGAGCGCCTTGTGCTGGGGAACCGCCCCGCCAAAGCTTTCGTTCCAGACCGACCAGCCGCAATAGAGTCCCGGAAACCAGGGGTTCGCATCCAGATGCCAGAAATCGGTGATGGAATCGCCGACAAAGACAAGCCGGACCGGCTCCAGGCTTTGGGCGGTGGATAGCTCCTGTCCAATGTCGGACGCGCGCTTTTGCCAATAGTCGACACGGGGTGTGGGCGTTTCCGCAACAAAGCGCGGCGCATCTGGTGTTTGGCCTTGCGCGATGGTTGGCAAAGTCGCGGCCAGCGCCACGGCATAGAGGCCGGTCCAGATATTCAAGCTTTTCATGACGCGCTCTCCCTTCGCGATGTGTGGGGGCAGTCTATGGGAAATGCAGCGCTTGGCAATCACCCCACATACGTATGTGGGCCCGCGTTAATGCAAACAACACACCTCGCCCCTAACGCTGGTTCCCGTCAGGAGACACCATCATGAAATTTATCGCACTCCACTCCCGCGGGGGCAATTACCTCGTCGTCGCATCCAACGTCGCGTGGCTACGTGCCGCCGAAAACGGCCAGACCCAGATCGGCATCGTCGGCGGACAACCGCTGCTGGTCGCCGGCAGCATGGACGAAATCGTCGCGCAATTGACCGAAGTCCCGCCTGTGGTTGTGTGAGCGGGTTGCGGGCATATCCCCATGAGCCTCCAAAGTCTGGATCCGCGCGCTGCGTAGGGCGTGCGATCTCGATTGCGCCGTCGGACAAAAGCGATAGGATGCCATTCTCGAATGGATCGAGATGAGCGGTCAAATGGGGGCGAAAAAATGGAACAGCGCAAAACATATATGATTATATTGGCACTCGCTGCGGTTGTGCTGGGCGGAATAGTCGTTTTTGGCGTCATATAGGGTGCAGCAAGAACCGACATTTTAACCATATGGGTAAAAAAATATTGACAGCGTAACGCTCATTCGGTACAAATAGGCATCGTCGAAAATTGCGATTCGCACCCATGCAAGGGCGCAGGGGCTGGAGAGTTTTCTCCGGCCTTTTTTGTGCGCGTGTCGGGCGTTGGACCACTTCAAGGAATAGGCATGAATATCTTCGGTTGGAAATCGACCGGGCGCGGGTTGCTGCGTCCGGGGAAAATGCGTGTGCAACAGGACCGGCTTTCGGGGGTTCGCACCGCCGCTATGACAGCGCTCGGCGAATGGCCCCGTTCCTATGAGGCTCAGGTGCGTGAGTTGTACCTTGCCAATGCAATTGCCCAGCGCGCGGTGGGTCTGGTGACCGATGGCGTGGCATCGGCGCCGTTGCTGCCGTGCGATCCGGTTGCGCTGGGGTTGATCCGGGCGCGAACTGTGGGGCAGGCACTGCTCGAAACAGTGGCAACGCATTTGCTGTTGCACGGCAATGCCTATGTCGAGATTTTGCCCGGCGCCGACGGACGCCCGACCGAGTTGTTCGCATTGCGCCCCGAACGGGTGGCGATCGAGGCGGATAGCCGGGGTTGGCCCATGGCTTATATTTATCGCGTATCCGGAGCGACGTCGCGGCTGCCGGTCGAACAAGTGATCCACCTGCGCGCGCTGCATCCACTGGATGACCATTATGGGCTGGGGGCGATGGGGGCGGCTGCCGGGGCTATGGCGATCCACAACGCCGCAACGCGTTGGAACAAGGCCTTGCTCGACAATGCGGCGCGACCATCTGGCGCGCTGGTTTATGAAGCAGGCGAGGCAGGGACGTTGACCACCGAGCAATATGCCCGGCTGAAGGAAGAGTTGGTGACCAGTTATCAAGGGGCAGGCAACGCCGGACGGCCCATGTTGCTTGAAGGTGGGTTGAGCTGGCAGGCAATGGCGCTGACCCCTGCGGAGTTGGACTTTGCCGGATTGAAAGAAGCGGCGGCGCGCGAAATTGCGCTGGCCTTTGGGGTGCCGCCCGTGCTGCTGGGTCTGCCCGGCGATGCGACCTACGCCAATTACCGCGAGGCAAACCGCGCGCTGTGGACGCAGGGGATCCTGCCGCTGGCGCACAAGCTGCTCGATGCGCTGGCACAAGGGCTGCAGCCCTGGTTCGACGGGCTGCAATTTACGATTGACCTTAATACCCTGTCGGCCCTGTCCGAAGATCGCGAACGGTTATGGTCACAGGTCGGAGTTGCGGATTTTCTGACGGCGGAAGAAAAACGGGAAATGCTGGGCTTGAATTAGCCCGTGCTGCATTTCCAGCGGGCATAGTCCCATTCGCCGCCGATATTGTTGCAGCTTTGGATACCTTCATGCTGCAGCAACCAATAGCCGCCGGCCACCAAAGCCAAGATGCATAAGGTCAAGAAGATCCACCGGCCCATTCGACGGACATAACCCATTTCGGACCGAAATACATAGAGGAATCACACATGGCAGAAGAGAATTTGAAAGGCCTGTTGGAGCAGGCCTCCGAAACTGGTGCGCGTCGTGCACTGGCCGGACTGGGGCTGGATGACAGCCATGCCGCAAAGGACATGGGCGAACTGCGCGAGTTGTTGTCGGCGTGGCGCGATGCCAAGCGTTCGGCGCGCAAGGCGGCCATTGGCTGGCTGGTCCGCATGGCGCTTGCGCTGTTGCTGATCGGGCTGGCGGTCAAACTCGGCTTGCCGGGTCTGGTCCTGCAATGAGGATCGCGGGCTATGCCGCCATTTTCGATGCGCCCGACCGGGGCGGCGATGTCGTGCGCAAGGGTGCGTTCGGGCGGGTCGCGGCGGCGGGATTGCCGCTGTTGTGGCAACATGACGGTGCGCGCCGCATCGGTACGGTCGAAAGCCTTTCCGAAGACGGACGCGGCCTGCGCATGATCGCGCGCGTGGATGACGCGGCTGTGCCCGTGCGCGCCGGGTGCGGCCTGTCCTTTGGCTATCGCGTTCGCGCGATGCAGCGCGGGACCTATCGCGAACTCACCGACCTCGACCTGATCGAGGTCAGCATTGTTACCCACCCCATGCAACCGCTCGCGCGGGTTCTGGCGGTGCCTTAGTCACCGTCTGGAGCAACGGACCAGGATGCGAGCCCTGCCTTAATTCCCCGCGCCTTGCCCTGCACTAAACTGAATTGCGAAGTTTTCGCTTTTGCATTTGGTGATGGATTGCGAGGAACCGGGCGGAATTGGCGCCTCCTTTGCCATCTTTCCGTCTTCCGGCTTTTCGAAGCTGGCGTGCAACTCTTTCGGGTTTTCCTCGGTAGGCAACAAGCAGGGGCCGGCGACCGCTACAACATCTCCGCCTTCTTCAACGATCGTTCGGCCATCACCTGATATCCTGTGGCGCTGCCCGCTGAGTGTGGCCTTCTGGACTGGCATTCCGAGAATGTCTGAAATGCGCTTGGCCTGCGCTTTCGCAGCGCATGATTCGCTGAAGGGCGGAATGGCCGTTGGTTCCGTGGGGCAGACGACGATGTCAGGGCCTTCATCAAAGGGACTCGCCGCTGTTGGCGGTGCATCGGCCGCACCCAGTAACATCATCAAAAACAACATGAATCGTCTCTCCCACGGTTCAATTATTTATTAAAGGAACTATATCCATGCCAGCCGAAAAGGGAAGCACCTTCCTGTTGAAGGTCGGGGACGGCGCAACGACGCCTGTTTTTACCACGGTCGCCGGATTGCGGACGACGCAATTGTCGATCAACGGGGACGCCGTTGTCATCACGCACAAGGGGTCCGGCGCCTGGCGCGAACTGACGTTGAGGGGGATTTGGATAAATTTCGGTTGGTCGATGATGTTGCTTTGGGCGTCTGGGCGGAAAAATCGGGTCGGATTGTAATCTGGTCCATGTCCAAGGAACGTGGATTTCCGCTCCTGTCATTGAGGACCCGTCTGGTGGTCTGACAGTCGATGCAGAAGCGCGCGCGGCGATTAAACTGCTGTTGGACCATTTTCGGTCGTTAGGCCATGTTACCCGTTGAACTATTGCGTAAAAACTGTCTGCAGAAAATGGGCTTTTTTCGTCAAATAGCGACATTTCAGCAACAGTATAACGACATAGTTGCTTGCATCAATGGAACAGAATCGATAGACCTGCGTTCTCGAATTTCCGTTCCTAAGATAGAAAAGGGGAAAGTTGATGCGTAAGTTAGCCATAGGTTTGGCGCTCGCTTCTACTGCTCTGGCATCACCGGCTTTGGCCCGCGACGACCAGTGGTATGTCGGAGTTGATGGCGGTGCCATGATTGTTGAAGATATGCAGTTGGACATCGCAGGCGTAAATGACGCCGCGTCGCTCGACACTGACACCGGTTATGATTTCGGTGGCGTTGTTGGTTACGACTTTGGCGGTTTCCGTTTGGAATCAGAAGTATCGTATCGCGAAGCTGATATCTCTCAGTTCGCAAGCGCGACCCGTCAGATCACGGGCGGTACTACAACTGCTCTTGCTGCCGGCGGTACATATGACGTTGGTGGCGACGCAAATGCGTTGAGCTTCATGGTCAATGGTCTTCTGGACTTTGGCGATGACGACGGCATCCAAGGCTTCGTCGGCGGTGGCGTCGGTGTTGCTCGTGTTGATCTTCAGACCGTATTGGGCGCGCCTTCGTGGCTCGACGATTCGGACACAGGTTTCGCATGGCAGGTTCTGGCTGGCGTTCGTGCGCCGATCAGCGACAACTGGGATGTTGGCCTGAAATATCGCTTCTTCAACGCTGACAATGTCAACGTCGTAGATCGTCTGGGCCGTGACGTGGATACACGTTTCCGTTCGCACAGCGTCATGGGCAGCCTGATTTATAACTTCGGTGGCGCACCTGAGCCAGTGGTTGTGGCACCTCCGCCACCTCCTCCGCCTTATGTTGCTCCTCCACCACCCCCGCCACCCCCACCGCCGCCACCTGCGCCGGTGTGCAACTCGGGTCCTTACATCGTGTTCTTCGATTGGGATAAGTCGAACCTGCGTCCTGACGCGGCTTCGGTTCTGGACAACGCCGTTGCCCAGTACGCCAATTGCGGCAATGCGAAGGTCATGTTGGCTGGACACGCAGACAAGTCGGGTACGGCAACGTACAACGTCGGTCTGTCGCAACGTCGTAACACGACCGTCCGTGCATACCTTGAGTCCAAGGGTGTTGCTGGCGGCGCGATTGCGTCCGAAGCATTCGGTGAAACCGCACCTCTGGTACAGACCGCTGATGGTGAGCGTGAACCGCAAAACCGTCGCGTGGAAGTCACTTACGGTCCCGGTTCGGGCATGTAATCTTCGGATTACCGAACAAGACATGAAGAAGGGCTGGTCGAAAGACCGGCCCTTTTTTTTGGCTAGAACATGCGCTGAAAATTCAGGCAGGGCTTGCGCACATAGAGCGTGGATAATGGCTTTCGGCCGCGCCGATATTAGGCTGCGGCTTTACCCTTTGCCAGATGACTGCCCGCAGCAGCATCAATCAGTCGCGTTTCAAGCGACTTGAGCCGAGACCGGCTCTCAATCTTTCCGCCAAACAGATCGGTCACATAAAATGTGTCGACCGCCCGTTCGCCATAAGTCGCAATATGCGCGCTGTGCAGCGTTACCTTGGATTCAAACAGCGCCTGCGCCAGATTGTTCAGCAATGCCGGCCGGTCGAGCGCGTTGACCTCGACAACGGTGAACCGGTTCGATGCCAGATTATCGATGAAGACCGACGGCGCAATTTTGAACGCATCGGCACGGCGCAAGGCCTTGGGCTTGGCGTCGAGTTGCGCCATCAGCTTTGCCCGGTTGGTCAGGGCATCCTGGATATTGCGCGACAGCCGGTTCAATTGCCCCTGTTCGCGGAAGGGCCGACCGATCGGATCCTGGATCAGGAAGTTGTCGACCGCCATGCCATCGCTGCTCGTATGGATGCGCGCATCGATGATGTTTCCGCCGGCCAAATGGATCGCGCCAGCGATACGGTAAAACAGTCCGGGGTGGTCGGCCGCATATACCGTCACCAATGTCGCGCCGCGTTCCGGATAATAGCAGGCATCGATGGCGAGATCGGCGTCCTTATTGGCGAGCAGATGTTTCGCATTGCGGGCGATGATGTCGGATGGCTCGGCAATCCAATAGGCATCGGGCAGGCGCTTTGCCAATTTTGTGAATTCGGGTGCGGGCAGGTTGAGCAGCTTTTCGAGTTGCTCCTTCTTCGCGGCAATCCGTTCCTCACGCCCGCGCTGCTTATGGCCGAGGCGCAGCACTTCCTCGGTCGCTTCATAGAGGTCGGATAACAGCTGCCGCTTCCAGCTATTCCACACGCCGGGCCCTACGGCGCGAATGTCCACGACCGTCAGGACCAGCAACAGCCGCAAACGCTCTGGCGACTGAACGGCTTGGGCAAAGTCCAATATCGTTTTAAAATCGGCCAAATCGCGTTTGAACGCGGTAGCCGACATCAGCAAATGATAGCGCACAAGCCAGGCAACCGTCTCGGTTTCCGCCGGGTTCAGCCCGAGCCTCGGGCAGAGATTTTCGGCAACCTCCGCTCCCAAGACACTGTGATCGCCGCCGCGCCCTTTGGCGATATCGTGCAACAGCGTCGCGACAAACAGCACACGTCGGCTTACAATTTGACGCATGATCGCGGTCGACAGCGGGTGGTCCGCCTTCAACTCGCCCGATTCAATTTCCGCCAGCAGGCCAATGGCCCGTATTGAATGTTCGTCCACCGTATAATGATGGTACATATCGAACTGCATCTGCGCGACGACCCGCCGGAAATCGGGAATGAAGCGCCCGAATACCGTCGATTCATTCATCCAACGCAGCACCGTTTCGGGGTCACGCGGCGAGCATAAAACATCCAGAAACAGCGCATTGGCCCGGGGATTACGCTGCACCGACCGGTCGATCAGGCGGGCATCACGCTGGGCCGCGCGCATCGCCAGCGGGTGGATTTCCAACCCGTGCAAATCCGCAAGCTGGAATATTTCCAAAAGCCGGACCGGGTCCTCTTCAAAATAACCGTCATGGGGCAAGGCGAGCCGTCCGCGATCGAGCTGGAAGCCATTCAGCTTTCGCGGCTTGCGCGTGAAAGTCGGCAGAAAGCGCCGCCCCTTCTTCGCCATTGCCTCGTCCAGATGCGCAAGAAACAGGCCGGTCACATCGCCGACCGTTTTGGCGTTGAGGAAATAATATTGCATGAACCGCTCGACGGTTGACCGTCCGGGACGATCGGCAAAGTTCATCCGCTCGGCGACTTCCCGCTGCAGGTCAAAGGTCAGGCGGTCTTCGGCACGGTTGGTGATGGCGTGCATGTGGCAGCGCACCGCCCACAGGAAATTCTCTGCCTTGCGGAATCGACGATATTCATCCGCAGTCAGCAGGCCCACGCCAACCAGATCGGAAGCGGACGACACCTGGTGGATATATTTCCCGATCCAGTAAAGCGTGTGCAAGTCGCGCAAACCGCCTTTGCCGTCCTTGATATTGGGCTCCACGACATATCGGCTGTCGCCCATGCGCTTATGCCGCTCGTCGCGCTCGATCATTTTTAGCCGGACAAATTCCGACGCTGTCTTGCCGACGACTTCGCTCCAGAACCGGCGGCCTGCCTGCTCATAAATGTCGCGGTCGCCCCAAACGAAGCGGCTTTCGAGAAGCGCGGTGCGGATGGTCAGATCCTCTTGCGCCATTTTGACCGTCTCATCCAGCGACCGGCTGGACTGGCCGACTTTCAGCCCCAAATCCCACAGCAGATAGAGTATCGCCTCGACCACCTGCTCGGTCCATGAGCTGCGTTTGAAGGGCGTCACAAAGGCGATGTCGACATCGCTATGCGGCGCCATCTCGCCGCGGCCATAGCCGCCGACGGCCAAAACCGCGATCCGTTCGGACGCAGACCTGTTGGCCGCGGGATAGACATGGACGGTCACATAATCGTAGATCAGCCGGACAATCTGGTCGATCAGAAAGGCCTGCTCGGTCGCTGCGCGATAGCCTTGCGAGGGATGCGCCTGCAAGCGACGGTCAATCTCGGCCCGGCCCTGTGCCAAAGCGGCTTGCAACTGTTCCAGCACGCGTCCGCGCTGGGTCCGGGTTTCGCGTTCCGACGCAATTTCGTCCAGCGTTTCCGCCAGCGATTTCCGGTCGATAATATCGCGCTGCTTAACAATATGATCCGCTGTCGAAGCCATAGGGCCTCCTATACCCCTATTTCATCGGGGTCGAACCAAAATGCAGGCCGGTGCCCAAAGTTAGACAGGCGTACCGACCTTTGCATTATATTCGCGGCGCAACGTGACCCGGTCGATCTTCTGCGTGCCAAGACGCGGAAGCGGTTCGGGCGCCTGCCAATAATGCACCGGAATCTTGAATGGTGCGAGGCGGGGGGCCAGAAAGGCTTTCAGATCCTCTTCCGTCAGGGCCACGCCATCCTTGGTGTGGTAGACGATACCCGGGACTTCGCCATATTTGTCATCGGCAATGCCGAACACCGACAGTTCAACGATCGAGTCATGCTCATAGGCGGCGGCTTCGACTTCGGGGCAGCTGATATTCTCGCCGCCGCGAATGATGATGTCCTTCTTGCGGTCGACGATGAACAGATAGCCGTCTTCATCCAGATAGCCGATGTCGCCGGTGCGGAAAAAGCCGTCCTTGGTAAAGGCGTCGCTGGTGGCTTTTTCATTGTCCCAATAGCCGTTGAAATTGGCGATGGTCCGGATGCAGACCTCGCCCCGTTCGCCCTGCGGCATGCGGTTGCCATCGTCGTCCAGCATTTCGACCTCGACCAAGGGTTTGGTCGCAGGGCCGGTGCTGGTGGGCTTCAACAGATAGTTTTCCGTGAAATTGCCGCAGCCCACGCCATTTGTTTCGGTCAGGCCATAGCCGAGCAACGGGTAACCCCAGCTCATTTCCTTGCGGATTTTCTTCACATGGTCGACCGGACGCGGCGCGCCACCGGCGGCAAAGGCGGTGCAGCTCGTCAGATCATATTTGTGACGGTTCGGGTGGGTCGCAAGCTCGATGCTCATCAACGGCACGCCGACAAAATAGCTGATCCGTTCCTTTTCAATGATGCGCATGGCTTCTTCGGCATCCCATTTGGGCATCAGCACCAGCTTGCGGCCAATGGCAAAGCTCTGCAGCACCAGCGGCACCGATGCCGTCACATGGAATAGGGGCACGTTGACCAAAGCCGAAGGTTGCGACGGCATGGACTGCCCGGTCGCGCTCAGCAGTTCGAAGAACACAAGCGTCTGGCCAACATAGCTCATCGCGCCCTGCACAACGGCACGGTGGTCCGAAAAGGCGCCTTTGGACTGGCCCGTCGAGCCCGAGGTGTAGAGGATTGTCGCATTGTCCAGCGGATCGATCGCCGGCAACGCAGTGTCCGCGCCACCGCCTTGCGAGGTCAGCACCGACAGGCCGTCGACCGGCGAGCAGTCATGGCTGAAGATCAGAAGCTGGCAATCGCCGATATCCTGTCCTTCCAGACGCGCGGCGCGCTGGGCATCGGCGAGCACATAGCGGCAGCCGACCATGCGGATACCTTCCGCCAATTCGCCGCCCTGCCACCATCCGTTGAGCAACGTCGCGACGCCGCCTGCCATGATGATCGCCATATAGGCAATGATCCAGTTGGCCGAGTTGCGTGCGGCGATTCCGACCCGGTCACCCTTCTGCAACTGGCGGCCATCGACAAGCCCGCCCGCCAACGCACGCGCCGCGGCATAGGTTTCGCCAAAGGTCAGGCGGCAATCGCCGTCGACCAGAAATTCCTTGTCCGCATGCGTCGCGCAGAAAAAGGCGAAGTAATCCGAAAGATTTGCCGGGGCCTTCGCCAACATCGGCATTTGGACGCCATATTTTTCGACATGGGTAACGGTAAGGGGACCATCATTCTCCATCAGGCGCGTAATTGTCGCGGTGATTGCAAGGTCCAGTTCGGTCGGCATTATGATTCTCTCCTAAACTCTTTGTGCACCTTCTATTTCGCTCTATAGGAAAGTCAAAATTTACCGAGGATTTCCTGTGCCGTTTGAAATTATTGCGACCGCTGCCAATTATATCCAGTTTGAAAATCTGGGCGTGGGTCCTGTTGCGCTGGATTTGGGCTTTTTCCAGATTCGTTGGTATTCATTGGGTTATCTCGCCGGAATCCTGTTGGGCTACTGGCTTTTGCTCAAGCTGCTCGCCAAGCCCGGCGCGCCCATGTCGCGCGAGCATGCGGATGATATGATCCTTTATGCGACGCTCGGCATCATCGTCGGTGGCCGTCTTGGCTATATTTTCTTCTACCAGCCCTCCATTCTGCAGAATCCGGTCGACATCTTCAAATTGTGGGAAGGCGGCATGTCGCTGCATGGCGGCACTTTGGGCACAATTTTTGCCATCTGGCTGCTCGCCCGCAAGTACAAGCTCTCCTTCCTGCGGGTGTGCGATTATATTGCCTGCGTCATTCCCTTCGGCCTGTTCCTCGTGCGCCTTGCGAATTTCGTGAATGATGAACTGTGGGGCCGGGTGACCGATGTTCCTTGGGCAATCGTCTTCCCCAATGGCGGCCCCGAACCGCGCCACCCCAGCCAGCTTTACGAAGCCGCCCTGGAAGGCTTGCTGATGGCGGCAATCATGTGGCCCTTATTCTTCAAGACCGATGCTCGGTATAAGCCCGGCTTCCTGTTCGGAACCGCCGCACTTATCTATGGTCTGTCGCGCTTTGCAGTCGAATTTGTGCGCGAACCCGACCAGCAACTGCAATGGCTGGTGCAGGCAAGCGGCCTCAGCATGGGGCAGTGGCTGACCATTCCGATGATCCTCATCGGCCTGTTCCTCATCGCGACCGCCGCCGGACGGCGCAAGCGCGTAGAGCCTGTTTCGGGCAGCAGCAGTGTCGCCTGACACCGGCCAACTGGCGCTTCGCCTGGCGAAGCAGATTGAGGGTTCCGGCCCGATCAGTGTCGCCGAATATATGCGCGCGTCGAACAATGAATATTATGGCGCGGGCGATCCCTTCGGGGTCGAGGGCGATTTCATAACCGCGCCGGAAATCAGCCAGATGTTCGGCGAACTGATCGGCATGTGGCTGACCGATCTGTATTTGCGCCAGAACAGCCCGGCCAACTGCCATTATGTCGAACTGGGCCCGGGGCGCGGCACCTTGGCCGCCGATGCCTTGCGCGCCATGTCGAAATTCGAATTTGCGCCCGCCGTGCATTTTGTCGAAACCAGCGAGACGTTGCGCGCGCAGCAGCTCCAGAATGTGCCGCTCGCCACCTTCCACGACCGGGTTGAAAGCCTGCCCACCGACGGGCCGTTGCTGGTCGTGGCGAACGAGTTTTTCGACGCGCTTCCTATCCGCCAGCTTATCCTGACCCATGCCGGTTGGCGCGAGCGGGTGGTTGTGCGCGACCGGGGTACGAAATTTGCCGCGATGCCCGGCTCCTACCCGATGGACGGGTCGGTCCCCGCTGCGTTCCAGAATTCCCCCGTCGGCAGCATTTTCGAATCCTCGCCCGATGCAGCGACGATCATGTACGAACTCGCAAACCGCATCGCCACACAGGGCGGCGCGATCCTGGTGATCGACTATGGCTATACCCAGCCTGCCCTGGGCAGCACCTTGCAGGCGGTGAAGGCGCATGACTATGCCGATCCCTTCCTCGACCCTGGCACCTGCGATCTGACCGCGCATGTGAATTTCCTGGAGCTCGCCAACCTCGCACGGATGCGCAATCTGCAGGTGGCAGGTCCGACAACCCAAGGCGTATGGCTATCCGCGCTCGGCATCGGCCAGCGCTCCCTTGCCCTTGCCGAAGCGTCGCCCGACAAGCGCGAAGAAATCTTCACCGCCCGCGACCGACTCGTCAAAAATGGCGAAATGGGAACCCTCTTCAAAGTCCTCGCCGCACACTCCCCCGACTGGCCCGTCCCGGAAGGATTTGGCGCGCCTTTGGGCTAGGGTGCGGCACCGACCGAAAGGAAAACGCGATGCAACGTGCCGTGATTGCCGGGTCGGTCTATTTTCTGTTGCTCTTTGCGTTCGGTTTTTTGCTGGGCACTGTGCGTGTCCTGCTTGTCATTCCCTATGTAGGCACTCTCGTCGCGACGATGCTGGAAGTGCCGGTGATGCTGGCGGCAGCCTATGTTGTCTGCCCACGGGTAATCCGGCGCTTTAAAGTCCCACCCGAACGTCCGGCGCGCTGGGTGATGGCGCTGGTGTTCCTGATCCTGCTCGCCCTGTTTGAATCCGCGCTTGGCAGCCTGTTGTTCAACCGGACCATGGCCGACCAATGGGCAGCCTTGTCGACCCCGGCCGGGATGCTGGGCCTAAGCGCACAAATCATCGCCGCCCTTTTTCCGCTTCGGATCGCTACCCCTTAATCAGCATCCGCAAGACGTCCTGCATCCAAGTCCATTTCCCTAAGGGTTCGAACAGCAGGTCTAAGAGATTTACGCCCAGCGCCAGCCAGGTCGCAGGGTGATTGAACCGACCGTAACGATGCGCCGCCCAGTACAACAGGGCGATGATTGCGACTGATGTCGCATATATCGGGTAGGTAACTGCCGCCGGGTCGTTGGGCCCGGTTATGGCGACCCATAACACGCCGACACCTCTGCCCAAGGATGGCATCATGATGATGAAAACCGTGGAAATGAGCCACCACGCATGGTCTTCGACCGAACGGCGAAAGCGGATAGATTGGACGATCGCCACGATGAACGCGGACATCATGACCAGCTCCACCACCGCGATGCCGTAGAAGAACCAAGGTTCAAACGCGCCGAACTGTTCGCGCATCTGAGCAGAGTTTTCCGCGTTGGCGATATCACGATGGAGCGCCCCAAGAGCAGTAAAGGCCACGCCGCCCGCGAGGAAGAACCCGATCATGCCATAGGTTCGGTGACGCTCGAATTGTCCCCGTGCCGCAAGATAGGGTTGGGAGATGAGGAATATATACCACAAGGTCGCCGTCCAGTAATGAACGTGCACGGCCCAGGCATTCTCGGTCAGGTCCCCCCAATAATCGGGAAAGATACCAATCTGCATGATAGCCATCGGGATGAGCATCCACAGGAACAGATCCCGGTAGCGTTCCATTCCAGTGCGCGTAGTCACAGACATCGCAAATCCCCCTGCGCCATCGCGGGTTTCGCGCCGCAACAGCATATTCGTCAGCCCTCCGACGGCAAACAGCCTACTATATTTCACCGCAAAAGCAAAAAACCGGGGTCGAGCCATTTGCGGTGCAGTCGAGACGATATGGGGCATGCAGTTTTTGCTTTAGGATCGAGTCCGCGTCCCCCAACAAATTCGCCAAAACGGACTGTCCGGACACGACAACATTGCGGATGAGCGAGTTTTGATTAACTCTTGCCAATCCCCGCGTTTGTGTATGTCTCCAAGACATCAGCGAACAGTTCGCGAGTGCGTAACTCTAACTCTCTGTATTGGCTTTCCCACGTCGTCCCTTCAAAGTCGCAAACGGCGAGATTTCGCTCGAATTGATCGAGATTCTTCAACGTCAGATGATAGCTATCCATTGTTAAAGGAGGGTCAATTCGACTGATTAGTCCAGGAAGATCAGCTGCAAGACAAACGTGAATAACCGCGATAATTTTTTGGTCCGGGTCTTGGCCGAAAGGTATTTCGCGCTCAATCGCAAGCAACTCGGTCTCAATGGCATCAAGTCGGACGTATAATTGTTGCGCGATCATCTGCCCTCTTTTGCGGGCGTCTGAACCTATTGGCAATAACTGTCGTAGCGGGATGGCCGCTTACCACAACATTCCGGTCATTCAGGCAGCAAGTTCGTGCCTTCGTTAGCAGCCGTTGGTTCATAGGCTGATCGAAGGGCAGCTTTCGTGACATTTGAGATAAAAGCGGACTTTCAGGACACGACAACAAAGCGGACGTTCGGATTCTGGCGGTATTGTTTTTGTGGACGCGCCGTATATCTTGGTCTGAATGCAATGTTACTATGTCGTGATCCATGGCCGATTGGATTGGTGCACCGCCGCAACGTCAGATAATGACGTAGATGACACGTGGCAACCATTGGGTTTCTATTGTCACCGTTTTGTATTGGCATCCTCGATCAGTTCCGCTCAGGACACTGCCTTCCGCCGTGTCCGCGCTAACCTTGAGCGGCAAACTGGTTGGCTCAATTCGAACCAAGTTAAGTTGGAACTGAATGCAGAAGAAGTTACGCCAGCACCCATCTTCCGATTACTGAAGCCCGACAATCGCGGGCACATATTCTACGATAATGAATGATCCAAAAATTTCCTTCGTGATTTAGCTTTGGCAAAGCCAGCTTCCCACAACATTCCAG
>Ga0116177_10000372_pt1 | contig 33726 bp, 28 predicted proteins | sample AD_STIC10_MetaG_FD_89750 | JGI IMG/M metagenome (GOLD analysis project Ga0116177, IMG submission 89750) | Active sludge microbial communities of municipal wastewater-treating anaerobic digesters from USA - AD_STIC10_MetaG | ecosystem: Engineered > Bioreactor > Anaerobic > Digestate | place: USA... | reverse complement strand
GTTCCACCGGCCGGCCGTCGCCGATTCGTCCCGCCCCCAGAGATGCCGCCTTAGGCAGCCGCGGTTCACTTTTGGAACGCGGCGATATTTTCTGTGCGCGCAAGATTTCAGGAGACCGCTTCAGACGGGGAATAAACTCATCCAAGGGAATCGCAAAGGCCTCGGGAGAAAATTTCCGCGACGCCTCCAGCAGTTCCTTGACCCGATCCGCCGACAGGTTTCCCGCATCTGTCCAGCGGCGAAGCCCCTTCCCGAAAAATCCGAGCTTGGCCGAAAACCTTTCCCAAATCCGGCGGAGGTTATCCTCCGCCATCCGATCGAGTTCATCTCTTACGTCTTTCAAGGCGTTCGCGCGATATTCGCCGTCCCGGACATTCTCGTTCGCCCGCGCAAGATACTCCTTCAGCTGAAAATCGATGTACGGAGTATAATTCCCCGCTTCCGCCATACGTCCCTCGGAAGCCAATTCCCGCAGCAGTTCGTCCCGCCATTGTTTCAAAACCCGCTTGAATTCCCCTCCCCGGTATTCCTTCATCAGGTCCGCGACAGCATGACGCATAAACGCATCGTAAAAAGTCGTCTTCACCTCTTCCCGGTACGACACATTTCCTTCCATTACGCGCCCGTAGCAATTCCCTCCTTCCAGAGATCCGACTTTCGGCGTCACAATCGCGTACGAGATCCCTTCTTTTTTCAGCCGGTCTTCAAATCCTTCCGTATGAAATCCGCCGACCACAAACACGGCCGACGGTTTCTTCCCGGCATCCAGAAGTTTGGTGAGATTTCCAAGAATCGCCCGTTCTCTCCTGACCGCAAACCCGTAAAACCGGATCGCGGGCAAAAGGCAATCGTCCGCCCCGAGGAGGTCCTTAAAATCTTCCTCATGCCCCCGATAGTCCTCAAAGTCCCCGCGCTCGGCCTCAAGCCGGACTAAATTCCGCAATAACTCGAGACGGCGGTAGGCTTCCACCATTTGAAGCTCCCGCGGCCCGGCGGAAAGCGCGGCCTCCGTTTCCTGCGCGAACCGTTTCAGCTCCAGGAAAATTTCCGTTCCACGCAGAGAAGAAAGCTTCTCGGCATGATCGGCCAGAAATTTCATTTCCCCGGAAAAATCCAGGGGCACTCCGATTTCGGATGCCAGGTTCCGGAGAAACATCAGAAATCCCGCGGGGTCCATCCCTCCCGTCGCATACATCTGAATCCTGCCATTCAGCGTTTTAAGTTCTTCGTTCCCGATCCGGCCGGAACACCGCAGACGGAAGTCTTCCGCAAGGATACGGATTTCGGAATCAAGATTTTCGCGGCGGATTTGAGACTCCCCGGTACGCGCATCGAATAGTTTCTCGAGCTCCGGGTAATCTCCGGAGGCGAATCCGCGAAACGAGGACAGATACCCGACCCACTCGGACAGATTGATTTTCTCGTCCCGGAACTCGGAAAACCGTTCATGAAATTCGTTGTGCCGGGCCGAATAAATTTCGAGGCGTTCGGCGTCCAGCCTTTTCCGGACTTCTTCGATTCTTGCCAGCGCGCGGGCCCGGACTTCAACCGCGCCAAAATATTCGCGGTAATTCGCTTCATACAGAGGCCAGTCTTCAATCCCGAAAAAATCCGCCTTGCGCGGGCCGAAAATCATCGCCATCCCGGGGCCTGTTATCTCCCCATTCTCAAGATAACGGGTCAAAACTTTCCTGCCGGTTCCCTTGTCCGGAAACGCCCTCAGAAGAAGCGGATCCAGTTTCCCCGCTCCCCCTTCAAGTCCGACAAGATCGGTGCCGTATTTTTCCTGCACATAACGAATCAATTTCTCGATATGATTTTGCGCGTCAATCACCGCATGCGCGTCCCGAATCACCATGACAAACGGACGGTTCCCGGGCGCGAAAAACTTTGTCTCGATCCGGCCGATTTCGGAAGGGATCTCAAAATGAGAAAAATCAAAAGCGGTTGAAGGGGCGGGACAATTCTCCGCGGCATAGGAAACAGCTGCCGAAGGCGGCAAGTTCGTAAAAGCAAAAATCACCGCCATTAACAAAGCAAGCAATCTAATTTTCACGCTACGCTTTGAGGGAAAATGCTTATTACGATGTAATTGCCGTGGTTTATTCTTATGCGTTTTAAATAGAGTCATATTGCGTATCTGCCCTAGGGCCAACGATAAATTGGGATAGATTTAAATCTTTTTAAATTATGTAAATTAAGTATAACACATATCTCTTGAATTGCAAAAATCGCAGGGAGTCACGTCCGGAGAGGATTACAGAAAAAGGTATAACTGCTACGACGGAAAATACCGGTTAGGACTTCGAAAGGAACTCTTTCGATTTCAGCGACCTTAAGCAGCCTTGAGCGAGCGAAGATTTTCTCCCCCGCCCGCTTCACATCCCCATAATGTGATAACCGCAATCGCAGTAGAGAATCTCTCCCGTAATCCCGCTCGAAAGAGTGCTTGCGAGAAAAACCGCCGTATTGGCAATTTCATCTACCCCGACATTCCGGCGAAGCGGCGCCGCATGGGCATGATGCTTCAGCATCGTTCCGAATCTTGAAATACCCCGGGCCGCCACCGTATTGACGGGTCCGGCGGAGATGCCGTTGACGCGGATATTCTTGGGCCCCAAATCATAGGCAAGATAGCGGATTTCGGCTTCCAGGCTCGCTTTCACGGGCCCCATCAGATTGTAATTGGGAATCACGCGCACCGCCCCGATATAGCTCATCGCGAGAATACTTCCCCCCGGACCTTCCATGAGAGCTTCCGCGCCTTTCGCAAGCGCAAGCAGCGAATACGCGCTGACCTCTTGAGCCGTCTGAAACCCCTGCCTTGTCGTATCCGAAATTCTTCCGCTCAATTCGTTTTTCGGGGCAAACGCAATGCTGTGGACCAAAACATCCAATCTCCCGAAAACATGCCTCACGCCGGAAAATAAATTTTGAATCTCGTCATCCTTCGTCACATCGCATTGAAAAACAGGCGAAGGATGAGGCAAGGTCCCGGTCAATTCGATAAGATTTTCTTTCAGGCGTTCCCCTTGGTAAGCAAAGGCAAGATTTGCCCCTTCGCGGGAAAATGCTTTCGCAATCGCCCAGGCGATACTTGCCTGGTTCGCAACCCCCAAGATCAACGCATTTTTGCCTTCGAGCAGCATTTTTCTTCTCCTTATTCAATTCATCTAATCTGTTTCACTGAATAAGGTTATAAAATAGGACATATTTTGTCAACTATTTTAGAAAAAACGCCTACCTCTGCAAAATTCCGGAAAATGAAGCAGACTTACCGGCTTCCGGCCGCGACGGGCGAATCCTGCTGATTCAGAATGTCCAATTCCAGGCCGTTCCCGCTCAAGACGTACTGGCGATTCAATTCAATTCTGGGAAGAGCATCCTGAATGAATTTTTTCGCCACCTTGCGCTTATAATCCCACTTCTCGGCCTGGGCCAGAAAGAGATAAGAAACCAGAAGATCCACGACGATATCGCAAACTTTCTTCGCAACCACATCGCGATACTCGGTCTCCTTCCCCTTTACGAATTCGACGCATTCCTTCAGCGCCTCCTGAGATTTCCGGACCTTGTCGGAAAGCGCGTTGAGATCGGCCTGCGCATAGCGTTTTCCCGACAGTTCCTTGAAAAGCTCGTCCAAATCCCCCTTCAGAATTCTCAGGATCGCCCAATTAACCTGAATTTGCGAGGTTCCTTCGTAGATGTTGGTGATACGGGCGTCGCGATACAAGCGTTCCACCGGATACTCAGTCGTGAAACCGTTTCCGCCGTGGATTTGAATCGCATCGCTTGAGATTTTGTTGCAGAGTTCGCAGGCGTAATATTTCGCAAGAGGCGTGAGGACATCGGCGAATTTCGAATACTTTCGCTCGTCTTCCTTGATCCCGCGCATCTCAGCGCCTTCCTGAAGATCGATAATCTGGCTCGTCACATAAAGAAGTGTTCTGGCCGCCTCGGTGTAAACCTGCATATCGATCAGCATGTCCGCGACCTGGGAAAATTCTTTGATCTTTTTCCCGAATTGCTCGCGCTCGTTGGCATATTTCACGGCTTCCGCGACAGCCGCCTGGCAAATCCCGACCGCCTGCGCCGCAACCGTCAAGCGCGCCGCGGCCATCAGCCACGCGGTGTATTTCGCAAGCCCTCGGCCCCGCTGCCCGACGAGATACCCGGGAGCGTTGTCAAAATAAAGTTCGCAGGTCGGAGACCCGTGAATCCCGAGCTTATGCTCGATCCGGCGCACCTTGACCGCAGGCGTTTTGGGCACGATGAAAAAACTCAAGCCCCGGCCTCCGCCGTATTTCTGCGGATCTTCGCTCCTCGCCAAAACCAGGATGACGTCCCCGCACCCGTTCGTGATAAAGCGTTTCGTTCCCTTGATTTTCCATTCTCCCGTCTCCGGATTCTGTGACGCATCGATCTCGGCCTTGCACATCACCGCCCCGAGATCGCTCCCGGCATCGGCCTCAGTCAAAGCCATCGCGCCGGTCCATTCCCCGGAACACATTTTGGGCAAATACTTCTGTTTGAGCTCTTCCGAAGCAAAAACCGAGATCGTCTCGGCAATCCCCTGCAGTCCGAAGAAGTTCATCAGAGAAGCGTCCGCCCGGGAAATGATTTCCGTTGCGGCAACGTAGAAAATCTTAGGCATGTTCAACCCCCCGTAACGGGTCGGGATCGTGATCCCCATCAATTGGGCGTCCGTCAGGTCCTGAATATTCTTCTTGAGCCCGTCCGGAAATTTCACCTCGCCGTTTTCATAGGCGCAACCGATTTTATCGACTTCCGCCGCCCGAGGCGCGATGCGCTTGGCCGCAATCTCGCCGATCGGGTCCTGAAGCATCTCAAGGTAGGTCTTCAGGGCTTCTTCCGCGTTCTCGTAATTGCAGTCGCTTGAGCCGAGGTTTTCCTTGAGTTGGACGATTTTCTTCCAGTCCACCATCTTTTCCATGTGAAACTTCAGGTCTTCGTTGTCCGAATAAAAATTCTCGATCATGATTGTCTCCTGGATTAATTCTCTCTCGTTCGGAAAAATTACTTCACGAGTTTCAACAGCTTGGGGATCACGTCCACCAAGTCGCCGACGATTCGGTAATGGGCAAATTTAAAAATAGGCGCGGCCGCGTCCGTATTGATCGCCACGATTTTCTTGGCCATCATCATGCCGACACGATGCTGAACGGCGCCGCTGACGCCGCAGGCAATGTAGAGGTCGGGTTTCACCGTAACACCCGTTTGTCCGATCTGACGGTCTGCCGTCGTCCAGCCGGCATCCACCACCGGCCGAGTGGCCCCGACTTCGCCGCCGAACGCGCGGGCCAGATTTTCAACCAACGCAAAGTTCTCCTTGGTTCCGATCCCGGCCCCGGCCGTCACAATAATCTTAGCCGCTTTGAGATTGACCGTACTTTTGACCACTTCCCGCTTGAGGACTTTTGTTGCCAAGTCGTTCTCGTTCAGCACCACCTCAACCGGAACCGTTTGTCCAGTCCGGGCGGCATCCGCCGTCCCGGAATCCGCGACACCGTCCTTTAGGCTTGTCACCAATCCACGGCTGCCGGAGGCGGAATATTTCGTGGCAACTTTTCCGTCAAATTCGGAACGCCGGGAGAAAAATTTCCCGGACTCCCAATCGGTATTCTGGCAATCCAGCGCGCACGCCAGATCCAGTTCCGACGCAATCAGCGGCGCAAGGTCATTTCCCCTCGTCGTCGCGGGAAAAATCACCATCCCGGGATTCTTCTGTTTCAGAAAACCGGTTAGAACGCGCTGATACGCCGAGGGAACAAAACTTTTCAATCTCGCATCATCCGCCAGATAAACCGTATCCGCCCCGTATGCAATCACCTCTTTAGCGCAATCTTTAACGCCGGCCCCCAAAACCAAGCCTCCGACTTTCCATCCGTTCTTTTTCGCGAGTTCGGCCCCCTTGGCAAGGCACTGCAGGCTCAAATCCGTAATACCGTTTTCGTTGACTTCGATATAAACAAGTAGTTCCGACATGTCAGCCCCCTCTCCGGATATCATCCAGCATCGACTTGAGAGAAGGCTCATCGTTCGGATCGACTTGTTTGGATTCGATCACACGCTGCGGAATCCCTTCATAACCGGCCAGGACGGTCGTTTTCAAAGAAGCCGGATCGCCGATCCCCAAATCCTGCAGGGTCGACACCGGAATCGGAGTTTTCTTGTGCTTTAATTTCAAGGTCGCTTTGGCGCTGCGCGGAGTCCGGGGATCATCCTTCAAAAGGGCCACCCCTACGACCAGCAGTGCCGGCAATTTTGTCTCCACGACTTCGGAACCGTTCTCGATCTGCCGTTTGCAAACCACCCGGCCCGGAGCGATTTCATCGAGCGCATCGACATAAGTCACGGCATCCACCCCAAGCGATGCCGCCACATGCGTTCCCAAAAGCGAGTTCTCGCCGTCAACAATATCAAGCCCGGCCAAAATCAAGTCAAAAGGCCCCGCTTTTTGGGCGGTATTCGCAATCATCCGCGCAAGCGTCGCCGTATCGAAATCCTTCACGGAAGGAACGTCCACCCGCACAACCGCATCCACGTCCCGATACAGGCACTCACGCAGGACATCGACATTTCTCGGCTGTCCAACCGAAATCGCCGTTACTTTTCCGCCCTGCTTATCCTTCAGTTGAAGCGCCATTTCCAACGCGTTCAGGTCTTCCGGCTCAAAGCGGGTCGTCAGAACCGCCTCATTCAAGCCACCGTCCTCTTTGAGAACGGTCCCGACCAGATCGCGCGTGTCCCAGATTTCCCGAACAATTACCGCGCAATTATACGGCATAGGTCTATCCTCCCGTGGTTCATCCAAACCGGTATTTCACGCCCATCCCGCCATCCGGAAACTTCCAGTCGATGGAACCGAGAGGACAAATTTTGATGCAGGTCCCGCATTCAAGGCAGTTCTCGAAAGACACCGTGATGCGGTTCGGATCATTCGGATTCTTTTTATAAACTTCCGCCGGACAGCCGAACGTGCAGGGCTTCCCGTCGCACTTGGGGCAGATTTCGTCATTCACCTTGATGTGCGTATGATCCGTGTTGGTTTCATACTTCGTCCGATAAAGCTTGTCCGCCAAAGTCAGATTAAAAATTTCGCTTCCCACTGGATCCCCCTTTATAGCACTTTCCGCCCGCGGATCATGTTCCGAACGAATTTGAATTTCGGCAGGCCTTTCAGAAAATTCATGAGGGCTTTCTTCTGCGTTTCGGATTTTGACGCTGCGGTTACGGTGAAATAATCGGTCAGCATTCTCGTCATTTTTAAAGGATACAAAGACAAAAGTTCGGGAGTCGTCTCGAGGACTTTCGGAAGATCCCGATATTTTTTCAGATCGCGCATGGCCGTTCCTCGCCGGAATTTGGCTTCATACTCACCCAGCGTTTTTGAGGAAAAATCCCCTTTCGCTTTGGCAGAAGCGGCTGTTTCGCCGGCGGTCTTGCCGGATTCCATGGCATGATTCGTTCCTTCTTTGTAAAGCGACATATTGACCAGTCCGGCGGCATCTCCCGCAATCATCACGCCGTTGGCGGCAAGCTGAGGTACCGCGCGATACCCGCCCTCAGGGATCAGATGCGCGGAATATTCGGCCAATTCCCCGCCTTCCAGATATTTCCGAACCACCGGATGGCGTTTGAATCCATCCATGATCTGATTCGGGCTCAGACCGGAATGAATCACGGACTCCAGTCTCGCGGCGAAACCGATGGAAACGGTCTCTTTGGCCGTATAAATAAATCCTCCTCCGATCAGCCCTTCAAAAGGGCTTCCGAGAAAATCAACTGCCGTTCCCTCATTCGACTCCAGATTAAACCGGTCTTCAATCTTCCCTTTCCCGAGAGTGATAATTTCTTTCACGCCGACCGCATAATCCTGTTTTGTCTTCCCGCCTTTCAGATTCATTTCCTTTGAAGTTTTTTCCGTCAAAAGGGCATTGGCTCCGTCCGCCAAAATCACCGCATCGGCATAAAACTCCTCGTTCCCGCGAATCCGGACTCCGACGGCCTTCCTCTCGCCGTTCACGCCTTCATAAATCAGTTCATCAGCAACCGTTCCCTCCAACAGCGACACACCGGCCTTCTCCGCTTCACCCGAGAACCATCGGTCGAACTGGGACCGTTGAACGATAAACGTGTTATTGTAGGGAGGAATCGACCACTGGTCGTCTCCAAACGTCAGAGCGGCATGTTCGGCCCCGCCAAGAAAAACAATGGTCCGTTTTGAAACAGGCCTTTCGATCGGGGCCTTTTCGTAAAAACGCGGAATCATTTGATTTAAGATGGTTCCATACAAAAGCCCGCCGACATTTTTCGATCCGCAGGTCTCTCCCCGTTCGATCAGGATAACTTCCAGTCCCGCCTTGGCCATGGTATACGCAGCCGAAAGGCCGGCAGGGCCGCCTCCGACTACAATCACATCTACTTTAACTTTTTCGTCCGCCGTCATCTTCGCCTTTCATCAATAGCATAAAGTCCACTCACGCACAAACAACCCCTCAGCATGGGAACCATCAGTTTTTAAGCATTGTTGTTTCGGTCTCAGGAATTGAGGCAAACATTATACAAAACTTCAGGTTAATAGCAAGAAATCTGTTGGCTGAAACCCCATTCCCGGAAGGCCTTTCGAAGAAACGAGCCCGCTTCGTCTCAAAATAGAGTGTTATTCGTCGAGAATTCTCCCGCGGGCTTCATCGAGAAAAATCCCTTTCATGTTCATCTCCAGTTCCTGGGGATTGTCGCTTGCGGCCAGGGCGTCTTCCTTGGTAATCTGACCCTCCTGAAACAGCTGAAGGAGCGATTGATTCATCGATTGCATCCCCTCATCGCGGGAATTCTGCATCACCTGATTGAGTTTCCCTAGTAGTCCTTCTCTCAGAACTTTACTCGCGGCGGGGCTGGCTAAAAGCACTTCGCAGGCAGGAACCAGTTTTGCCCGGTCCGATGATCGGAGCAAGCGCTGTGAGACCAGGCCTTTCAGATTGTACGAAAGTTCGGTCAGAACTTTTTCATGCGCCTCCCGCGGATAAAGCCCCAAAATCCTCTCAAAGGTCTGTTGCACGTTTTTTCCGTGAACCGAACTAATCACCAATCGCCCCGTTTCGGCGGCCGCTAAAGCCGCCTGCAACGTTTCCGGATCGCGGATTTCCCCGATCACGATAACGTCCGGGTCCTGACGCACCATATACCGGAGCGCATGCAGAAAGGAATCCGTATCCAATCCGATCTCCCGCTGACTGATGAAGGCCAGATGATCCTTATAAAGATATTCGATCGGATCCTCGAGCGTGATCAGCGAAGCTTTCCGGTTGTCATTGATGTAATTGACCATGGCCGCGATGGTCGTCGATTTTCCCGACCCCACCGGCCCGGCGATCAGAATCAAGCCCCTCTCTTCCAAGGTAAGACGGTTCAGAATCTCCGGAAGCCCAAGGTCCTTAAACGCAGGGATATTGCTTTTAAGGCAGCGGACCACCATGGCCAGCTCCCCTTTCTGGTAGAAAGCATTTGCCCGAAATCGACCCAAAGAATCCAGCGAGAAAGAAAAATCAATCGCCCGCAGGGTTTCAAATTTCCTTTTCTGATATTCCGAAAGAAAAGAATCGATCAATTCCCCCAAGAAAGTGTTGGAAGGAGTCGCTTCCGAAATGGGCAGTAGTTGCTTTTGGTACCGGATGCGAGGCGCCTCTCCCGCTTTCAGATGCAAGTCGGTTCCGTCCTTTTCCACCAATTCCGCGAGGCAGTCCCGGAAAAAAGTCCTCGATTCCATATCCCCTATCTCCCTTCTTCAAAAGGCGACTTTAACGGAAAACTCGTCCTACCGAATGGTCTCAGAAATATTCACGGAACCAATCCCGGAGCGTTTCGAAAGATTTTTTGAAAGCATTCTCCGATTCGCAAGTCTCTCCGAAGGCCTGAAGCACGCCCGCCGTCTTCAACGCGCCTACGGCAGACGAATACACCGGCGATCCGACTAGTTCCCACGGTCCCTGAACGGATTTCACCAAACCGGCCCGGCAAGGGATTTCCAAGACGCTCTGAAATAACTCTATTAGTCCTTGCATGCGTGCGGGCCCTCCGGTGATCACCATACGCCCCGGCCGTCCGTATTTTTTTATAATCGGAGCTATCTGACGGGAAACCTCATCGACGGAATCCCTTGCCGCGCGCCGGACTTCACCGGTCAATTCGGGCAATGAGATTCGAAATCGAACCTGTCCGTTTTCGTCAACCACCGGGATTTGTTCCTGGGCAAAAATCCCCTCCGGGTCGGCAATCCCGAATTCCTCCTTCAGCCGGGAGGCCTCCTTCCGGCTGATATCCCAGCGCCGGGCAATCCAGTCCGTCAGGCCGTCCCCGCCGTTCCACGTCTGCTTTGACGCATGCCGTAGAATTCCGTTTGAAAAATAATTCAATTCAAGGTCCCGGCCTCCGAGATCGGCACACAAAACACCGTCGCTCCGTTCTTCGCCGCTCGTCACGCCGAAAGCGGAAGAAAGCGCGCCGGGAATCGCCAAATCCGGCTCAATCCCCAGCCTTTCCCACAACTCGGAAAGCGCCTGAGAAAAATTCTCCGGCAACGTATACAGCTGCAGCGTCACCCCGACCCGCTTCCCCTCCAATCCTGCGGGGCGGCTGACCCCCGGAAAATCGTTCACCAGATATTCCTGCGGATACGCACAGACAACCGTTTCGCTCACCGGAACCGTCGCGACGGACCGGGTCTGCCGGATAACCTGCGCGACATCTTCCGGCTCAACCGTCCTCGTCTTATCGAAATAAATCGAACTGGAAGCCTCATAGTGAGCCATCCGGGAGCCGGAGAAAATGACGTAAAGCGGCAATGACTCAATCGGCGCACTCCCCGCCGCCGTCTCAAGCATTTCCCGGACCCGGCTCCTGGCACTTTCGCTTCCCGAAAGCAAATTCTCTTCAAAATCCCCGGCATCGCGTTCAAGCCAAGCTTCAATCGCCATCAGATCATCCAACCCAACATAGGCCCGAAACGCCACATGTCGGCGCATGCCAAAATACAAAAAAACAGCTTTCCCCGTTTTCCGCATACTCATTCGTTCTCTCTCCGTCAAATATTCGCGCCGAAAACTTCCGTTTTCAAAAGGATTCCCGCCCGCGGCATTTTAGGCGTTCTTCTTTCCACCCTTCGCCATTTTCTTCTTATCCCGTTTTTTAGCGATCACATCTTTAAAGCGCAGGTCCAAATACTCCAATTCCGGAAGGTCCGGCTCCAATTCGGGCCTGATCGCCGCTAATTTCTCAAGATTCTTTTTCCAATCTTTGCCGACCCGGACATTCAGATCGCCTTCCCAAACAAGATCAATCCGGTGAGACGCATAAACATCGATCCCCAGTAACCGTCTTTCCGCAAATAAGGGCTCCTTTAAGAATCCTTCCCGAACGCTCGAAATCAGCGACAACATTTTCCGGTCTTTGTAGTTCTTTTGTCCGAAAAGATCTTTTGCTTCGGGGCGAAGGTCCTGAAACAAAGGGATCAGAGAATCCTCCGGCGCGGCCCCCAGATAAAATCCGTCATAGGAAATAATCTGCGGAGTCTCCGAAAAAGGCGTTTTGACTTTCAGGAAGCCCTTCCGTTCGCGCACCTGAATCTCGATCTGGTTCGGAAGGAGCCTCTCGACCCACGCGGAACGGATGCGGGAATCGGTCTTCAGTTTCTCCGCAACCTTCGCGATGTCGAGACAAAGCAGATTTTGTCCCGCCTTGACTCCCGCCACGGTACGGATTTCATCCGGAGAAAGCATCCCGTCCGTCTGGATCCGGATCATTTCCAGCCGAAAAAAAGGGTCCGCAAACAACGACCCCCGGACGCCATAGAAAGCCAACGCGATTATGGCCGCCCCGGCAACCCACGGAAAGACTTTCAGGCCCCAGTGCCCCAGAAATCCGAATACGGCGCCGAATGTATTACGAAAAATGGAGTGCGTCTTTTTCTTGCGCCGTTTCATTCTTCAGTCTCCTTGCCGCGATCCGAAGCAATTCCACGCATAAGTCCCCGAATCCCATCCCCACCGCACCGGCCGCTTTCGGGAAAAGGCTGGTTTCCGTGAAACCCGGGATGGTATTGACCTCCAACACGAACGGAATTCCCCCGGAAAGGATCACATCCACCCGGGAAAAATCGCGGAGACCGAGAGCCCGATGCGCAAAAAGCGCGGCCCGCTGCACATTCCGGGTCTCTTCGGAAGTGATCGGCGCGGGGACAAGATATTCCGTCATCCCTTTGGTATACTTCGCCGTGTAATCGTAAAAATCGCGTTTGGGACGGATTTCGATGACCGGAAGAGGCCTCTCGCCCAAAATGCTCACGGTCAGTTCGGGCCCGGTTATTTTGGCCTCCGCCATCAGGACCGGATATTTCTCAAACAGCAGTGTAAAGCCCCTCTCCGCATCGGATAAATCGCGGACCTGGCAGACGTCTATGCTGGAACCTTCGCACGGAGGTTTGATGAATACCGGGAAACGCAGTTTCTCCAGTCTTTCCCGCCAATCCGCGGACGTCAAAATCTCAAAGGCGGGCGTCGGGACCCGTGTTTTTTCAAAAACTTTTTTTGATTCGATCTTGTCAAAAGCCTTACGGCTCGAGGCCGGCCGGGTTCCGAGATAGGGAACCCCCAGTTTCTCCAGAACGGCCTGAATCGTCCCGTCTTCCCCCCCCGCCCCGTGCAAAGCAATGAAGGCAAAATCGATCTCCCTCCCCCTCAGGGCCCCTTCAAAATCACCGTCGGCAAGATCTATCCCTTCGGCATTCAATCCTGCCGCCAGCAAGGCCTCCAAAACCGCCTTCCCGGAACGGAGCGAAACCTCTCTCTCGCGGGAAATCCCGCCCATCAAAACGCCGATCCGTTCGAACGGCAAAGTTTCCATTTTCTTCTGTTCTCCTGGTTTCCCGTCACCCCGCATAAGCGGGCGTTTCATTCGAGACGTATTTGATTTCAAGTTCCAATTCGACGCCGAATTTCCTTTTCACGGTCTCTCGCGCGATGGAAACGAGCGACAAGACTTCGACCGCGGTCGAACCTCCCAGGTTCACGATGAAATTCGCATGTTTGTCCGAAATCCGAGCCCGGCCGATCTGAAATCCCCGCAACCCGGCGAGGTCAATCATCTTTCCGGCCGAAAGTTCACTGCCCGCCGGATTCTTGAATACCGAGCCTGCGCTCGGGTGCTGAAGATCCTGGCTCACGGCACGGTAATCCTGGCTCTCCCTGATTTGCCGGAGGATGTCTTCCCTCGGCTTTTTCGTAAGTTCAAAACAGGCCTCAAGAATGATCTTTCCCGCTAAACTGCTCGAGCGGTAATCAAATCGTATCGCCGCCCGGCCTAACTCCTCCGCGTTCCCTTCGCCGGGAAGAACCTTGACCCATTTAATAAAATCTCCGACCTGATTCGGCTTCCCGTCGGTCCGTCCGTAACCCGCATTCATCGCCAGGGCGCCTCCGACCGTTCCCGGAATGGTCCCGGTAAATTCCAGCCCGCCCAGCGAGTGCTGCGCCAACAGCAACGCCAAACGCGGAAGATTCATGCCGGCGGAAACGCGGACCTCATTTCCATTCACTTCAAACAGATCCGGTTCATAACCGGCCAATGAAACCACCAAGCCTTCAAACGGCTGATCCGAAAAAAGGACATTGCTGCCGTTTCCGATCAGAACAAAGGGAATCCCTTCCCGTTTTGCGCAGCGAAGAAGCGTCTCTAACTCCGTCAAAGTCTTCGGTTGGGAAAAAAAGCGGGCCGGGCCTCCGATTCTAAATGTGGAATGACGGCTCAAGAGCTCCTGTTCCGATACAAGGCCGTTCCATTCCGGAGGGATGTTCATTCGCGCATTTCCCTTTCACTTAATTCGAAGATTCTTCCCTCAATGACCGAACAAAATGATCCGCGACTTCGGTGATATCCCCGGCCCCCAGAAAGGCGACCACCTGGTTACGAATCGGCCGGTCACGCAGATAACAAATGACTTTCTCTTTCGGCATTTGCAGCACATGGGGATGCCCGGCCTGACGCATCGCGTCGGAGATCAGGGTCGCGTCCACCGAATTGACGTTCGATTCCCCGGCTCCGTAAATTCCCGTCACGATCACTTCGTCCGCGTCCTGAAACGCCGAACCGAACGAATTCGCCAGCGAAACAACGCGGCTATAACGGTGAGGCTGAAACACACAGGTAATCGTCCTTCCGAAAGCCTTGAGCGCCGACAGGCTTGCCCGAACCTCGGTGGGGTGATGCGCATAATCGTCCACCACCATCACCCCTTCGCTGTCCCACTTGATCTCAAGTCTACGTTTTGCCCCGCAGAAATCCGGGAGATATTTTGCCGCATCTTTCGCGGCGATGCCCATGGAAGAAAGCAACGCGAGAGCGGCCAGACTGTTCGAAACGTTATGTCTCCCCGGCACGCCAAGCGAAACATCGCACAAATAATTTCCCTGATAGAGCAAGCGGTAGGAAGAAGCCATTCCGCTCGGACGGATCTCCTCAGCCGTAAAATCCGCCCCGTTCCCCAGGCCGTAGGAAATCTTCCTCTGAGCCACTCCGCTCATGACCTCATTCAGATTGGGACAATCCTTGCAATACACCACAACACTCTCCGGTTTGAGGTTTACAAGAAACTGCCGGAACCGTTTTTTGATGTCTTCCAAGTTGGCATAAAAGTCCAAATGATCTTCCTCAAGATTGGTCAGGATGGCGTAGTCGGGAGAGAAAAGGAGATGCGATCCGTCGCTTTCGTCCACTTCCGCGACAATCCACTTCTGTTCGCCCGCCACCACATTGTCGCCTAGGTTCCGGATCACGCCGCCCACAAAACAGGTCGGATGATAATTCAATCGGTCCATCAGATAGGAAACCATCGAGGAAGTCGTCGTTTTCCCGTGCGTGCCCAGCACCGCGACGCTCCTTCTCGAATTCACGAGGCGCGCAAGCAACTCGGCCCGGTGGATCATCGGCAGGCCCTGCTCTTTTGCAAAAAGGAACTCGGGATTCTCTTTCGAAATCGCAGACGAATAAACGATCAAATCCGGCTTTTGGTTTCGGATCTGAACCTCCCGATGCCCCGCAAAAACGTTGATACCCCGTTCCCTCAGGGCCTGCAGCGAAGCCCCCTCCTTGATGTCGGAACCCGAAACTTCGTAGCCCAAACTTTTTAGAAATTTGGCAAGCCCGCTCATCCCGATCCCGCCGACCCCGATAAAGTAGATGTGCTTTCTCCCCTCAAGCAAATCCGTCAAGATGCTCCCTCCTCCGCTTATCGCCCGCGGGTTTTTCGTCCTGCAAAACGATTCTTACCCCGATTGCCCCGAAACCAGCTGTTCCACTTCCCGGACTAACCGCCCTGCCGCATCCGGAATCGCCAACCGTTTTGCGTTTGACGCCAAAGCACTCATTTTCCCCGGTTCCGAAAGCAGCGCCGTTAAAATCTCTTTCAATCGTTCCGCCGTTAGTTTTTTTTGCTCCACCAAAATCGCGGCACCCTCGTCCGCCGCGTATTTCGCATTCTCCAACTGATGACTTGCCGCGTAGGGGTAAGGAATCAAAATGCTCGGGAGGCCGTATAAAAAGATCTCCGCCAACGCGCCTCCCCCCGCTCGACCGATCACCAAATCCGATTCCGCATAAAGCTCGTTCATCCGGTCCGTAAACGAAAAAATTTCATGCCGCAAATCCAAGTCCCGGTACGCTTTCTCGAAATACGGAAAATCTTTTTTTCCCGTTATATGAAATACGGCAAATTTCGCTCTTTCTTCACGGGTAAACAGACAAAAAACATCAAAAACTGTTCGATTCAGCGACGAAGCTCCCTGCGAACCTCCCAAAATCAGGACCCGCATCTTTCCGGACGATGTTCGGCGCCGAGCTCGCCCGGCAAGGATCTCGTCTCTCAAAATATTCCCGCTCAAAAAACCCTTTCCCCGGGGCAATCTCCCGATCGTCGACGGAAAACTGACGGCAACTTTTTTCGCAAAAGGCACGAGCGCCGCATTGGCCCTTCCCAAAACGGCGTTTTGTTCATGCAAAACCACCGGAATTTTCTTCATCCGTCCCCAAAAAACACCGGGAACGCTGATCAGCGTTCCGAACGAGACAATCACATCCGGTCTAACCTCGTCCAGGATTTTTCCCGACCGAAAAAAAGTCCCGCAGAATTTTAACAAGAACCGGAGAAATTTCAAAGAAAAAACCCGATGCGAAGGAAGTTCGGACAAATAGAAAAATCGAAGCCATTCGTGGGAAGTCCAGCCCTCGAGAAACCCTTCCACGCGGGGAGTGGTGACGAGAAAGCAAAGGCTGTCGGGATGTTCACGGTGAAAGGCCTGGGCAAAAGCAAGCGCCGGGAACAAATGCCCGCCGGAAGGCCCCGCAAAAAGAAGCGTCCTCATCGATGTTTGCCGCGATACGAATCGAGGCCGACCAGCAAGCCCACCGCTGCCAGATTAAAAACCAGAGACGATCCCCCGTAACTGATAAACGGCAGAGGCAGTCCTTTGGTCGGAATAATCCCGGTCGTCACCATCAAGTTGAGAGCGGCTTGCAGGCAAATCAATGTCGTCAACGCATAGGCAAACAAAGAACGGAAAGGATCCCTTAAATTTTTCGCGATCCATTGTCCCTGAAGCAGGATAAAGATAAAAAGCGCGATCACAAACACCGTGCCCAGGAAGCCCAGTTCTTCCCCGATAATCGAGTAGATGAAATCCGTGTAGCTCTGCGGAAGATAAAACAATTTCTGAGTGCTGGCCCCCAACCCCACTCCTTTCAGACCGCCCAGTCCGAAGGCGAGAAACGATTGAATGATCTGATATCCGGACCCCCTCGGATCCTGCCAGGGATCTAGGTAAGCCACGATTCGCTTGAGACGGTACGGTTCGATCACGACCATCAGGATAACCAAAGGGACCCCAAAAAGCATCGCCGAGAAAATATAACGGAACTTCAGGCCGGCCAGAAAGAAAAGGAAAAGCGCCGTGATGAGAATAAAAATAACGGATCCCAAATCAGGCTGAACGATCACCAGGAGGCAGGTAATCCCAACCACCAAAAGCGGCGGAAAAAAAACCTTCAGACCGCCTTCGGAGATCTTTTTTCCCTTCCGAACGAGATAATCGCACAAATAAGCGCATAAAGCGATCTTCGCAAACTCGACCGGCTGAATGCTGAAATTGAAGAAACGGATCCACCTCCTCGCCCCTCCGCCGCTTTTCCCGATTCCGGGGATAAAAACCAGCAACAGAAGAAACAGCGAAAACAAAACAAGCCCCCGCGAATGTTCGCGAATCCAGTCGGGAGAAATCCGCATGCAAACCAAAAGAGCGATGAATCCGACCGCGGCGAACAGAAGCTGTTTTTTCAGAAAATACGTGGCGTCATGGAAATACCGCTCGGCATAAATCCCGCTTGCGCTGTAGGTCATCACAATGCCGAGTCCGACCAAAACGAAGACGATCAGTAAAATCCGTTCAGCCCCCTGAGAAATTTTCAACGAAATGATCTCCTCATTGACCCGCCGGAACCGTCTCCTTGCCAGCAAGTTCGAATACAATCCCCCTGAACTGGTCCCCGCGGTCCTCATAATTCAGGAACATGTCAAAGCTGGCACAACCCGGTGAAAGGAGAACCGTCCCGCCGCTCCCGGCATGTCCTCGCGCTTTTTCGACCGCATCGCGAAGATTCGCCGCCTCGTCCAAGCAGACGATATCCCTCCACGCTTCCCGCATCTCTTTTGCGGCCTCGCCGATCAACACGCAAGTCCTCACCTTTTTCTTGATCAAGTCCGCTAAAGGGCTGAAATCATTCCCCTTGTTCCGGCCCCCGCAGATCAGAACGACAGGCGAATTCATCCGTTCCAGGGCCCATTCCAGCGAAGACGGATTCGTCGATTTGGAATCATTGATATAGCAAATGCCGTCGCGGGAAGGGATTTTCTCCATCCGGTGCTTGATCCCCGGAAAATCCCTCAGAAATTTCATCACCCGCTCCCTGGGGAATCCGTAAATATCGGCAACCTGCAGCACGGCATCCCAGTTCGGATTCTCAACGCCGGTCTGATTGAAATAGCGGATCTTGGAGCGGATTTCCGCCGCAATCGGGGCCGTAAAAGGATCTTTCGCGTTTAAAACCGCAAAATTATTCTCCCTCTGGTTCCGGAAGATCTTCGCCTTCGCCGCGACATAATTCTCCATCGTCCCGTGCCAGTCAAAATGATCCGGCGTGATATTGAGAAGCAGCGCCACGTGAGGACGGAATTCAAATGTCTGCTCCAACTGAAAGGAGCTGACTTCAATCACCGCTTTCGAAGACGGCCGCAAACGATCGATTTCCGCGATGAAAGGATTCCCGATATTCCCGCAGGATACGGCATGAACTCCGAACAGCTGAAACATCTGCGCGATCAAAGAGGTCGTCGTAGTCTTTCCGTTCGTCCCCGTCACCGCGATCACTTCGCACGGCACATAGCGGAATCCGAATTCGATCTCGCTCATCACAGTTCCGCGCCACTCGCCGAGAAGCCGCCGGTAAATTTCGTTTTGGGGCTTGATGCCGGGAGAAATAACGATCCAGTCCGATTTTTGAATTCGGTCAAACGAATGCGCCCCGATTTCAACCTCAATCCCTTCGGACTCCAAAACCCTTTTCTGATCCAAAGCCTTTCGGGTTTCTTTCAATTCGGATAAAAACACGCGCGCACCCCGGCGTTTTGCGAACCGGGCCGCCTCAAATCCCGAAACTCCCAAACCGATCACGCTGATACTTTTATTCGCGAGATCTCTGCCGTCTTCCATTCCCGCCCCCTTCTCCGCTCGAGTTAAACTTCCCTTGCTCTGTTCCGCTCATCTCAACTTCAAAGTTCCCAACCCGATCAGCGCCAGAATGAACGCGATAATCCAAAGGCGGATCGTCACCTTGGATTCGGGCCAACCCTTCAGCTGAAGATGATGATGAAACGGCGACATCAAAAAAATACGTTTCCCCGTCGTCTTGAAGGAAATAACCTGAAGGATCACCGATAACGCTTCCCACGCGAAAATCCCTCCCACGATCAAAAGGACCAATTCTTTTTTGATGAAAATGGCAATCGCCCCCAGAGCCCCACCGAGGGAGAGAGACCCCGTATCCCCCATAAAAACAGTCGCGGGGTAGGAATTGTACCAAAGGAACCCGACCCCCGCTCCGACCAAAGCCGAGCAAAACACGGCCAGTTCTCCCGCCTCGAAAAAAAACGGGATTTGCAGATATTGCGCGATGTAGACATGCCCGGAAACATAGCTGATCACGCCGAACGCGCCCGCCGCAAAAATCATGCAGCCGATCGCAAGCCCGTCCAATCCGTCCGTCAGATTCAAAGCGTTCGATGATCCCGTGATCACCAAAACAACGAACGGAATATAGAAAAGTCCCAGATAAAACACGGTGTGCTTCAAAAAGGGGACATAAAGCGTCCCGCCGAATTCAACGTCCCGGTAAAGGTACCAGCCCAACGCGAGCCCCCAAGCCACCTGTCCGAAAAATTTCATCCGGGAACGCATTCCCCGGGAATCTTTATTCCGAACCTTGAGAAAATCATCGATAAATCCGATCGTTCCGAACCAGACTAAAGTCGCCATCGAAAGCAGAAACAGCCTGTTTTCCAGATTTCCCCACATGAGGCTGGCGACCAAAATGCCGGTAATGATGATCAGCCCTCCCATCGTCGGAACGGTGCCTTTCCCCTTCCGGAGATTATCCAACTGAGGAGCGTAATCCCGCTTTGTGGTTTGAATCATGCAAAGCCCCGACAGCCATCGGATAAACGCGGGACCGAAAATCAGGCAAACCAGGAAAGCCGTGATGCTCGCCCCGACCGAGCGGAACGTGATATACCGGAAAACATTGAAGAATATCGAATGGTCTCTCAAAGGGTAAAGAAAATAATAAAGCATCGCCTTCCCGCTTTCTCCTTGAATCTCCGTTGCGGAATCATTTCGATTCCGTTTTTGCTTTCCCGGAAATTTCCTACAGGCCGCATGCCTCCAGCCCGTCCAACACTTCCTCCAGTTTCATCGAACGCGAGCCCTTCAGGAAAATCATGTCGCCTTCTTTCGCGAACGAGGAAAGAAACAATCGGACCTCCTCGTTATTCGGAAAATGACGAATTTCGCCGCAGGCATTTTCCCGCCTTGCCCCCTCGGCAATTGCCCCGGATTCCGGTCCGACCGACAACAGCGCATCCAGTCCAAACCGTTTCAGGCTCCTTCCCACCTCACGGTGCAGCAAACAGGATTCGGGTCCCAGTTCTTTCATGTCCCCCAAAACGGCAATCATCCTCCCCCGGTCGCCGCGCAATGCCGAAAAAGATTCCAACGACCGGAGAACCGCGCCGGGATTCGCGTTGTACGCATCGTACACCACTCGCACCCCGTTGCGGAGGTCCCGAATCTCGAAGCGGCCGGCGACCGGACGAAAGGCTTTCAACGCTTCGCGAATATCCTCGGAAGAAATTTCCATCTCAACCGCCAATGCCATCGCAGCCAAAAAATTATCCGCGTTGAAAACGGCCGGAGTCGGGATCTCAAAGAAATCGCGTTGATTCACCCGGAAACAAACGGCCTCGCCCGTCCTTGCAACATCCGTCATGCGGAAATCATTTCCCGGCATCCTTCCGAAAGTCAGTAACCGCACCCCGAACTTTTTCGCGCGCCGGACCAGTTCCTCATCATCGCCGTTCACAATCAGGGTCCCGTTCCGTTTCGCCACCGCCGCCCCGAGTTCCAGTTTGGCATCATAGACTTTCCCCAACGATCCGAACCCCTCAAGGTGGGCGGGGTAAACATTGGTAACAATCCCGATATCGGGTTCCGCAATCCCGCAAAGATACGCGATATCCCCGGAACGGCTTGCCCCCATTTCGGCAAGCAAAATCTGATGCTCAGGCTTCAGACGGAAGACGGTCAGGGGAAGACCGAATTGATTGTTCAAATTACCGGACGTAGCGTGAACCGAGTACCGTTTCGAAAGCAGCAGGTGGCAAAATTCCTTCGTGGTCGTCTTCCCCGCACTTCCCGTCACGGCAATCGAACGGACGGACCGCTGCCTCCGGTAATAATTGGAAACCTGTCCGAGGGCACGCGTGGTATCAGAAACCGGAAAAACATTTTCATAACCGCTCAGATCCGCATCTGAAACGGCAGAACGATTCACAACAAACGCGACGGCACCTTTTCCCCTCGCTTCCTTGAGGAAGGAATGCCCGTCGAACCGCGGCCCCTGAATGGCAAAAAAGACGTCTCCCGGGGTTAAAGTACGAGAATCGATGGAAATTCCCTTAAAAACGGTTTTCCTGATAAAGCCCGGCGGGGAAATTTCAAGAGCGGCTTCAAGGTCTTCAGACGTAAGCATGATTTCTTTCGTTCAGAATCCTCCGCGCAACTTCCCGGTCATCAAACGGCAAATGGTTGTCTCCGACGATTTGATAACGTTCATGCCCTTTTCCAAGAATCAGAACCACGTCCTCGGGTCCGGCAAGTCTCAGCGCCTTAGCAATGGCCTCTTCCCGGTCCGAAATACGAAAAACCTTTTGCCCCGCATCCGCCTTCAGGCCGTCCTCGATCTGATCCAGAATCATCTCGGGATTTTCAAAACGGGGATTGTCGGAGGTCAGAATCACGATATCCGAGTAGCGGCTCGCAGCCTTTCCCATCGGAGCACGCTTGGCGGAATCCCGGTTCCCCCCGCAACCGAACACCGTAATGACCCGGCGGGTCGCAAGAGGCCGGACAGACCTCAGTACACTCTCCACCGCCTGCGGGGTATGGGCATAATCGACAAAAACGTAGAAATCTCTCTCCGGGGCCACACGCTCCATCCTGCCGGGAACACCCGGAAATGCCTTCATGGCCTGAGCAATATCCGCGGGATCCCATCCTTCGCAATATCCGCAGGCAAAAGCCGCCAGCGCGTTGTAGACATTATGCAGGCAAGGCATTCGCAGTTTCACCGGAATGGTTTCCCCTCGAACGTCGATCAAAAAGGAAAGCCCCTTCAGATCAACGCGAATTCCGTGTCCGATAAAATCGGCCCGAGAGCGCAATCCGAACGTCACCGGGTGAGGCGCCAGCATATCAAAGAGTCTCGCGCCGTAGAGATCGTCCCGGTTCACAATCCGATGTTCCGGTTGGGGACTCTTCAAAAACAGTTTCGCTTTGGCCCGGAAATACGCCTCCAGATCCCGGTGATAATCAAGATGTTCGTGGGATAAATTCGTGAAAATCGCGGAATGAAAAGCAAGATGAGCAACCCGATCCTGCGCCAGCGAATGGGATGAAACCTCCATCGAGCAATATTCAGTCCGCATTTTTCTCATCTGTGCCAGCATCCAGTGGAGATCATACGCGCCGGGAGTGGTATTCCTAGACGGAAGGATCTGCGACCCGACCCGATGATGCACCGTTCCGACCATGCCGCAGGAGGAAAAGTAATTGAAAAGATAATAAACCAAGAAAGCCGTGGTGGTCTTGCCGTTCGTCCCGGTAATCCCGATCACTTTAACATCCTTGGCGGGATACTCAAACATCCGTGCCGACAGAAGCGAAAAAACAAACCGGGTATTTTCGACGGCAACGACCGGAAACGAGTCCGGGAAAGAATGCCCCGCCAGAGAATCGACCAAGCAGGCAGGACACCCTCTCTCAATCGCTTCCGCGACATAGCGGTGTCCGTCCTGCGCGTCTCCCGAAATGGCCACGAAAAGCCTGCCCGGGCCCGCATTTTTGGACTGACAGGTCACATCCTTAATTTCCAGATCCAGCAAACGCCGGTTCTTTGTCGTATAGAAAGTATCTTTTAGAAGGTCCTTTAGTCTCATTTAGAAACTCTCAGTGGCTCTCACAATATATTATCGGCAACTTTAAAAAATCTTTCGCTGAATTTGCGTTGTTTTTGAGATTTTTTCATCCGTTGTCCCGGCTTTTTACCTCGATCCGGATCAGATCCGAAGAAAAAGACAGAGAGGGCTCATCCCAACTCCCATGGACCCCGAACCGGACTTCTTTGAACGGCCCTTCCCGGTCATCAAAAAGGTGTTCCGAAAAAAATCGGGGCAGACCGGAAATGAACTCCTTCCGCAAGAAGCAGGCCACATCAAAATCCAGGCGATCTTTCTTGTGAAAACAGCCCTCCGCATAGCCGATCAAAGCCGGCCCTTCGATGGCAAAATGACGGATCTCCGTTTTCCCCCGGCCGGCCGTTGCCAAAGACGCTTGCAGAGAATCAAAATCGAGATGCGAGGAAAACGAGCCCCCTCCCGGCACTTCTCCCTCCGAAAATCCTATCCGGAGGCCGGTCCCTTCGATATTCATCACCAAATCCTGCCGGACCAAGAAAGCGGGAAGCGAATAGACCACTTTGATTTCCTTCGCCCGAATCTCGAAACTGGTATCCCGCTTTAGCAACGCATTCCTCGCTTCGATCATCCCCCACCGGCCCAGCCTCAGATCCCCCTGAAATTCCAAAGGGAAGTTCCGCTTCAGTTTCATCCAAGCCAGTTGGTTGAAAAAAAAAGGCAGGGCCCCGGCAATCAATGCCAGCCCGGCAAAAGCAATCACCGCTTTCACCAGAATGGGCCCTACCTTTTGTTGAATCCGCTTAGGAAAAGTTTCGAATCTCATCCGGTTATTTTATAACAACCGCTCCTTCCCCTTTTTTATCGCTTGCCTTCACATCCGAAACCGTCGAATCACCGAATTTCCGGGGAGAAACGACAATCTCCACCCGACGATTCTTCTGACGGGTTGCCGCCGTGTCATTGGAAGCGACGGGATGAAATTCCCCGTATCCGCAGGCCACTAGCCGCTTCGGCTCAATTCCCCCTCCATCCGAAAGGCGATGGATCACTTCGGTGGCACGGGCAGTGGACAATTCCCAATTGGATTTCCATCCCGAATGCCGGATCGGAACATTATCCGTATGTCCTTCCACGTAAATCATATTGTCAACGGCATCCTGTCCCAAAATGCTGGCGACTTTGTCCAGCGTCGGTTTTGCGGAATCCTTGATCTCCGCTTTCCCCGAATCAAAAAGGACTCGATCGAGCACCGTCAACACTACCCCACGGTCCCCCATCGTCAGCGTCAGATCCCCTCCGCCGAGCTCCGCCTTCAGTTTCCGCTCCAGGTCCTCTTTCGTTTTCAGCAAATCATCCTTCGACCGCTGAAGCGCCGCCAAATCGCTGTTCAGTCGGGCAAGATCTTCGTTCAGACTCGCGATTGTCATCGCTTGCTGCCGGTTGATCTTCTCCAACTCTTTCGTGCGGGAACATCCTGCCGTTCCCACCGTCAGGACTATTAGACCGATCAAAAACCAACTTTTCCTAAGCATTTTCCTCCTCCTTTTCTACTTGTGATTTCTAAAATGGAAATCCGTCCGGTATACTCCCAACCGCTTCTTCTACTTCCGGAAATCCTCAACCGCCCCCGGAAACTCTACCGCTATCACTTTAAGAAAACTGTCCACCACATGCGGGTCAAACTGAACGCCCCTCTGCTTTCTGATCTCGCTGACTGCCTCATCAATGCCTTTCGACCGGCGATAGGACCTTTTCGATATCATCGCGGTAAACGAGTCTACCACCGCGATAATCCTGGCACCGAGAGGAATCGCCTCCCCTTTCAGCCCGTGGGGATACCCCTGCCCGTCAAATCGTTCATGATGGTGCAACACAATCGGAATTACCGGCTTCAGCGAACTGACTGATTTTAGCACATTCACGCCGCGATGAGGATGCTGTTTGATGAGCGCATATTCTTCTTCCGTTAATTTCTCCCGCTTGGTCCGGATCTTCTCCGGAAGCCCGACATAGCCCGTATCCAGAAGAAGAACCGCTCTTCCCAAATTCGTCAAATCTTCACCTCGGAGCCCCATATCTTTTCCGATTTCGTTGACCAACCTGGCAAACAAAGGCAGATGGACATTGTCCCCCGCCGAATTCAGTTCCAGCAGTTCATTGATGGATTTCACCGCGCCGAGCGTCAGCTGTTGGGTTTCATCGTAGAGTTTGGCGTTCTTGATCGCCACAACCGTCTGTTCCGCGAGAATTTTGAAAATTTCAAGATCCGTGAAAGTAAACGCGGCGCCCCCCTGCTTGTTTCTCAGAATGATGAGTCCCAGGATGTCCTGATCCAGAAAAGGGATCGCGAGAACATTTCGTTTGAAGCAAATCTCCCCGTTCACCGCAATGCGCCCCTCGAACCCCGCTCCGGATTTCTTGCGAATGACTTTTTTCTTGTAATCCGCTTTCTCGGAATCAAATTTCAATATCAGGTGCTCCCGGTCTTCGTCAAAGAGCCAGATACTGCATGCGCCAGCCTTCAGAATCTGCATGCTCAGCCTTCCGATGCGGGGGAGAAGATCTTCCAGATTGTAGACGGCGCTCACCACGCGGTGTACCGCGTGCATGGTGGAAAGCGCCAAAGCGCGGGGATGAACGGTTTCATAAAAATTCTGCAATTCGAAGTTTTTCTGGGAAAGCTCCCTCTGGGTTTTCAGAAATTCATAGAAAGCCTTGGCAAGCTCGGCGGTTCCGGACGTTTTGAGATTGCAAAGGATCAGAGAGCTCCGGATTTCATTCAGGAACGGAAGCGGAAAAAGGACGCAGGACTTGCCGGCATGGCAGGAGAATTTCCGTAAGCTACGGAGCTTTTCGGATTTCCGGGCTCTCGCCAGATCCAGAAGATACTTCTCGCAAGTTCTCCCGCAGGCAGCAGACTGCGCATACCAGGAACAGCAGGTCTTCCGGTCCATCCGGACCAAATCGTCACCGCTTTCATTCCCCATATAAAACCAGCCCAAAGGATCCCTAAAAAGGCGGTGAAACGCGGCATACCCGTGTTTCCAGGACTCTTCGTCAAGAATCCTTCTCTCGGGAATCTTGGGTATTTTCTTCTCCCTCAGCAGCACAAGTTTACAATCCTTTCTCGGGCTTTAAAAACTGTCGCCTCAGCAAAAAGGGCATTGATTCGGGATTCTAACATCCGGCGCCACTCAGTCAAATCTATTTTTTGCCGCAACTCATTGCCTTAAAATGCATTACACCCTATTTCCCGAAAATCAGACCTTCTCGTAAGGCTCAAAAAGCTTCTTATGTTCCTCCTGCGCAAAACGATCCGTCATCCCCGAAACGTAATCGCAAATCGCGCGGTAAATACCGTCCTTATCGGCCCGAACCAACACGGAAGGTGGCAATTGCCCCGGGCGTTCGAGATAGACTTCAAAAAGCGCTTTCAGCATCCGAACCCCTTTTTCCGTCATCCTCACGACCCGGTAATGCCGATAGAGTTTCTCGTGAAGAAACTCCTTCCATTCCCGCTTAAGTTTCAGCATCGGGGCCGAAAATTCCACAATCCGCCGCCGGACTTTTTTGAGGTCTTCGTTTTCCCGAATCCCGCAGGACTCGATATTGCGCTGAGTCTGCGTAATCAGGTCCTCAACCTGCCGGTTAATCAACAGGCGTATCGCAAGCCGCTTTCTGGGAGTTCCCGGAGGAAGCCTGGGGTATTTCCCCTGGACATAATTCGAAATTTCCTGCCAAATTTTCAGCGAAGCCAAATCGGCTTCCTCGATAAATCCCGAACGCAATCCGTCGTCCACATCGTGACTGTCGTAGGCAATCTCGTCCGCGATATCCACCAATTGAGCTTCCAGGGAAAGCGGGAAATCCTTGTCCCCCTTTAAGAAACGAATCTCGCGGTGTTTCTGAATTCCGTCCAACACTTCAGCCGTCAGATTCAGGCCCGGAAATTCCGCGTAACTCTCTTCCAACTCTTCCACGATCCGGAGGCTCTGGCGATTATGTTCAAACCCTCCGTGCTTTTTCATAATCGCCTGCAATGCCTGTTCGCCGGCGTGACCAAAAGGACCGTGCCCGAGATCGTGGGCCAGAGCAATCGCTTCAACCAGGTCTTCGTTTAAGCGTAAGACTCTCGCAATCGTCCGGGCAATCTGAGCCACTTCCAGCGTATGCGTCAGCCGCGTCCGGTAGTGATCGCCTTCATGGTTGACAAAAACCTGCGTTTTGTACTCAAGCCTGCGGAAAGCCGTGGAATGGACGACACGATCTTTGTCTCTCTGAAACGCCGTCCGGAAATCATGCTCTTTCTCGGGCCACCGCCGTCCACGGCTGAAGCGGCTCTTCACCGCGTAAGAAGCCAGTTCCCGGACTTCCCGGTCTTCCAAATCTTTCCGCTTGAGAATCAACGCACCCATTCTCCGCCCTACTTCCTCAGAGCTTTCGTCAGGCAATCATACAAAGCTCCTAAGGAAGCCGAAACGACCTTTGTATCCGTCGCTATGGGCATAAAATTCGTGTCCCCTTCCCATCGAGGCACCAGGTGAATATGAACGTGTCCCACCAACCCGGCGCCGGCCACACGACCGAAATTGATCCCGGCATTAAATCCGTGGGCGTTCAAGGCTTTCCGGCTCACCTGCTTCATCCGGATGAAAAGATCCATCAGGTCCGCTCGTTCCGCCCGGTTCAATTCCTCAAGATCTTTGACATGCCGCCGCGGCACGATCATCAAATGCCCGGCGTTATAGGGATAAAGGTTCAGGATACAAAAAGAATGGCGGGTCTTCGAAACAATCAGACGGTCACGGTCCTTCCCGGCTTTCAATGCCGCGCACAGGAAACAGCCGCGATGCTTCTTCGTTACGTACGAACAGCGCCACGGCGCCCAGAGAAGCTCCATTCTCCGACCATCCTTTCCTTGAATCCTAGAATCCTAAAATTCGAACCCGACTCAAATCCGATCGCGCGGCTTCAAATGCCCGCACCGATCCGATACCGTTCTCCGCCCGTCACAAAACCACTTTCGGACTGTCGTAAAGGTCCAACAGCGAATTGACGTTACGCAGTCCCCACAGCATGATGTTTGCCTCTTTCGCCAAAATCTTCGCGTTCAATTCGATTCCTTCCAATGCGATCAGGATTCTTTTCTGAACGTTCGACTTCAATCTCCCGATATCCTGCGTAAAAAGCCGGACATCCTCTTCGATGACCTTTTTATATGCGACCTGGCAAATCCAGCGGCTGCTGCCCGATTTGGCCTCAACCGGGAAAACCCGCCCGTTCGAAGGCTTGAAAAAGACCTCCGTAAAATGGGGACATTTCAGCTTTTTAGTATCGATTTCGATGACGTCGTTCCTGAATTTCCGGAATAATTCTTCCATCCGTTTTAAAAGTTCCTTCTTTTCCTCTTCCCCGCGTTTCCGAATCAGCGCAAAAACCTCTTCCCGGAACGCCGTCCGCGGCAATTCCAAATCCAGCAAAAAATTCCATTCCTTCCGCTGATAGACCTGGCGAAGCCAGAAACTGAACAGCGGAAGCCGGAACGTGAAAAAAGACCCTTTTTTCGCGAGGATCTCCTCCTCCGTCAGACGCGAAAGAGTGTTCTTGATATCGCCGGCTTTTTCACCGATATGTTTGGCAATCGCGTGGTATTTCTTATGCCCCAGCGCAACGGCAAGCAGAACTCTCAGGGAAAGGTGAAAATTTCGGGCGCGCCCCAGATCACAGAGCAAATTCAGAAAATACCGGTAGAGGCCCCCGTCCTCCCGGTACAATTCGCGCTCCAAAGCATCGATCAAAACCCCGTCCGGCAGAAGTTCCTCGGACGGAGGGGGGAGATGCTCGCGCATATCCCTGATCAGAGCGCTGAAAAAATACGGGTGCCCGTCGGTCAGTTCGAAAAGAAATTTTTTCTGAACGTCCGAAAATCGGACGCCGGGGACTTGCCTTGCGAGAAAAAGATCGCATGTGGAAAAATCAAAGGTCTCCAACTCGATCACTTCAAAATTCCCGAACAGGAGAGAAAGCTTCTCCCGCAGAATTTCGCGGGACCGCTCGATCCGGCTTGAAACGACAAAATACAGGGTGTTCTTCTGCAGCATGATCGCCTTGCCCAGTTCCCGGAACGGATCCCGGAGCCCAAATTCTCCCAGAAGATCAAAATTGTCCAAAACGAGAAGGATTTTTTTGCCGGATTCCTCGCAGAGAAAATCCGTCAAGGCAAGCAAATCCCGAAACGAACCGCACGGGTCGTCCTTCGAGAAACTTTTTTTCACCTCGCTCATTTTCTTGAGCGTCTTCGGGATCCAACGATTGCTTCGTTCAATCATGTCCTTAAAATCCACGGAAACCGGTTCGTTCTGAGACCGCAAAAACCCGGCGATCAGTGATCCCATGAATTTTTGAGCAAAAAAGACAAACGGTTCTCTGGAAACGGCGACATACACGGGAATCAGCTGCGGGTCCTGCAAAGTTCTGAGAAAATGAAAAACAAGAGAAGTTTTTCCGATCGTCCGGGCACCGATCAAGCTGACGTTTTGACGGTACCCTTTCAAAAACGCCTGAACGCGTTTCTCGAGCGTGTCGCGAATTTCTTCTCTGCCGAGAAAAACATCATCCAACGCAAGATCCATGCCGTATTACCTTTCACATGAGTGGCTCTAATGAGGCTAAACCCGCCCTTTTCGGGGCTGAATTTCCGCTTGAAAGGCCTTTTTCTTGGAGAGAAATGTCGTTATGAGCTGACTTGGGGAAACCTGAAAAAGGGATTAAGTAATAAAATATTACGTCTTAGCAAATTGGATAACCGGTCTCCCGAATTCCCTTTCCGTCCTCAGAGCGAATTCTCTGCAAGAAACAGATCTTTACCGCGAAATTCCATTAGAAAGAACGGTTTTTTATAACAGAAAAACACGCGGCGATCAAGGAAAAATTTTACTTAAATTTTTCAACGCCGCCTAAAATCTTCAAGCGCTGAAAAAGACGCGCGCGACTTTCAAACTCCTCCGGAGACCGCGAGAAACGCGCCGAATTTTTTCTGGACATCGTTGAAAATATCCGACGCAATCCGCAGGGACGCATCCGCAAAAGATTCGTCCCTCGTCTGCTTCCTGAAAAATTCGAATTTCCCCGGCGTCTTCAGGAGCGACACCACTTTGTCGGAAGCGTCTTTCAGGTCGTACAGCCGGGCGGCAAGGCCGTGTTCCAGAAGATATTCGCAATTGCGGTCCTCCTGACCGGGAATCGGATCCACCAAAACCATCGGCAGTCCCGCGGCCATGGCTTCCGAAGAAGTCAACCCGCCGGGTTTGCTCACAATCAAGTCGCAGGCATTCATCAGCTCGTGAATATTCTCGACAAAACCGAAGACATGCATGCGCGGACGGATCAAAGGGGCCATTTCGTCCAGATTTTTCTTCAGCTCCCTGTTTTTCCCCGCCACCACCACCAATTCCAGGGGAAAATCGCAGCGTTCGAACGATTTGACGATCTCTTCCATTTTTCCGACGCCGAACCCGCCGTTCAGAATCAAAACCGACGGATTCCCGCCCTCCAATCCGACTCTCTTCCGGGAAATCTCCTTGGGCGGAAGTTCCGCGAAGGCCGGATTGATGGGGATGCCCGTCACGGCGATCTTGTCCTCCTCGATTCCCCTTCTTACCAAATTTCTTCTTGAATCTTCGTTCGCCACGTAATATTTGTCGACATGCGAATACACCCAGAAAGCATGCGGATAAAAATCCGTCAGCGTGCAGTAAAGCGGCAGGAACAATTTCCCACGCGCCTTCATATCGCTAAAGATCTCGAGGGCAAGAAAATGCGTGCAAACAATCAGGTGGGGGTCGAATTCCTCGATGAGATTTTTCAAATTGATGGTGTTCAACTTGTCAAACAAAAGACGTATCTTGGCCGTATTGCGGGCGGTAAGATCGTCGTCGTACTTTTTATAAATGTACCCGAGGAGATCCGGCAGCTCTTCGATCAGTTCAAGATAAATCCGGTTGTACATCTTGCGAAAAACGACATTCGCAAAATCCAGCACATCGACCGCGTTCGCATCGCAATCCGGATAGAGTCTTTCAAACACCTGTTTCAGGGCCTCCGCCGATCGCTGATGCCCCAGCCCCGCCGTCGTGTAAACGATCAGGACCTTAAACCGCTTTTCGGATCTCATTCAGTCTCCCCAAAAATCAGTCCGTTTCAACAGCCGCACCGGCACGAACAACTCAGCAGCCGGCTGACGGCTTCGTTAATCCCCCCAAACGTCTTCTCGTAAGCGGATTCCGATCTCTCGATCACCGTCGGGATATTCAGGTTCATTGTCTTTTCCGCCGAGAAAGCCTCATAGGTGTTTCTCAGATAGTTTTCGTTCTCGACGGACAGAGCAACCACAAAATCCGCTTTCCGGAGCAGTTCATCGCTGACCTGGACCGAACGCACCGCCCCCGCGGAAAGTCCCTGCTTCCGCAATGCCGATACGGCATACGGATCCAATGCCTGCCCGGCAGGCACAACCAGTCCGGCCAATTTAAATTTCACATCCGGCAAACGTTTTCTCAAAATCACATAAGCCAAAAGGCCCCTACCGCAACCGTCATTTGAAACGATTAAACCCGTTTTCACTTCCGATTCTTTTTTTGAACACGATTTCATACCGCTCCTCCGTCATGAGTTTCTAATTGAACCTTTAAAGAACTCCCAAACCCTTACCGGGAAGAATTTTCCAGCGCGGGCTCTCTCTCTGAAACAATCTTGTCCGCGCGAATCGTCAAAACGCCCCCTTTGTAATCAGCCCGTATGGTCTCTTCAGCCAGAGAAGGCGGAAGAGGTATCCTTTTCTCAAACCTCCCTTCAAAACGTTCCTGCCGGTAAAATTCCCCCTTCTCTCCGGAATCTCCCTCCTCCCGGCTGAAAGACCTTTTCCCTTTCACGGTAAGGAACCCGTCCCGAACCCTAACCTCGATATCCTTCTTTTTCATTCCGGGAAGATCCATCGTGATCACAACTTCCTTTGCCGTCTCTTCGACGTTCAGAGAAGGCTCCCGAGTCGGAAGCCCTTCCGGCAGAGCCCCCTCAAAGCGGGAAAGATTTTTTGTTAGGATCTTATTTGCCTGTGTCTGCATCTTCTGCACATTGGAAAGCGTATCGGCGGGGCCCGGAGACGGTTCGGCGGCAAAAGACCCCTGCGGCCCGTTTTTTTCGTCTTCCCGGATATGATTCTGAACCACATTCATTTGTATAGACTGAACCTCCGGACGATCCTTCCCGTCCGTTCCGGATTCCTGGGACTGGGCAAACAAAATGCTTCCGGAAGAAAAAACTCCCAATACCAAAAAGCACCCCACTTGAGCCAAACGGCGGCAACATTCTTTCTTCATGGCGTTTTCTCCTTAAGAAATCAGTTCGTTTTTGCCGGAGCTTCCTAAAAACCAGAATAGTATAGCATAAAAACCGGAAACGGATTCTTAAACCCTGCCCGCGAATCCCCATCCCCACGCAAGAATGCCCGGACCCGGACCGGTTTCGTTTCCTCCCTCCACGCTAGCCCCTCACCTTCGCACTAAGCTTCAAAAAGATTATCCGGAAGAGAAGATTTCCGGTTTCACTCAAATTCTGAAATTTTTGATTTCTCATTTTGCCGGAGAATGCTACAATCCTGACCCTACGGATTCGCAGGAGTGGCGGAATTGGCAGACGCGCAAGATTCAGGGTCTTGTGGGCGCAAGCTCGTGGGGGTTCAAGTCCCCCCTCCTGCATGATTTAGAATCGCTTCAGCAAATCTTCCTTCGAAGCACATCAATAGAAAATGTCGACCCGCTCCCGGATCTTCGGCTTTTCATACATGGGCGAATTAAAGCTGGCCTCGAAATAATCGGCGGCAATTTCCCCAAAAGAGCGCTTAGACGTTTGGCGGGAAAAACACTCTCCCAACGCTTGAACGGGAATCGCGACCGGCGAGATAATCGTCAGGCCCGCCCCCAGAAGATAACGGGGGCATTGATAAGTCCAACTGGGAGGGAGCTCATATTTTTCACGGACAAAAGTCTCCAAGACGTTTTTTCTGGACTCAAAGCGGGTTTCCGCTTCTTCCGGTGAATAAGGATAATTTTGATATGAATCGACGACATATTCGGGGATCAAGATATTGTTGCGGGCCACGGCATAAAAGGGCCTGACGATATTTTCATCATCGACGCCGGGCCCCAGTTCGACGACTCGATAGGAAGCGCATCCGGCAATCAGAAAAGTAATAAGGATTAGCAGCGGGATCAAGGAACTCAACGTTGCGATAAGATAGGAAGGTTCTTTTTTCACTTTCAGCAAAAAATATTTAGAAAATAATACGTCGCTAGAGGACTTGGCTCCTCCGGCTCATATCTCTCCGCACGATTTATTTTCATCAATCATGCTTCGATTCGCCTCCGGTAGGCCACCCGCTGCCTCGACGGTTGTCGCTGCTCCTCATGGTCGCAGCTCCACAAACAAGGCTCGGCAGCTCCCTTCAAGTCCTCTATGTGATTTTTCAAAAAAATAACTGGGCAATAGAGGACTTGAACCTCTGACCCCTTCGATGTGAACGAAGTGCTCTAACCAACTGAGCTAATTGCCCATCATCTTTCTTTCATTCAACCAGAATTAGCTCTGTACTGACTACTTCTAAGTTTCCCAACCAACTGTCCTCACCTCAAAGCGGCGAGGACTGCCCTGCCCCATTGATCCAAAAAAATTCAATGAAGGTCAGTGCTGAGCTAATTGCCCATCATCTTTCTTTCATTCAACCAGAATTAGCTCTGTACTGACTACTTCTAAGTTTCCCAACCAACTGTCCTCACCTCAAAGCGGCGAGGACTGCCCTG